>Ga0172373_10005382_pt1 | contig 17582 bp, 18 predicted proteins | sample Lak10m_2_FD_114546 | JGI IMG/M metagenome (GOLD analysis project Ga0172373, IMG submission 114546) | Freshwater microbial communities from Kabuno Bay, South-Kivu, Congo - kab_092012_10m | ecosystem: Environmental > Aquatic > Freshwater > Lake | place: Democratic Republic of the Congo...
ACCAGTACATCCACCGGTACCTGGTCCGCGCCTTCGCGGAACGCGGTGGCGTGTTCCTCGAAGGCGGCCTCACCCACGGCATCCACCGCCGCGGGCCCATGCGCGACAACGCCGAGCCTTCGGCGCTCCTCCTCGGGGTCGGGCTGACCACCTTCGTCGGGCTGGAGTCCGCCGCGCCGGTCCACGACATCGTGGTGGACCGGCGTCGGGACGACCCCAACCTGTCGCCCGAGGACGGCTTCATCCGCTGGTCCTCCGCCACCCCCCGCCCGGAACCGGCCCGATGCTCCTCGCCCTGGTGAACGCGGCGCGGGCCCAGGAGCCACCGCCGCTCGAGTGGGAGCCCATCGTGGAGCTGCGCGGGCGCGTCCAGGTGCTCGACGACGACGCGCCCACCCGCCAGCTCGACCAGCGGGCGCGGCTCGGCCTGGAGGCGAGCCGCGGCATCCTCTCGGCCCGGGTCAGCATGCAGGAGGTGCGCTCCTGGGTGGTGGACCCGGGCGAAGCGCAGGGCCTCTCGGCGTTCCGCCCCGAGGTGGCCGAAGGCTGGACCCGGATCGCCGGCCAGGTGAGCCCGGCCGTCGGCGCCACGCTCACCCTCGGCCGCCAGGCCGTGGTCATGACCAACGGGCGCCTGATCGGCGCGCGCGACTGGGACGAGGGCGGACAGTTCCTCGACGCGTTCCGGCTCCAGATCGAGGCGGCCCCGGTCTCCTTCGAGTACGTCAACGCCCGGCGCTTCTCCAGCCCGGAGGAGGACCCCCTCGGGCTCGGGGTCAACGCGGTCCGGCTCGGGGCGGGGCGGGAGGGCCCGACCGGCTCCTGGGGGGTGGACGGGCTGTCCGTGGTGGACGCGCGGGACACCGAGGCCACCGTCGCGACGGTGGGGGTGTACGCGGCCCTGGAGACGGGGCGACTGGCCGGGACGGGCGAGGCCTACGTGCAGGGCAACCCGGCCGGAGCGGCCTCCCTGGTGGCCCTGGAGGGCGCCTGGACGCTCGGCCGGGAGGCGCGGTTCGCCATCGAGGCGGGGGTGGCGGCGGCGAGCGGCGACCGTCCTGACGCGCCGGACGACGCCACCTTCCAGCGGGGCCTGGGGGACACGCACCCCTTCTGGGGCAACCTGGACATCTTCGCCTCCGACACCGACGAGCGCGGGCTCCTGGACCTGCACGGTGCGCTGCGGGCCCACCCGACCCCGTCGTTGACGGCGAAGCTGGCCGCGCACCGGTTCTCCACCGCCACGGACGGCCTCGCCTACGGCACCGAGGTGGACCTGGAGCTGCGCTGGCACGTGAGCCCCTTCGGCGCCGTGGGCGCCGGCTGGGGCACGCTCTTCGCCGGTCCGGCCCGTGAGCGTGGCGCCTCCGGTGGCTACGTGGAGCTCGATGTACGATTCTGATGAAGCCGAGGAGCCCACCCACGCGCCCCGCACCCGGGAGCGGCGTGGGACGCGCCGCCGGAAGGCCCGCGAGTCGGTCCTCCCGCCCGCGAGCGCCGTGGTCCGCGAGATGGTCGGGAAGTGGGTGCGGGTCCGCCACACGGACGGGGGCGAATCCCGGCACAAGGTGCGGGCGACCGTGGTGGTGGGCGACGAGGTGAGCCTCGAGGACGACGAAGTGGTGGGCCACGCCGCCCGTCGCACCGAGCTGCGCCGCGGCGGGAAGAGCGGGCTCCGGGTGGTGTGCGCCAACGCCGACCGGCTGATCATCGTCACCGCCTCGGTAGACCCCCCGTTCCGACCGGGCCTCGTGGACCGGATGCTGGTGGCGGCCTCCGCCGGCGGCATGGAGGCGACGCTGGTGCTCAACAAGTGCGACCGCGGCATGCCGGAGGAGGTCCTGGAGCGGCTCGCCCGGTACGAGGCCCTCGGCGTTCCGGTCTTCCTCGTGTCGGCCGCGAGCGGGAAGGGGGTCCCCGAGCTCGCGCGCGCCCTGTCGGGCGAGACCTCGGTGCTCGCCGGCCACTCCGGGGTGGGCAAGTCCACCCTGCTCCGGGCCTTGTGCCCGGGCGTGGCCCGCGAAACCGGCGAGCTCGACGAGTGGGGACGCGGCCGGCACACCACGACCGGCGCCTGCGCCTTCGACCTGCCCGGCGGCGGCGTCGTCGTGGACCTCCCGGGCGTGCGCGAGTACGGCGTGGAGTTCGTCCTCCGGGAGGAGCTCCGCCACCACTTCCCCGAGCTGGAGGACCTCGGCTGCGCGTTCGCGGACTGCCTCCACGACGGGGAGGACGGGTGCCTCGCCGATGAGCGCGTGGTGGACGAGGAGCGCCTCACCTCGTACCGGAAGCTCCTGGCCGAGCTGCCCTGATTCGGCCGGGGGCGCCCCCCGCGGGGTCTCCCCGGCTCAGATCTCGAGGAGGATGCGCTCCGGCGACTCGACGCACTCCTTCAACCGGACCAGGAACCCGACCGCTTCGCGGCCGTCGAGCAGCCGGTGGTCGTAGGAGACGGCGAGGTACATCATGGGGCGGACCACCACCTGGTCGTCCACGACCACCGCGCGCTTCTGGATGGCGTGCATGCCGAGGATGGCCACCTGGGGCGGGTTGAGGATCGGGGTGCTCATGAGCGAGCCGAAGATCCCGCCGTTGGAGATGCTGAAGGTCCCGCCCTGGAGGTCCTCGATGGTCAGCGCGTTGTCCCGGGCGCGCTGGCCGAACGCGGCCACCGCCAGCTCGGTCTCGGCGAAGGAGAGCCGGTCGGCGTGGCGCACCACCGGCACCACCAGGCCGCGGGGCCCGGAGACGGCCACCCCGATGTGGTAGTGGTGCTTGAAGACGATGTCGGTGCCGCGAATCTCGGCGTTGGCGGAGGGAAACGCCTTGAGCGCCTCGATGGCCGCCTTCACGAAGAAGGACATGAAGCCGAGCTTGATGCCGTAGCGCTTCTGGAAGCGCTCCTGGTGGCGCTCGCGCAGGGCGAGCACCGCGCTCATGTCCACCTCGTTGAAGGTGGTGAGGATGGCGGCGGTCTGCTGCGCCTCCACCAACCGCTCGGCGATGCGACGCCGGAGGTTGGTCATGGGCACGACCTCCACCGGCTCGTCCGCGTCGGGGGACGGGGGACGGGCGGGGGATGGGCGCGCGGCCGGGGACGGCCGGGTCGGTGCCGGGGCGGGCGGGGCCACCGGGGTCGGAGCCGGGGCGACCGGGGCGGCCACCGGGGGGGCGACGGGAGCCGCCGCCGCCGCGACGTCGGCGCGGGTGACCCGGCCCGCCGGGCCGGTGCCGTGCAGGCGCGAGGTGTCCACCCCCGCCTCACGGGCGGCGCGGCGGACCGCGGGAGAGCTCGGGGCGTCCTCGGGAGGGGCCGCCGCCGGGGCGACGGCACGCGCCTCCACGGCGCCGGGGGCGATGTGCCCGATCAGCGCGCCGACCTCGACCTCCGCTCCCTCCGGGGCGAGCTGGTCCACCAGGCGACCGGCCGCCGGCGAGGGCAGCTCCACGGTGGCCTTGTCGCTGTCCAGCGCGACGAGGGGCTCGTCCTGGGCGACCGTGTCCCCAGGCGCCTTCAACCACTTCGCGACGGTTGCGCGGGTGATCGACTCCCCGATGGGGGGCACCCGCACCTCGACCGACATGAGACCTCCGAGGCCGGCGCTCCTATCGCGTCCGTGCGCCGGCGCGAACGAAGGCGGCCGAGACGGCGTCCCGGGTGAGCAGGCGCACGCGATCCACGGGCCGTCGCCAGGCGGGGGACTCCACCGGCCAGGGGACGGGGTCGAAGCCGGCCATCCGGCCGAGCAGGAGCGCCCGGCCCATGTGGAAGGGCTCGGTCACCACGTACACCCGCGGTCCGCCCACGAGCGAGCGGGCGAACGCGAAGTTTCCCCAGGTGTTCCGGCTCTTCTCCTCGACGAGCACGACCTCGGGCGGCACGCCGAGCTCGATCAGGAGTGCCCGGGCCACCACCGCCTCGCCGGGCGGCTGGCCGTGGGTGGCTCCGGTGGTCACCACCCGCGGGGCCACCCCGGTCTTCCAGAGCTCGGCCGCCCCCTCGGCCCGGGCGCGGAGCGAGCCCGAGGGCACCCCTCCGGGCAGCACCCGGGCGCCCAGCACCACGATCGCGTCCGCCGGCCCTTCACCGCGTTCCAGGCGCGCCCCCTCGCGCACCAGACCGATGGCCCCCGGGAGCTCCCCGAGGGCGCGCAGCGGCAAGGCGGGATCCCAACGACGCACGCCGAGGAGGTATCCGACGGCGGCCCTGGAGCGTACCGGGGGGCCGACGCCCGGGTCCTGGGCTAACGGGGCTCGTGCTGGCCTACCTGAGCCTCGCCGGACTCTGCCTCGTCAGCGGCATCCTGATGCCCATCCCCGAGGACGTGATGATCCTGGCCGCCGGGTGGGGCGTCCAGGACGGCACCCTCGCGCTGGGCCCCACCGTGGTGGCGGTGGCGGCGGGCACCTTCGCCCGCGACGCGCTCGCGTACGCCCTCGGGCAGCGGGCCGGGGCGAGGCTGTGGGCGTGGGCGACCCGCATCACCGGCGAAGCGGCCCTCGATCGGGCGCGGCGCTGGTACGCCAACCACGCGTCGGCCACGCTCTTCCTGACCCGCTTCGCGATCGGCTTCCGCGTGCCGCTCTACTTCGTGGGCGGATCCACGGGCGTTCCCTTCCGCCGCTTCGCCGCGCTGGACGCCGTCGGCCTCGCGCTGACCACCCCGCTCCTGCTGTGGATCGGCGCCCGAGCAGGCCCCACCGCCGCCGACGACCTGAAGGCCGCCCTGGCCCACCAGCGCCTCGTCCTGGGGCTCCTGGCGGTGGCGCTGCTGCTCACCTGGGCGTGGCGCCGCCGGCGCCGCTCCGCCGGGCCGCGCTGAGCAGCAGGGCGGCGAGGCCGGCGCCCAGGCCGAGGGCGCCCGGAGTCCCGGCACACCCGCACCCCCCGGTCGAGGGCGGCGGGGTGGGAGGCGCGCCGCCGGGCCCGTCCGCGGCGGCCATGGCGGCAGGCAGGGGGGGCGGCGCCGGGGGGGGCTTGTCGGCCATCGCGATGTTGGCCCGGTCGATCGCGCTCAGGCGCCCGTCGGTGTAGGTCGGATCCGGCTTGTACCAGGAGAAGTTCTGGAGCACCTTGACGTGCTCGGGGGATGCGGACTCGCGCCCGCGAAGGGCCCGTACCCCGTCCGCCAGGAGGCGACGGTCCACCGCCGGCAGTCGGCGCACGAGCGAAGGATCCCACTGCACGTCGGCGTGGTTGAGGAGCCAGAGAGCGAGCGCGCGCGTGTAGCGGGCGCGGGCCATGTCCGCGTCGCTCCCGGTGGGCAGGGGCGCGGCGGGGTCCGGAGCCGGAGCGGCCGGAGTGGCGTCGAGCGCGGCCACCGTGAGGTCGTCCCCGCGCTCGTCGGTGGCCAGGCACAGGTAGGCGGTCTTGAGGTCGCCGGGATCGCCGCGGAGAATCCCCACCGCCGCCTCGGGGCTGCACGGATCGGCCCAGGCGGCCAGGAGGAGGAGGATCATGCGCGCTCCACGGCGTGGGACCAGGTGGCGAGGCGGCGCTTCACCTCGTCCCCGGGCATGCGGGGCACGAAGCGCGCATCTTCGGCCCAAGCGGCGGTCACCGCGGCGGGGCTGGACCAGAAGCCGACCCCGAGGCCGGCCAGGTAGGCGGCGCCCATCGCGGTCGTCTCCAGGTTGGTGGGCCGAACGCAGGTCACCCCCAGCACGTCGGCCTGGAACTGCATCAGCAGGTTGTTGCGGGCCGCCCCACCGTCCACCCTGAGCTCGGCGAGCGGGGCGCCGGCGTCGGCGGCCATCGCGCCGAGGATGTCGGTGATCTGCAGCGCGACTCCCTCGAGCACGGCCCGGGCGATGTGGGCCCGGGTGGTGCCGCGGGTGAGCCCGGCCAGGAGGCCCCGCGCGTCGGGCCGCCAGTGGGGTGCCCCCAGGCCGGCCAGCGCCGGGACGAAGCTCACCCCGCCCGCGTCGGGTACGGACGCCGCGAGCGCCTCCACCTCGGCCGAGGAGGAGAAGAAGCCGAGCCCGTCCCGGAGCCACTGCACCGCCGCCCCGGCGATGAACGCGCTGCCTTCGAGCGCGTAGGTGGTGCGACCATCGAGCCGCCACCCGACGGTGGTGAGGAGCCCGTGGGAGGAGGGCGCCGCGCGCGCGCCGGTGTTCATGAGCACGAAGGCGCCCGTCCCATAGGTGCACTTCGCCGTGCCGGGGGCGAAGCAGGCCTGGCCGAAGAGGGCCGACTGCTGATCCCCCGCGATGCCGGCGATGGGGATGCCGTCCGGGAGGAACCCGACCCCGCGGGTGCGACCAATCACGCCGGCGTTGTCCACCACGCGGGGGAGGCACGCGGCGGGCACCCCGAAGAGCGCGCACAGCTCGGGGTCCCAGGCGAGCCGATGTATGTCCAGGAGGAGCGTACGCGAGGCGTTGGAGGGGTCGGTGACGTGCTCGCCGCAGAGCCGGTGGACGAGCCAGCTGTCGATGGTGCCCCAGCACAAGGCCCCGCTCGCCGCGCCCTCGGCCAGGCCCGGGCGGTTGCGGAGCATCCACTCCGCCTTGGTCCCCGAGAAGTAGGGGTCCAGGACCAGGCCGGTGCGCTCCCGGACCCGCCCCTCCCAGCCCTGCGCGCGGAGCTCCTCGCAGCGCGGGGCGGTGCGGCGGTCCTGCCACACCAGCGCACGGCCGGCGGGAGCGCCGGTGGCACGGTCCCAGAACAGCGAGGTCTCGCGCTGATTGGTGATCCCGATGGCGGCGATACGGCCCGGGTCGATCCCCTCGAGGACCGCCCCCACCGCGGCCCGGATCGACGCCCAGATCTGCTCGACGTCGTGCTCCACCTGGCCCGGCTCGGGGAAGTGGTTGGGGAACTCGACGTTGCGGGAGGCGTGGACCCGGGAGCGGGCGTCCACCAGCACGGCGGTGGAGCCGGTGGTGCCCTGATCGATGGCGAGGACGAGGTCGGACATCCGCCCCCGGTATCGCGGAGGCCCCTGGGGGCGCACAATCGTACCGACCGTGCCTCGGCCGCGGTAAGCTGTGGCCGAGGAGAAGCGGATGACCCTGCTCATCGCCCTGATCGCCTGCACCTCGGGCGGCACCACGGGCTACAACGGGACCAAGATGGACCAGTACTTCCCGATGGAAGGGAACCGGCAGGCCACCTACACCAACGAGGACCCGAACATCGGCTACCAGCTGATGATGGAGAAGCTCGAGAGCCCGGAGCAGGGCGTCGATCGGCAGATCTGGACCTACGAGTACTACGAGGACCAGACCTTCTCCCTGGTGGCGGCGGTGAAGTGGTCGGTGGAGCCGGGCGGCTCCACCCAGATCCACGCCTGGTCCGGCGCCGACGGCGTCTTCACCACCTACGACCCCCCGATCGACGTCACCGACTCCTCCGGGTACATGCGCGTGGGCGACGTGGTCGAGACCACCACCGGCGGCACCACCTGGACGTCCACCTACGTCGGGAACGAGGACTGCCCGGTCCTCTGGGGACCGGAATGGGAGGGCTGCGTCCACCTGACCCTGTCCGACGGCGGCGGCCCCGTCTCCTCGGCCGACCCCGCCACCCGCCCGTTCTTCGTGGGGGATTACTGGCTCGTCACCCGCTACATGACCGCCTGGATGCACACCCGAGGCTTCGACCAGAAGTGGAACCTCTCGTTGTTCGAGTACGACACGGGCGGTTGAGCGGAGGCATCGGAGGGATCCTCTCCGCCTGCGCGCTGGGTGGATGCGCCGTGGAGGCGTACGACCGCACCGATCTCCAGCTCGACGTCGACGCGCCCCTGCCCGCCGAGGCGGAGTTCCTGCACGTGTGCGTCGCCGGGGTGGACGGTGCGCCGGGCCACGGCGAGCTCGACCTGGGCGCCGGCAACGGGCGGGCCGCGTTCACCGGCCTCGCGGCGGAGGGCGGCTTCCAGGTGACCGTCCAGGCCGAGGACGCCGAGGGCGTGGTGCTCGGCACCGCGGTGGGGGAGCTCGGGGTGCTCGGCCAGGCCGACCTGCGCTACGTCCTGGCCCCGTGGACCGAGGGCGAGGCCGAGCCCTGCCGCGACGCGGGCCGGCGCGCCCCCGACGACGCCGAGACCTGGCTGCTCGGGGTCCGCTTCGCGGAGGCGCCGTGGTCCTAGGCCTCCTGGCGGCCTGCGCGGAGCCGGAAGACAGCGGCGGGCCCCAGCCCTTCGAGGTGGTAGGCGTCAGCCCGGCGGACGGCGCGACGGGGATCGTGGAGTCGGCGAGCGCCGAGCTGCGCTTGTCGGCAGGCCTGGACGAGCTCACCTGCCCCCCCTCGCAGACGCGCATCGACGCGCTCGGCCCCGACGGGACGGTCGCGTTCACGGTCGCGGTCGCCCGTTTCGCCGACGCCACCGAGCAGACCCTCCGCCTGGACCCTTCGGATCCCCTCCCCCGCGGATGGACCTATGCGGTGAGCCTCCGCGGGGGTACGTGCGCCAGCCAGGACGGACGGCCGCTCGAGCCGTTCTCCAGCACCTTCACGGTCGCCCCATGAGCTTCCTCGCGCTCCTCGCCTGCACCGGCCCCAAGGGGGGCGAGTCCGTCCTCGAGGACACCGGCTACGCCTACGTGGAGACCGGCTCGGTCACCGACGACACGGGGACCACCACCCCCACCGAGTCCACGGTGGACAGCGAGACGGGCAAGGAGTCCACCCCGGACGACACCGCCCCACCCCCTCCGGCGTGGATCGGGCTCGCCGCGTACCCCGACGGCCTCACCGTGAACCCGGGGGCCAGCTTCCAGGCCCGGGCGGTGGGGACGGACCCCGACGGGCGCCGTCAGGACGCGGACGCGACCTGGACCAGCCTGGACGAGGACATCCTCCTCGTGACCACCGACGGGGTGGTGACGGCCATCGAGCCCGGGCGGGCCCGCGTACGGGCCGAGCTCGACGGCCTGGAGGCCACGCTCGAGGTCACCGTGGACGACGCGATGCTGGCCGAGATCACCGTGATCGACGCCACCACCGGCCTGCCCGTCCAACGGGCCCGGGTCGCCCTGCCCAGCACCGAGGGGGAGCGCACCGACGCCGCGGGCCTGGCCCGCCTGCCGGTGCCCGACGGGCTCCCCCTGGTCTTCAGCGTGTGGGTGGACGACACCTGGGACGCCGTCACCTACGCGGGTGTGGTGAACCGCCGCTTCACCGTCCCGCTCTTTCCCAAGGACACCGCCGCGGACGACGCGCGGGTGCACGGGACGGTGGACTTCGCGTCGGTGGCCGACGCCGCCTGGGACGAGCTCGTGCTGGGCCTCGCCGCCCCCACCCACCGCGGCGGCCTGGGCTCCCTCTCGCTGGACGACTGGTTCGGCGACGAGCGTGCCATCACCGTGTTCGGGATCGAGGCCGACCTCCCCTCCAACCTCGTGGTGGAGGGCAGCGCGGACGACTTCTGGGTGGGCGCGCGCCCCGGTCCGGCCGGCGCCTGGGTGGCGGCGGGGCCGATCGCGGTCGCCGACGTCACCGAAGGCACCGAGTCGGCCGGGGCGGCGGTGGCGCTCCTCGTGAGCCACCTCGACGCCATGCGGTGGGGATGGGCGGGTGGCGCGGAGGCCGCGCTCGGGACCGACGCCGAGCTCTCCGTCACCCCGACCGACGCCTTCGCCCTCACCACCATCGCCGCCGTCCCCGCACTCCCCGAGGGCTTCACCGGCGCCGAGGACGTCCTCGTCCTGCGCGCGGAGGAGCGGACCGACGAGGGCTGGGTGGTGACCGGCTTCGGGCTCGGAGCAGGCGCGGTGGTAACGGTGGCCCACGTCGCGCCCGACGGCGTGGCCGACGCGTTGGGCACCGGGCTCGTCGCGGTCGCCCAGGCGGGCGGGCTCGGGAGCACCGGCGGCATCAGCGTCGCCTCGGGCTGGGTGGACGGGGACGGCAACGGCCGCCTGGTGGACTTCCCCGAGCTGCCCGCCGTCGCCTGGGACGGGCGGACCCGCGAGCTCGCCGTGCACGTCGACGGCGACAGCACCCTGGTCCACGTGCTGCTCACCGACGCCCACCAACTGCGGCACCACCTCTACGCCGCGGGGGACTGGACCGGCACCCTCCCCAACGCCATGGCCGGGTTCGGCGCGGCCCGCGCTTCCGTGGACGTCGGGAGCCTGGACACCGAGACCGACACCTTCGACGCGCTGGCGGGTGCGGGAGCCCTGGACCCCGGCGAGCTCGACACGCGCGGCAGCGCGCACACCCGACAGGAGTAGACGATGTGGGACGACGCCGCCGCGGGCTTCGCGGCGCTCCCGGTACGCGAAGAGGTACGGGCCGCGGCCCTGCGCAACCTGCAGCGCTGGCGCGAGGGGAGCCCCTGGGCGGCCTACCACCCGATGATCGACGCCCTCCGCGCGGCGGGTCGCTGGGACCTGCTGCTCGACAGCTTCTACCAGGTGCTGCCCTTCGGCACGGGCGGGCGCCGCGGCCCGGTGGGGGTCGGGCCCAACCGGTTCAACCCCTGGACCCTCGCCGCGAGCGTGGAAGGCCACGTGCGCTGGCTCCGGTCCCGCCTGCCCGGGAAGGAGCTGCACATCGTGCTCGCGTACGACGTCCGCTGCTTCCGCGACGCGAACGGGCACTACCCCGCCGGCGTGCCCAACCCCTGCCTCGGTCTGTCGAGCCGGGACTTCGCCGAGATCGCCGCCGGGGTCTATGCGCGCTCGGGCGTCCGCACGACGCTGCTCCCCCCGGGGAGCGACACCTACGTGTCCACCCCGGAGCTCTCCTTCGCCATCCGCCACCTCGGCGCGGACGGTGGGCTCAACATCTCGGCCTCCCACAACCCGCCCGACGACAACGGCGGGAAGTTCTACAACCGCCTCGGCGGGCAGGAGGTCCCGCCCGACGACGAGACCATGGCGGCCGAGGTGGAGAAGGTGACCGACGTCGCCTGGATCCCCTTCCCCGAGGCGCGGGCCTCGGGCCGGGTGCGCGACTACGCGCCGGCCGTCCACGACGCCTACGTGGCCGCCAACCTCGCCACCTCCCTGTCGAAGGCGCGTGGGGCGCGGGTGGTGTTCACCGGGCTCCACGGCACTGGCGACACGACCGTGGCCGCCGTGCTCGGCGCCGCCGGTTTCCAGGTCACGATCGAGCCCACCCAGGCCCCGCACGACGGGGCCTTCCCCGAGGTGCCCTTCCGCACCCCCAACCCAGAGGTCCGCGCGTCGATGGAGCGCGCGGTGGCGCTCGCGCGCGCGGCGGGGGCCCACCTGGTGATGGCCTGCGACCCCGACGCGGACCGCATCGGGCTCTGTGCCCGCGACGGCGACGACTTCCGCTTCTTCAACGGCAACGAGATCGCCGCCCTCGTCACCGAGTACCGACTGACCCGCGGCCGCTTCGACCACCCGGTGGTGATGAAGACCGAGGTCACCTCCGACCTCGTCAGCCGCGTGGCACGGCGCCATGGGGCCCAGGTCGTGGGCCACCTGATGGTGGGCTTCAAGTACATCGGGGACGGCATCCGCGCGCTCGAGGAGACCGGCGCCTTCGGCGGCGCGGTCGGCACCCCGGCCGACTTCGCGGTCGGCGTGGAGGAGTCGCACGGCGTGCTCGTGACCCCCGCGCTGCGCGACAAGGACGCGGCCGGCGCCGCGCTGGCGCTCGCCGAGTACGCCTCCGAGCTGCTCCTCGAGGGGCGCACCCTGGGCGACGCGCTCCGCGCCGTCTGGGACCGCGAGGGCTACGTCCACAACGAGCTCGTGAGCACCGTGATGCGCGGCGCCGCCGGGAAGGCACGCATCGAGCGCATCCAGGCGGCCCTCCGGGCGGCCCCCCCCGCCAGCATCGGCGGGTTGGCGGTCACGGCGGTCCACGACCGGGCCGATCCCGCCGGCCCCCTGGGCCCCATCCGGTCGGGGACCGACGCCGCGAGCCGCGACGTCCTGGTGTTCCAGCTCGGGGACACCGCGCGCCTCCTCCTCCGACCCTCGGGGACCGAACCCAAGAACAAGATCTACGTCGAGGTGGTCGGGACACCGGGCGCCCCACTCGCCACCGAGGTGCCCCGCGTGGCGGCCCGGGCCCGGGCGCTGGTCCTCGACTTCGCCGCCGAGATGCTGGCCCGGGTGGACCTCCACCTGCCGCGGTGGGCGCTCGAGGTCTCGGACCTCGTCGCCATCGAGCAGAAGCTGCACTTCGCCGAGAGCTTCGTCCCCCACCTCCTGGCGTGGGAGGGGCCCGAGGACGCCCCGGCGATCCAGGCCTGGATCGACGCCGAGCTCAAGCCCTACGGGAAGGACCCGCGGCGGCTGGTCGGCGACGCCCTGCGCTCCTGGGCCGGCGACGACCCGGCGCGCGGGCGGGTGGTGCGGATGGTGACGAGCGCCTGAGGAACCCCACCCGGTGAGCGCCGGACGGGCTCAGGCGCTCGGACGCGCCCCGTCCCGCACGCGCCGGCGGGCCAGGAGCAGGAGCCCCAGGAGCCCGACCGGGGCCATGGGCTCCGGGCCGGTGGCGCAACCGCAGCCGCCGGTGTCCGTGCCTCCCGAGTTGTCCTGGGCGTAGACCCGGACTTCGTCCGGCGAGGAGTAGTTGGAGCCGTCGAAGACGGTCAGGCTGAAGGCGTAGGTCCCGGAGAGGTCCGCCACGAAGGTGGGCGCGGCGGCGGTGCTCGAAGACAGCGCGGCCGCCGAGCCACCCGGCCGGCTGGTGAGGGTCCAGGCGTAGACCAGCGGGTCCCCTTCCGGGTCCGACGAACCCGAGCCGTCCAGGTACACCGTGCTGCCGGCGTTCACCGTCTGGTCCGAGCCGGCGTTGGCCACCGGATCCCCGTTCTGCGCGGACGCCGTGATCTCCACCGAGTCGGGCGCGCTGTCCGAGGCTCCGTCGCTCACCACCAGCTCGACGCGGTACACGCCGGCCACGTCCGGGATGAACTGCGGGTCCGAGAAGGTGGCGTTGATCAGCGCCGACGCGCTCCCCCCGGGCCGGTCGGTGATGGTCCAGAGGTAGTCCAGGGCGTCGCCGTCCGGGTCCGAGGACCCCGAACCGTCGAGGTTCACCACCTGGCCCACGCTGACCGCCGCGTCGGCCCCGGCGTCGGCCACCGGGGCGCCGTTGCCGTCGCCCGCCGAGTCGATCGGACCCGTCTCGTCGGGGGTGATCCCCGACTCCAGGTTCATGCCCGAGGTGTCCGTGCCCTCGTACTTCTCGAGCCCGCTCGTGCAGGCAATCAGGACCAACAGGTAGGTGTGCACGGAGTCAACGATACAGCTTCGCCGCGAGCCGCGCCACCGCGGGCCCCAGTTCCGCCACCGAGTCGATCTCCAGGTCGGCGCCGTCGGGGCGGCCGATCCCCCAACGCACCCCCAGCACGGGCAGGCCGGCCGCGTGCCCCGCCGCGACGTCGGCGTCGCCGTCACCCACCAGCACCGCCTCGCGGACCCCGAGCCGCCGCATGGCCTCCAGGATCATGCCGGGATCGGGCTTGCGGGTGGGGAGCGAGTCTCCGCCGAGCACCACCGGGAAGTGCCGGGCCAGGTCCAAGGCCCGGAGCAGCGCCACGGTCAGGGCGTAGGGCTTGTTCGTGACGACCGCCATCGGCGCCGGCCAGGCCTCGAGGAAGCCGCGGAGCTCCGGCGGGTGGACCACCGTCCGATCGGCCACGTGGGCCTGGTAGCGCTGGAGGAAGTGAGCGAGGAGCCGATCCACCCGCGCGGGCTCGGGCGGGGCGCCGGTGGCCTCCCCGAGGCAGCTGGCGACGAGGTTTCGGGCGCCGTGGCCGATGTGCCGCCGCACCCGCGCCTCCCCCAGCGGGGCGTGGCCGTGGCTCTGGAGCGTGTGGTCCACCGCCGCCGCGATGTCGGGCGCCGAGTCGACCAGGGTTCCGTCGAGGTCCCAGAGGAGCGCGATCACCGCAGCAGGGCAGCCACCCGCGGCCCCTGCTCCCGCGGTTCCAGCACCGCGATCCCCAGGGCGGGCCAGTTGGTGTAGTCGCGCAGGTGGGTCACGTACCAGTCCAGCCGGTCGTCGCGGACCTTCTGCGCGCCCATCCGCGTGGCGTGGCGCATGCGGATGCCGTCCTCGGTCTGGACCACGAGCGAGATGTGGGTGGTGGCGATCGGCGCCCAGTCCCGCGGCGTCCGCAGGGTGAGCAGGACCGAGCCCGGGCGGATCGAGGCGACGGCCGCCTCGGCGGCATCGAGGTCCAGGTAGTCCAGGCTCCAACGGCCGGTCGGGAGCGCCTCGTCGGGCAGCCGGAACACGGCGCGCTTCCGCCAGCGCCGCCAGGTGTCGGCGGTGACCTCGTGCGTGAGCCGCTTCGCGGGCCCGAGCTGCGCCGTCACGTCCTCCAGGAGCCCGTTCGCCACGGCGTCCGGGACCCACTGCGCCTCCATGAAGTGGCGGCGGTCGGCGTAGGAGGGGGCACCGCGGTAGCGGAAGGCGTCCCGCACCGCGGGCGCGTAGAGGGGGTCTCCCGCCATGGCCAGGGAGAGGACCTCCTCCACGAAGGTGAGGCAGTCGAAGGTGTCGTAGCGGGCCGGCGGGTCACGGTCGGCCCCCTCTCCCTCGCCGGCCGCCTCGTTCGTGTAGGGGAGGTCCAGGAACGGGCGGCTCACCACCTCCATCCGCTCGGCGATGGGGCGGTCGCGGAGCGCACGGGCGCGCCGGATGACCTCGGGGGGGACCGTCCACCGCTCGGGGACGGAGCGGACCACCAGGCGGGGGGAGAGCGGCTCGGTCGCGGCCGCGTCCACGGCCTCGGCGGCGAGCTCGGGGGTGGCCGGGAACGCCCCCTCGGAGGCCACGACTCCGTCCGCGGCGTCGGCCAGCCCGAACCCGAGCGCCAGGAGCAGCACGGCGAGCCAGCGCATTCAGACTCCCAGGCGCTTCTGGTAGCCGGCGATCCGCTCGAGCATGGTCTCCATCCCCTGCTGGTCGAGCACCTCGTCGGCGAGGGAGAGCGCGCGCTCGATCACGTCGGCCAGGGCGCGGTTCAGGAGGGGCCGGCGCTCCCCCTCGGGCCGCTTGCGGAGGTTGCGGATCACCCGGTCCACCGGGACGCTCCCGTCCGGCAGCAGCTCCACCTGGGAGAAGAGCACGGCGTGAGGGCCCGAGGTGCCCTCCACGAGCACCTGGACCCGGGCGAACCCGGCTCCCGTCCCCAGGCGCCGGTCGAGCGCCTCCACCACGGTGGCGAGGACCTCGGAGAGCACGTCCACCTTCTTGCGCGCCTCGGCCTCGGCGAGCTTGCGTCCGGTGAAGTTGAGGGAGACGGCACGTCCGGAGGCGAGCTCGCCCTGGTCGGCCTCCTCCATCTCCACCAGCTCGGACGGCTCGACCCCGCGGGCCGGCGCCGCCGGGGCCTCCGGGGTGAGCACCACGCGATCGAGGTTGCGTCGCGACTGGCTGAAGTGGCCACCCACCCGATGCTGGTCGTAGTCGGCGAAGGCGGCGAGATCCTCGTCCTCCGAGGGCGCGAGGAGCTGGGAGGGCGACACGCCCGGGCTCTGGTTGAAGGCGGAGCGATCCACCTCCTCCGTGTGCTCCTCGAGGTCGGCGTCGCTGAGCAGATCGCCCCCGACGTCCAGCTCCGAGTGGGCCGGCACCGGCATCCAGCGGCCGATCGGCTCCGGGGCCGGGTCGGGGACCTGGGGGACCGACGGGGGAGCCGGTGCCTTCCGGGCCGGGCCGTCCGCCTCGATCGCGCCCGTGTCCAGCATGCGCTGGAGGAGCTGGAGGGTGTGCGAGGCCTCGAAGGGCGACGCCGCGACGAGCGCGCCGACCGTGAGCCGGTGCGGGCACCGGAGGAGGATCTCCACCTCTGCAGGGGAGCTCACCCCGCCGGCGCCGGGTTGGACCACGCGGTCCGGCGCCGCCTCCAAGGCAGCCAGCGACGTGCGGAGGGCGAAGAGCTCCCCCACCAGATCCACCGAGACGTGACCGACCTGGATGTTGTCGACGAAGACGGCGTCCATGGGCTCGAAGGCCACACCGCCCGCGCCGCCGAGGAAGCGGTACACGTTCTCGCGGAAGCGCTCGGCGTAGAGCTCGCCGAGGATCTCCTCGGACACCCACTGGTAGAGGAGCTGGGCCGAGGTCCCGCCCTGCGCGACCTGCTCCTCGATCTCGACGCCCTGCGCCGCGCTCAGCTTCCCGGTGATCACCAGGCGCCGCACCACCGCCGCGTCGTCGTCGTCGGCGTGCGCGGCGAGGATCTCCCCCTCGGTGACGTACACGGTGCAGCGGGTCCCGTCGGGGGCATAGCCCAGGAGCGCACCGCTCACGCCGTCGCTGAGCGCGCGCAGCAGGGAAACCCGCGCGTCCGTTCGAACGACTTCTGACACAGCGCTCCGGGCCTCAGGCGACATCGGGGGGACGGCCAAAGGGTATAGAGCCCGACGGGCCAGGTCAACCGGTGCACCTAAGGCCCCACCCTCGAGGGGGGCCCCCGGTCAGGACGCGGCGCGCAGGGGAGTGTCCTCGCCCAGCTCGGCGCAGAGGCGGTCGCGAGCGCGCGAGAGCCGGCTCATGACGGTGCCGAGCTTGATCTCCAGGCGCTCCGCGATCTCCAGGTAGGACAGGTCTTCGTAGTACCGAAGCATCAGAATCTCACGGTGGTCCGCGCTCAGCCCGTCCACCGCGGCGAGGATCTCGGCCTGCTGCTCGCCGTGGAACACGGCGGCGAGCGGGTCCTCGCGCGAGGCGCGGTCCGAGGGGTTGGCGGCGAGGATGTGGTCCCGGCGCCGGCGGTCTCGGACCAGGTTGAAACAGAGGTTCCGCGTGACCCGGTACAGCCACGCCTGGATCTTGAACTCCAGGTCGAAGAAGCGCGGCTCGCGCATGGCCTTGATGAAGACCTCCTGGACCACGTCGTGCGCCTCCTCGCTGTCGTGGAGGATGTAGAGCGCGTGCAGCCGGAGCCGCGCCTCGAACCGGCGCACGACCTCGGCCAGGGCCAGCGCTCGGGAGCCGCGGGCCAGGAGCTTGACGTCCAGATCGGAAGCAACGGGACGCTCGAGGGTCGGATGATCGATCGCGCACATGGTGGCTCCAGGTGGCGGCGTCGTGGGTCGCCGCACGTACTTGGTACGCGGGCCGGGCCGACCCCTTGCGTGGGGTGACGAACCATGACGACCGCCCCTCGGCGGCGTGACGTTCGGAGACGACCGCCGCCGTGGGTCGCGCGGCTTGACGATGCCCCGCGCCGGACCCATGCTGATCAGGGCAGGCTCGGAGCAGCAGTGGAACCCAAGAGCAGCATCGGCGTCCGTGTCGCGCCGGCGGAGGTCCCGCCGCCGCTGGTCGACGTGAAGGGCCTCGTGGAGGTCATCGTGAAGGCCCTGGTGGATCACCCCGACCGGGTGGTGCTGACCGAGGTGGAAGGCACGCACTCGTGCGTGCTCGAGGTTTCGGTGGCGCCCGAGGACGTGGGCAAGGTCATCGGCAAGAAGGGCATCCACGCCGATGCCATCCGCCGGATCGTCCACGCGGTGGGTGGCAAGAACAAGAAGCGCTACGTCCTGGAAATCCTCGAGCACGCCTAGCAGGCTGCTGCGAAAGCCGGACCGAGCAGGCGAAGCTCAGCCGGGCCGCGGTTGACGAGCGCGCTCGACGCGCGATTCGCGAGGAAGGAGCGTGTCGAGACACGCGACTGACGAGC
>Ga0172373_10005384_pt1 | contig 17581 bp, 8 predicted proteins | sample Lak10m_2_FD_114546 | JGI IMG/M metagenome (GOLD analysis project Ga0172373, IMG submission 114546) | Freshwater microbial communities from Kabuno Bay, South-Kivu, Congo - kab_092012_10m | ecosystem: Environmental > Aquatic > Freshwater > Lake | place: Democratic Republic of the Congo: South-Kivu...
AGGAAAATCCTGGGAAAATGTTACCCCTGCCGGATTGCCTGAGTGCTTAATTCAATCTATTGAAGTTTCACCCCATCAACCGGGAACTGCCTATATTTCAGCAACCAGATATAAATTCAACGATTTTAAATCAATGGCCTATAAAACCACCGATTATGGAAAAACCTGGGTAACTATTAATCAAGGCATCGGTAAAGATGATTATTTAAGGGTCATAAGGGAAGATTTAAAAGTACCGGGCCTGCTTTATGGTGGTGCGGAACGTGCTTTTTATATTTCAGCAGATGGAGGAAGTAACTGGAGCCTGTTCCAATTAAATATGCCTGTTGTAGGTATTACGGACTTATCCTTCAGAGATAATGATCTGGTGGCTTCTACCGCTGGCAGAGCTTTCTGGATATTGGATGATTTAAGTGCCATCCAGCAGTCTAAAGGATTTCCGCAGGGAAAAGTCCAGCTATACACACCAAAGGATACTTACAGATACGGTTCGTCCGGCGGCTATGGCGGAGGAAGAGGTAATGCTGGTGAAAATCCTGCGGAAGGTGTTATACTGGATTATTTTTTAGCTGAAAAAGTGGATTCATTAGGTTTAACGCTCGAGATTTTTACATCTGAGGGCAAATTATTAAGAAAGTTGAGTTCTATAAAACCTAAAAAATCAGAGTCTTATCCTGGTGGACCTCCTCCACCGTCAATACTTCCAACCCAATCAGGCATGAATCGATTTGCCTGGGATATGAGAACAGAAACCTTGCCCGGTATTCCGAATGTATTTGTTCAGGGTGATTCAAGAGGATATAAAGTAGGCCCTGGTTTATACAAAGCAAAATTATCAGCGAATGGTGTTAGTTCTGAAATTAGTTTCCATATTAAAATGGATCCAGCTTCTACTACCACAAAAGAGGAATGGATGGCGCAACAACTCATTCTGGAAAAAATTGATTCCGATGTTAAGGAAGTACATCAAATGGTTAATAAAATGAGGCTGGTAAAAAAACAAATCCTGCTCCAGGAGGAACTGTTACAGGATAATCCGAATGCCCGGGATTTATTGGAGAATGGCAAATCTATCCTTAAGAAATTAGAGGATTGGGAAAACCAGGTTATTGAATCCAGACAGAAAAATTTCCAGGATGTGATTAACTGGCCAAGTAAAATGAATGGGGAATTACTGGATTTGAAAAGCAGGATTGATACCAATGAGGCAAAACTAACCAATGGTGCTAAACAAAGACTTACAGATTTAAATACCCAGTGGAAATTAGATAAATCTAACGTTGATAGAATTATTAATGAAGATTTACCGGAATATAGCAGAAAATTTCAGGATAAAGGCTTACCGCCTCTCATTTTAAATCAATAATACAATGAAAAATAAGATTGGTTTTGCCTGGTGAGGCTTTAATGCCGACCTTTCAGTATGGCGGAAAAAATAAGGGTAAAACCTTTCATATTGTTCAGACAGAAGACTTGTTTGTTGTCCGTTCCACTTTAACATGGAACGGCCTCAAACAAGTCTTATCTGATGATGCCATTCCGTTTTTAGACAAATTAAGTTTAGCTTTCTCATTTCCAGAGGTTAAAGTCAATATCTTAAAAATAGCGGTACCAGAAAAACTGGATGAATGTCGCGCTGCATTTAAAGGAAATCATGCGGTTAGATTTGCAGGCAGGGTCTGGAAAGAAAAATTATCTGGAACTTCTCTCATTTATACCGAAAATATCTTTGTAAAATTCAAATCAAATGTTTCCGGAAAGGCTATTTTAAGGCTTTTAATGGATCATAAATTAATCATAAAAGAGAAATTTAATTTTTCCCCCAATGCCTATTTTCTAAAATCTCCTGAATTCACAGGTGTTGACGTTTTTGAAATCGCAAAAACATTAGGCGAAAATGAATTGGTTCTGATTTGTTATCCCGAAATGGTTTTTCCTAAAAGGTCACATCACATTCATGATCAACAATGGTTTTTAAAGGAATCCTCAGTTGATGGACTTAATAATCCCCGCGGTGTTGATATGAGCAAGGTATGGCATTACTCAAAAGGGGAAAATATAACGATTGCAGTTATCGATGATGGTTTTGACACAGATCACCCTGAATTTGCTTTACCTGGGAAAATAATTTTTCCCAGAGATACCATTTTAGATCTGAATACCGCTTTTCCTCAGGCAGAAGATGAAAATCATGGTACTTGTTGTGCGGGAGTCGCCCTGGCACAAGGTTCAGACTTCGCCAGCGGAGTGGCCCCCATGGCCAGGTTAATACCAATAAGAAGCGGCGGTTTAGGATCTTTTTCGGAGGCCAAGGCTTTTGCCTGGGCAGTTGATCATGGTGCCGATATTATAAGTTGTTCGTGGGGACCACCCGACGGCATCTGGTATGACCCTGATGATCCTGCCCACAGAATTCCATTTCCTATTCCTGACAGTTCGCGTCTTGCAATTGATTATGCCCTGAAAAAAGGTAGAAATGGCTTGGGTTGCCTTCTCACCTGGGCAGCAGGCAATGGAAATGAAGAAATTAAGTATGATGGATATGCTTCTTTACCTCCGGTTTTAGCCGTTTCTGCCTGTGATTTTATGGAAAAACGCGCGCCCTATAGTGATTTTGGTCAGAATATTGCCTGCTGTTTTCCAAGTAGTTCGGGCGTTTCCGATTCAAATTCCATGTCAGATGGTATTTGGACAACAGACCGTTCTGGTCAGTGGGGTTATAACCCAGATGGAAATTATGTAGGATCTTTCGGAGGAACCTCTGCTTCCTGTCCCGGCGTAGCAGGTTGCCTTGCGATTATTCTTAGTGTTTATCCTGCCTTACAACAAAAGCATATCAGACCTTTATTAAACCTGACCGCCGATAAAATTAGTTTTGGTGATGGTACTTATAAACATGGACATAGTCCTTATTTTGGTTACGGGAGAATTAATCCATTGAATGCTATTAGATTTTTAAAAGAAATATTACAAATTGAAACAGAAACGAAGAGAAACAAAATAGATAAAATTGAAGAAATCCGGTTTCTTTTTAAAATATCAATTTTTGATTTAACACTGACCTACAAATTAAAACGAGCAGAAAAAAAATATACTGCAGGGGAATGGATGGCCATTTCCAGGGATGATACGTTTTCAGATCAGATTGAATTTGAACTAAATGGACTGGATTCCCCTTTTTTTAAATTAAAAGTATTCATCATGGATAATGATCATGATTTAAGACTAAGGCTTACCTGGAAACAGAAGCTCCATTAAAGAATCGTGTTATTTTTTAAAACAAGAAAAGGATATGGATGAGGTGCTGACTTGAATTTTCCAAAAGTAAAATGGCCTAACAACAAATCGATATCTCCATCATCATCCATATCCTCAGCCTCCATGGTCATCCATTGACCTTTAGGAATATCCAGACTGGAAGCAATAAATTTTTCATTACCTACATTTTTAAAATAAAGAAAGGAGGGCGATTTATCATTAGGCGAAAAAAAGGCAATCGTTGCCAGATCCAGATGACCATCTGAGTCAAAATCTCTGGAAATGGTTTTTGTTGCACCAGCTACGGCTATAAATTGGATTGGTTTAAATTGCTGATTTCCTTTGTTTAAGTAAATATGGATACCGTGATAATTTTTGGCCTCAGGGGAATAATCCGCATTATCTCCATTTGTCAATATGATATCCATTTTCCCATCCTTATTTATATCGGCCATTTCCATAAAACTGCTGCCATAAACAGACGGGAATTTCAAAATAGTCTGCGCCTGGAATTGTTCATTTCCTTTATTTTTAAAAAGGACAATTTGTTCATTTGCTTGGGCAAAAAGAACATAAAAGTCTGTTTTCCCATCTTTGTCAATATCTTCCAGTATGATATTACGGGCTCCCGGGAGATTTGACAATCGCTTTTTTTTTCTGGTTTTTGCCATTTATCCAACTAAGCTGCCCGGTCTCAAAACCAAATTCAGCGATGATTATATCTGAAATAGTATCCTGGTTTAAATCGGCTGTTTCAAATGATACCGGTCTCCTAAGGCCTGTAGCCAGGGCTTTAAATTGTTGATTTTTGAAATCTTGCTGGTATAAAATTCCTTCTTCATCTTCATTTGGTGTCATTGTACCAATGCTAAGGAAAATTGGATTTATATCACCGCAGGAGGCTACCACAGGACCAGGCGTTCTCTTAGCAAATTTTAGATTCAGGTTGAGGTCTAAAATTTCCATTTGCCTGTTATATTTTCCAATCCATATTTCTTTAGTTGCTGGTACAAACCGGACAGATGTTGTTTGTCCGGAATTCAGTGATTTGACAGCTGGCGTTAATACTGAAAATGGATTTTTAATGTATTTGATGGTTGGTTTTGACAAACTTTCAGGCATTTCATTGGGTGCGTTTTCAATATAATAACGAACTAATTGCTGCCAGTCAGATTTGGATATGATTGATTCTTCAGGATAAATACCCATATTGCATAATCGCTGAAATTGATGGAAGGACATTCTGTTTAATAATGCGTTCCTGTCACCAACACCCATTCTGTGCCCCATTTCAGGCAGTACGCTTTCCAGCCAAATTTTTTTGCTGAGCAAAGTTGAGTCTGGAAAAAGATGACAGTTGCTGCAATACTTTTTAGCTATTTGCGCTCGGTTTTGCTGTTTATTTTTTGATACTAAATGAGCGGAAATACCCGTAATTCCCAATAAAAGTAAGGGAACAAAAATCAGTTTTGAAAACTTTTTCATAAAATTTAATCGTGCGGTGTAAAAGCAACGGTAATAATACATTCATTTTTCTCTAATTTTGATTAAACTTTATTCTAAATGAAAAACTTTTCGACGTTTTCAATTCTTTTATTTTTTTCTGTTTTCTCAATGGCACAAGAAACGAATAAAATAAGTATAGACTGGCAGGGACATCGTGGTGCAAGAGGTCTTGCACCTGAAAATTCAATTCCCGCATTTTTGGCTGCATTGACATTTCCTTATATTACCACCCTTGAATTGGACGTGGTCATTTCCGCTGATGGAAAAGTGGTAGTTTCCCATGAGCCGTGGTTAAATGCCAATATCTGTTTGGATTCAAAAGGAAGGGAAATTCCAAAAAATACAAAAGTTAATCTATATAAAATGGATTATAAAGAAATTAAAAAGTGTGATTGTGGTAGCAAGGGTAATAAGGCTTTTCCTGAACAAAAGGCAGTATTTTCTTATAAACCTTTATTAAGGGATGTTGTCAAAGCGGCCGATGATTATTGTAAAGCAACTAATAGACAATTACCTCGATTTAATATTGAAATTAAATCGAGTCCGGAAGCAGATGCCTTATATACACCAGAAGTTTCAGTGTTTGCTGAAATAGTAAGAAAAGAGATAAAAAAATTAAAAATAGCATCCAGATCCTGTATCCAGTCCTTTGATCCCCGTGCTATAAGATATTTAAACGAAAAAGAAAAAAGCTGGACCCTGGCCTATCTGGTGGAAAAAGTGGAAGATGTAAACTTGCAAATTGAAAAATTAGGATTTAAACCCGCTATTTATAGCCCCCATTTTGAGAAAGTAAACCATTCGACAGTGCGTCTATGCCATGAGATGGGCATGAAAATCATTCCATGGACAGTAAATGACCCAAAGCAAATGGAGATTTTAGTTCAAATGGGTGTTGATGGCATCATTACAGATTATCCAGATCGTATTCCCGGGCATTGACCCAGGTCAATGATTCCTTTTCTTGATATACGTAAGGAATAGCCTGATTTGAAAATAAGAAAAGGAGCCATGCCATTTTTCATACAGATATTGAAGGGTGATATCTTTTCTGTGAATGTCAGGTTCAGCCAGCATCATTTCTATTTCTCTTTTTCCAATATAAGAATTCAAGTCTAAGGGATAATTCTCGGAAAGTAATTTAATAAGATGACCTTCAATGGTAGAAAGAGCCAGTTTTCTCAGAATGGCAATTTCTTCGGGGGAAAATCCTTCCAATAATCTGTAATAGGTTAACTTATGAGATATACCTGGGTTAAGGGTCGGTTGACTTTCGAGAAATTCTCTTATGGCCAGTAAAAAAGGTGCTCCATAATTGAGTGCTTTAGCCTCACTTACACCGGTTATGTCTAATAAATCCTTTTGTTCAAGTGGATATTTTCCTGCCATTTCCATCAAGGCATTGTCCGGGAAAATCTGGTAAGGTGGAATTCCTGCTTTGATGGACAATTTGAAACGAACCTGGATTAAAAGCTGAAATAATAGGTCAACGTTTTTTGATTTCCTGCTTGTGACTAATTCCTTCAGGGATTCTTTTTCTTTCCTTTGAGCAATAGTCAGCATTTTTACCAGCTGAACCTCCTTGTTTTCAAAAAGAACTTCTCTGCTGCCACTGCCTAATCGCAAGACATTACCTGCATCGTATGCTATTTCTATGAAACCCATGTTAATCCATTGGGTGATGTAGTAATACCATTGTTCAGCAGGGTATTCGCGGCCTACCCCGAATGTTTTAATGAGATGATATCCATTTTCAGTGATTTCCCTGCGATGTGAGCCTCTTAAAACATCAATGAGTAATGACAGGGTTACCTTCTCATTTAATCTGGAAATAGCAGAGAGTGCCATTTGGGCAATTCGGGTAGCATCAAAATAATGAGGTGGATGAAGGCAGACATCGCAGTTTCCGCAATTATCGGGCAGAAATTCGCCAAAATAACCCAATAAAATTTTTCTTCTGCAAATTAGCGCTTCAGCATATTCCTTCATTCGGTTTAATTTGGCGAGCTGTAGTTCCATTTTCTCTCCTTTGCCATCCGTTAAAATATCACGAAGGATACCAATGTCGGCAAAACCATAAAAAAGTAAGGCTAATGCATTGGCTCCATCTCTGCCCGCACGTCCGATTTCCTGATAATAGCTTTCAATATTTTTTGGAACATTATAATGAATGACCCAGCGTATGGAAGATTTATCGATACCCATACCAAAAGCGAGTGTGGCGCAAATAACTGGTGTTTTATCGAAGGTAAAGGCATCTTGAATATCACTCCGTTCTGCTGCAGATAAGCCTGCATGGTAGGGTGAAGCTTTAATGCCCTTTGCGGTTAATTTAGCAGCCATTGTTTCTGTAGTTTTTCTGCTCATACAGTAAATAATGCCGCTTTGACCCTTTTTACTTTTTATAAAGGTCAGTATTTGATTGAACCTGTCCAGGGCGGGTCTGACTTCCAGTTGGATATTTGGCCTGTCAAAAGAGCTTGAAAATGTTTCAGGATTATTTAATTTTAATTGATTAATGATATCTCTACGGGTTATTTTATCGGCAGTTGCCGTCAGGGCAATCATCGGTATGTGTGGAAACTGATCCTTAATATATCCTAGTTTAGCATATTCAAGCCTGAAATCATGTCCCCAGGAAGAGATGCAATGGGCTTCATCTATGGCGAAAAAATTAATTTTTCCTTTTTGTAATAAAGAGAAAAAGGAGGGTGATATCAATTTTTCCGGAGATACATACATTAATTTTAAATTACCTTGCAGGAAGGAATCCTCTATCCTTACTGTTTCGGTTGCATGCAGACTACTATTTAAAAATGCAGCGGGAATTCCATTTGTATGCAGGCCACCCACCTGATCTTTCATCAGCGAAATTAAGGGTGATACAACGATGGTGGTGCCGGGTTGTAATAAAGCGGGTAGCTGAAAGCAAATGGATTTTCCTCCTCCTGTTGGCATAAGGGCCAATACATCTTTGCCATGAAGCAAAGCCTGGATGATTCTTTCCTGATTTTCTCTGAAGGAATCAAATCCAAAATATTTTTTCAGGGTTTCTGAAATGGTTGTTTTCATATTTCCGCAGCAATATCGGAAAGGGGTATTTTAGTAATAGGTCGTAAAAAAGTGTATTATACGTTTTTTTTATGGATTTAGTGAAATTTCGCTATTTTTATAATCAAATAAAATCATACCATTCATGTTTAAGACTAAAATTGCTGGAATTGGCAGCTATCTGCCTGAAAATATCATTACAAATGATGATTTAGCTCAAAAAATGGATACCAACGATGCCTGGATTCAAGAGCGTACAGGCATTCAAACCAGGAGATACGCTACTAATTTTAAGGAAACAACGACCACCATGGGAGCAAAGGCAGCTTCCATTGCTATTGAAAGGGCAGGAATAAATGCGGATGATATTGATTTTATCATTTTTGCGACACTTTCTCCTGATTATTATTTTCCGGGATGTGGTGTCCTTGTTCAACGGGAATTGGGAATTACCAAAACCGAATGTGGTGCCCTGGATATTAGAAATCAATGTTCCGGTTTTATATATGGGTTATCCGTTGCGGACCAGTTCATAAAAACAGGGATGTATAAAAACATCCTTTTAATTGGGGCAGAAATGCATTCTATGGGACTGGATTATTCGAATGATGGCAGAAATGTTACGGTTATTTTTGGCGATGGGGCAGGAGCAGTGATACTGCAACCAACTGAAATGGAAAATCAAGGTATTTTATCTACGCATTTACACGCCAACGGCACTTATGCTGAAAAATTAGCAACCTTAAGTCCAGGCTGTCACGGCGGGTATCATTCCGGTCGAATTGAAACAGAAATTGATTATGGATTTCCGGATACTACTTATGGTGGTATTTTTGTTACCGAACACATGGTGAAAAATAATCAGGTAGCAGCTACCATGGATGGTCCTTTTGTTTTTAAAATGGCCGTTCAAAAATTTCCTGAAGTGATAGGGGAGGCATTAAACAAAAATGGGTTGAATAAAACAGATATCGATATGCTGATTCCTCATCAGGCAAATTTAAGAATCAGCCAGTTCGTTCAGAAACAATTAGGTCTTTCCGATGATAAAGTTTGGAATAATATCCAGAAATATGGGAACACGACGGCCGCATCAATTCCAATAGCCCTTTGTGAGGCATGGGAAGGGGGACATATAAAAGATGGGCAACTGGTCTGCCTGGCAGCTTTTGGAAGTGGGTTCACCTGGGGTGCAGCGCTGCTAAAATGGTAATCCGGGTAAATTTCTGGTTTCTATATAAAAAGGTTAATCTTTAAAATATCGTTGGTGGATTTCTGCTGGCAGATTTCTCAGAAATCCACCTTTTTTTTCATTTAAAACAGCCAGTATTTCGGCACTTATACTCAGGGCAATTTCAGCGGGTGTTTCAGCACCTATTTCTAATCCAACAGGGCCGTATAAAATAGATTTTTGTAATTCAGTTAAATGCAATCCTTCCTGCTGCAGATCCTTAACCATATTGTCTAATTTCTTTTTAGGTCCCAAAGCACCGACATAAGGAACATTTTTACTCAGTAAAGCTTTCAACATTGCATAATCATAATTATAGTTGTGTGTCATAAGCACAAAAACAGTTTTTTCATCTACCTGGATTTGTTCCAATACTTTTTCCGGTTTACTCACTATGATCTGACAGGCAGAGGAAAATCGTTCTATTTTTGCATACGTATGTCTTCCATCCACAATAGTGACTTGCCAGCCCAATGTTTCGGCTATATGCTGCAAAGGTATCGCGTCATTTCCGGCACCTATAATAATCAAAGAAACAGGTGGTGTTATAAATGAAATAAAGGCATTAATATTTAAATCATTATGCTTATAGTTTTTAAAAGAGGACTTTTTAAGTGCCATGGACGCCTTGATATCTGCTGATAAAGCAGGGGGTAAATGTTTAAATCCTGAGTTATCAATAACATTTCCCGAATCTTCCCATAATAAACAAGTGCCAATGGGCTGATCTGGCTTTAAATCAGGTCCGTAAAAAGTCACAAGAACAGCATTTTGTCTTTTAGAAATAGCTTTTTTTAGTAATTCAACAGGATTATTCGGATCATTTTCATTAATGGGTTCAAAAAGGACCTGAATAATACCGGCACAACCCAGTTGAACCCCTATGGTGGCATCCTCTTCATCGCTGGTATCATAGATTACCAGTTTAGGTTGCTGGGTGTGTATGCAATAAACAGCTTTGCGCAAAGCATCACCTTCAAGGCAACCACCACTAATGGCTCCGGTAAGTTGCCCTTCCTCATCAACTATCATTCTGGCACCTGGTCTTCGGTATGAGGACCCATTCAGATGAACCAGCGTTGCTAAAGCCAATCTTTTTTTATGCCTGCTGGCTACCTGATATGCGCTAATAATTTCACTAATTTCTTTCATAATTATTTATTAACGCTAATTTCTTACATTTACTTCAAATGCTACATGTTTTATGACAAATAATGCCCTGATTCAGAATATACAATCCCTGGAAAAAGAATTACATTGGTTTGAATTGTTTTTGGAGGCCAGATTAGCTCATTTTTTTAAAAAGGAACAGGAAGATCCATTTCATTTACATGCCGCCCCGGATTTGACGGAAGATGAAAGTATTTATGCCCATTTTATTAATCATTATCAATTGAAGTGGGGTGAACGGCTGGTGCTGATTTTGTGCCTGATTCCTCATATTAAGCCTGAATTATTAGATCCATTTCTGATTAAAGATACGGTTATAGGAAGATATTATACGATTTTTGGTGGTTTAGCCGGACAAAATCATAACGGATTTCTTCCAACCGGTGAAACGGCCGTTTTTCTGTTAGCAGAGAATAATCTGTTAGCGAGGAATACCGCTTCCCAATTATTTGATGTTTCCCATGTTTTTTATCAATATAATATCCTTAAACTGGAGGAAACAAAAATTGGGGAACCCAGACTAAGCGGACTTTTGACTGTTTCTGATGAAACGTTGTCTTTGATTACCCAGGGTATTGAATACGAGCCACCTTTCAGCGCCCGGTTTCCTGCGAGAATTTTACATTCTCCGATGTCGTGGAATGATTTGGTTCTGGATGCCGGTGCTTATGATGAAATTGAAACTATAAAAGTCTGGATGGATCAAAAGGATAATCCGGAGTGGGATAATGTAACATTTTCAGGTTGGATGAAAGGTTATCGGGTTCTTTTTTATGGCCTTCCTGGAACTGGAAAATCATTGACAGCAGCTTTACTCGGTAAAGCTTGTGGTAAAAGTGTTTATCGAATTGATTTATCTCAGATAGTTTCTAAATATATAGGTGAGACGGAAAAAAATCTGGCCTCTCTATTTCAACTTTCAGAGAATAAAAACTGGATTTTATTTTTTGATGAGGCCGATGCTCTGTTTGGGAAAAGAACAGAACTGACAGATGCTAAAGATAAATATGCCAACCAGGAAACTTCTTATCTACTTCAAAGAATTGAGGATTTTCAAGGTCTTATTATATTGGCTACCAATTTTAAACCGAATATTGATAGTGCATTTCTCCGGCGTTTTCAATCAATTGTTTATTTTAAATTACCGGGGGTACATCAGAGAGAAAAGCTTTGGGAAAAAGCATTGTCCCGTCTTCCTGGAGATAATCAGGTGGATATTTTAAAAATAGCCAGTGATTATGAAATTGCTGGTGGATTTATAAATAATGCCGTTCAGTTCGCCTGGTTAAATGCAAGAAAAAACAATTCAAAAATGATTACAAATCAGGATGTTTTACTTGGCATAAAACGCGAATATGCTAAGGAAGGTAAAATATTTAATAATTAAAATACTTATATTTAACTTTGATTACCTGAATTTAAAGATTTATTAAAATGTGTAAAGTGCTAAAAGTTGTTTCTTCTACTATTTTATTAATGATATTATTCCGTTTCAGTGGATCAGCCCAGTGTGGTCAGAATGAATTGGAAAGTGCTTCGAAGGATTATGATTCGGGTTTGTTTCAGGATGCAAAACAACATCTGATTGATTGTTTTATGGATAAAAAGTATATCGATTTAAAATTAACCAACGATGCCTATAGATTACTTTCTTTAATTGCCATTGCCGAAGATTCCATTTCGCTTGCTTCTAAATATATCCGAAAAATTATTCAATCAAATCCTGATTATCAAGGTCCTACCAGACATTTTATATTTGATGGTTTGGTCAAACAGATCCTGGAAAAAAATCAGGTCATCACGGTAAGTGCTGTCTCGAAAAAAGCCGAAGATATCAGAGTGGCACCGGCAAGTGTTTTAGTCATTAAAAGAGACGAAATTGTAGAAAGAGGCTATATGGATTTAATTGATGTCTTGATTAATCTCCCTGGTTTTGATATTAGTAAATATTATGGTGTTTCTTATGCAAATGTCTATCAGTTGGGTTTCAGACAGGAGAATACAGAAAGGACCCTGTTCATGATTAATGGAATTGAGGAAAATGACAACTGGTCAAATATTGCCTATATTTCCAGACAATATCCCATTTCAAATATCAAGGCAATTGAGGTATTATATGGTCCCTCGTCCACCATGTATGGTCCCAGAGCTTTTGTAGGAACCATAAATATCATTACCTATGATACCGGAGAGATTATTCCTTATTCTTCAAAAGCTGGTAAATCTGTTGAAACGCCTAAAAATAATCCATTTTACCTGAATGGTACTGTATATGGCGGAAGCTATGACACCAGGGATGCCGATTTTACCATTGGATTCAGAAAAGAAGCGATAAATACCACCTTCACCTTTAAATCATTCCAGGGTAACCAGCGTTACGACCAGTATAATGAATTTTTTGATTATAATCCTGAAGATATCTCTCAACTGAATTATGACCACTTAAATATTAAAAATCCCGTGCCTTTGCATGTGAATGGCGTATTAAAGACTTATTCAGTAAGTGAATATGCCAGTTTATTCCAATTAAAAGAAAGCCCTTTTTACAAAATTTTTAAAAACGGTGGTGGTTCTATGGATAGCATCATCCTGACTCAGGAAGGAATTTCGAGGGCTCAACTTCTTGACAGGGAAGCATATACGGGATTGGTAAACGGGCAGGCTTCCGGCTATTCAAACCAGATGAATGATTCCTATATTGGTATTAAGGTAGGATTTCCAAATCTGGTTTTAGGCATTCGGGCCTGGAAAACTTCGGAGTCTTTTGGTTATTATCAGGATATTTATACGGCTGGAACAAATAATGGTAATAAATGGGCTGTTACCAACGCCACTTTTTACTCCATGTTTAATAAGACCTACAATCGGTTTTCATTTTCAAATATTACCTCTTTTACCAACAACAGACTGGATAATTCCACTGCCAGAGTGAATTATTATTTATTAGGAAATAAATCATTACCGCTTCATCTGGCTCATCTGGTTTACCCTGATTCATTGCTTCCAACCAAGACAAACCATTCAGCCAGACAGGGTTATGGCAATTTATTTTACTTTTATGATGCTCAGTTGTTCAGAAATGATTTTCGTTTTTTCTATCAGAATGACCGATTAAATTTAATGAGTGGAATGGAAATCAGGTTTAGCCAGCAATTTGGTGACTATCTTTATTATCTTGATTTTCCAACAGGAAATAATGGCTTGAACCAGAAAAATACCAATGTAGCGCAGGAACTTGGTGTTACCTTAAATGAAAGTGGAGGTGGTAATATTTATAATATTGTTGATATGGCTTTTTATTTTTCGGGAACTTATAAAATAATACCTTCCAGGTTAAATATATCCTTTGGAAACAGAATAGATAATAATTCAATTCGATCATCAGGTGGGTTTGGAGTAGCCTTTTCCCCCCGTCTGGCCCTTGTATATTTAGGAAAGGAAATCTCAGGAAAGCTGGTATATTCCCATGGCATTCAGAATGTATCTAATTTTCATAAATTTTCTACCGGAAATAACCGTAAACCAAATCCGGGACTGGAAACTGAAAAAATTGATTATTTTGATATTTCAGTAAATGGTGCCCATAAAAATAATAATCTCAGATGGACTTTCATTTTTTTTAATTATTACATAAAGGATGCAGTAGCTTCCGTGCCTATTATGGAACCACCGTTTAATAATCAAAATCAAAACGTTGGAAGCTATCATGTAATTGGCACTTTATTTGATTTTAATTATACCTTCCTAAATAGGAAATGGTCTGTATTTTTAAATCATACCTTTAATATTCCTGATCAGCACTCCATTATTGGGGGACAGTCTGTTAATCTCAGGGTGGCTGATATCAGTACGCAAAGTGGAAACATGGGACTTACCTATAGGATTAGCCATAAAAATTCATTATTAAATACCCATTTTTCCGCAAATTATGTTGGTATGCGCAGGGTTGGGGAAGGTACCAATGCAGTTAAAAATCTTGGATTGTATGGAAATAATATTCCTCCGTATTTAATCTTTAATACAACGGTTAATTATTCAAATCAGAAATTGAAAGGAACAACATTCTCCCTGATTTTACTGAATTTGTTAAACCGGAATATCCTGGATCCCCATCATACAACTTATTTCCATCCTGGTGTCAGGACAGCCAGTGGTTCCTTAAATCCGGATAGTCTGAATGGTTTATCTCCTTTTTATCCGCAAAGAGGCAGGCAAATTTTCCTGAGAGTATTATTAAATATTGGAGGTAGTTAAATTTAACGCCAAAGGACAACTAACCGCTCATTCATCCAGCTCATCTGGATCATTTGTATGCCCCAGGGTAAAGTCTCGAGTAACAAATCATACGCTTTTTTTTCTACCTTTAATTCCCAACGGTTATTCATATAATATAAAGCGCCATTTCGTTGTAAAAACGTTTCTCTGAAAGTGCCAATTCTTGTTCCTTTTAGTTTCTCCCAATTGGTAATGGCACCCGTTAACAACGAGTTTGATAAATTAATTTCTTCGTCCGTTATATCTAATTCCAAATCAACCTCCATATCCATTTCTGCGCCGCACAATAATTTATTTAAGGCCAGTTCATATTCCGGGGACTCTTTTTTACCGGTTACTAAATATTGAGTTAGTAAAATACCTCTCATCCGGCATGTTTCATCGATAAAATCTTTCGCACCAACTAAATTTAATCTCCTGAAATACCTTCCCAGGAATGGCCATAACAAAATAAGTCCTGCATTGGCAACATAAATGGATGTTGGAGGTATTCCCTCCTGGATTGCAGGGACTTCTTTTTTTATGACTTTTTCTTCATGCCGCTCTGCTGAATATTTTTGTAAATTTTTAATAATTTGTAGTTGTCTGGATGAAACATTTTTTATTTTTTCGATGATTAATGATATTAAAATATTTGATTGCAGTCTTCTTTTTTCAATATATAATGAAAAAATTTTATAAGTAACAAGCGTAGTATCCGGTTGAAGTTTAGACATTTTACCCCAAATACCCATTATCATTTTCATAAACTCAGCCTCATTTTTAATCCCAATTCTTGCCCTTATTTTTTCACCTGTTACCGCTTCTACTGCTTTTTCCATTAAAATGATATGTTCCATTAACGATGGATGGATCAAAGCAATGATCAATATCCGATATTTCTGACTCAATAATTCAAATAATCTATTCAATTTCATTGGCGATTTAGACCAGAAATGGAGCTTGTATAACAAAGACCGGGCATTGTTTTTTATTAATTTATCAATTATTTTTAACCAGCTTTCTCCAGTTATTCCCTCTGATTCAATTGGAACAGAACCATAAGTCAGATAATAATCCATCCATTCCAATTCCTTTTCCCAAAGATTAAACTTTGATGGTTTATTGTATTTTATTTCTTTTAAAGTGATGTCAGGAATAATACCAGTAAGTTCCCCCTGGATTAATTGTTCAATCTGGTCATTTTTTCTGTTGGAAAATAAAATGAAATTCATCAGTGCATCGAGCAGTAATAATAATTTATAATCCGGGATATATAGGGTTGATGTTTTAATTAAATATTTATCAATCAATTGAATAAGGAAATCTGATTCGGCATTTTTTATTTTTAGGATCGATTTTAAAAATACGCCCATTTCGGTCAGGCTTAATATTTTTTTACATATAGATTGATGAAAGGGATAATAGGTAAGGTTTGAAGTAATATCCAATATGTAAGCAGGTTTATCTGATATTACAGACTTTATATATTTAAAATAAGACTCCTGTTTTTCTTCATTAAAAGCGGCAGGCCATATTCCGGTTTCTAAAAAATAAATGAACCAGTCCAGGGTAAGTGCCTTATCTGAAAAAGTTATTTTTTCTGTGCTTATTTTTATATTATACCTTTGATTTAAGGCATCCAATATTAATTCATATTGAATAGTTTCACTTGACCTTTGCCATATTTTATGCCTTAGGAAAAGATTAAAAATTACCTTTTCTACATCTAAATCAGTTATCGATTTTTTTGCCAGATTATTAATGGATTGGTAAAAGGGTAAGATCGATTTTTGAGGATTTTGCTTATGGAGGATGTTTATAATATCAACCAGATTTATCTTATCTATTAATTGATGCAAGCGTTGTAGCATTTCCTCATGGAAAGATAGCTTCATGATTGCATGGATCAATTGCACATTTTCAGATTGGACAGCATCCTTAAATAGATAGATGAGTTCATTTATTTCAAGGTAGGGTGTACTTAACCAGGGTTGGATTTTACCTGTTTTTAAAAAATGAAGGATTAAGTCTTGATAAAACTGATTATCACGCCATTTTTTAGGTATCGGCAATTGATTATATTCTGAATAGAAATAATAAATTTCTTTTTCCAGTAAGGCTGGTGTTGGGGTAGTAAGCTGTTCCAAACCTTTCCAGTGAAGTATTCTTTCCTTTTGTGATTTTTCAAGGATGAAATAAAAATAATCTGATATATTAAACGGCCTGTTTTCAAATTGAAGGAGGTAATCCAATGAATGTTTTTTTATCCATACTTGCAATTTATTTTTAGGTAATTTAATAATTTGATGCTGTTGAATCCATTTACTTAATTTATTTGTGGCATCCTGAAATAATAAGTATTGATCCCCAGCAATTTTCATCTGAATAAACTGTATCACTTCCTCTGGTAATCCTGTAATCAGCAAAATTGGCAGGATAGGATTAAACTTATTTTCTAAAATGGTTGAAAGGATCATTTTTTCCTTTAACCATAATGTTTCTAAAAATAAGGTGGGTTTATCCAGATCAGAAGGAAGGGATGCTGATTCAAACAAATGGGGTCCTAAAATTTGAATTAATTTTTCTACTGACTCATCTGATTTAAAAATGAACTCAGCCGCATCTGTATAAGTCGGCTGTATTTCAACCAAAAACGCATAAACTTTTCTTAATTCTAATACCAATTTATCTGGAATTATAATTTCTCTGCTTAATAATGGGTATAAAAAGGTATTTACGGGTAAGCTGACTTTTTGAGAAAGATGTAAAATGAATTTTAACAACCATTTATCCATTTTACTGGTAACAGATGGCGATAAGGAAACTAACTGGATGGCGAAAATATAAAATTGGTTTGAAAGGATATACGTTTTTAATCCTGGGTAAGCAGATATCACTTTATGTATAAATTTTTCAAAAAACGTAACATTATGTTTAAATAAGCTATTTAATTTTTGTCTTAAGGCATCATTATCCAGTTTTAGCAGTTGCTCATTTGAGGTATTGATGGAATTGATAGCTAAACCTGAAGTATTTGTTCGCCCGGTTATTGATAGTGACAGTTGTTTATACAGTTTGGTTGATATTGATTTTTTATCCTTTAAAAGG
>Ga0172373_10005386_pt1 | contig 17578 bp, 14 predicted proteins | sample Lak10m_2_FD_114546 | JGI IMG/M metagenome (GOLD analysis project Ga0172373, IMG submission 114546) | Freshwater microbial communities from Kabuno Bay, South-Kivu, Congo - kab_092012_10m | ecosystem: Environmental > Aquatic > Freshwater > Lake | place: Democratic Republic of the Congo...
ACAGAATAGTGAGATAGAAGTCAGTTTTTGAGTGTATTTGTGGGGTTCATGTCGAATGACATCTCCCAGTCTTACTCTAGAAAGGAGGTGATCCAGCCGCACCTTCCGGTACAGCTACCTTGTTACGACTTCGTCCCAGTCACCGGCCCTGCCCTCGGCGGTAGGCTCCTTGCGGTTACCTTCCCGACTTCAGGCGTGACCAGCTCCCATGACGTGACGGGCGGTGTGTACAAGGCCCGGGAACGTATTCACCGCGCTATAGCTGACGCGCGGTTACTAGCAACTCCGACTTCATGCAGGCGAGTTGCAGCCTGCAATCCGAACTACGAGAGGCTTTCAGGATTGGCTTCACCTCGCGGTTTCGCAACCCATTGTACCCCCCATTGTAGCGTGTGTGTAGCCCTGGATATAAAGGCCATGCTGACTTGACGTCATCCCCACCTTCCTCCCGTTTCTCACGGGCAGTTGCGTTAGACACTTGTAACTAACGCCGAGGGTTGCGCTCGTTTGCGGACTTAACCGAACACCTCACGGCACGAGCTGACGACAGCCATGCAGCACCTGTTCAAGCTCCCGAAGGTCGTTCCCCTTTCGGTTCACTACCACTTGTATGTCAAACCCAGGTAAGGTTCTTCGTGTAGCCTCGAATTAAACCACACGCTCCGCTGCTTGTGCGGGCCCCCGTCAATTCCTTTGAGTTTTAATCTTGCGACCGTACTCCCCAGGCGGCCAGCTTATCGCGTTTGCTTCGATACCCATACCCCTTTCGAGGTACGAACATCCAGCTGGCATCGTTTACGGCATGGACTACCGGGGTTTCTAATCCCGTTCGCTCCCCATGCTGTCGCGTCTTAGCGTCAGGTACGGCCCAGCGTGTCGCCTTCGCCACTGGTGTTCCTCCGGATATCTACGCATTTCACCACTACACCCGGAATTCCACACGCCTCTACCGTCCTCTAGTTACCCAGTTTCCAATGACCTCTCCCGGTTAAGCCGACAGATTTCACACCAGACTTAGATAACCGCCTGCACGCCCTTTACGCCCAGTAACTCCGGATAACGTTTGTCTCCTACGTTTTACCGCGGCTGCTGGCACGTAGTTAGCCGAGACTTATTCCTGTGCTACCGTCCGTTCTCGTCACACAGAAAAGGATTTTACGACCCGAAGGCCTTCATCATCCACGCGGCGTCGCTGCATCAGGCTTTCGCCCATTGTGCAATATTCCTCACTGCTGCCTCCCGTAGGAGTCTGGGCCGTGTCTCAGTCCCAGTGTGGGGGATCGCCCTCTCAGGCCCCCTACCCGTCGTCGCCTTGGTGCGCTTTTACCGCCCCAACTAGCTGATGGGCCGCAGCCCCATCTTCAAGCGGGTTTCCCCTTTTCTCTCAACCCTCTACAGGTCGGGAGCTTATGTGGTATTAGCATTCCTTTCGGAACGTTATCCCACTCTCGAAGGTAGGTAAGCTACGTGTTACTCACCCGTGCGCCACTCCAATATTGCTATTAGCGTTCGACTTGCATGTGTTAAGCACGCCGCCAACGTTCATCCTGAGCCAGGATCAAACTCTCCGTTTGTTTTGACAGAGCTTGCTGTCTCATTTCGCAGTTTTATTTTAAGCAGACCTGCCACTGCTTTTGAGCTTCTATCTCACTATTCTGTTGTTAAGTTGCCGTTGCGCTCTGTTTGTGCGCGATGGGGGTAGGATAGCAATCGCCCCCCAGAGTGTCAATGCTGATTTTCGAGGAGTTTTAAAGTCATTTGGGATACTTGGGATATATTGCCAAAATTCAGCTCCCATCCGGCAATAATTCCTCTTCCCACACCGATTCCCTACGCGGCTCCGTATCCCCTAAGATGTCCTTGATATAGACTTCCTGCACCAGAATCATCAGAATGGCGATCAACGGCACCGCCAGCATCAGCCCGATAAATCCCAAAAACACCGCCGCGAAAATCTGCCCGATCAGCACCAGCACCGGCGGCAGGTTGATGCTCTCTTTGAACAGCAGCGGCGCGATGATCTGGCTTTGCAAGAACGACGCGCCGTAAATAATCAAAATCACCCAGCCGATGTTCTGTGGTGCTTGCACAATCGCCACTGCCACCGAGGGGATGAGCGCCGCAATCGGCCCGAAGTTAGGGACGAACGAGAACAGCCCTGCCAGCACGCCCAGCGCCAACGCCTGATTCAAGCCGAGCAGCGTCAGCCCGAACCACGTCAGCAAGCCGACAGCGATCATCAGCAGCAATTGCCCCTGTATCCACGTTCGCAGCGTGAAATCAATCCGATCAATGATGAATCGCACCCGCATGCGATACCACAGCGGAAACAGTTTAATCATGCCGTCTTCGTATTTGCGGGGTTCAGCCAGTAAATACAGACTGAGGAAGATGCTGATAATCAAGCTGAGAAGCGAACTGGCGACGCCGCTAACCACCGGAAACACCGACCCGCTTAACTCGCCGATGGCGCTCCCAAACTGCCGCGTGAGTTCCCCGATGACCTCGTTCAGATCGCGCTTGCCCGTCAGGGATAGCACCACATCTTGCAAAGTGGCGGAATAGGGGTACGTTTCGCGCAATTGGGGGTCGGCCTGAATTTTCTCCCACTGGTTCGTGAATTCAGTCACGCCATCCTGCACATCGGTCGCCAGTGCGCCGAACTGTTGCAACAACGACGGCAGCGCCGCCAGCAGTAAAACCACGACCACCGCGAACACCCCCAGCAGCGAAACCAATGTCGCGGGCGAACGCCGCATTCCCCGGCGCATCAAATAGCGAATTGGAATAGTGAAAAGGGTGACGAGGACTATCGAACTGAACACCAGCATCAGCGTGACGCGGACTTCCCACACCGCCGCCAGCAAAATGACGACGACTGCGGTTGTCAACACCCAGCGCAAGGCAGAACCAGACGTGGCACCGCGCAAATTCGCTTCCATGCCTAACTGCCCCTCCTCTGCCTATAGGCTACCGAATCCATCATCCGGTGTAGCGCACCGCCATCATCGTTAGATCATCAAACGGGATCACGCCTTCCCCGAAAGCATCAACCGCTTTCAGGATATGGCTTACAATTTCGCCCGCCGAAAGCTGCCCGGATTCGGCAATCGCCCGCGCCAAGCCCGCCTCGCCAAAGTTCTCGCCAGCCGGGTTTTCGGCATCGGTCAGGCCGTCGGTGTAATACACCAGCACATCCCCCGGTTGCAATTGCAATTCGGTTTCATGCAAGGGATTATCCGGGAACCAGCCAATCGCCCGCCCGCCCTGCGGCATGAACAACACCTCGCCCGTTGCAGCACGGTACAACACCGTCGGATTATGACCGGCATTGATGTGGATGCTCTGCCCGTTGCGGTGAAATACGCTGTAGTACACCGTGACGAACATTCCGCTTTCGGCATCATCTAGGATCAGGTCATTGGTCTGGCTGAGCGTATCGCGGGGGGGTAAGCCAGCGAAGGCATAACTGCGAATCATCGTGCGTGCCACTGCCATAAACAGCGCCGATGGAGCGCCTTTATCCGAAACATCCGCCATCACCACGCCGAACGTATCCTCGTTCAGCGCAAAATAGTCATAGAAATCACCCGCCATCTCGCGTGCCGACAGCCACACGGCTTCGATCTCATAGCCGGGAATCTGCGGTTTACGGCGGGGGAGCAGCCCTTGCTGAATCTCGCGTGCCAGTTGAAGTTCATGCTCCAAACGGCCTTTTTCCACCGCCACGCCGTACAACCGCGCATTCTCCAGCGTGATACCCGCTTGGTTGGCAATCGCGCTCAACAAATCGCGGTCAGCTTCGGTGAAGTTGCCCGAACGCATCGAGGTATCCACATAGACCACGCCCACCAGCCGATCCTGAATCAGCATCGGCGCACACAGGATGGCGCGCAACCCGCGCATGATAATGCTCTGTCCGGGCGTGATGCGCGTATCGAACATGGCATTATTGGTGAGCAGCGCCTGCCGCGTGGACACCACCTGATTCACAATCGTGGTGCTATAGGCTTCTTCCTTCGCCAGCGTTTCGCCGCTAACCCCGCGTGCGCCCAGCAGCGCCAGTTGTCCGGTATCCGGTGAATAGCCCATCAATACGCCGCGTTCGGCTTTGGTCGCACGCATCATCGAATCAATCGCGTTAGCGATAGCCGCATCGAACTCCAGACTAGAGTTCATCGTCATCGAAATTTCGTACAGCGTGCGCAGATGATCGGGGCCTAAGTTGGATGACAGAATTGGGGCGTTCATGAGATGCCTTCTCTTGTTCGCATGCGTGCCAATTCGGATTATAGCACCGCCCTGATGGCCTAGCGAATGCCCCCCCATCGCTGCTAAACTCACCTGAAAAGAGCCTATCTGAAGGGCAAAGGTTCGCAAAAATGTTATTTGACGTAACAATTTTCCCCAAGCATTTAAGCACCGCCGCCGCAGTCGCGCAGCAGGTGGAAGCGATGGGATTCAGCGGTCTATGGACTGCCGAAACCTCGCACAACCCGTTCCTCCCCCTCACCCACGCCGCCAGCGCCACGCAGCGCATCTCCATCGGAACGGGAATCGCCGTCGCCTTCCCGCGCAGTCCGATGGTAGTCGCCAACGTCGCGTGGGATTTAGCCGAACAGTCCAACGGACGCTTCATTCTGGGGTTAGGAACGCAGGTGAAGGCGCACATCACCAAACGCTTCAGCACCGAATGGAGCGCCCCCGTGCCGCGCCTGCGGGAATACATCGGGAGTTTGCGCACCATCTGGCAGGCATGGCAAACCGGAACGCCGTTGCGCTATACCGGCGAACACTACCGTTTCACCTTCATGACCCCGTTTTTCTCGCCCGACCCGATGCCCTATGCCGATATTCCCATCTATATTGCGGGTGTGAATGATGGGCTGTGCCGGCTGGCGGGCGAACTCTGTCAGGGGTTTCATGTTCACCCCTTCCATACCGTGCGCTACCTGCGCGAGCGCATCATCCCGAACATCGAAGCCGGAGCCGCCAAAGCCGGACGCACCCGCGCCGATGTGCAGTTGGCGTGTGCGCTGTTCGTGGTGACAGGCCGCAACGCAGACGAGATACAGGCCAACAGCATCCTCGCCAAATCGCAGATCGCCTTCTACGCCAGCACACCCAGTTATCGCGCCGTCCTCGATTTGCACGGCTGGGGCGACCTCGGCACACACCTGAACACCATGATCCGCGAAAATCGTTGGGGCGAACTGTGGACGGAAATCAGTGACGACATGCTTGACCAGATCGCCGTCGTCGCACCGCCGGACGAACTGCCCTACCGCGTGCGCGAACGCTACGACGGGCTGCTTGACCGCGTAGGCTATTATTTCCCGTTCGTCCCGCAAGAGGCCGACAAGCAGTACCTATGGGAACAGGCCGCCCGTGCCTTTTAACGGGCATAAAACAAGCAACGGTAGCTATTAAGGAGATCGTATGTCTCTGAAATCCTCATCCACTTTGCTATTCGTCCTACTCTTTGCATTCCTCATCGGGATAGGAACGACGGCTGCACAAGAACCCACCATCACGCTCATGCCGCTGGACAGTCAGGGCTACGGGCTGCGCTTGTCGCCGGATGGCAGCCGGTTCGCGGTCTTTGAAATGGGTGTCATACACGGTGACGAAGTAGATTCGGCCTATTTGCCCATTCGCCTGTACGACACCGCCTCGCAAACGTTGCTGTACTCACTCAGCGCCTCGACCGACTACACGGTTGATGCCGCCTTCTCGACGGATGGCAAACGGCTGGTTTCCTATCACGGGGATGCCTATCTGTACGTGTGGGATGCCGAAACCGGAACGCTCATCAAGCGCATCCCGATGGTCAACGGCCTCAACACACTACAGTTCATGCCGGATAACCGCACCGTCGCGCTCATGCAATCCGCACTTCCCACCCTCCTCCTCCTCGATACCGAAACCGGCGCCATCACCTCGGTGATGACCCAGCACTACCCGGACATCGGGCAACTTCGCGCCAGCTTCGCGCAGAAAATCGCCTTTTCCATACTCGGACTGAGCGCGTCACCGGATGGCACGACACTCGCCACCGCCACCAGTTATGACGACATCTGGTTCTGGAACGTGGCGGACGGCTCGTATCGCCCGCTGGTGGCCTCCGAAGAAACCAAGCCCATGCTCGGCCTACGTTCGCTCCAGTATTCGGTGGATGGCAGCCTGTTCGGATTCGCCGATACCACCGCCGGACAAATTCGCATCTTCGATCTCCAGTCCGGTCAGGAAGCGCACAACCTGCCAGCAGTGGATATCAGAGTCTTCGCGCTCGCGCCGGACAGCCAATCGGCGGCGTGGGTGGATAAGGGCGGAATGCTGCACCTTGTTGACCTGACCGCACCGGACACCACCCGCGATGTGGCGCTCAATCTGCCCGAAGGTATCCGTGTGGTCGCCCCTATCGGTAGCCTGAAATACACCAGCGACGGACAAGCGCTCATTCTGGGCGGACTGGTGAACGCCAGCGGCGAAAACGCGGTCGCCATCATCAACCTCTAAAACGCATCGGTTATCAACGTAAGGAACAGGTACCTATGACTGCTGCCTCGGCGTATGCCCAATCAAACTTCAACCGTTTCAGTGACCAACTGAAGGAACTGCTGTGCATCCCCAGCATCAGCACCCTTCCGGCGCATCGTGCCGATGTCGAACGCGCTGCGGCATGGATCGCGGACGATATGCGGCGCATCGGCTTCCACACTGTCGAAATCATTCCGACGAAATGGCATCCCGTTGTGCTTGGCGAATGGATGGGTGCGGGAAAAGATGCGCCTACCGTCCTCGTCTACGGGCATTACGATGTGCAACCCGCCGAGATGGCCGATGGCTGGCACACGCCGCCTTTTGAACCCACCGAGAAGGACGGCAAAATCTTCGCACGCGGCGCGATTGACAGCAAAAGCAACGTGATGGCGCAGTTGAAAGCCGCCGAGAGTCTGATCGCCACCGGAACCGCCCCCTGCAATATCAAACTGCTGTTTGAAGGTGACGAAGAAACCACCTCCGAGAACATGAATACGTTCGTCACCGCGCACCGTGAACGCTTGCAAGCCGATGTGGTGGCGATCTGTGACGGCAGCATGTCTGACCGCGAACAACCCGATCTGGCTTACGGGCTGCGCGGCGTGGTCTGCATGGAACTGGAAGTGTGGGGGCCGAAACAGGATGTCCACAGCGGGCATTACGGTGGCACCGTGCATAACCCGATTCAGGCGCTGGCGGAGATCATCACGCGGTTGCACAACCCGGATGGCAGCGTAGCCGTCCCCGGTTTCTACGACACAGTGCAACCGCTTTCGGAAGAAGAACGCGCCGAACTGAAAAAGGCGCTCCCGTGGATCGAAACCGAATGGAAAGATGTGGCTGCCGCGCCGCAGCAGTGGGGCGAAAGCGCCTACAACCTGCACGAGCGCATCGGGGCGCGTCCCACGCTGGAGATCAACGGGATTGCGGGCGGCTTCGCGCAGGAGGGCTTCAAGACGGTGCTGCCGGGACGCGCCCTCGCCAAAATCTCCTGCCGCCTTGTCCCCGATCAGACCAGCGTCCCCATCTACGAAAAACTGCGCGACTTTATTGCCAGCATCACCCCGCCCACCGTGCGTTCAGAATTCCGACTGCTGGAAACGGGCGAACCCGCCGTGATTGACCGTCACGGGGCAGCGGTGCAGGCCGCCAGCGCCGCGCTGGAAATGGTGTGGGGCAAGAAACCGTTCTTCGTGCGCGAAGGTGGCAGCATTCCGGTGGTCGTAGACCTCCAGCGCGAACTCAAAACCGATATGGTGCTGCTCTCGTTCGGCTACAAAGGCTGCGCCGCGCACGGCCCGAACGAACACGTTTACCTGAACATCTGGGAGCGCGGCATCCAAACCATGATCGCTTTCTATCACAATATCGGCGCGAAGACACAGGCATGACTCAACCCCACAGCGATATTGATTCGCATTTCGAGATGTTCAAAGCGCCGCCTATTTTTATGCCGAGTTTACCAAAGGATAAATCTACATGACCGCACTCCAGTATGCCGATGTTCAGCGCGGCGCGTTTCTCGACCAGTTGAAAGACCTCGTTCGCATCCCTAGCATCAGCACCGACCCCACCCGCACCGGGGATATGCTGCGGGCGGCGGAATGGCTGGCGGCGGATATGCGTCGTATCGGCCTCAGCCGCGTGGAAATCATGCCCACCGCCGGGCATCCGGTGGTGTATGGCGAGTGGTTGGGCGCGGGCGCGAACGCCCCCACCGTCCTGATCTACGGTCACTACGATGTGCAACCCGCCGTCCTCGCGGATGGTTGGCACAGCGAACCGTTCGATCCGGTGGAACGCGACGGCAAACTGTACGCACGCGGCTCCAGCGACGACAAGGGGCAGGTGTTCGCGCAGGTCAAAGCTGTGGAATCGCTGCTGACCGAAGGCCGCAAGCCCGCCGTCAACCTTAAATTCCTGATCGAAGGCGAAGAAGAAATCGGTTCGCCCAATCTGGGCGCGTTCGTCGCACAGCACCGCGACCTGCTCAAGGCCGATGTGTGCGTGGTTTCAGACACGGGCATGAAGGACATGAACCAGCCTTCGATCTGCTACGCCACACGCGGCCTGATGTACTTTGAATTGGAAGTGGTCGGCCCGTCGCAGGATTTGCACAGCGGCGGTTTCGGCGGCATCGTCCACAATCCGGCGCAGGTGATCGCCGAAATGATCGCCGCCCTGCACGCGCCGGATGGCCGCATCACCGTCCCCGGCTTCTACGATGCGGTGGCGGAACTGAGCGCCACCGAGCGCGAAACGCTGCGCCACAGCGCCCCCACCGAAGCCGACTGGAAAGCCGTGTCGGGGGTTAGCGGCTTCTGGGGCGAAGCGGGTTATGAACTGCACGAGCGCGTGGGCACACGGCCTACGCTGGAAGTGAACGGCATCGTCAGCGGTTTCTACGGCGCAGGCTCCAAGACCGTGCTACCGGCGAAGGCGCTGGCGAAACTCTCTTGCCGCCTCGTGCCGAACCAAGAACCCCGCGCCATCTTCGAGCAAGTGAAAGCCTATCTACTCAGCATCGCCCCGCCCACCGTCCACGCCGAAGTGCGTTTGATCGCGGAGGCTTATCCAGCGGTGATGGATTTGCACAGCAGCGCGATGCAAGCCGCCACCGTCGCCTATGAGCGCGGTTGGGGGCGCAAGCCGATCTTCGAGCGCGGCGGCGGCACGCTACCCATTCTGGCGGATTTCCAGCGCCAGTTGAACAACCTGCCCATCATCCTGATGGGGTTCGGCCTCAGCAGCGATGGCGCACACGGCCCGAACGAGAGCTACACGATTGAGATGTTCCACAAAGGCATCGCCACCGCCATCTGCTTCTACGAAGAACTGGCGAAATAACCCACCAGACGCAAAAAGGGGGCGGTATGGTGTTCATACCACCCCCTTGCCACCTGCAAAACATGCCGCTAATTCACCCACAACGACAGGATTTGTTCCCAATCCTGCGGGGTGGTGTCCCACTCGCCATAGATGGCGATCCCCTTCACCAGTGAGCTTGCTGCACCCGCCTGCTGCAAGCCCGCCCGCACCCCGGCCACCGCCGAGGCCACATTCTCCACCGCTGGATCGTGCATCGGCGGCTGACCTTCGTAAGTGGGAACGCCCATGTAAATCTCGGTCTGGCTCTCCAGTTCGGCAGCCGCCTGTGCATAGGCCGCCACCTGATAGGCCATCCACGCGCTGTAATCGGCGGCGGCGGTCAGGCCGCTGCTGTAAGCGGTCACAATGATCTGATCGGCTAACAGCGAAATACGCTGCTTGAACTCTTTCGCCCACACCGTCCCCGGCTTGATTTGCATCGGGATGGGTACGCCCACTTCCTCCGGTGTCCAGTCGGGCGGCACAGCCACCGCCATACGCGAGTCCGTGCCGATGGTCGCCCGCACTTTGCGCAGCGCCGCGAGATACGTCTCGTCGCCATCCGAAACCGGCACAATGTTCAGCATCACGCCATCGAAGTCTAGATCGGTCACAACGCGCTTGCTGAAATCCGCGATAATCTGCTGCGCGGTGGGATCACCCAGACGGTTATTGCCGTCCGCCCCCTGTGAGCCAATGCTCAACCAGCCGTAAATCGCCAGTTCGGGATAAGCCGCCCGCAGTTGTTTGGCGAAGCTCTTGGCCTTATCCAACTCAGCAATATCCGTCCATGAGTTGTTCGGTTGCAACAGCCCGACCCACGCATACACCGTCCCCACGCGATGATCGCGCAGCCGCTGGGCAAGCGCGGCAATGTCGGCATCGTTGCGGTTGCCATACGACCACTCTTTATCCACCCAGATCGCATTGGTTGCCACCTGCACCGGTTCGTTCTTGAAGCGCCCGATGCCGAAAATGACCAGCATCAGGAAGATCGCACCCGCCAGCCCGTACACCACGAGGCGGTTGATCGGGATATGAATCTCCGGCAGTTTGAACCCGCCGGACGGGCGCAGTTGGCGGGTGGGCGCAATCGGCACGGCAGCATCCGCCATCTTCTGCTGTTTGCGCCGTTCATGCCGTTCGCGGGCGCGGCTGGTGCGGGGCAGCGCGGCTGGCACAGGCGGCAAATCATCCACATCCGGCATGGGCGGCAAAACAGGCGGCGCAATCTCGTCGGGGATGTCCATCTCCGGCGAATCGTCCGGCGGGACTTCCGGTTCATCCTGCGACCAGCGTTCATAATCATCCATCAGCGCATCGTCCTCACCACCCCAACCGCAGCAACAGCGGCGGGCCGAGCAACAGCACACCCACCAGCGCCGCCGCCAGCGCCGCCAGCAGCACCGAAGCAGCAGCCACATCTTTCGCCACTTTCGCCATCGGGTGATACCCCGGCGAAGCCAGATTCACAACGGCTTCTACTGCCGCGTTCAAAAACTCCGCCATCCACACGCCGGTAATGGTCAGAATCAGGATCGCCAACGAGAGCAAATTCACCTGCACCCACAGCGCCACACCCAGCACGAGGATGCTCATCGCCGACATGATGCGCGTGTTCTTTTGGTAGCGCAGCATGTACAGCCAGCCCGCCAACGCGAAGCCGAGGCTTTCAATACGGTTGGGACTGCTGCCGGGGCTGTAATCATCCGGGTTGATTCGCGCTGTGCTGGTCAGGGCATCCAGCACCTTTTTAGTGCGCGTCATCCTTGCCCTCCTCCAGCGCCGGCACAATCGCCTCCGAAATGCCTAACACACCTAGCGCCTCGGCCTGTGCCGCCCACATCTCGGCGCGGTTCTCCGGCGTGTCGTGGTCATAACCGAGCAGATGCAGCGTGCCATGCACCACCAGCAGCGCGAGGCTGTCATCCAGCGCATGACCTTCACGCGCTGCCTGCGCCGAGGCATACGGATAGGCAATGAGGATGTCACCTAGATAGGGCGGTTCTTCCTCGCCCGAATCATCAATCAGCGGCTCATCTGCCGGGAAGGATAGCACATCCGTCGGCGAATCGATTCCGCGAAACTGCATATTCAGTCCGCGTACAAAATCATCGGAGGTGATGACCACCGTTAGCCCGCTGTCAGGATGAACTTCATGGGCGTCCAACACGGTGAACGCTGCCAACCGCAGGCCGCCTTCGTTGACCGCGTAATCCCCTTCTAGCTGAATGTCAATTTCAAATGCCATTGTTCACTGTTCTTCCGGTGCATCTTTCTTGATCGGTTTGGTTCCCTCAGCGCCATTCGCCCCCCCACGAGACTCGCCCGCACGGGGCAGCGGCGGCACTGTGGGCAGCGGCGATTCGTCCACATCATCCAGCAAGATTTTCACCACTGGCGTTTCGCGGGTGGTCTGCGCTGGCGTGTAACGGCGCAGTTCGGGCAAAGACTCCTCTGGCGCAGACTCCGGGGCGCGGTAAATGCGATCCAGTTCGCCCGTTTCGCGCTTGGGCAGGGAAAGGCTTCCGTTCACGGGCGAGAAGATACGCGGCATCACATCAGGAGGCGGCTCCACCTGCGCCTGTGGCAGCGGCTTGGAAGCGAGCATCGCCGGGTAGTTGATGCGCGGGTGGAACACCGCTTGCAACATATCCGCGAAAACCCGCCGAATTGTGCTGATGTCATTCAGCGTCAGGCCAGACTCGTCCAGCTGACCGGCTTTGATCTTGCTCTCCACAATCTGCCCGACTGTCTCGACAATATCTTGCTTCTTGGTGGGCTTACGGGAACGAACCGCTGCCTCGCACGAATCGGCCAGCATCAAAATGGCCGTTTCGCGGCTTTGCGGCGCTGGCCCCGGATAGCGGAACTGTTCCTCATCCACTTCTTCGCCCGAACCCGCACGGGCAAGTGCCTGCTGGTAAAAATGCAGCACCTGCGTGCCATGATGTTCGAGGATGAACTCGCGCAAACGGGAAGGCAACCGGTACTGGCGAGCAATCTTGTCGCCGTCGGTCACATGGCTGATGATGATCGCCGCGCTCCGCACCGGATCGTTCAGCGTGTCATGGGGGTTCACCCCTTCGGCCTGATTTTCGGTGAAGAAGGCCGCATTGAGCATCTTGCCCACATCATGATACATGGCGGCCACGCGCACCAAATCGGCATTGGCACTGATGGCGCTGGCAGCCTGTTCGGAAAGGTTCGCCACTTGCAGCGAATGCTGGTAAGTTCCCGGCGCTTCCCGCAAAAGGCGCTGCAACAACGGCTGGTTAGGCTGGCTCAGTTCAACCAGTTTCAAGCCTGTCGGCAGGTTAAACAGCACCGTAATGACATAGATGCCGCCCAACGCCACAGTCGCCGCAAAAATCCCGTTCAACAGCCCGTAGATGACGCGCACCAGCAGGCTAACATCCACGCCCGCCAGCGTCGTATCGCCCTGAAAGAAAATCACAATCACCGCGACATTGGTCAGCGCCACCAGCACACCGGGCATGAAGTAGCCGTTCAGCCGTTCAGGGCGGCGCAGCGTGAGCGTCGCCATAATCCCGCCCACGCCGACCAGCAGCGCCATTTCTAGCGAATTTCCCTGCATCAAACCGATCATCGCCGCCATCCCAAACGTTCCGATGACAGCGACTTCGGCACCGGCCAACGCCACATACAGCAACGCCAGCGCCGCCGTTGGGTACAGGTAGATTTGTCCGGCGCTGCCCGCCATCCGTGCCCCCAGCAAAATCACGATAAAGATGGTCGCCAGCAGCAGCATAAACCGCGACGATACGAATAACGTCGGCTTGAAACGGGCGATATACAACCCGATGACGACCATCAGCGTGATGCCCGCCATCAACGCCCGCACGAGTTCCTGCATCCTGCGACTGACCGACTCCAGCAGGCCAAGTTTCTCGAAGGCTTCGTAAGTCGCCTCATCAATGCGTTCGCCAGATCGCACCACAATCTGCCCGCGCTCAAAACTACGGCGCACCACCACGTTCGCCGCAGCTTCCTCACGCGCCGTTTCGGTTGCATCCTCGTTCAGCCGGGTGTTCGGGCGGATTAACCCTTCAATCACATCTGTGATGAAGCCAACTTCTTCCTCGTCAAAGCGCACGCTCACCTGAATCGGAAGCTGCGCCACCACCGCCAGCAAGGTATCCTCGCGGATTTCACCGCGCATCACCCGTTCGAGAACGCTGGTAATCTGGTCACGCACATCCGCCCACTGAACATCATCCAGTTGCAGCAAATACGCGATCACCGCTTCATCCAGCTTGAGATCACGAATTTGTTTCAGGTCTTGTGTTTTCTGCTGGGCTGTCCCATACGGATCACGCCGGACATGATCCACATAACCGAGGATGGATTGGGCTAAATCCGATTGCTGCCGGGAAACCGCCGGATCGGGCGGGAAATACACATTCGGCATCCCGGCCCGCACCTCGGTTTTGCGCTGATCGGTCAACACCTGGCTGATATATGGAGCAAGGCTGGTGGGCGAACGCACATCTTGCGGAGCCGTATCGCCCACTTTCAGCGATGCGATGTCGTTCGCCCCCAGAAACAAACTGTCATAGGCGACCAGCAGCGTAGCAATCAACACGAAAGAAACCGACGCAACCGCCACCCCGGCCACATGCAGGACGCGGCGCGTCTGTAAAGGATCAACGCCTAGAAGCGTTTCGATCAATCTGGCGAACGAGTCAATCATTGCGGCGGAATTCTGCGCTTACTTTAGGAACTCGCGGACAACTTCATTGACCAGCTTCCCGTCCGCGACCCCCTTCACTTTGGGCATCAACACCGCCATGACCTTGCCCATTTCTTTCGCTGAACTCGCGCCAGATTCGGCAATTGCGGCCTGCACCAGCACCGCAATCTCGTCGCGGGAAAGCTGCTTGGGCAGGAACGATTCGAGGACGGCAAGCTGCGTCTTTTCTTCTTCAGCGATTTCAGCACGCCCCACCCGCAGAGCTTCTTCAATGCTGTCGCGGCGCTTCTTGGCTTCTTTTTGCAACACGCCAACGGCATCTTCCGGTGTCAGCGTCTTGCGCTCATCCACCTCAATCTGCTTGATCGCGCTCAACAGCATCCGAATCACATCACGGCGCAGCGCATCCTTATTGACCATCGCTTCTTTTAACGCCACGTTCAGATTCGTCTTGATGTCTTCCATTCTTGCTTATGCTCCTGAATAGTGCGTGACGACTGCTTCATCCGCTGCGAGATCATCCCGACGCAACCGCCCGACCAACTGCCCGTCCGCATAGGCGGTCAACTCGACAGGCAGCACAAGGTTCGTCAACGGGCGCGGATGAATACAACGCACGCGAATGTAATGCTCAGTATACCCGACATTCACGAAACCGTCCTCGGTTGCTCCAGCCACCTGTTCCCACAGCACCGGCAGCGCCGCGCCGCAAAACTGTTCCGCGAAAGCGCGTTCGCCAGCGGCGGCCAACGCCAGCAAACGGGCGCTGCGCTGCTTCTTCGCATCCTCCGCCACATGCCCGCGCATCCGTGCCGCCGCCGTCCCCGGACGCTTGCTGTAGCGAAAGACGTGCATTCCGGCGAAATTCATCTCGGTGATGAAGGCTTCGCTGATGGCAAATTCGTCCTCGCTCTCGCCCGGAAAGCCGACGATCACATCTGTGGTGATGGCTGCGTCCGGCATCCGACTGCGCGCCGCCACCATCAGCTCACGAAACTGCACCTGACTGGTGCGCCGCAGCATCCGTTTGAGCGTGGCATCACAACCGCTTTGCAGGGGCAAATGCAAATGGCGGCACAAGCGCCTATCCTGCCACAGGTCGAAAAAGTCGGGCGTTAAATCCCACGGTTCGAGCGAAGACAGCCGCACACGGGGGATGTCCGTCTCGCGCAGAATGGCGCGTACCAGTTCCGCCAGCCCGTCGCTCTGCTGCCGCCCCAAATCGTGACCGTAGCTCCCCAAATGCACGCCGGTCAGGACGGCCTCTTGATAACCGAGTGCCTGCAAATAGCGAATTTCCGCCACAACCTCATCCACCGAACGGCTACGCCCTGCCCCCCGTGCCACCGTCGTCACACAGAACGTACAGGCGTTATCGCACCCGTCCTGCGCTTTCACAAACGCCCGTGTGCGTCCGACTGCGCCCAGTTTGTTCTGGCGGCTGATCGGTTCGAGTTCAAAAGGGGGGGCATCCTGACCGCTGACCATCGGCACGAGGCGGTCTTTGTCGAGGTTCGGCACGACACCAGCCACCCCCGGCAGGGCGGCAATCTCCTGCGGCGCGATCTGGGCATAGCATCCCGTCACATGGATAGCCGCGTCGGGGCTGGCGCGGTGCAGTTCGCGCACCAGATGGCGGCTGCTGCGGCTGGCATCCTGTGTCACCGCGCAGGTGTTCACCACCACCCAATCGGCCTGCGCCGCGTCGTCTACGATTTCATGCCCCTGCTGCCGGAACTGTCGCGCCATGCCGTCAATTTCGCTCTGGTTCAGGCGACAGCCGAGGGTACGCAAATGCACTTTCATGGTTATTCTGGCCCGTAAACCACCAGATTGTCGAAATCCACCACCACGCCCATCTCGTCGAAGGTCTGCGCAGCCACGCCTATCTGCCCGTTCGCAATGGAATCGTCTACCAGTTCATCCACCATCTTGCCGCCCAAACATTCTCTGGTGCGCTCGTTATAGGTGCTGCGTGCCGTTGGTTCATCCGGCAGGCACAACTGCACCGCCTGACCGTTCACGAAGAAGCGGAAATGCGCCCCCTTCGCCACCACCCGCAGCGTGTTCATCACGCCCACGCCCTGCACGACAGCGGGGGACGGTACCCATGTACTCAACTCACGACTATTGCCGTTGACCGAGCGCACCACCTGATAGTAGCCATCGCTGCTGACCATAAACAGGTAGAAATCGTCGTCATCGGGCGAAGCGTTGCCCTTGTTCTGCAAGCGGAAGATCATCCCGTAGCCGTTGTTCAGCGGGCCACCTACCGGGGTGGCCTGCACCCGCGCATCGAAATCCGCGAAAAAGGGATGCGCCTCCGCGAAGGGCAGGCTGTTCACCCCGCCCACGTCCATTCGCAGCACGCCCTCCGGCAAAATGTCGGATTTCAAGCGCCCCTGTGCCAGATTCCAGTCTTCGGGGAACGCATCAAAAGTGGCGAGATAGGCCACCTTGCCCGCTTCTACCGGCATAATGTAATGCCACTGTGCCGACTGACGGTTCAACCACACCGCCAGCGCCAGCAGCAGCGCCAATCCAATCAACAACAACAGGCGTCGCAAACCAGCCTCATTTCATCCATAGCTATGCTACCGCCGCGATTGTAGCACGAGCGCCCCGACAGCGTAAACGCACGGATCCCCCACGCCTGCCTACTCGCTGAAACGCTCAAGGCGGCGCACAGCACCACGCAGCCCCCATTCGCGCAGGATGCGAAAGAAACCGTACAGGACGGGCAACATCACGAGCGCAAACACCAGCAGCGCATTATCAATAGCCGTTTCGATCTTCAGTAGATCAGCATCTATTTCATCTGTACAACACGCAGGTTGATTATATTGACTCCTATGGTCGTAAAGATAACGAAAAAGAGCCTCAGTAGCAGGCGCTAAAATCACCTGCAATCCCGCGAACAAAATACCCACCTCCAAGAGCGTGATAGCGATGGTTAGCCCGATAGAAACCAACACAACCCGATAAGAATGTCTGAAACGAGATGTAACCCGCACCTCTAACGCCACCAACGCCTGCATTCGCCAGTAGAGTTCTACCACATATACAAATGCCAGCAGACCTACGTATGAAAATTCCCGGTCTAGACCCTCCAACAACAGAAATACGACAACCACTCCGCGCACACCACAAAAAACGCTCATCCAGCCCCAGTTACGAAGCTGACCAATCGCATTCAGCGCCCATACCCTATCCACCGCCGTCAGCGGGTTACGATCGAAGGGTGCTTGTTCGCCCCGGAACACCTTTATAGTCGTCGTCAATACCCGAAAATCCAGCACTAATCCCGCAAAAAAGGACAAAAACAAGATGATGGTTAAACTTCACAATTAGAGGATGAGGCAGAATGCCCCTTCCCGATAGAAGACAGTCATGCCAGGGCAAAACGGGGCAGTCGGTTGACCAAGCCAGCGACAGCAGCGACCCGCGTGCTAT
>Ga0172373_10005387_pt1 | contig 17574 bp, 15 predicted proteins | sample Lak10m_2_FD_114546 | JGI IMG/M metagenome (GOLD analysis project Ga0172373, IMG submission 114546) | Freshwater microbial communities from Kabuno Bay, South-Kivu, Congo - kab_092012_10m | ecosystem: Environmental > Aquatic > Freshwater > Lake | place: Democratic Republic of the Congo...
ACACTATTTGATAAAGGAAGCTCTGGGCATACCCCAGAATATAATTAATGTGTCAAATCAATTATATGATAAAATAATTCCAGGGATAGATCCGAATGATGATCTTGATGAACTAAAACAAAAACAGATAAATATCATCGGTAATTTTAGAGTGGGGGATCTTGACTTCAAAGATGCATCCTTTAGATTGTCCCTTAGAGAAGATGATTTACCCCAGCAACATTTGATACATTTCATTTCATTTTCTATAAGATACACTGATTTTGGGGAAGTAAATTACCAAACCCAGAATATAGAACCCACTTTGGGTGTTGTTCCAAAGATAATTGTATATCTTAATTTTAAAATTACCAGAGATAAAAGTTATCACGATCAGATAACAGGACAAGTGATAAGAGAAATGATGGAAAATAATTTGGAGTTGTTTAGACTCAGTCTATCCCATGAGATAAAGCACATTTATGATTTTTTTAAAAAGGGTAAAATCCGACTTTCGGATCTATCTATATACGGATCCTACAAATTCCAAAATTATGGTAATGAGGATTTGGATTTATTTTTTCATATGATGTATTATGTTGATCACATAGAAAATTTAGTTAGGACATGTGAATTTGGGCAAGATATAATAGATCGAGGTATTTTAAAAAAAGATTTTATAAATTATTTAAATAATGAAGATAATATAAGTTTTTTAAGGAAAATGCAAACCATAAGTTTTGACCAAATCTACAATAAGATTCTAGATGATCAGAAAAAATTATACCCCAACAGAAATAAAAATGAATTTGAACTCAAAATAATTGTAAATATGATTTTTAAAAGAGCTTTTGAATATAATAAAATCAATAGAATTGATATATTCAAAATGAATATTCTTGACCAAACAGAACTGATGAATATGTTCCAAAATAAATCTGTGGATCAAGAAAAATTAAAAGCTATAGAAAGATTTGAAAAACAAACCGATAAATTATTCAAAAAAGATTGGAAGATTTTTTTCACACAAGCAGCTGAAATGATTAGAAAAAAATCACAGGAAACTTTAAGAAAAATATACAAATTGTATGCTATCGCAAAAGATGACGATCAAACAAAAGTACCCTCATCTGGTGAAAAAATATATAATCCACAAACTAAATTGTAAATATCTTTGTGATATTTGTTTTTTTTATATATACAACAAAAAACAACTAATTTTTATGAAAGATGATATTAAATCAAAGAATTTTATTAAAACAGACTTTATTGATTTTATAACAGAGGCAGAAATAAACTGGAACAAGGAGGAATCTTGGCGTATAAAGGAAGAATTTCCCATTGAAGTTTTTGTAAAAAAAGGATGGACAGGTCGATATTATGTTGTTGAAGTTCCCCCTGGTAAGATGAGATACCAAACTTTCATAGACCTTGATGATTTAGGTTCGGGGGTGGATATATCTCATTATGACTATGAAAATGGTAAATGTAATTTTACATCTTATTCTTTGGATAGTATACAGAAGTGGGCAGACAAGAATAGTGATAAAGTTATAATCAATCGGTCTGAATTATGAAAAATTACATTATATTTGACAGAATTGAAAAATGGATATAGACAAAAAAATAGATTTAATTAAATGGTTTTTGAGTTCTTTTGTTTTAGTTGTGCTTACAACTTTGATATCTTTTCATTTTCAACAAAGAGAACAATCTCTTGAGGAAGTTTCATTCTACGATAAATATGCCACTGATCTTATTGTTTTAAATCCGGATATATCAAAAAGAAGACTTCTTTCACAATATTTTTCACTCGTCACGCCAAACGATGTACTTAGGGAAAGGTGGGTGGCTTACCACTCAGTAGTTGATAGTGAATACAGAGCTATTAATCAATTAGAAAAAGAAATATATCCACCCTATTCTAGTGATAGCACTCACCAACAAACCAGCGTCCAGCATCCTATGGAATTTGTCTTACCTAATGATAACTATTCCCAAGCTTCTAAATATGAAAGATTAGGGTGGGAATCCCTTTTAGATGGCAAAATACAAGATGCGATTGGTTATTTTGAGGAATGTGAAAAAATATACCCCAGCTTCCATTCTGTCTGGGAGGTAAGTAATTTTTTAAGGAAAAATAAGAATTTAAAACCTAGTGATATGAAAAAAAACTTACAAAATTGGACTTGGAAATTACCACCGGATCTTAAAAATAGAGTAGATGAACTCTAACTAAAATTCTTCCTATTAGAAAAAACATTCAATCTAAAAAAAAATATAAACTTGTATGAAAAAAATTAAAAAAATTTTATTTACAATAGTTTGTTTTTTAACAGGCACCATAGTACATGGACAAATTGATAGAAATCTAATGATGGGTAATTGGAGAGAGGGAAAGGGGAAATATATCTACACAAATTTTGTTTTCAGACATGAAGGTAGAAATGATATAGGCGGTGTTACAAATATCGGTTATCAAACTCCACAGCAACTACAATCCGAAATATTGGAAAAAGCAAACAACCAAATGTGGAACAAAGAAAAAACAGAACAAACACTTCGGGCTTTTGATCCAAAAAAGATAAGTTTCATAATACATTTTTATCTCACCAGGTTAACAATAAATGCAGCCAACACTGAAAATTTTACATTAATTGTGATGGATTCTCTTAATCAAAATGAATTATATAGAAAACAATTAGATAGTAATGTGCCTGAGATTCCTTCCTATGGAAGTAGTTATTGGTGGAATTACGATATGATAGATGTACCTGGGGGTATGTCAGGCAAGGTTTATATTTATATCATAGACAACAGGTCTCGGGATAATAATAGGTTTTTGTTTGAAATTAATTTGTAAAATTGAAATATGAAAATAAGAGTAACTGACCCTTTACCCTTTGATTAATAAAGGTTTTTGTTTTTTTATATATAACAAAAAAAAACAAACCGATGAAAAAAATAAAAAATTTTAGAAATTTTATAGTTGAGGATTATTCATCATCTTATTCAGATATTTATTCCTCACCACCTGAGGAACAGGAGACCCAAACTATTCCAGATACAACCAAAAAACCCCTAGTAATCCCCTGGCCCCAAACAGATCCTGATACACAGGGTGATTTGAATTTGGATGATATGCCTCGTTATTCCTCGCCGGGTGAAACACAAACTATTCCAGATACAACGACAAAACCCCAAATAATACGCTGGCCCCAAACAGATCCTGATACACAGGGGGAAACCAAAGACCCTTTGTATTCTTTGTATTCTAAATTTTCTCAAGAGGAACAAGAGGAACAAGAATTTAGTGAAGAAGAATTTAGTGAAGAAGAAAATATTTACCGACCATCTTTAAGTATGGGGAGAAAACCAAAGTATTAATAAAAAATGAGATATCTAAAAACTCAATTCTCTTTTTTGAATGAAAATAATCAGTCTGCTAAAGATTTCTTATTAAAGACAAAAAAAGAGGAAATTTTCAATGATCCTGAGTGGAAAAAAGAAAACCCAGATTTGTCTTTTTCTAAACTTCAACTAACTCCAGAACAAGAAAGAGAAGCTTTATCCGATGGGGATTATGGGAGAGTCAAGAATTATTTTGAAGGTATAGGAAAACCAGGTTTGATATTCCCATGGTTATATTTTGTTAAAGAGGGTCTTCCTTTTTCTTCACCTAATATGACCACCGAACAGATGGATTGGGAAAGTCCAGATTTTTTGACTACCGTAGAAACCTTGAGTGATATGTATGAAAAATGGAATTCACAAAAGGGTAATTCTACACTTAGTTTTGGGAGTATTGATAAGTTAATAAAAGAAAATCAAGAAAAAAAAAGGAATAACCCATCAGGTCTCCTCACCCCTGCTTATGAGGTGTTGCGTGATGAATTGATTAGAATAATGCCAAATATGGAAAATGAAAAAATTATAAAAAATTATTTTCCACAAATATTGAAAGAGTACTACAAAAAACAACTATCTCCTTCAAATACTTCCCGAACGAGCAAGGAAACTGGGATGTATAATGCTTTCCATTCCAGATTAACCAATTTGAGGCAAATTCCTAGAAAGCCAGGTGAAATAATTATAAGAGATTTTGAAACTGGTGAAGAAAAACAAAGATATCCAAATCAATCTTTATTTCATGTTATCAAAAAACTTGGTAAATACAAAGGAGATAGACAGGAATATGCGCATTTCAAGGATAAACCGGAAGTATGTTTTGTGGATTTACTCAAAGAAATGAAGGAGCAATTAGAAATTTCAGGAAAACCTATACAACAAACACTTCAAGAGATAGAAAGTTTTGAACCATATCTAAAAGTGTTACATATGGACGAAGATATTATAATTACAATATCTAGAAATCAAGATGGAGTTAAAAAAGTTTGTTCTCTGTCTAATACTGGACTTTGTACAAGGGAGGGTAATTTTTTTCATCTTGAAAAATATAAAGATTCCATACATGTGCACTTCAATCAATTAAGTTTAGATCCATCTAGTTGGAATTATTTTTTAAGTTGTCATTTGAAAAAAAATCTTGAAATTTTTGAATTTGCCAATAGTTTCAACAAACCCGAGAATCAAGAAGAAGAGCGAATTAAACCTCGTACACTTGAAGAGTTTATTGAGGTATTTGAAATTCCAGAAAAATATTATCAAATTATAAAAGAAAAATTACCTGCTATCTGGGACGATGAGATGTCTATAAGAAGTGTTATGAAATTAATCTATTCACATAATAATTCAAAAGATAATAAATTTTCAAAAATATACTTGCTGGGAAGATTAGAGGTATTTCAAAAAAAGGAAATTGAAAATATTGACATGGATCATATTTATAAAATTGTGTTAGAATTAATTGCTCAGGATGAAAATTTAAGTAAAAAAGAAATTTATGATTATTTGACGGAAAAAGATTGTTTATTTACTTATGGAGATTATCTGGTGTATAAATATTCTACTCCCAACATCCCTGATCTTAATAAAGTAATCGAACTTTTTGAAAATGGAAAAGCTCTATTAGATAGACTTTTAAAAACTTCTTCAAATACCCAAAATATTTTAGCACTAAAAAATAACTTAGCAATCTCTCTTGAAAAAGTAAAAAATGATCCGTCTTAAAAAAAGGATATTCAATTAAAAAAACTATTTATTTCTTGTTTTTTATCCGGTGATAAACTCTTGAATATTCTATTAAATCTTTCTAAGAACATCTGCCAACCCCGACCTTGTGCTATTTGAGCATCGGGTTTCTTCCTTAATGTAGAAACAAAATTTTCAAATGTTTTCAATCTAGAAAAATTATTAGATTCTTTTAAGTTTTCTCTTTTTGTTAATTCGGCTGAAATAAGCCCCATGACATCCCCTTTCCATGGTGGATTTTTGTCTAATATATCATTCATATATTGTTCAATATCCCTGGACGGCAAACCTTCGAGCCACTCTTTGAATTCTTTTTCTTCTCTCTCAATTTCGTCCCAGTTATCATCATTGGTGTATTTTTTCATATTTTTGACAAATTCCTCTATTGGATCGCCTTGATTTTTTGGTTTTCCTGATTGGTTTTTTGATACAAGATCTTTTATTATTTCCATGATTAATGGGTTTGCAACACTTCTATCAAATTGTCTTTTTTCTATTGTAACTTTTCCATCGTTCGTTATCTTACAGATTTCTAAGAGCTCTTCGTTCATAGTTAAAAATTCATCATCCGTATATCTACCCCCATTCTCCTTTGATCTAGAAAGTTCTACCCAGATGAGTTCCATTAGATTTTTAAACTCCATTTGGGAATATTCCTCAGATGAACTAACACACATTTCAACAAATTTCTCCCAACATTTTTTTAGAACAGGTCCATATCTAAAATCATCTACTTCATCTCTGTATGAACTGGTGTATGGTTTTGGGTCTATTCCACTATCTTGACTAGATGCCCAGGATAAAAGACGATTCACCGCCTTTAGTCCTTCGTGAATGAGCATCACAAAATCAATACCTTTCACGCTTATTATAATTTTTTTATTTTCTTTATCAAATCTTACATCATTGCCCCCCGCCATACCCGATGGGTTTGTTTTCATCATTCTAGCTTTTGTGTCGGGGTTCTCTGCCTGATCTAGCCTTTGTGCCCAGTTCATGGTGTCTTTGGTATTTTGAATGAATTCATCAGTTTTTTCTCGTCCCAAAATTTTGGTAATTTTAGTGGAGAGTTCTGGGTAATCATTAAGAGCACCCGAAACATCAAATCCTGCAGACTGACCCATCATGTCTAAAATCTTAGCTTTAGATATTTTACTTTTTTGATCTTCTGGCATATCTTGTGGGATTTCATTTAGAGCTTTTTCAGGTTTTGAAGAAAGTTTAGTCATTTGACCTACTATATCATTAGAAAACTCAAAATTGAACACCACCTCAGCTCCCATAGTTTGTTTGATGTAATTCAAAAGCTCTGGAAAGTAATTTCTTATTATATCCTCTGCTAGCTTTTTAAGTTCATCTTTCTTTTGGGGATCTGTACCTATCAACTCTCGATTCTTTTGGGATAACTCCATGACTTTTTTACCATATTCGCGTGCAGATTGTTCAGAATCGGGTATTGATGAAAGAGTATATTTTGTATAGTCTTTTCTAAGTTTATCTATATCGGAGGGTAATCCCTGTGTGTCCTTTATATCTAACTCTTCTTTTAAAAAATTAAGGTATTTTTTCATATTAACTCTATATATATTAAAAAATATTAGCTATTATTTTTCTTAATCCTATATTGTAAATTTTTTTTGGTTATTTTTGCATAATATATACTTTTAAAAAAAACTAATTAATATGAGAACAAGAGTAGCACCGAGTCCTACCGGTCAATTTCATCTAGGGACACTAAGAACGGCACTTCTTAATTATTTAATGGCAAAGGCTAATGGAGGAGAATTTATACTGCGTATAGATGATACTGATCAGGAAAGAAACCGTGAAGAATGGATTGATTATATTTACGAACAGATGGATTATTTTGGTCTAGATTATGATCTTACCTTCAGACAATCCCAAAGATTAGATAGGTACAAAGAGGTTGCCGAAAAAATAGGAGTTCGTGGTGAAAACGGTATTGAACTTGATATGGGCGAATATAAGATGGTCATACTTCGTAACAATGGATTTCCCACCTACAACTTTTGTTCTATATTGGATGATTATGATTATGATATCACACACATCATTCGTGGAGTAGATCACATTGCAAACCTAGATAAACAGAAAAAGATTTTTAACGAAATATGTAAAGTTGAAGGAGAAAAAACTTTTCCTGAAGTTATTCACGCTGGACTTCTTTTTGAGAATGGAAAAAAACTATCAAAAAGAAGTGGTAATGGGACTACAGAGAATTATAAAGATATCAACAAGAAGGCACTTCTTAACTGGTTGGTAAAATTTGGATGGTCACATCCCGATCCTAATTTCGATAAAAGATACAAAACATTAAGTATGGATGAAATGATTGGACTTTTCAATGAAGGGAATATTTCTAATCGTAACTGCTCCATAGATAAGAATAAATTACTCTTCTTAAATAATAAGTGGAATCAAAGGGACTCTAAAAGGATCATTGAAAGTTTTTCTGATTTTATTGAAAAATTAGAAAATTAATATATAAATTATGGAACTATATAATCAACAAACAATAGAGGAGAAATATGGTATTTCTCTTTCTTCATTATCACTGAATGATTTCCAAAAGATAGCTTATGATGAATTCAATCTTGGGACTATCTCAAAAGAAACAATAGATGAATCAATAAGGGGTCTTGATGAGAAAATCTCTCAGACGCAGGATCCAAAAATTGCAAAAGATCTAACTAAAAAGAAAGAAAATCTTCAATCTCTGTATCAGAGAGAGCAAAAACCAATTTCTATGGATAAAGAGGATATTTGGTCTAGTTATTTTGACAAGGTAGATGATATGATAAATGGTCTGGATCAAGGACTAAGGACAAAATTAGTTTCTAATGTTTTGATCAATGAAAATCCAATGTGGCATAAGGAGAGAAACTCTCTAGTCCATATTAAAATTGTAACATCTAGGGGAATTGCAACAGGTGATGATGATTTAGTTAGAAGCGCGATTTTTCACGATATAGCTAAATTTGATACCTTAACTTTCAATGCTAAAGGATGGCCCACCTGCCAGGGACACGATGCCCTTGGCGCAAGACTTGCCGTGGGAGAAAATCAATTGGTTCAATGGATTTGTCAAAACCACATGAAAGTAAAAGGTTGGAGAGGTGATGCGGAATCCCCAGGGATGAAAGAAAACACCAAAAGAGAAATGTTTCTCTCATCACCAGGTGAGACTATGGATGATAAAGCTAAATCTTTTTGGAAACTCTGTCAATTTTCAATGATGGACGATATGAATTCAGATTTTGGTGGTAATGAAGTTAATTATTTTTCCAACAATATAATCTGGGAGAATCCAGGGATTGATAATTGGGATCAGGAGTGTCCCCTTCGTCATATGTATAGTAAAAGTGAGTTTGTCCAACAGGAAAATCAAGCACAAAAACCAAAACCTGAACTAACCTTCACAGCTAAAGAAATTATGGATATGGGAGCTAAGGGGCCACAAATAGGGAAGATTTTGAAAAAAATAACAGGTAAAACCCGTGAAGAAGCTCTTGAAATTATCAATAGAGAATTGGTCAGGGAAAACAGATCTTGGATTAAGACATTTGAAAAATTCCGTTTTGATTTTAGGTAATTGAGTATATATGGGTTTTTTTAATTTATATATAGAAAAAAAAACAAAAAAAATGAAATATATTAAATTATTTGAAAATTTTACTAGGGAGGATGGTACAATAATTAGAAATCCAGGTACATCACCTGTCCAATCCGCACAGGAAGATAGTGAAACCAACTTGAAGGATTTGCATTTCAATTATAATAACGAACTTGATTTAGAGGCACTGAAAAATATGTATTCTTCACAATCGGAAACTATCAATAAAGCTGAACTATCTGAAATGCTTAAATCAACCAATCAGGTTTTAGATAAAATGTTGGAGAATTCTGCTGGTTTAGACACCAAAATCAAAACTATTTTAGACCAAATGAAAGAACTCCTACCATCTGATACAGAAAGTTTAGAGGAGGGGTCTAAAAAAATTGATGAATTGATATCAAAATCAAAAGAACTAGAACCCTTTTTCCAAGGATCTAATTTCTCAGAAGATGATTTTGCTTTAAAAGGACACAGAGAGGAATTAAAAAAGAGAATTCTTGCTGGTAGAAAATAAACATTTCTTAATCCACCTGTGGGTAAAGAATTCTATCAATCTTAATTTCCCTAACTGATGTTTGGTATATTCTATAGTAATGTTCTGACAAAGAAAAATAAGTACCACTCTGTTCCCTCATGAAATAGGTTGTGCCAATTTTAGTTTTTTCAACTACTTTCCATTTTGCTACAACATCACAGGGCATTTCAATTAATTCTCCCCCCATATTCAAAACAATATTCATAGACTATTAGAATTTTTGATTTAATACCCAGATAATTTTAGAAGTTGACCTTGAAAAATCTTTCAATTCATAACCATTTTGCATGGTATTGAAAACATCACCACCTCTAATATCAGATGTAAAATTTCTAATTTGTGGATCTTCTCTCCAAGGCTTTGCAAAAATCCCAATCATTAGCTTTGTTTTTTCTTTGTCGGGGACTATATTACTATTTGTGTAGTCTAATTCCTGTAAAATAATATTCATTGTTGTATCTGTATTGCCTGTATAAAGACACGCAAACCAATAGAAAATTTGTTCTAATAGTTTAGGGTTTTTTTCTACAAAATTTAGTATTCTTTCAACTGGCATATTAAATTTACGAACTAATTGTTCAAGTCTTCCTCTTTTCAAATATCCTAAAACATAATCCATTAAATTTATCTTTGTTGATAATACATCCTTAGTGAATTTTTTTGTAATTTTTAAATAATCTTTTGCTAAAACATTTAATCCCCTTGTTTCATCATATGGTGAATCAAATATAATTCTTGGGGTTCCTGAACTTTCTTTATTCCATCTATCTAAATCAATTCTATATTTTTTTTGATAGGGGGTTAAACCCTGTGTTTGTTCCACCATCTGGGTTAGAAACTCAGATGATGTATATTTACCTATGGATCTATATAGATCCGGTGATAGATATGTTTCCTTACCCAGATATCTGGTCATATCAAAAATTTCAGCATCTTCTTCTAAAATAAAAGTACTATTTTTCTTGTTAGTATAAATAAAATTGAGGAACAAAGACCAAATCCAATTAAATCCTCCTAGATCATTTGGGTATCTTTTGAATAACTCAGTCTTTACTTGTTTGGTATCTATTTCATATACGGGGACACAAAATAATCCAGGGACTCTATTACCTTCTGCATTTCTAGCAGAATTTGAAACAGACCAATGCTCAGGATATGTTTTTACGAGCCAAACACTACTAACATATTCAGGTGAAAAATATTTCCTTGTACCACTTTTCCATACAGGTAAAACTTCAGAAGAAAGGAGATTATTGTTGTTTTTACAATTATTCCATTTTATCCATGGATAATCTCCATTATCTCCTAAGTATCTACCAAAAACTAAAGTTACATGGTTCTTATCAACAACACCTAAACCTTCTATATTTATAGAGTGGGGATTGTATATAAAACTAGAGTGGTGATCACTCCAAATAGAATAATTTTTATCTATACCTTTTTGGTAAAGATTAGACCAATCACATAATATGCTTGGCATTGTTCCATCGGGGTAAACATCCCAAATTTGTGATTTGTGTACCCACTTGTCCATTTGTTTAAAATATTCGTGGTATTGTGGTGACCAATTACCACCCATATGGTCTCTCAAGGTAAAGGTTACTCCCCGATAACTATCAGATTTCATTCTGTAGGGTACCTCTTCCATTAATACACCTCCACCACTATAATCTAATTTGTCATTACTATCCAGCGGTATAGTCAGGTAGTAAAGACTATCTACATAAGGGTAGTTTTTGTATTCTACATTTTTTAAAGTAACTTTAATTGCGCCGTGCCTCTCTCCGTAGAAATCAGCATCCGGGTATTTTGCTTTTAACCATTTTTGACATTCTATATGGATATCGGGTGCGTTATAATATATCCTATCACAATAAATACCTCCATCGTCTGTTTTCCAAATAAGAGCTCTTGCCACAAGTTTTCTATCTTTATCATCATCTGGGTAATCAGTTAAGATCATCAGTGAAACTTTATCCGGATTTTCGGTATAGATTGAAAGCCAAGGGTTTTTTCTTTCATATCTCATACAAGAGCTGCCAAGAGTGCTCTTTCCACCATGGTAGTAGTTTGATTCTAAATACCAAAATTTTATCATCTCCCCCTTTACTATAGAGAATTCTTTGGGGGCGTATTTTCTATTCCAGGCTGCTTTATAAGCATTTGCAAATTCCTCTATCTGCTGCTCGGTAAATTTAACTCCATTGCTGGATAAAATGTTACGGACAAACCTACCAATATTTGTTTCTGTTTTTGTTTTTGTAGATAAGTCTTGTCCTGATTGTACAAATCTTTGATATTGAGAGTCCTGTAAATGAAAAATTTTATCATTCAAGTTACCCTTATCAAGTAAATTATAATTCGTTGTAACGTCTGTTTTTGCGTCTATCCACCCCTTTATTGTATCCTCTATTCCTGATGAGGTATTAACCAATGATAGGAGCTCATAAAATTCTGGCGAAACCTCAAGTATGGATTCTAGCAGTAGTTCTAAATTAAAATCTGAAAAATTATTTGTCATTTGAAGATATATATTTACTTTTGTATATATATATATAAGATCTGAAAACATTATTCTCAGAGATATAATTTTACATTATTTTTTTTATATATAGTAGATATATGAAATATTTGAAGTATTTTGAAAGTTTTAATTTCTCTGAAATTATGAAGGTGGTTAATCCACATCTGTTATCTGAAACGGAATTTTCTGTTTTTAAGACTTTATCTCTTGCTGAGCAACACATAGAACAATTAAATAAAGATATTGGATCACAAAGACCCAATCAAGCCCAAAAAACTGAGATTTCAATAATCAAAAATACCGCAGAGTATAATATTGGTATTTGTCGTGTAAAATATAAAACAAATGAATCATTGGAAATGTTCGATCATATAATGGGTTGGAAAAATAAATGGGATAAGATCAAAATAAAAGAAGATCCGGATTACAATAGAGCGGAAAATATATTAAAAGATGTATTTTACTTAGAAACAATAGGATCAATGACTGATGAAGAGAGGGATAAATTGAAGAAGCAAAATGATGAACTGGCGGATAAATTAAAGAATCAAAAATCTTCTGAAGATTCGGGTGATCTTATTGAATTTGAAGATGAGGATGATGAAAAAGATTCAATAAAAAATATAGTTTCTAAACATTACTCGAATTGGTCACGTGAAGATTTATTGAAAAAAACTGATTTGGAAATAAGAGAGATGTCTCCTCAACTAATTGAGGAAATAGTAGATCGTGCTCTTGAAAGTCCGATAGATAAAGAAATACTGGATAAATTTCATAAATATTACCCACAATCCAAATCCAAGAATACAAATGAAAAAAACATGAAATATTTGGAATTTTTTTTGGAATATTCTGGCATAAAAATTATGTAATTGAAAAATTTGTATATAAAAAAAATAAAATGAAATATATTTCTGTATTTGAAAAATTTACCCAAGGTACATCATCTACTAATGAAATTTACATATTAATTGGTCCTCCTGGTGTTGGTAAATCAACATGGGTAAAAAACAATTTACTAGATAGAAATCCTTACATAATATCCAGAGATGATATAGTAGAAAAGGTGGCAGGTGATATGGGTCTTTTATATGATGATATGTTTAATGTCCCTTCGGATAATTATTCCCCAGGTTATATCCACCCAAAATACGGACATCTTGTTCCGAAGCAGGGAGACAATAGTGGATGGAGTAATATTATAGATGGAAATCACCGGATAAATTCACTACTACATCAAAGAGCCACCCAAACACATACCCAAAAATGTATTGTGGTTGATATGACTAATCTTACCAGGAAAACCAGAAAATGGATGTTGGGTAAAATACTAAATAATTTGGATAATCCTGATAGTTATAAAAAAATAGCAGTTGAGTTTGATTTTACTGGAAAAGAAGAACTACTAAAAGATGATATCAAAAAAAGAGAATTAGAATATAAAAAATTAGGAAAAAGTAAAACTATATCCGATCAAGTTTTTTTTAGAATGACCAGGCAATGGCAACCGGTAACTTTAGATGAAGGTTTTGATTATATAATCCAGGTTCCTCACTATTCCCAAAATTTAAATTAATTTACCAATTAAAAATTAAATATATACTATTCAAATGCGACTAGTATCATTCAAACAATTCACCCAAGAAAAACTTTTACTTGAGGCTAAAATTGATATTTCTTCTACTATTTTAGATGTATTGAAAAATTTGGAAAGTTCCTCTCCTAGAGAAGCGTGGGTAAAATGGGCAAACTTAATTCTATCCGCAGCCAAGTCAGGAGTTGATTACCCAAATAATGATATAGAATATTTATATTCAAATTCTGGAAAAATATTCCAAAAATATAAAGGTAAAGAGCAAGAGGTAAAACTGGGAAGAACTCTTCAAAAAATTTTAATATCTATCGAGCCCGAAATAATTATAAATCAAAGTGAGTTTGGTGATTTTGTAAGTTTTATTCAAGGGAATTTAATAGAATTGTTCCCAGATGAATATCAATTAGTAAGTGGTGATGACATTGCAAAATATTATGATTTGAGCAACACAAATATAGTTAAGGATACAACACTATATAAAAGTTGTATGAAAGATAAAGATCCAAATACTTTTAATCTTTATATAAAAAATCCAGATATTATATCTCTTTTGGTTCGCTTAGATGGGGGTAAGGTATCCACAAGAGCTCTGGTTTGGAAACTTGATGGTCAGGGGGGTGTGGATTATTTTGTAGATAGAATTTATTCTAATGATGAGCCCCAAAAAAAAATTGGCGGTATAGAAAAGTTTATGGAGAGTAAGTTTCCTGGTAAAAAATATGTTATAAAACAAAGGGATGAGGGTTGGTTGAATAATCTAGATATAAAACTATTTCTCAAAAACCTAGACTTTAACCTTTACCCATATTTGGATAGTTTTAGTTATTTATATTTTCCGTATGAAAATTGGGATATGGGGAAATTTCAGGTGAAATTAAATCCTTCTGGTGGGTTTTTATCCAATAAAGGTAAGGATAATGAATGGGAAAGATGGCCGGAATATTTGTGTTTTAGACTCTATGATCATGTAAATGGGATAAGAGAACCATTTAACTGTAAGATATTAGATAAAGAAAAGGGAATTTATTATTATTCAGGAAATACAAATATTTCAGATATTTTAAATTTTTGGAAAAAAGCAAAAACTATGGACTATGATACGGCAGAAAAACTTTTTATCAGGGTAAATGATATCTTCTATAAAGGTACAAGAGATTACAAAAATTTTGATAGAGATGAAATTGTTTTTCAAATTTTATCTAAATATGTCCAGATTAGAGTACAAAATGGAGAAGGGTTAATGAGCCCAGGTTTGTGTAATTATATCTTATTTTCGGATAAAATATATTATGTAAAAATTTTACAAAAATTCAAAAGATTTTTTAGTTTATGGGATTTGTGGTATTTACTTGAAGGAATTCTCTTCAGTAAAAGTGAATCAAAAGATATAATAGATTTCATGGCCCAATCTTTTGATGAGGGTTTATCAATAAATACTTTTATTTTATTTGATAAAGCTTCAAAGTGGAGTCTATCAGATAAATATTTTAACCCATCTGGTGGTTGGACTATTAAAAAAGAACTGGATGAGATGGTATGGTCACTTAATTTAGAAAGACCAATACAAATGTTAGACAAAAACCATAGACTATATTTTGATAATTTGTTCCAGTTTTATTTCAGAAATAAGTTGGGATATCTTTGTGAATATATGTCGGGGTTTGATATGGATTCAGGTATCAGAAAAAAAATTGATTGGATAATAAAATCTAGCGGAAGAATAGAGTTTCTAAATTTCTTAGAAATTTTACCCTCTCGAACAATAAGGATAAAAGAATGGGCATCTGAAGTTCTACCCCAATTTATAGATAATTTAGCCCAGAGATTATTGAGTGAAGAGTTGATAGAAAACAGAACTGTTAGACTATCCTTGGTAGAGATTTTTAGTAGTGATCAAATTGTGGAATTATTTGATAAATTAAACCAAATGGGTTACCCCTCCCATATACTAAATAATGAGGCAGATGGGTGGGGAATTAAAAATAAAAAATATAAATCTTCTTTACTAAAATCTTTGGGACATAAAATAAAAAGATTTTCAAATTTTATAAGAAAAGATTAGATTTTTTCCTCACTCTTTTTCTCGGGTAAATAAGGTCCCCAATATGTAAAGAATTTCTCTATCTGACGAATTCTTGATCTAACTTGAGGTTCGTTTTTATTTTCTAGGGACTTTAGTTTTTCTAATATTTCTTCCCCTTTAACCGCTAGATAATCTATGTAGCATTCATTTTTGGAAGAACCCTGTACTAACATCCCAAAAAGATCAGTATCTTCATATGAATATCTGTCATCTACAGAGCTTGCTCGGTAGGTTTGGATTCTGTAAATATTTTTTAATATTGGACCTATAGCTTCTTTCTCTTGTTGAAGGCGAAGATATCCATTTGTGAAATTATTCCTTTGGATACCGACTACTTCTAAATTATTCGGTGATGAACCAGATGGGAAGTCTAAATTATATAGTTGTGGATTTTTGAGATATTTACCAAATCTTTTCTCCCAAATTTTGAACCATTCAAAATTCCTCAAATCTTCAAAAGTGAAAAAATTATCACTTTCTTCAGGATACGCGACATCCCACCAAACAAAGTACCTAGTGAATATGTTTTCAACGTCATCATCTGGCGACACATTTTCATCGAAATTTAGTATGACCAGAGCCTCTGTACTAAGACGACACCTACCCGTTGTCTGAGAGCAAACACAACTATCCTGGTGGATATATATATCATGATAGTCATCCCATTTTATATCAGGGTGTCCTTGGGGATAAAGACCTTGGTTTTGTCCTACATCAACTTCTACAACATTACCTCTCGATACCCAACTATCTATTGAGTCCAGATATATGGCCTGATCTTCGGGTAAATATCGGTCTTCCCATTCGGAATATACTTTATGCACTATTTTTCTAAAAGTCCCATCAGTTCTGTCTAATATGTATTTTCCTGTGTTTTCATCATCTTCCTCATCATTTGAATTTTCTAGAATACCTGTTTTGGGGTCGTATAATCTGAAAGTATCCACATATGGGAATTTAGTATATTTCCCCTCACACTTAACACGTAAAGTTGTTTTTATAGTTTTCCCATCACTTAACACAACACCTGTGAGATTCCTAAAATTATTTTCTTCTTTGTGTCCATAACCATTTTCTCTTGCCCAGGCGTTGAATAAAGGCTCAAATTTAGGTGGATCAGTACAATATATTCTATCCATAAATTTTGTTATGACTGGTATATTACTCTGTGTCCCACTTTTAGGATCGTCTGGATTATTTTGTGTAGTTTCTGGTGTTTTAGTCTCATAATATAGCTCCCATAGAAGAGCCCTTCCCTCAATTTTCTTGTTGTTGTTCATTAAAATTAACATCTGGCATACATCTGGATTATTTACATAAATATCCAAGTAACTAGAACAATATGTGTGTCTCATACAGGACGAATGTAACGAGCCTGAATTATTAGCGTGATGTTCTTCTAAATAAAAATTTCTGATATCTTCTCCTGATACAACACGGAATTCAGTTTTGGAACCTTCTAGAAAGGCTCTTACTTCATTTACAAAATTTTCCTTGTCCCTGGTGGTAAAATCGGGGTCATCTACAATTTTATTAACTAATCGGGAGAGTCTTATCTCTGTTCTCGATGGACTATTGAAGGGACCTTTTCCATCTTGGTTTTGTATGTCTTCCGCCCACATGTCCGCCACATCACTCAAACTAAAACGAGTATCGGTAGAAATATTTGGATCAATCTGAACAAGTCTATCAATTTTTTTGAGGTTGTTATTTTTTAGATGGGTGATGAAGTCTGTTTTATCTTTAGATAAATCTACAAATGTTATATCATCTTTGATTTGGTGACCATGTTTTCTATAGATAAGAGATGCGATATCTTTTACTTTCTGATTATTAGAAATACGATATACATTCTGTAAAATATCTTTGAATTGTGGGGAAAAATAAATAAGCCCTTCGTTTATAATTTCCTCTTCTGGTAAAAAATGGTTGATTTTTTTTAAATATCTCATACGTAAGACTATATATTATTTTTATATATATAAAAATGAAATACTTAGAGAGCTACAAATTATTTGAAGCAAAGAGTAAAAATGAACTTGATAATAAAACTATTATTTTGCTTGATGGA
>Ga0172373_10005388_pt1 | contig 17573 bp, 7 predicted proteins | sample Lak10m_2_FD_114546 | JGI IMG/M metagenome (GOLD analysis project Ga0172373, IMG submission 114546) | Freshwater microbial communities from Kabuno Bay, South-Kivu, Congo - kab_092012_10m | ecosystem: Environmental > Aquatic > Freshwater > Lake | place: Democratic Republic of the Congo: South-Kivu...
CCGCTTGGGATGGAGAAGATGAATTAGGAAACAGTGTCCCGACAGGAATTTATTTATACACATTAAACGCAGGGAATTTTACATCCAGTAAGAAAATGATTTTGTTGAAGTAAAACCCTATTTGAGCGAATAAAATTTTACACATGCTCTCGAAAATAAGTTTTTTAATTTTCAGCCTGCTGTGAATATTATGCGGGCAATAAAAATCATCCGATGATATTTTCAAATCTATTTTCGAGAGATTATTTTAGCTATGAGAGATTAACATTCTCTGCGAATATTAATTGAAACAGGAGTTAATTCATTTGAAAAATCCGTTTAAAGGTATTTCGTTTTTCTTCTTTCTGGGCGGATTCGTATTTGCCTCAGTTATTAATTATGCAGGAACTACTGGGAAAATTTCTGGAACAGTTAGAGATGCTAATACAAATGAACCCCTTCCCGGATGTAATATAATTATTGAAGGCACAATTTTAGGAGCAGCAAGTAATCTGGAAGGTGAGTTTTATATCTTAAATATTCCTCCCGGAACCTACAACTTGCGGGCAACTATGATTGGTTACAAACCTTACACCATCAGTAATGTCCGCGTTCTGATTGATCTTACCACGACATTGGAAATAGAGATGGAAACTCAAGTACTAAATCTTGATGAAGAAGTTGTTGTTATTGCCGTGCGCCCGTTGATTCAAAAGGATGTTACTTCAAAATTATCTGTTGTAAGCTCGGATGAAATATTGAATATGCCGGTTAATAATGTGCAGGATATATTATCCACCAAAGCCGGGTTTACCACTGACTCTGAAGGGCAGCTTCATGTTCGCGGAGGAAGAACCGGTGAGATTGGTTATATGATTGATGGTGTAAAAGTCGATGACCCTTTATATGGCGGCTTTAACAGCGCACTGAATAAAGATGCCATCAATGAAATGCAGGTTATCAGTGGTACATTTAATGCCGAGTATGGCGATGCGATGTCAAGCATCATAAATCTTGTTACAAAAGATGGCGGTTCAACTTTTCATGGGAAACTAGAATATACTTCCCCAATGATAAATACTTCGCCCTATAGAAAACCAAACCCATTTGCAGGTGTGGTTGATCAATCAGATTATAAAAATATTAAAACGTTTGACGAACAGATTATCCCCATTCCAGGGTTAATGACTACTTCGTTAAATGGTCCAATAGCTACCGACTTGACTTTTTTACTCTCGGGTGTTTATAGAAATGAAGATAGTTATCTCCCGCACGGTTATAATGTAGAAGGAGATGGACTGGCTAAACTAACCTACTCGATGACTCCGACCATTAAAATATCTCTTTCCGGACAGATGACCGGTCAAAAATATCAGGGTTACATTCACGCCTGGAAATATCTTAGCGATCATCAAGCGCATACTGAAATTCAATCAACCAGACTTGGAATAGTTTTTATACAAACGCTTGGGAACAGCTTTTTTTACACAGCAAACTTGTCAAGATTTAAAAATCACCGAATAGTACAGGTAGGGGATAAATTACCGTCAGAATATCTGATGGGAAGAACCGGAGAAACGGTTTATTTTTATGTTGAAGGAGACGATTCTGAATTCGCTGATAATACTACTGTTACTTACCGAGGTAAAGTTGATGCGACTTTCCAGGCTAACATTAATAATCAGTTTAAAGGCGGCTTCGAATTAGTAAAACATGATATTAACGTGCACGAAGAATCAGAGCCCTGGCCTTCGGGTGCACAGTTCAAAGATATTTATTCTAAAAACCCGATTGAGTTTAATGGTTATTTGCAGGATAAGATTGAGTATAATTATTTGATAGTTAATGTCGGCTTGCGGTTTGATTATGTTGATCCTAATGCGACTATGTGGCCCGATATCCATCGGTTCGGTTTTTTTGACGAAAATAATAACTGGGTACTCGCTGATGAAGTAAGGGTAAATCCCAAAACTCAAATCAGTCCGCGCATAGGCTTGGCTCATCCAATTACTGAAGATGCTGTACTTCATTTTTCTTACGGTCATTTTTTTCAGTACCCGGATTACAATTCGTTATACTATAATAACGCCAGAGATATTAACACCTCCCTTCCTTTAATTGGAAATCCGAATGTTGAAGCACAAAAAACTGTTTCGTACGAAGCTGGTATAAAATATAAATTGAGCGATAGCTGGGCATTAGATCTAACCGCATGGAATAAAGACATAACAGACTTGCTCTCAACTTTACAGGTAAGTTATCTTTCACAGGATTATGTGGTCTTTTTTAATTCTGATTATGCAAGTGTCAAAGGAGTTGATCTAACGATCAGCAAACGTTACAGTAATTATTTTTCCGGTTCAATCGATTACACTTACATGGTTGCTAAAGGAAATAACTCACAACCATTGGGAGGTTACTTTAATGCATTCGCAAAAGAAGAAATTCCTCACCAGGAATATTTTCTTGATTTTGATCAGCGGCATAAATTTGCAGTCAATTTGAATTTCAATATTCCTGATAACAGTGGGATAAATATTTTCGGGATGGATTTACTATCCAATATTAATTTAAATATTATACTAAAAGCTAACAGCGGTTTACCATACACCCCCTATGTTGATCCAACTGTTAGGATTGATATAAACTCAGGCAGAAAACCGTGGACATCTACAGTTGATATTCGTACAATAAAAACGATCCCTTTTTCAGGAGTTGCGGCTGCAATATTTTTAGAAGTAACAAATCTTTTAAACACAGAAAATGTTGTTTATGTTTATTCACGCACTGGGAAACCTTTTGATACGGGGCAGCCGGGGCTGGTAGGATCTTCTCCTGATGCAGATCATAACCCAACATACATCGGACCGCCGAGAATTATAAAGTTTGGCGTTCAATTTGTGTTCTAACTAAGGAAATTTTTATGAATGAAATTTTAAAAAAATCTATACTTTCTTTCTTCCTTTTTATCACTGTTACATTTACCATTAAAGTACAGGCACAAATTCAATCCTGCGAAAGTTGTCATGGTCTGAATACAAAAAACTTAGCTCTTGTACCTAAAATATTTTCAAGTGAAGAAAGAGGAATCGGAATAATGGACAAAGGGCAGGTAATAAATTATCTGGGCAATTACGGTATCCTCTCGAATTTTCATGAATACTTCAACGAAGCAATTCGCTGGCCCTCCTCTGCAGGTGCACAAACTCATTATTGTTTTGGTTTAGGATTGATTGTCGCATCAAAAGGAAATGTCATTACATCAGTTGTTGGAGCGGCTACCGACAAATACGATTGGGTACCGAAAGATGGTTCGCGCGGACAAATATTTTCCGGCGATGTTATTACACCTCCCCCTGATGAAACTCCATTCCTTGCAATGAGCGATAACCCCGACACATGGCCCGAAGGATATTTTGATAATTTGGGCAATTGGATCAGCACCCCGGGCGAAAGACATTGGCCCGGAAAATTTAGAATAAATATCGATGAATCATCTCCCGACTTTGGGCAGGAGGTTCAAGGCGAGTTTGTTTCTGACCGCGATATCTACTCTGTTTTCGATGATAAAATAAATTCTAACCCAAATGGACCACTTGGAATTGAAGTTGAAGAAATGGCTTATACATATGGACGCCCTTATGCCGAAGATATGCTGTTCTGGGAATTCACAATCCATAATAAAAGCGGGCAGCAGCTTGACAGTGTGTATGTCGGCTATTATGCTGTCTTCCGACCGGATTATGACAACCAGGATTTTATAAATATTATTGATAGCAACCCTAATGATGGCAATTCCACAGGTGATTTTGTTTATGTTTGGGATCGCAACAACACCAAAGATGGAGCTTGGGAAAGTGATCCCACTGATCTTGGAATTGTTGGATTAAATATTCTTGAAACCCCAAAGAATATGGGAGTTACTGATTTTCATTATTTTAACAGAGATGTTGCCCCATCCATTGACGAGCAAATGTGGCCTATTATTTCCAGCAGTCCGGGCGATCCAAATCTAACAATTCCTGATGCATATTTTCATGGTGCTGACACTCGAATAGATGATACACATCCCGATGTTTTAAATCAATATTTCCCCGATGGTGCTCCGTTAAATTATTTTATAATGACTGGTCCATTAACATTAGCTCCAGATGAAACTGTAATTTCATCTGTTGCTGTGGTTATGGGAAACTCCGGCAGTATTCCTTTTCAGCCTGATACCACCGACCTTATGAAAAATATGAGACTGACTCAGCAAATGTTTGAAAGAAAATTTCAGGGCTCTGGTCCACCCAAAACACCAACTGTTCAGGCTCAAGCGCTAGATAAAAGTGTCCGCATCTTTTGGGATTCCAATGCTGAAAATTCTAGAGATAATTTAACCGGCCAAAAAGATTTTGAAGGATATAAAATTTATCGCAGCGATAATCAGGGGAAAACATGGGGAACTCCAATCACCGATCAATTTGGAAATGTGATTGGATATAAACCAATAAAAATTTTTGATTTAATTGATGGAATAAAAGGACCCGATCCTGCTTTCAATCAATCGCTCGGCGATGACTCTGGTTTGAAGCACACTTTTACTGATGAAAATTTAATTAACGGAATTGAATACTGGTATTGTGTTACTGCTTATGACAAAGGCAATCAAACAATAGATAGCCTCGAGCAATCTTATCAGTCTCCTTTAGGACATTCAACATTAGAAAGCAGTACGGTTGCGGTTATTCCCGCTGTGCTGCCACAAAATTATGAAGACGCAACCTTCACCCCCGGGCTTAATCCCGACGGGTCTATTCCTCCAATTGGCGGAATTTGTCAGGGACTTGTTAAACTTGATATAGCTGATCCTTCCGCAATAACAGACGATAACTATTTAATCACATTTGTAGATTCCACTTTGGAAATAATTGGCGCAGATTCTAACTATGTGCTCGGGTTTAATCTGTACAGAATTTCTGCCCAAAGTGGTGACACAACTTTATTACTTGATCATCATTTGTTATCAGATGAAACCGAGGATAATTTGCCTATCACGGATGGATTCCGTCTCACTGTTTTAAATTCGCCATCAGGAACTTCATTTGTCGGATGGACAAAAGTGAATGGGGATACATCCACATTTTATTGGAATACAAAACCAGTTGAAAGATATATCGGCAGCCAGGAAGTTGTTCAGGAAGAGGTTTATACTGTGGATGATTATCAGATTACAATTGACACGACAATTTCAGGAGGGCTTTCTGCCCGGCTTTATGATTTTTTCTCAGGCACTGTTTACGATACCTTAATTCACTTGCCGATAAAAGTAGAGGTGATAAGCGATCCTCAAAATCCCGTAGAGGTTAGTAACAATACGTGGCTGTTTGAATTTGCAATTCCTGCACCATGGGAAGAGTACAGAAAATTTTATTACAGCCCGATAGGTTGGGATCTTTTACCTGGGGGTTCAGCCTACACAGCCGGCAGCCCGGGGTTTTATGAAAAATATATCGACATATTAAATTTTGAAAAGTATGATATAATTCCTGAGACAGGTGATACAATAAAGACGGGTTTGCTTTTGCAAACTAATCATCAGCCTGATATTTACATTAATGCTAATGGAGATACCGTTCATATAGTCGCAACTCCTCCTTCGCAAGGCGATCAATTTACAATTAAAACATATAAACCATTTAGAAAAGACATTCGATATGAATTTACAACCAACAAATTGAATTACTCCAACACTGATGTAATTGATTTAAATAAGGTACGTGTAGTTCCCGATCCTTATATCGTTTCCAACGAATGGGAGAATTCACAGTTTGGCAAAAAGTTAATGTTCAATCATTTACCGAATGAATGCAAGATCTCTATCTATACAGTTGCCGGGGATTTTATCACTGACATTTATCATCAAGACAATACTGGCTATCAATTCTGGGATATGCGCACTTATAATGATCAATACATTGCTTACGGTTTATATGTCTATGTTGTTTCGACCCCCGGCGGTCAGAAAAAAGTCGGGAAATTTCTTGTCATTAAATAACTGACTGACGTAATGGAGAAATAGCAAATGAAAATATTTATTACCTTAATTCTAACTGCAGCAATTCATCTAACAGTTTTTGCGGGTGATTTTTCAAAAGTTGGCACAACCGCAGCACAGTTTTTGAAAATCGGGGTGGGGGCAAGAGCAATGGCTCTTGGTGGTTCTTTTACAGCTATTGCTAACGATGTCAGTACTTTGTACTGGAACCCTGCAGGAATTACAAATCTTTCCGGTTTTTCTTTTGCAGTAACTCACACTGAATGGTTTGCAGAAATATCACACGATTTTGCCGGTGTGGTTTATTCCTTAAGCGAAAGTGATGTTATTGCTTTAAATGTTGTTGGTTTAAATACTGGCGAGCAGGAAGTTACAACCGTAACTCAACCTGATGGAACTGGAATTTATTATGATGTTAGTGATCTTGCAATCGGATTAAGTTATGCCCGCGCTTTAACCGATCGTTTTTCAGTCGGGTTGACAGCCAAATACATTCAGCAAAATCTTTATAATGAATCTGCCAACACATTTGCTCTTGATCTTGGAACTTTTCTGCGAACAGGTTTTCACGATCTTATAATTGCTATGAGCATTTCCAACTTTGGTGGGAGTATGCAATTGGAGGGGCGCGATTTAATTACTTTGACAGATATTAATAATAATATTTCCGGCAACTACAATACCGATGCACTGCTTAAAACCGAAGCATGGGCGCTGCCTTTAAGTTTCAGGGTGGGTGTTGCAATGAATATTATCGGCGGTAGTGATCCGTTTATTCGTTCAGATCAAAATAGATTTACTTTTGCAATTGATGGTATTCATCCGAATGACAACACGGAAAAAATTAATTTTGGCGGTGAATATGCCTGGAATGAAACGGTTTTTGCAAGGGTTGGTTATAGAATGAATTATGATCTGGAAAAATGGACTTTCGGCTTAGGCTTATTGATGGATGTTGGAAGCCAAAAAGTTGGCTTCGATTATGCATTAATTGATTTTAATGATTTAGGTAAAGTGTCTCAGTTTTCAGTTGAGTTAAGATTTTAATTGTTATTTGAAAAAATATTTTCAGGGGAATTATAAACTGCTGTTGCTTTTCCTCTGTCTTATTTTACTTTTCGAGAGCAAAAGAATATCAATTACAAACTCACTAATTTTCCTATTAGAAAAAATAATTTAAGAAGTCATTCAATATTTTTATAAAGATGTATTTTACATCTAAACAAAGGAGATAATAAATGTTAAGAAGATTCTTTAGTCTGCTTACTGTTCTTTTAATCAGCTTAACAATTTTTCAAAATTCTGTTTTGAATGCTCAACAAGTTGAAAAATACAAAGCTCAAACTTTACCCAAAGGAGTTTCAATTTATCAATTAGATAACGGAATTCAGGTTCTGCTCATTGAAAATCCAGCGCTTCCCATGGCTGGGGTTAATGTTGCAGTAAAAGTCGGTTCTGCTTACGAAACTTTTTCAACAAGCGGAATGAGCCACATGCTCGAGCATTTACTTTTTAACGGCACTACTTCACGCGATCAAAAGCAACTTTATGATGATGTTGATTTAATCGGCGGATACAACAACGCGAGCACTGCAGAGTTCTACACTAATTTTATGATGGTAACTCCTTTCGATAATATAAAAAAAGGAATGGAAATTCAAGCGGACATGCTTTTCAATTCAACTTTACCTTTAGAAAAATTTGAAAAAGAAAAAGGAATTGTGCTTGAAGAAATTTCTAAAACTCTTGCCGATCCCCAAGAACAAATCGAACGAAATACCCTATCAATTCTATATGATGGACATTCTCTTTCTTTACCAACTTTAGGAACTTATTCGACCATACAATCGATGTCCCGTGATAATGTTTTTTCTTTTTATAAGAATAATTATGTCCCGAATAATATGATATTAACTGTAGTTGGTAATTTTCAATCATCTTCCATGCTCAAAATGATTAAAGAAATTTATGGTCAATCTAATCCGGGCTTAGTTCAGCACGAAATTAATTCAGAATGGAAAATAGGATTACAATCACCTGAATTTCAAGGACTTTATACAGGAACGATTTATAATCGTTTCTATGACGGCGAAGAAAATTTCTTGCAGTTATTCTATGAACTTCCCAACGGCTCATTTTCAGAGTATTATGATCTGATAAATTTAACTTTAGGTAAATATCAAAACGCAATTCAAGATTCATTAAAAAAACAATTCCCATTGAAAATTAAATCAGTAAATCTATCCACGCGTTTATCGCCATTCAAAAATTTTATTGAGGCAAAAATTCTTTTGGATAATCCTGCGGACTATACTGCCGTGATAAATTCGGTTTCTAAAATATTTGAAGTTATTGATTTTAGTTTGACTGGCGAAACAATTGAAGCAGAAGCAATAAAAGCTCGCACGGAGTTTTTAAAAAATATTGAAAAGCCTCACATGTTCGGAATTTATAATTCGAATGAATTGGTCATAAAAGGGATTGAGTCCGTACTTGCTTCTTACGAAAGCAAAACTTTTTTTGAATCCGCAAAAGAACTTGAACTTCTGAAAATTACTTCTCATCCTTTGGTTATTATTCAGTCGCCGAGCATTAAAACACAAACGGATACAGTCAAGACATCAAATGAGATAAAATTATTCGAAGACAAATCAACCGGCAAATCTTTAATTGCTGTTCAGAATGAGGTCAGTAATCTTTTAGCGATCCACTACCTGGTAAAGCATAAAGCTTTTTACGAATCTAAATACGGCAAGGATGCGGCAAAAATTCTGCACGATTGTTTTAACCAGCGTTTGGAATCTGAGCCGAATAAAAAAGTCAGTAATAAATATGGTCTCACATTTATTGTAAATGATAATCCATACATCCCGATGGATGATATTTATCTCCATCCCGATTTCGGTTATATCAGAGTTGAAGGTTTGGCAGACGATATGCCCGGGGCAATTAATTATGTGAATGATCAAATTAAAAATTTTGTTCCAACTGAAGATGAATTTAACAGCGCCGTTGAGCAAATCAATAACATAAAAATGATGACGATGGGGGGAGATAAAGCTAAACAATTATTTGAACAATCTTACAAGTCGTTGGTTTATGAAACAGATTCTTATTCAAACGATCAAACGGTTTTAACGTTCGATAATATATTAAACTTTACGAGTGAATATTTTCAACCGGCAAATATGATTGTCTCTGTTGTTTCGCCCGAAGATCCGGAAAGTATTAATGAGCTTTTTAATAACTTCAGCACTGAACCTATTGTACAGGAGCCCGGGGTATATTCTAAATCACTTATGCTTAACCAAAAGGAAGCTACAATTGAAAAGGTGGGGCAGGGCGAACGGTCATATTTATTTTGGGGATTTATAAAAAACATTGATCCTAAAGATGCCCCAGCCTTGCAGGCACTTTCATTAGTACTTGCAGACGATATTATTTTTGACATTCGAGAAAAGCAAGGGATGGCCTACGGTATGAGCGCAGGGATCGAAGTAAATAATGACAAAGCTCTTTTCTACATATCTCAGGGAACCCGGCCACAAAATGTTGACAAGTTGGTACCGCAATATCCTAAGTTTTTTACGATGGCAGCTGTTGATACCCTAACAGAAGGCGAGTTACAAAAGTCAATAAATATGTATTTAGGGAAAATGATGTTCAGAAGATTATCGAGTATCAATCAAGCATATTACTTAGCTAATTCACTTTATTTCCAGAATAATTTTAATTATGATAAACAATTTCTCGAGAGTTTAAAAAACGTAAAATTAAGCGATGTAAAAGAAACAGCTAAAAAATATATGCAGATCAATAACCCTGTGTCTGTAATTATCAGATGAACGAACCAACTTAACTTTAGATTTTTATTCGGAGTATTTCATGTATAAAAAAATTTTATTTGCGCTGACTTTTATTTTTTGCACAACTTTAACATTTGCATCCGAAACACTGCATCATAAAATATCTGTCACTATTGATCCGTCAAAACATTTTATAGAAGCTGCTGATGAGATTAAGATTCCTGCCGATCAAATTAAACAGGATATGTTTTTTTTACTAAATAATAATTTAACTGTTACAAGTGAAACTCCTGGGGTCTTAATTACATTAGACGAAAGTGGAATTAAAGCTGAAGACTTTGGGATAGATAGAGAAGATTTTAATTATTCATCAGACTATACTCAAAATAAATACCTATTGTCTTTTGATAATTACGAAGGGGGAGAGGTTACTTTTCTTCTAAAGATTAGGGGAATTATTAATTACCCGATCAGTCAGCTTGGCGAAGAGTATGCAAGAGGATTCAGTCAAACCCCGGGCATTATTGATGAGAAAGGAGTTTACTTAGCTGGCTCAACTTTCTGGATTCCTTGGTTTAATAATGAATGGATAAGTTTCGAACTGACCGTGGAAGTTCCGCAAGATTGGAGTGTCGTCAGTCAAGGAAATAGAACTTTAAATGAAACAAAGAATGGAATCCATGCTATTCGCTGGGACTCGCCCGAACCGATGGAAGAGATTTATTTAATCGCTGCACAATTTACAGAGTATTCTAAATCTGCCGGTTCTATTGATGTTATGGCTTTTCTTCGTACTCCGGATGAAGCGCTGGCAAATAAATATCTCGAAGCGACCGCACAGTATCTTGAAATGTACAGAAAATTAGTTGGCCCCTACCCCTTCACAAAATTTGCACTTGTAGAAAATTTTTGGGAAACCGGCTATGGCATGCCTTCTTTCACTTTGCTGGGCGAGCAGATAATTCGCTTCCCGTTTATACTTAATTCCTCTTATCCTCACGAACTATTGCATAACTATTGGGGGAATAGTGTTTATGTTGATTTTAAAACAGGAAATTGGTGCGAAGGCTTAACGGCTTATATGGCTGACCATCTAATTGCAGAGCAGCGCGGGCAGGGGGAGGAATACCGGCGCTCGACTCTTCAAAAATATACCGACTATGTTAGATCCTCAAATGATTTCCCGTTGAGCGAATTTGGTTCACGCTATAATGCCTCATCAGAAGCGATTGGCTACGGTAAAAGTTCGATGATGTGGAATATGCTGCGTGAAAAGGTGGGTGATGAATTATTCATCCAAAGTTTTCAGCAATTTTATCAAAACAACAAATTCAAAGCCGCCTCGTTTGATGATATTCGTTTATCATTTGAAAAGGTTACCGGAAAAATATTAAAACCTTTTTTTGATCAATGGGTTGGTCGAAAAGGCGCACCGGAATTAGCGCTGTCAAATGTTTCAGCTCAAAAAGAGAATGAAAACTACTTGTTAAATTTTACTTTAAAACAAATTCAAAGTGAAGACGTTTTTATTTTAGATGTCCCGGTTGCCGTTTCATTTGAAAATAAAATTGATATAAAAAAAATTGAGATGACGCAAAAAGAACAAAGCTATCAATTAACATTTTCCGAAAACCCTTTGTTGGTTCAGATAGATCCGCAGTTTAATCTTTTCCGAAAACTTAACTACAATGAAATTCCCCCTTCCCTTTCAAAAATATTCGGCTCGGAAGAAGTTTTGATCCTATTACCTTCTAAAGCTGATTCTGTTAAACAGGAATATTATAAAAAACTTGCAGACATTTGGGCAGCAGATTCAACAAAGAAATTCAAAACTCTTTTTGATAATGAAATATCTGAATTGCCTTTGACCACAAGCGTATGGATTTTAGGGACAGAAAATATTTTTAGAGATAAAATACAAGCCGGCATTAAAGATTATAGTGCTGAGTTGACTGAAGATATGGTGCGAATTGGCGCTGCTTCTTTTGATGCTAAGAAGAATAGTATTGTTATATCTGTTCGTCATCCAAATAACCCGGCAGCAGTTCTTGTTTTTCTTTCAACTGATAATAAAGAAGCCATTGAAGGACTTGCAAGAAAACTTCCTCACTACGGCAAGTACAGTTACCTTGTGTTTGAAGGGAATGAACCGACGAATATTGGTAAAGGCGAATGGGAAACTGTTAATTCGCCTTTGTCGGCAAAGGTGGGTGCTGATGAAAAGTTAATTTCCCAAAAAGTTTTCAAAGAAATACCCAAACGAAATGCTTTAGCTTCGCTTGATCCGGTTTTTTCTTCGGATAGAATGATGAATACGATTAATTATCTTGCGAGTGAGAAGCTGCAAGGTCGCGCGCCCGGTACGGAAGGAATTAATAAAGCTGCCAATTACATAGTTGAAAAATTTAAAAGTGCCGGGTTGTTACCCGGGGCAGATGACAGTACTTATTTTCAAAGCTGGGATGAAGTTGTCGATGCAAATGGAAATAAAGCCCAAGTCAAAAATGTTATCGGGATTATTCCTGGAATAAATCCGGATTTGAAAGATGAGTCCGTAATTATTTCTGCACACTACGATCATCTAGGACTTGGTTGGCCCGAATCATATAAAGGAAACGAAGGAAAAATACACTTAGGTGCTGATGATAACGCCAGCGGTGTTGCAGTGATGCTCGAGCTTGCTGAACTGCTTGGCAAATCATTAAAGCCGCAGCGGACAATTATTTTTGTTGCTTTTACTTCGGAAGAAAGCGGATTACTTGGTTCTAAATATTATGTAAAAAATATGAATCGGTTTCCTGCTAAAAAAGTCATTGGCGTATTAAATTTTGATACTGTTGGAAGGCTCGGTAAAAATAAAATTTTAGTATTAGGTGCAAGCAGCGCGAACGAATGGAAATTTATATTTATGGGTGCAAGTTATGTTACAGGTGTTGAATCAGAAATGGTTACACAGGAACTCGATGCCAGCGATCAGGTTAGTTTTATAGAAGCAGGAATTCCGGCAGTACAATTTTTTTCCGGTGCCAATGAAGACTATCATAAACCCACAGACACTCCTGATAAAATAGATGCATCGGGCTTAGTTAAAGTTGCCACATTTGCGCGCGAAGGAATTTTATATTTAGCTGATAGATTAGAACCGCTGACTTTTCAAGGGCAGACATCCGGCGATACAAAGAAAACAGAGATACCCACAGTTGGGCGAAAAGTTTCGACAGGAAGTGTTCCCGATTTTGCATTTTCAGGTGAGGGTGTCCGTATAGCAGATCTATCACCTGATTCTCCGGCTGAAAAGGGAGGGTTACAAAAAGGTGATGTGATAATTCAACTTAACAACTACAAGGTCAAAAATTTAAAAGAATATTCTGATGCATTAAAAAATTTTACTCCGGGAGATGTTGTTGAAGTCATCTATCTGCGGGATGGAGTTGAAAGTAAAACTAAAATTGAATTGGTGGCAAAATAAATTTGACCAAAAATAGAATTATCTTGAAATTAAAAGGCTGTCCTATGGGACAGCCTTTCTATTTATAATTTAATTGGTTTAAAGTTATTTTATTTAATCAACTTTCTAATTATGTCTACATCCTCCTTAGTAGTCACCTTAAAGTTAAATGCTGAACCTTCAACTATATTTATTTTTATACCCACCCTAAAGGCAAGGGTTGATTCATCAGTGCTTATCAGATTTTCTTCATAAGCTTTTTTCATTGCAAGCATAATATCTGCATACTTAAATATTTGAGGTGTTTGAACGTATAAAATATCCGTCCTATCGATGTAATGCTGCACCAATTCTTTGCCTTTAAGTAATGTGTCTTTTGCTTTTATGCATACGAGTGAATTACCACGCTTAACAGCAGTTTTGATAGCATCTTGTAAAACGTTCATCGGCAATAGCGGGCGAGCTGCATCGTGAATAATCATTAGGTCATCTTTTTCGGCGTTGATAGATCTTAATGCGTTGTAAACAGAGTCCTGCCGTTCGATTCCACCAAAAACAATTTTTGTAAGCTTTGTTATACCATACTTCTTTTTCAACTTTTTGACCAAATTAAAATATGACTTATCTACTGCCACAATAATTTCATCCACTGATTGACATTGCTGAAAAATATCAAGAGTATGAGCAATCATCTCCTTGCCCTTCAATTTGATATACTGCTTTGGAGTCTTTCCGCCGGCTCTTTTGCCAATCCCTCCAGCGGGAATTATTGCGTATGATCTCATAGAATCATCATCGCATCTCCGTAACTAAGGAACCGATAGTTTTCCTTAACGGCTTTCTTATATGCTTTCATGACGAATTCTGTCTCACCCAATGCAGCGACCAGCATAATTAAGGTTGATTCGGCAAGGTGGAAGTTTGTTATTAATTTTTTAGTTACCTTAAAATCATAAGGCGGAAAAATGAACTTATCTGTCCACCCCCTTGTTGGCTTTACAAAACCGTCAGCCGTAGTGCTTGATTCCAATGCGCGACTTGCGCTTGTTCCTACTACGAATACATTGTGTTTTGCATTCATTGCTTTGTTAATTATTTCCGCAGACTTTGCTGGAACTTCAAAAAATTCTGAATCCATCTTATGCTTTGTTAAATCTTCAACTTCCACAGGTCTAAAAGTTCCTAATCCTATATGAAGTATTACCGGGACGATATGGACTCCTTTTTTCAGTATCTTTTCAACTAATTTTTCGGAGAAATGAAGGCCTGCGGTTGGCGCCGCAACAGAGCCATCAATCTTAGCAAATACAGTCTGATAATTTTCCTTATCCGATGGTTCGGATTCTCTTTTAATATAAGGCGGAAGCGGTGTGTGTCCAATTTTTTCAACTGCCTTAAATACATTTGGCTGATTGAAGCGAACTGTTCGGCCGCGTGAGGTGGTGTTGTCAATAATCTCACACCAAAGTTTATCATCAAAATAAATTTTATTTCCTATTCTAACTTTGCGTGCAGGGTCAACAATAACATCCCAGATACATTCAGTAGTGTTAAGCTCCCGCAACAAAAACACTTCAATTTTTGCTTGAGTTTTTTCTTTTTTCCCAAATAGTCTTGCTTGAAAAACACGCGTTTCATTCACCACCATCACATCGCCCTTTTCCATGTAATCAATCACATCGGTAAATACTTTGTTCTCCATTTCCTGTGTTTCTCTATTGAGAACAAGCAGACGTGATTTATCTCTTGGAGTTACGGGATATTTCGGAATTAAATTTTTTGGCAGATTATATTTAAAATCTGATAACTTCATTCTTGGTACCTATCTAAATTGTTTATAAATTTTCGGGCAGAGTATTAACCCTGCCCGGGAAAAATTAATTATTTTTTATTTCTAATTGCAGTTTTTTTCTTTGCAGTTTTTACCGCCGGTTTAGCTTTTACTTTTTTAGCAAAAGACATTTCCTTGATCATTGCACGCGCTGCTGCAAGCTTAGCAATCGGAACTCTGAAGGGGGAGCAGCTGACATAATTAAGCCCGACCATATGACAGAACTCTACCGAAGCAGGTTCTCCACCGTGTTCACCACAGATTCCAAGTTTAATATCCGGTCTTATACTTCTACCTTTCGCAACAGCTATTTGCATTAACTGACCGATACCTTCAATATCAATTACTTGGAAAGGATCTTCGGGAAGGATTTTCTTTTCGATGTAATCTTTAAGGAATCCGCCAATGTCATCTCTTGAATACCCAAATCCCATTTGAGTTAGATCGTTTGTACCAAATGAAAAGAACTGAGCATAGACCGCAATTTTATCTGCAGTCAATGCTGCTCTTGGAATTTCTATCATTGTTCCAACGAGATGGGGGATTTTTTTGACTCCGAATTTTTCAATTACTTCAGCATAAACTTTTTTAATTATTTCATACTGATGTTTTAATTCGGTTTCAATTCCAACTACAGGGATCATTATTTCGGGGAAGGGTTTTTTACCCTCTTTTATCAATTCAGCCGTAGCTTCAAAGATAGCCCGAACCTGCATCTCTGTTATTTCGGGATAAGTGATACCCAGCCGAACGCCGCGGTGTCCCATCATCGGATTGTTTTCGTGTAATGCTTCAGCTCGCTCATTTAATTCATCAAGTGAAATACCAAGACTTGAAGCAAGCTTTTCTCTTTCTTCAATTCTGTTTGGAACAAATTCATGCAAGGGGGGATCTAAAGTTCTGATTGTAACCGGAAATCCATCCATTGCCTCAAGAGTTCCCTTCATATCGTTCTTCACGTGCGGGAACAACTCATCAAGTGCAGCTCTTCTTTCAATTTCGGTTTTGGAAACAATCATTTTTCGAAGTTTGAATAATGGTTCTTCGGAATGTTTTCCGTAAAACATATGTTCTGTTCTGAAAAGACCAATTCCTTCTGCTCCGAATGAACGGGCTTTAGCTGCATCGTCCGGAGTATCTGCATTAGTTCTTATCTTCAATCTTCTAACTTGATCGCACATCTTCATCAATTCTCTGAAGTAAGGATTTTCATCGGCTGATTTAATCATCGGCAATTGACCCGCATAAACGTAACCTTTCGTGCCATTCAAAGTTAGCCATTCGCCTTCCGCAATTTTCGAGTCACCAACAGTTAAATATTTTTCATCATAATTTATTTTAATTCCTCCGGCGCCAACTATACAACATTTGCCCCATCCTCTTGCAACAAGAGCAGCATGACTTGTCATTCCGCCTCTTGCCGTAAGAATAGCTTCAGCGGCACGCATGCCTTCGATATCTTCCGGATTGGTTTCTTCACGAACTAAGATTACCTGCCTGCCTTCTTTGTTCCATGCAACTGCATCATTAGCACTAAATACAACCTGACCTGCTGCACCTCCGGGGCCTGCTGGAAGTCCTTTTGCAATTACCCTCGAATTTTTTTCAACGCTTGCATCAATTATCGGATGAAGAAGTTCATCAAGTTGAGAAGGTTCAACTCGCATTATAGCTTCTTCTTTCGAAATTAATTTTTCATGATACATATCAAGTGCCATTTTAATAGCGGCAGGGCCGTTTCTTTTTCCAACGCGGCACTGAAGCATGTAAAGATGACCTTCCTGAATTGTGAACTCTATATCAAGCATATTTCTATAATGACGTTCAAGATTTTGCTGAATTTTATGAAGATCTTTATAAACTTCGGGCATTGCGGTTTCAAGTGATGAGAGATGTTTATTGTGTTCACTCTTTCCAACTTCATTTATTGGATTTGGAGTTCTAATTCCGGCAACAACATCCTCCCCCTGTGCATTAGCAAGCCACTCACCGTAAAAATGATTCTCCCCGGTTGCAGGATTTCTTGTAAAGGCAACACCCGTTGCTGAAGTATCACCCATATTTCCAAAAACCATTGACTGAATGTTTACGGCGGTTCCCCACTCATCCGGAATGCTCTCAAATCTTCTGTAAGAAATCGCCCGCTTGCCATTCCAGCTTGCAAACACAGCGCCAACTGCTCCCCAAAGCTGTTCCATTGGATCTTCGGGGAAAGGTTTCCCCAATACCTCTAGAACTTTTGATCGGTAGATTTCGATTAATTCTTTCAGATCATCAGAAGTTAAATCGGTATCCGAATGCACACCGCGCTTCTCTTTCATATTTTCCAATTCTTTTTCAAGATGATAACGAATACCCCTACCATCAGAAACTTCAATGCCTGCCGCTTTTTCCATTACAACGTCGGAGTACATTTGTATTAATCTTCTCTGTGAATCGTAAACAAACCTTGGATTTCCGGTCTTTCTA
>Ga0172373_10005390_pt1 | contig 17557 bp, 15 predicted proteins | sample Lak10m_2_FD_114546 | JGI IMG/M metagenome (GOLD analysis project Ga0172373, IMG submission 114546) | Freshwater microbial communities from Kabuno Bay, South-Kivu, Congo - kab_092012_10m | ecosystem: Environmental > Aquatic > Freshwater > Lake | place: Democratic Republic of the Congo...
ATAGGTAGTCAGACATTGGAAAAAGCCTAGTGTTGGAATCAACCCCGTATTCAAGGCAAAGTCTGAAACAATAGTTCTAAAGGCGGAAGACATGGGCGTCCAACCAGCAAATGAATTACATCCGGATCGCAATCTTGCGATGGAGCTAGTTAGAGCAACTGAAGCAGCTGCAATTAGGTCTTATCCATTTATTGGTAAGGGGGATAAGAACGCAGCGGACAGAGCAGCGGTTGACGCAATGCGAGCATTTTTGGGCACCGTCAACTTCCAGGGCCGAATTGTCATAGGTGAGGGCGAGAAGGACGATGCCCCAATGCTTTTCAATGGTGAGGTTGTTGGCACGGGCAATGGCCCCAAGGTTGACATTGCCGTAGATCCGATTGACGGCACCGGCCTCACCGCAAGCGGAAGACAAAATGCCATTTCTGTTATTGCAGCGTCAGACCAGGGTTCAATGCTTGACGCCTCGGCTGTCTATCGCATGAATAAGTTTGTTGTCGGCTCCTTCGGCAAGGGAGTCTGCGATATCAGGATGAGCATTCGGGAGAATCTAAAGGAGTATTCCAAAGCGGCTAAGAAACCAATTGATGAAATTCTTGTTGCCGTTCTCGATCGTGACTATAACGAACATGTGGTGGAGGAGATCCGTTCCGCTGGGGCTGCAACCAGAATGCTGAGAGACGGAGACGTCGCGGGAGGAATCCAGGCCGCTCGCAGCGAGTCAAGGATTGATATGTGCATCGGTAAGGGAGGCTCGCCCGAGGGGATAGTGACGGCTTGCGGTGTGAAGGCGCTAGGTGGCCAAATCCAGGGCATCCTGGCTCCTCGAGATGAGGCGGAAACAGAGCGCGGAAAAGCTGCGGGACTTATTTTTGACCATGTCTACGAGATGAATCAGCTTGTCTCTTCCGACAACACCTTCTTTGTTGCAACGGGTGTCACCGATGGACCACTAGTAGCGGGTGTAAGAAAGCGCGGCGAAATTGTCTTCACAGAGTCAATTGTTATTCGCGGAAAGACTGGAACCGTTAGGAAAGTCTTTGCGGAATATCAAAGTGCTCGTTGGCTCTAAGCCTTACTTCCGAAGAAATAACCCAGAGGCTCTAGCTCGCTTCCGCTAACACCAGTTTGTGCTCCAAGACTCCATCCTGCGTAAGCGGTTGGAATTGTCACTTTCTTATCGGTAGAAGTGTTTACAACTGTAACCACCTTCTTACCATCGATTTCTCTTAGAACGATAATCAGATGTCCAGACGGATCTGCTTCGAGATCGAATTGACCGCGAGTAGCCCAGAAGTCCTGATGCTTATTTCTAAAGTTCAGCATGTCAGACAGTTCCTGCTCGATCCCTTCTTCACCGCCAGTGAACATCATGTAGGGCCCATCTAGAGCGAGGAAGCTAGCTGCCAGAGCCTTGGTGTGAGTGGTTGAATACTGCTCACGTCTCCACTTCTTACCCCATTGCGGCCACCAGAAGGTGTCGTGTGAATCGATGTGGTGAGCAGTGTGCGACCCAACTGGCAGGAAGTCATCCCTGTCCTGTATCCAGATCATAAAGTCACGGCCATTTGCAACAGCTCGCTTCGCCCTGCTACCGGTCATGAGAGCTGAAACCAACCACTGCTCGTCGTAGTTGTAATTAACATCCATTGACCTGCGCAGCAAATGTCCCGATGGTTCTGTGTAAAGAAGTGCATCGGGCTTTTCTTTGCGAATGTCGTGTCTCATGTCAACAAACAGGGGAATGCAACCAAGTGGAGACATGAAGGCTCTTGCTCTAGCCCAAGGTGCCCAGTTAGCAAACAGGTTGTAGGTTGGCGCATCAAACCTGAATCCATCAACGTCATAGTTTCGAATCAGATTCATCATTGAATCGCGGAAATAGCGTTGCCAGGATGGGTTTCTGGCATCAAAGGCTTTGGTGTAGACACCGGAGACTTGCCCAGCTGTATCGGTAGCAAACCAGTCGGGATGGCTCTCCTGCAGCGGGGTTCGCTTAGGTGATCCACCTCTCCAGTATTCCGAGAAGTCAAGAATATGCCTGGACCAAGCAATCCAGTAGCCATCGTCATCATTTAGCTCTGCGCCGAATGTGTCGTTGACTTCGTCATTGAGCTTTGCATACAAGGGACCATCGAGAACGCCCTGTACTGCGGAATCAATTGACTCGTTGTCAAGCACTCCATGCAGCAGGACATCCAGAATTACTCTCATACCTCGCTCGTGACACTTCTTAACTAGTTCGCGAAGTTCTTTTTCATCACCGTAAGAGACAGTCACATCTGCGTAATCATGCACGTTGTATGAAGGGTAAGGCTGCCTTGGCATCAGCTGGATTACGCTGAATCCCATTTTCTGAACTCGATCTAGATCAGCAATAAGATCCCTAATCTCGGGATACTTGCAGTAAGCGTTGTTCTTCCAGAAGTAAGAAGTTCCAATCTGAACCTCGTATATACCCGCACCGTGCATCCAATCAGGTGCATCATTCGGACTTGTCAGCCCATACCTTGATGCCCAGGCTGGCCAGTGGGCTCGAACGACCTCGAAGTTCCCTCGCTCGAGGTTAAAGGTCATTAGCACTAGCTCCGCGGAGGAGCTCTGTGATACCTCAGCCGCAAAGTTCAAAACCCCTGAAGCCGTAAGGGTGGAGTCTTTTTGAAAAACGTTGATGTCTGGAATTTCGGTTGGCTGATTCGGCCAGATTACTAGGGTCGCCTCTTTGTCACTGGCACCAATAATTCCACTGGATCCTCTGAGTCCGCCGAGGGTGGAGATTCCTAGACCAACCTCACCCATTTGTTCAATTGGCAGGTTTCTTCTTATGAGGTTCCCCGGGGTGTTTACCAAAGCTCCAGGCATCTGCGCAGTCTTTACCTCTATGTGTATGTTTCTGATTACCACTGAACCCTTTGAGGAGAAGGTGGCGGCAAGCTCAAAAAATGGCGCGGTTGGGAAAAGTCGGTAGTGCAGTGTGAGGTCTAGTGGTCCGAGCTTGGCATCTTGGTTGTATTCGTCGTAGGTTCCCTTGTGGATGCGTCGAATCTGGCCACTGGGCACCAGACCGGAAATCTTTTCGGTGTTTTCATAAAGAAGGCCTCCGGTAGGGTGACGCTTTTCAGTTCCACCTATTTCAGCAATGACACTAACCGCAATGCTTCTGGTTATCTTGCCCTGCTGATTCTCAACAGTCAGACTGCTCGGCATTCCGGTTTTCTCATCAAGGGAAATTGAGAACGGCGAATCTGGGCTGGTGATGTGTGCCACGTCTACTCCTGCTAGTTGGTTGTTGTTATTTGGTCACAGAATCAGGACCTGTGAGCATGGAAGCGAATCGAAGACCACGAGATTCGACAACCTCGCTGATTGGTCTGTCTAAGTCGCTTCCGTAAAGCGTTAGCGCCAGCTCCAGGTGTTCACGCATCATATCTCTTGCTAAAGCCGATTTGCCATCGGCAATCGCTTTCACAATGCGCTCATGATAGGGTTCACCCTTCACTTGCACATTTGGATCAGAGTGGCTTCGCAACATAAGTGCGTGAACCTGATTTCTAATTGCACCAAACATCAACACTAAAAGCGGATTGCCGGAAGCTGCGACCACTGTCTCGTGAAAGGCAAGATCGGTATCGGCTAGTGATTGAATTGTCTTTGCCTCGGAGTGTTCCTGCAGCGCCTTCTCCAGAAGTTCTACTGGTCGAGGCGACTGCTGAGCTGCTAGCTCTACGGCTGAACACTCAAGACCCAAACGGGCCACCACCAGATCACGCGCGGTAATTTTTGCCAGAGTCGCTGCACGATTGAGAGATCCTGAGAGGTCATCAATTTTCACGCCTCGGACATATGAACCTCGTCCGGGGTGAATCTCAATGAATCCGAGCTCTACCAGACCAGCCAGCGCTTCACGAACAACTGGTCTAGAGACGCCGTAGTCAGCAGCAAGCTCTCGCTCCGAGGGAAGTTGTGAGCCAGGAGCCCACTCTCCGCTCAGAACCCTGCCCTGGATGTCTTGAACAATGTCAATTTTTCGAGCCGGAATGGAGACCGCTGAATTACTCATTTTTCATCTCTTCCTGCATCAACCCTTTACCGCTCCCTGGAGAATTCCAGAGATGATTCTTCGGTTGAGTAATACATATAGAAGTATTGTCGGAAGGGCGATGATTATTGCCGCGGCACTCAGGGCAGGAATATCACTGACCCACTGACCCGTGAATATTCCAAGACCGGCAGGCGCTGTCCTAGTTCCTCTATCGAGCACAACCAGGGACAATAGGAACTCGTTCCAGCTCCAAATAAACATCAGGGTCGCCAGGGTAAGCACAGGTGGCCAGGCGATTGGCAACAGGACCGAGCGCAGTATTCGGATTGAACTTGCTCCATCAATGCGAGCTGCTTCCACCAGCGCAGCGGGGGATGCCATAAAGAACTGGCGCATCCAGAAAATGCCGAAGGCACAGAACAGCGCTACCTGCGGAAGTATCACACCCCAAAGATTATTTATCAGACCCATCGACCGTAGCTGATAGTAAAGAGGCACAATCGTCGCCTCAAAAGGCATGACTAAACCAATCATGAAGATGTAGAAAAGAACATTTGAGCCAGGGAATCTGATGGTTCCAAATGCATATCCAGCTAGAACGGAAACCGTCACGCCTAGCGGCACAACTATTCCGGCAACAATCAGCGAGTTGATCATTAGGAGGGGTAGCGGAAAGTCACCTTTGGTCCAGGCAATCACATAGTTTTCCCAAGCTGGATCTGTCGGAAAAGACAGACTGGTTTGTGTCGACTCGGGAGGTTGCAGAGAAACTGAGAAAAGTGAAACCAGAGGAATCAGAACAACTGTTGCTGCAATAGTTAGAAACGCATACATAAGTAAGCGGAATATGAATCCGCGAGCATCAAGCTTCTTCTTACGCTTACTTAAAACTGTGGTTGTCATTTCTTGCTAATCCCGTCTTTGTCACGGAGCAGCCAGCCCACAGTTCTAACCAGGGTGAAGACAATTACTGCCAGCAGCATCGCCATCGTTGCCGCCTCACCAACTTCGTTTTCTCTGAACGCAAGTCGATAAATCTCTGTTCCTGGAACGATGGTTTGCTTTCCAGGACCACCCTTGGTTGTTACGAACACCAGGTCGAAGGTTCTTAGAGCTGCAATAATCGTGATCGTAGTTGCAACAGTTAGCTCAGGCTTTAGACCAGGAAGCGTCACTGAGAAAAACTCTCTAAAAGCACCACCCCCGTCAACCTTGACCGAGTCGTAAAGATCCTGGTCGATTCGACCAACGCCCGATAAGAACAAGACCATGCAAAGTCCAGTCATGACCCAGCTGCCAATCACGCCAACGGCAGGTAAAGCCCAGTCAAAATCACCGAGCCAACCGCGCTCATCTGGAAAACCTAAAAGCCCTAGGAACTGATTCAGGGTTCCACGGTCTTGGTAGACCCACCTCCATGCCACACCAATTACCACGCTGGCAATGACCTGGGGAAGAAAGACGACTGTGCGGAAAAAAACTAGTCCTGCAATCTTTTGTCTTGAGAAGAGAGCGGCAAAGGTTATGCCGAGTGTCACCGGCACCAGACAAAAGGTAACTATGAAAACTATGGAGTGGCTTAGGGCAGCGATAGTGTCTGGGTCGGTTAGAACCGATTCGTAGTTCTCAAAACCGACAAACGTAGAGGGTGCACCCTGAATACCTGTCCAATCCCACATCGAAAGATTGAAAGTTTGAACGAGAGGGAAGAGAACGAATGTGAGAAAGAAGGCGGCCGCTGGAATTAAGTAGAAGTAGCCGACATACTCAGGACGCCAACGAAGTCTCCGACTGCGTCTAAGGGGCTTTAGTACCCCCGGGCGATTCTTCTTTGAATCAATTACTGCCATGAATCTATTCTCTCGAAGTTTTGCTACTGGTTTTTTCTGAGAATAAGCCCAGCCTCGCTTGCTGGCGCGAGACTGGGCTCACCTCAGAGAGTGGGATTAAGCGCTAACCTCGCGCTGCTGCCCATTCATCTTGGACTCGTTTGACGAGTTCGTTTGAATCTATTCGGTTTGCAATCAATTCCTGAATTGCAGGGAATAGAACAGCACCCATTCCAACTGTTGACCAGTCAAGGAAGAGAGTTAGACCATCTTCAGCGATGACCTTCTTCCACTGGGCGTTGTACTCGTTGATCAGCTGAGTGGACTCAGCAATCGCAACGTCGGTTAGCAGCGGTGCGTAACCACCATTGGCTCTCAAGTCTGCGGTCTCAGGACCGGTCATGAAGTCAAGGAAGTTAGCTGCAACATCTGGGTACTCGGTCTTCGAAGAGATTCCGAATGGAGAGGTTGTTGCACCAGTTGCACGGGCTGGGCCGCCTGCAGTGCCAGGTGGGAAGCCAGCAAAGCCGACGTTGTCACCCATCTTCTCAGCCATGGTTGGCAGAGCCCAGTTACCGGTTACAAAGAAGGCGCTGTTGCCTTCTGCGAAGCGGTTGATTCCATCGTCAAAGCTCAAGCTGTTGGCGTTTGGATCAATCAGACCAGTGTCAGCCCAACGCTCCATTGTCTGGGTTGCTTCAAGGAAGCAAGGTGCAGTGAAGTCTGCTCCATCGTTTCCGAAGATCCAGCCGAGCATCTCTTTGTTGTCACAGGTCTGTGAAATCAGAATTGACAAGCTGTGGTTAGCTGGCCACTGCTCCGAGTTACCAAGTGCCATTGGAATGTATCCAGCAGCGTCGGCAGCCTCTAGTGCAGCTTCGAAGTCAGCCATGCTTGCAAATGGAGCTGTAATTCCTAGATCAGCCAGAATTTCACGGTTGTAGAAAATACCAACCATGTTTCCACCCTTGGCTAGACCATAGAGGTTTCCAGTTCCGAACTTGCTGCCATCTGCCTCGAAACGAGCCTGGTCCAAAAGACCAGGACCGAAGCGATCAGCCCAGCCGTACAGATCTGCATAGTCATCAAGTGGGCGCATCAAACCAGCCTCAACTAGAGGGCCCATCATGGTGAATCCCTGTCCAGCCTGGATGATGTCAGGAGCATCTTCTCCAGATGCCTGCAGCTTGATGTTCTGTCCGTAGTCGTTGAACGAAGAAGTCGTGATCTCAATGTTCACGTTTGGGTACTTGGCTTCGTATGCATCAACGATGGATTGAATGGAATCAAACAGACCTCCGACCTCCCAGGTCGCAAGTGTCAGGTTGATGTCAACATCAGTTGGCACCTCTTTGCTGATGCCCGATGTATCGGTTTCTGTCGGTTCTGTGGCGGCATCACCAGGAGCACAACCGGCTACCACCAATGCGGTGATGGTCATTCCTGCTGCTAGGCGAGCCACGCGCCAACGGCGTAACTTCTTTGTTTCTTCCACGTTTGGCACTTATTCTCCTTATTTGAAGAGGTTTAGCGGAGTCTCTTGCGAGATCCCGCCCATCTATCGGTGCTAGCCACTTTCATGACTATCACCAATACTGGTTTGACCAGTTGTACCAAAGACTACAACCAAAAGAAGCTAGCCACTGGGGCGTGTGACCGAACTGTTATTGAAGAAAAACCCAGCAATTAGCTGGCCAGAACACCCCTAGCTCGCTCGTAGGTGCGAGTGTCTTTTCCTGCGTACCAGGAAATCCACTTGGCAGCGGCAATTAGGAAATTCCACCTATCGGGGTTGGTCGATGCCCTGAACTCCCCAAGACAAGAGTGCAGATGCTTTACGTTGTGCATCAGGGTGCCATCGTCAGTGCAGGCGACACGAACAAGCAAAGCGATGAGCTCTTCATCTGAACCGCCAGCAAGTTCATAAGCCTTGACGGCAGCAGTTGATTTTCTTGCGTCGTGATCATGCAGTGATTCGTTCAAGACCTCTAGCAGCTTGGTGGTTCCGACACTCTTCAGAGCTTCGACGTCTTCGCTGTAGGGGTAAGCCCGCGATGCAACAAACGGGACAAATTCAAACTTTTCGTTCAGAATGCTCGGACCTCTTTCGAGGAGGCATCCTCCCATGACAACAGCCCGCGCTGCTGTTCCTGAAAACATTCTTGGCAATGAAGCCCTAAGGATATTTAAAGTTGTTCCAATGTGGATTGGAGCTACCTCTCGACTAACTGCGTCGTAGTCTTCTTGCGGAACTGGATCTACCTGCAAATACATATCACAGGCGGCGAGAGACAACGCTGACATCACAGTCTCGGCTGTGTGTCCTTCGGCCAGAGCACGTGCAACTCGCTCTGGTCTTTCGCTTGCACTGAGCGAAAGCAATTCAAAACGAAGACTTGCTGCAACATCCGGGTTGTTCTCTCCCATGAGAATTTTTTCTGCAAGAGAGTATTTCTCAACCAGAGCCTTGGCGCGATCGTAGGGACCAAAATCTCTTGGGAATGTGCAGGAGTAGCGCATAGTGCCTCGCAGCATCGCAAAGCCAGCTTCCCAACCAGTCAACTCAATCATGTCTAGCGAGAGAGCCGGGGTGATTAGGGTGTGGTCATCGGTCACGATTCCCTCAAGGCCGATATCCAAAATCAAATCAATCAATTCAGCCCTTGGAATTTGTTTTTCTAGGGCAACAAACCTGTGATCAGAGCGAAGCCACTCACCGAAGCGAACATCGGAACGGAGCTGAGAAATACTTTCGGAAACTGTTGGCTCAGAAAATCCCCAAACATCAAGCAGCTCATAAGGGGCAAAGCAAGGATCGTGCAGGTCCATCACGACTTGGGAAAGTGCTTGAACCAGCATCAATTCCTGGATCTCTCGAGGTTGACCTTCGGCCGCAGCGCGGGCATCCTCGCAGCCAATCATGGCGTGGGAAACAAATCCCAAAAGGTTTCTAGCCTGGTTACTGACATAGCGTGCGGCAGTTAGGGAGCCGACGGCCCAGAGCTCATCCATTGGAACGCCGCTACGAAGCTTGGCCATGATCTCGTCTACGACATCACCAGGCTTTGACTGGCGAAGCCACTGAATTAGCTCTTCTCGCTCTTGCACACCTAGCTCCTTGGTCTTGGCATTACCTTAGGTGGCATTTCACCAGCTTGCAACCAACTGGTCAGTTGTGTCTAACCCCGGAGACGAGGGGTTTTAGTCCCCGAAAGCCATGTTTGGCCTGTTCAAGAATCCATACACCTCCAGCACCACTGCTCACCTGCTCGTCCTTTGATAGGGCTGCTGTCGCAGATGTAATCAATAGGTTATCGGCCGAATCGAAGGCGCAGGAAGTGATGTTCTTGGTTCCAACCTCCACTTGAATATCAATCTTTCTATCGGGAGATACTCGAATGAGCTTTGAGCCTCCCCACATTGCCACCCAAATGCCACCCTCAGAATCAACAGTCAGACCATCGGGAACACCAAAGCTATCTTCAATCACAAAATAGTCTTCACGCTCTCCGAGTCGGCCTTCCTGATTGATTGGAAACAGAACCAGGGTTTGGGTTGGAGAGTCAACCCAAACAATTTCTCTTTCGCCCGGCATAACCGCAATCCCGTTGGGAATTGTTGCGCCTGACAGAACCTCTGCGATGTCACGTGAAATGGCAACATGGATGAGTGAGCCGGCAGCGGCCCTTAGATTTCGATCCACCAGTCCAATAAGCAGACTTCCATCGGGCATCACACAACCATCGGAGCAGCGCAGGTTTGAAGATTCCTCACTCACTTTTAGACGAGAGCTTTCGTTCCCGTCTTGGTCAAAGAAGTGCAGGAAATGTCTTCCAAGTATTACCTGGCCAGCTTGCCAAGGCAGAGACTTAGAAACTTCATGGGCCAGTTGCCTTTCATGAATTGGAGTTTGATTATCGAGCCGGAACACTTTGCCATTTGGAATATCAACTAGTCGTGAAGTTCCGTCCGGAAACAGCTGAAGGCCCTCACCAAGCTCTGCTCGAAGTTCACAGAACAGCGAGGCAGCCAGCGACTTCATTCGCCTAGGGCTCGCTGGTAGGCGGGCATCAGATCATCCAGCAGACGCTGCCTGTCTTCGCGGTTTGCAGAATCGCTCAGCATGGTCTGTTGAATGCGACCAAGTGCAGATTCGTACTCGGCAGCGTAAGTAAGTTTTCCACCGACCACCAGGGTCTTTTCGCCAATGACGACATCCTCGGTGATGCCGCTTTCGTAGTCACTCCAGCTCACCCGATCGCTTTCGACACTTAGATCAGTGCAAGCCACGCCGCCTTCAGTGAGGGTCCTTTCGGCAAGATCCCGACCCATTGCCTCGGTGGCGATCTTGAGTGGAGTTATGTCGGCAGCGGCACTGTCCAGGCCAAAGCCAAATTCAACATTGTGTTTTTGCCACATCCCCAAATCTGCTTTTCCCGCACCTAGAGCTCGGTTAGAACCGGGGCAAGTCACAAGCTGCGAGCCTCTGTCTCTGATCAAGTTCAAATCATCAGACTCAGACCAAACACCATGAGCAAGAGAGGTCTTGGGACCCAGCAGTCCATGCCGATCTAATCTCAGAAGTGGATTTTCGCCAACCCAATTTCTCTGCCTGGGGGACTCCAGTAGGTGAGAGTGAATGCGAGTTTTGTCTTCTGCTAATTCTTGAATTTGGCCCAGCAATTTGTCGGAGCACCACTGGCCAGCAATTGGTCCAAGACCAAAAGTCACTTCTGGAAAGAGTTTCTTAGCCTCGACAAAAATATCTGCATACTGCTCAGCAGTCAGGTTTTGTTTTGGTGGCAGCCAAGGGGGGAGCAGTCCGGAATGTTCTAGTTCCTTGGTGATGAATTCTGCCTGGTCAGTAATTCCCAGAATTACCAGAGCTCTGATGCCGGATTTACTTATTCCACCGACTGCATCGGCGAGGGTTGCTAAATACTCATCTTTTCCAGCAAAGGTATGAAAGAAAACCTGAACACCTGTTACTCCAGCTTTGACCAGATCTGCGCTGGCTACAAAAGCATCGTCAAATGCATTCACCCCAGTCATGGCTGTGAAACGAAGCAGAGCTTCTTCTAAATTTACACACGGCACAACGCCTTGAGACTCAAGTGAGGTTGATCGCAGATGCGAATGGGCATCGATGAATCCAGGTGTTGTTTTTTCAGTCATGAACTGTTTCTAAGCAAGCCCTAGCAGTCTGGCTAGGTTTCCACCCTCAACTAGCTCTCTATCTGATGCCGAAGGGATGGCCCTGGCAATCTTGGCTCTCTCTAGGTCAAAGTCGCTGCCGGGCCAGTCTGTGCCCATGACAATCTGACCCGCACCAACACCGCGATAGGCCAGCTTGACGTCAATCAGCTGAGAGCCGGAGGTCTCGAGATATATGTTTGGATTTCGCTTAGCGACCAATATCGCTTCGTTGACGTTCCAGATTGTTCCCATGTGAGCGATTAGAACAGGAACCTTGGGAAAGTTTTTAGAAATCTCTTCGATGGAAAGCGGTGCGCAGAAAGGATCATCCAGTGCGTTCACCAAGACCACCAGCTTGTTCTTGTCTGCCGCTTCAAAGATTGGATCAAGTAGTCCATGGTCCGCAAAGTGGTAGCCGTGCATGGTTGGGTGAAGCTTTAGGCCCTTCAGTCCCAGCTGCTGCGCGCACTCATTGATGGTGTCAACCGCATTGGTGGCCCGGGGATTGACCTGTCCGAAGCCAACGATTCTTTTTGGATACTTGCGCATAGTTTCCGCGATGAAACTGTTGTCGACCATCTGGCCAAGGGAGCAGCCGACCGCCATGTCCACACCAGCAGCATCCATCGAGCGCATCATGTCTTCTGGGGTGTAGGACTCCGCGGTGAGGTAGTCGGAGGTTCCGCCTGCCTGCCAGACATTGTTGTATGCATCGATGATCATCTTCAAACTCCCTTGTTTGCTGCTACCAGTCTTGCGACAGCCTCCACATTACTCGCGAGACCAAATCCAAATCCGCAATCGGAACGAATTCATCTGCGGTGTGGGCAACGTCGGTGGAACCGGGTCCAAAGACTGTGCAGGACTTACTTCCAGTTAGTGCTGCAACCATTGATGAATCGGTGTATGCCTCATGTCCATCTGCACCTCCCTGGGGCAGAGCGCTTCCAACTTCTTTGAGGTAGGCAGCGCGCAAACCACTGACAATCGGTGAAGCGTCATCGGCTCTAACTGGTGGTCTTGGTGCACCCAGCGGATTCACCGAGAACTCAGCTCCAGGGAAGTCCCCAATCACTTCTTGCGCGATGCCTGAAACCATTGGGATGACATCTTCAATCTTCATGGGCGGGACGATTCGGACATCGAAGGAAGCTGTCGCACTCGGAGGAACAACGTTGGTGGCAACTCCAGAATTGAAGGTTCCGCAGGTGAAGCGGGCCTTTCCTAAAATCTCATCTTCGTGTGGCAGGGATGAAACATGACTCTTGAGACGATCCACAATTCGCGACATCACGTGAGCCGAATCAATTCCTAAGTGCGCTCTTCCAGCATGAGCCATTCGTCCCGTGACATTAACCTGCAGCCACCTAAGACCCATCTGGGCAATTCTCAGTCGTGTTCCGGAAGGCTCAAGCGCGAGAACCTGGTCGTCGGCTCTGAAAAATCCAATTTTCACCAGTGCCTGAGCACCAGCCATATCAGGGGCCTCTTCATCAACAGTGGCAACAAAAACCAGATCGCCTCGCATGCCTCGCTTTTGCTTGGTGAGTGCTTCGACCAGTCCCAGCGATACAGCCACTCCGCCCTTCATATCGCAAGCGCCTCGACCATAGATGCGGTCGTTGATGATTTCTCCGCCCAGTGGGTCAACTGTCCAGCCACCGCCAATCGGGACTGTGTCGATATGAGCCAATAGCACAAGCCTGGGTCCATCGCCCTCGCCAGGAACTGACGCAATGTAGTTGCGGCGATTACCCTCCACCACTTCGCTTGTCACAGCTAGTCCCATGTCGCTCAGTCTGTTTCCAACCCACTCACCACAGGCCGCCTCTTGGATTCCTGGGTTTTGACTATCGATGCGAATCAAATCCTGGGTGTCTTGAATTACTTGTTTTAGGTCAATCACTTTTTCTCCTACTTGGCAATTGCGTATGCACTTCTTCGAGGATCCGCAGCTGCCAGCAATGCTCTTTCACCCTGACTATTGGTTTTTGACATAACGGTTTGAACCGATCCAGCGTCAAATTCGTATTCTGGCCAGACAATCACGTTGTGACCATGCTCTTTGAGTTTTGCAATCTCCTGCTCACCAAGCCTGCTCTCCGCATAGACCAACCGGTCTGCAGAGGGGTGTGGGTGAAAAGCACTCGGTGCATTAAAGGCTGCAAGGCGAGGGGCCTCTACCGCCTCTTGAAGAGTAAGACCCTGTGAAACCTTCCAGGCAACCTGTGCCATCGCCTGGACAATCACATCGCCTCCTGGGCAAGCAATTCCCCACGAGTCATTACCACTAATTCCAATCAGCGCTGAAGGTGTGACCATCGGTCTTCCCCCGGGAACCATTTTGTTTGGGTGATCTTCAACGAGTCTGTTCTGCACACCGCGGGGCGAGCACATGATTCCAAGGGATGGAATGATTGGTCCGCCATCGAGAGTGTCAGAAGGAGAGGCAGCGAATGTGCAGCCCGACTTGTCCATTGTCACTACCGACGTTGTGCTGCTTCTCACACCCTCTACGCTCGTTCCACCAGTTCGACCGGGTAGTGAGTCAGCAGTAATCTTCTGCGCTTGTGATTTGAAGTAATCGCTCTTCAGGAAATCAGAAATGCTTCTTTGCATTTGTCCGGGAGCTGCAAAGAAATCTTCTCGATCATTGAAGGCAAGCGTCACTGACTCCACCAATTCGTGCCAAGAGCCAGAGGTGTTAGCAAGAATTCCCAAAATCTCGAGAGCGACTGGTCCTTGGCTCCATGAAGGAGTTGAGGATAACTCCCAGCTGTCAAATGAAATAGAAGGCGCTGCGTCAACCTCGGCTTCAAATTCAGCAAGATCTGATTCTGTTAGGTAGCCGCCCTGGGCAACCACCCACTCCACTATTTGCTTAGCAACTTCACCTTTATAGAAAGCGCGATGGGCGGCCCTGACGCCATCTTCTCTAGTTCCTTTAGCACTCTTGTCGGCGGCAACCAAGCGCTCTAGTAGCTCAGCAAGTTTTGGTTGGCGAAGTCTTTCGCCAGCTGCCAAAGGTTTTCCACCGGGCCAATAAATATCGGCAGATGATTGCCACTTGGAAAAGTTTCTTCCAGTTATCTCAAGGCTCTGGGCTGTTCGCTGATCTAGTAGGAAGCCATCTCTCGCCAGAGCAATTGCGCTTGAAGCAACCTCGGCAAAGCTCATGGTGCCAAATTTTTCAAGGGCTCTAAGCCAGCCAGCTGGTGCACCGGGAACGATTGCCGGTGCTCCATCTAGTGGAAGTCTTCCGCCATAGCGCGTCAGCAGTTCCCGCAGAGTGACGCTCTTACTCCAGCGACCAATTCCAGCGACAGAGAAGCACTTATTTGAATTCGCGGGTCTAACCAGAATTGGAGCTATGCCGCCGAAGTTTGACATGTCAACTTGGACTACGTTGCCGGCAATGCCGGCTGCTACACCAGCATCGACAGCATTTCCGCCAGCTAGGAAGATCTCCGCTGCCACCTGCGAGACCAGTGGGTGGCCTGCCACCACGGCCCAGTTTTCGCCAGTCAAGGTGGGACGCATAGCTTCTGCCTGCGGATAGGTGCCTGGAACTAAACCACCACCCATGCCACCACGTTTAGCTTCGGCGCCCATGTAGTGCTCCCTGATGAATGCTTTACTATAACAACGTGCCTGAGTCGAAGTCGCCACTAGTTCGTGACTTAGCCATTGGTCTGCTGGTCGGTATGACTTCCGGACTTTTTGGAGTTGGCGGCGGCAACATTTTGGTTCCACTTCTCGTTCTACTTTTCAAAACTGATCAGAAGAAAGCCCAGGCAACATCACTAGTTGTTGTTTCTCTATCTGCTGTTACCGGCGCAACAACCTACGCATTCGCCGATTCAGTTTCATGGCAAGCTGCCCCGATCTTGATTGCAGGTGGTCTGCTTGGCACCTGGCTGGGTACGGGATTGGTCAAGAAAATCAATGATCGCTGGCTGAAGCTGGCTTTTGGAGTATTGCTTCTGGCAGTTGCAGGAAGATTCGTCTGGCAGAGCATTGAAGCAACCAGCATGGGGCTTGTCGAGTTTTCCTGGCAGAGCGCGACCGGATATTTGGCGGCAGGCTTTGCCATGGGACTTCTCTCTTCTTTCCTCGGCGTTGGTGGGGGAGTCATACTGGTGCCGATTCTGGTAACACTCTTTGGCTTGCCGCAGCAATTGGCAGCGGGAACTTCTCTGATTGTGATGATTCCAGTGACTCTTCTGGGAGCTCAGCGCCTCACCAAGAGCGGCTTCACCAATTGGTCTCAAGGATTGCGAATTGGTTCCGCGGCTGCAGTTTCGGCCATTGCTGGAGCAGCGCTCGCCCTAGTGGCTGATGAAGCCATACTTCAGTTAGGGTTTGCGTTAGTCCTGTTGCTGGCAGGATCCCAAATGATTTGGAGGGCTATCCGTTGACCAGCGCCTGGGCTTGGCATCACACAGGTCTTTCAGTTGAAGACCTTGGTCAAGCCCTGAAGTTTTATGAATCGTCATTCGGCTTCACTCCCGTCTTTGAAGCCATGGACATGAGCGATTTGATTGAAAATCTAACTGGGGTCAAAGGACTTAGAGCCGACCTTGTTCAGTGCAAATTGGCAATGAGCAATCAGGTCCTGGAACTGATTAAGTTCAGAAACATCCCGCAGGATGCAGATCAATTACTACCAATTCGCCCTGGTCGCATGCACAACGCTTTTCTGGTTCCAGATTTAGAGGCTGCAATTGCCGAGGTTGAAAAATTTGGCGGAAAACTATTCGGCTCCATCACCGAGTTCTCGGAGGGAAGAGCTGCATATCTATCCGATGGTTCAGGAAATGCAATTGAACTCGAAGAAGCACAGCCGGGAGGTATTCAGTGATTTCTTTGCGTGAGCGATATGCATACATGGTCTGGATGAGAGAGTTTGAGCTTGCCTGCCTGGAAGGCGTGCCAACCAGAGAGATTCACGGAGAGCTTCACACCGCTATTGGTCAGGAGGCTATTGGTGCTGGAATGGCTGGATTCCTCAGAGCCGATGATGCGATGTGTAGTACTCACCGCAATCACCTGCATGCCATAGCCAAGGGCGTCGACATGCGCAAAATGATGGCTGAAATATTTGAGAAGGAAACCGGCCTTTGTGGCGGCTTTGGCGGTCACATGCACCTGATGGATCCAAGTCTCAAATTTTCTGCGACCGGAATTGTTGGAGCAGGGATGCCGGTGGCTGTCGGGCACGCTTATGCAGCCAAGAAACTAAAGAAGACAGATGCAGTTGCTGTTGCGGTTGTTGGAGATGGTGCAGTTAACACGGGAGCTTTCCATGAGGCCATGAACCTAGCTGGTGTGATGCAGCTGCCACTGATTGTGGTGGTTGAAAACAATGAGTGGGCTATCTCAGTTCCCTTCTCCGCTGCGAGCGCTACAGAAACAGTGGCAGAAAGAGCTCCCGCTTGGGCGGCAGCTGGCATCAAGATTGACGGCAATGACGTTGAAGCTGTCGCGAAAGCCTTTAGCGACGCCGTGAATAAAGCCCGGACAGGCGGAGGACCAACGCTAATTGAAGCTACCTGCTATCGCTTCCGCGGCCACTTCGAAGGTGATGCTGACACCTATCGAACCCAGGAAGAGAAAGAGCGAAGAAGACAAATTGACCCCGTCTTACTTACTCGACAAAAAGTCTTATCTCAAGGTCTTGCTTCGGAGGATCAGTTGACTTCAGAGGAAGTTGCCATTAGGGGAGCAGTGCAGAAGATGCTGCAAGAAGTTAGAGGCGACTCACTGCCCAAGAGCGAGCATGCCCTTCGCCATGTCTTTGCTGGTGGTCGATGATGGCTAGAAATCTAAATCTTTCTCAGTGCATCGCTGAGTCTCTTTCACAAGAGATGGAGCGTGATCAATCCGTTGTAGTTATCGGCGAGGATGTTGGCTTCCAGGGTGGCGTGTTTGGTGCAACTCGAGGGCTTCAAAAAAAGTTTGGTGCAGAAAGAGTGATTGACACTCCAATTTCTGAAACCGCAATCACGGGCATGGGTGTGGGTCTGGCAATGGAGGGCTATCGACCAGTTCTGGAGATCATGTTTGTTGATTTCATGGGCGTTTGTCTTGACCAGATCTATAACGCAATTGCCAAGAACCACTACATGTCAGGCGGCAACGTCAGGATGCCAATTGTGATCAAGACGGCCGGTGGCTGCATTGGATCTGGTGCTCAGCATTCCCAATGCTTATGGGGAACGTTCGCCCATCTTCCAGGACTCAAAGTTGTTGCACCATCTAATCCCTATGACGCTAAGGGGCTGATGGCTAGCGCAGTTGAATCAGACGACCCAGTTGTCTTCATTGAACATAAGAAACTTCTTCTCACTAGAGCCGAGGACTTCACCTTTGGCGCTGACGTCCCAGAGGGGCGTTACACAATTCCACTGGGCAAGGCTTCAGTTGTAAAAGAAGGCACCCAACTCACCCTTGCCACACTTAGCGGGACTGTCCTGCCTGCAGTTGCAGC
>Ga0172373_10005391_pt1 | contig 17554 bp, 26 predicted proteins | sample Lak10m_2_FD_114546 | JGI IMG/M metagenome (GOLD analysis project Ga0172373, IMG submission 114546) | Freshwater microbial communities from Kabuno Bay, South-Kivu, Congo - kab_092012_10m | ecosystem: Environmental > Aquatic > Freshwater > Lake | place: Democratic Republic of the Congo...
CATTGCAGATGCTATTACTGAGGCTACTGCAGAATTATTTTTATCAGATCCCCTCGCAGTTTTTGCGACGGTAGACTTAGAAGAATTATCTGACCCATCACAATGGGGTAAAGATATGACAGACGATCAGAGGGAAAAAGCACAAGAGGTAATAGTTCCAGTTATTCTTGTGTCTAATATTATCGCCTCTGTATCTTCTGCTCTAACAAGGAGGGTATAATACGAACATGGATAAACTTAAAACTATTTTATCTAAAATAAAAATACCAAAGGTTAAGGTACCTAAAATAAATGTACCCAAGATATCTTTACCTAAACCCAAGGTAAATCTTGATAAGATTAAGCCCTATTTGTCAAAGGTTATGCCAGTCATAGGAAAGGTCTTAAAAGCCTCTATAAAGGGCTTAAAAGGCTTTATAGGGTGGTTTGGCAAGGCAGTCAAGGAAAGCATAGCCCAGGTTTGGACACTGCTTGGATTCTTTATTGCATGGCTTACCCTTACAGGCACCGCCCAACAAATAGTAGGATTAGCAACAATAGCAGCCACAATTCTATGGCTCATAACAATCCCATTAAGAGAGGAAAAAGAATAATAAATTGGTATAATGGCTATATGAAAATTCGCCATGCCTTACTATCGTGTATACTTGTATTAGGCCTTAGTGGCTGTGGGTATGACGGTCACTATCGCTATCCTTGCCAGGATCCAGTAAACTGGGAAAAGGCAGAATGTAACCCACCTATATGTGAGGCTACAGGAACTTGTACAAAAGACTTGATAGGAAAACAAGATGAGTAAAAGAGGAAGACTAACACCACAAGATTTAGATGCACGACTTAAGTTTATTCTTGGTTGTACATTAGGAGCAATTTTGCTTTTTACAGCATTGGGAATTTTATATGCTCTTATATTTGTAACACAACCAATCGGAGCACAATCAGAAAACGATAAAATGCTTTTTAATGTATTAGGGTCAGTCGCAACATTTATTACTGGTACTCTTGCTGGTTTATTAATTGGTCAATCAGGTGCTAAAGATATCATGCAAGCGCAGGTAGACAACAAAAAGGTAGATTCAGAAATAAGAATGGCAGAAGATAAACTGGAAGTAGAACTTGATGAGGTCAGAGCAAGACTTGCCAAGAAGCCAGACGGTGCTATGCCAGAAGAACAGCCAGTAGACAAAGACTGGGATAAGGATTAATCATGGCAGAAATGGGAACGGCAGAAAAATTAATTGAAGTAGCCAAAGGCGAAGTTGGAACTATTGAGGGTCCAAAAGATAATGAAACCAAGTATGGTAAGTTTACCAAGGCTAACTTCCAACCATGGTGTGGTTCATTTGTTATGTGGTGTGCAAATGAAGCAGGCGTAAAGGTTCCTAATACTGTTTACACTCCAGGTGGTGCAGCAGCATTTAAGAAGGCTGGAGCATGGATTGATGCAGACATTGCAGATCCAGAACCAGGAGATATTGCTTACTTTGATTTTCCATCTGACGGGGTAGATAGAATATCCCATGTTGGTATTGTTATTGAAGACAATGGCGATGGAACTGTTTGGTGTATTGAAGGAAATACATCAAGCAATAAAAAGGGTAGTCAAAGAAATGGTGGAGAAGTTTGTAAACAACTCCGTGCCTATAAGAAAAATAAGAAAAATGTTTTGATTTCAATTGTAGGGTTTGGTAGACCTAAGTTTGGCGGGGCAGCAGCAAAGAAATCTGAAGAATCTGCAAAGCCTAATAAGACTGCTAAGAAACCCAAGACATGTCCAGAATGTGGACAAACCATTAAATAGTTGACACAAAAATTTAAACATGATATACTAGTAAAAACGAAAGGTAGATTATGCAACAAAAAGTATTTCCGTTTAAAAATAATTTTGATAAAAATAAAAAACCTCAAAAGTTTTTTTATAGAGATTTAAATATTAATCTTAATGAAGCAAAAGATATATTAAGTTTTGAATATTCTCGTATAGAAAAACAAGAAATGTTCGGCATAAAAGAGCACAATGACAAAAAAGATATTTTTACATATTCAAAATCATTATCAACACATAAATCTAGAGAGTATAATGCATTTCAAATGTATTATCCATTTTTACATGAATTATATTCTGCAGTAGTTGATATGACAAGAGAAGCATGCGACTATTATGAGATAGACTATAATTCTGAACAATGGATGTGTCAATCTTGGTTTAATATTAATAGTACAGAAAAGGGTGGAAAGTTAGAATGGCATGATCATATAGATCCTCAATATAATGTTCCAGCATTCCATGGTTATTTTGCAGTTAATGCAGAGCCATCTGAGACACACTATAACATCGATGGTGAGCCAAAAATTAATACAAATAAAAATAATCGTGCTATCTTGTCACTAATGGGTTTTCCTCACGCAATGGGGCCATGGGAGTGGGAAGGAGATCGAATAACAGTTGCCTACGATGTTTTACCATTAAAAATTTTAGATCAAAGATACTTTTTAAATTCAGTAAGTGAGGGCACAATAACTGAAGATGAAAGATTCTGGGAGCAGCATTATTTTCCTCTTCCAAAAATATATTAATAGAAAAGAGACAGCGTGACTTGTATTGCAGTCGTTCGTGACAAAGCAAATAATAAAATATGGATGGCTGGTGATCGTGCTATCTCAGATGATAATTGTATTAATGTATCTGCTAGTCCAAAGATATGGAAAAAAGAAGGATACCTATTTGGATATGCAGGATCTATGGATGGAGATAGAATAAGACATTTATTTGTCCCGCCAACATTTGAAGGTCGTGGTAGTATTGATAAATTTATGTACAGTAAATTTTTAAAGGCTTTACGTAATTTTTATGAAGGTTGGTGGGTAGACACATCTACATCATCAGATTTTGGAATGATTATTTGTGTTCGTGGAAAAATATATGAACATAATGCATCAGATATGTCATTAACACAATACGAACAAGATTATTTAGCAATGGGTTCGGGTGGAGATTTAGCACTGGGCTCTTTATATTCTACACAAAAACAAAAAGACGCAAGAAAAAGAGCAGTACTTGCAGTAAATGCTGCTATTAATCATTCTGTATCTTGTAAAGGCCCTATTGACATCCTGAGCATTTAGGGGTATACTAAATATATGAATCATATAAAGGAAGAAGACTTGTCTCCAGAAGAGCAAGAATTTGGTATCTGGCTAACCAACGGTATTGAAAGAGGTTGGATTAGCGATCCTTATTGCCACACTCACGATGGTGGCTACCAATATATGGGTGAAGAAGAAATAGAAGAATGGGAAGCAGGAGGCGACCCATGCGAACATGTAGTAAGGATATTTTTATAATGAAAAAAATTTTAATTTTTGTCTTAATTGTTTTGTTTTTACCTATTCAACAAGCAAATTCTGCTGGAGTTGCATGCAGAAAGTCACAAGTAAATACAATTAAATCAAATTTAATATGTAAGCAGATTACTAAGTATAGGTATAACTGGATAGAGATAAAAAAAGATATTCAAGTTATCCCATCGCCTAAGCCTATTGCACCTACTGTAGAAACAAAACAAGAGTCAACTGTAAATAAGTTTGTAACTATTTCTGAATCTGCAAGTTCACAAATTATTAGCAAAGTTAATAAAACAAATGTAAGTATTTTAAATACAAATTATATTGTTTCTAATACTATAAATACATCTCATGTAATAAAAATTAAAGATCAGTTAAATTTTTCATATACATATTGGAAAAATCAATATAATGGTGATTTTTTAAATATAATCTTGTGGGACTATGAAAGCGCTGCTTGGGCTGATAAAATTTATAAAGAAATAAAAGGTAATTGGAATCTTGATCAAAAGCCTAGTAGTGCAGCAAAGTCTCCAGAATTTTGCACCAATGCCTGGCAGTCAAATTTTAAAAATAACGGTAAGCCAAAATATGTTATTATTTCATGTGAAAACCCTAAATATTACGAAACCCTAAGATTTAAAATGGCTCATGAATACACTCATGTTGTACAAGATCATCTAGGACTTATACAGCCTAATTCCTCAATTTGGGTAATTGAAGGTGGCGCACATTACTATGGACAGGTACTTGGTTTTGAAGGAAACAAAGATTTAATTAATAAAAATAGAAAAGAATTTTTATATTCTTTAAAATATTATATGGATAATGGATCTTTTAAATATAATATTAAAGACATTAATAAAAAAGATTTTATTAGTTATATGAAAACTATGCATGGAAGATCTGCAGATGAACCTAAAACAGTTTCTGCTTATTTATTAGGATCTATTGCAACTGAATATTTGATAGGTTTATATGGAGAAGAAAAGTTGATTGCATTTTGGAAAGAACATAGTATCAACTCTAACATAGAAATTAACTTTTTAAAAATCTATGGACTTTCTATTGACACTTTTTATTCTGATTTATACGAATACTATATCTTTCACTTGAAGGATTTTTCATATGGAAATTAAAGAAAATTTAAATCGTGGGCGTATTGGATCAACATTTTGGATTAATTCAGAAAATAAGACATTTAAAGAATTAGTTTATGGCAATGAGATGTTGTATAAAGAGTGGGGTCAATCTTTAACTGTTTCTAAAAGTGATAAATATAAAAATAAAATACTTAGACCAATAAATGGTTATGCAATGAACTTTTGGCCCAGACCAGAGTTAAGCATAAACGATGAAGGTCTTTTAATTACTTATAATACTCATGCTGAAATTTGGTTCGAACAAAAAGAAAATGGTTTGTATGCATTAGATAAAACATGGCAAAGACAATTTTATCCTTCTCAACTTAAAGTAAACTCTTCTGATAGTTGTTTTAATGCAGCATATAAATTTTATATCCCGTGGCTAATAAATAAAAATATAAAGTGTGAGATAAGACAAATAAACAAATCTCCAATCAAAATAATAAATAACTCTGTTAGGTTTAATGAACTTGACCCAGAGGAAGATATATGGAATTGCGATTGGATACATTTTTTTATCAAATCTTCAGGAGATCATGTCAAAACATATAACGGAAAAACTTATGGTTTCTTAGAAGTTGGAACTCCCATATGTGATATAATAATTAGAGATGAAGATATAATTAAGGAGTTATTAAAAGAACATGATGAGAAAAATTAAATTTTCTCCACCAAGTCTTGGTATTAGGGGTACTGTAGAAGATGTTCCTCCAGTAAAGGCTCTATCAGTTTTACCAGATTGGTACAAAGATCTCGCTGGCTTCAGAGGCGGGTCAAGTCATAATAAGAGTTATTTATATCCAGTAAATGATCGTGGACAGGACGGCTCAGATGTTTCTACCAAACTATGTAATCCATTAATGGATGCCATGTCTTCAGGATATATACAGACTCTTCCAGAAGATGTAGAGGTTGTTGTAGACAAAAATGAAAAGCCTTCTTTATTTTGGAAGCATAGTCATTCTTTAGTTGACACAAGACCTATAGTAGATATTCCAATTCCAAAAGAATGTTATCCAATACACTTTGGGTGGAAAATGTCATGGTACTATGAAACGCCTCCAGGATATTCATTGCTTGTTACGCACCCATTAAATAGATATGATTTACCATTTTATACACCATCAGGTGTTGTTGATAGTGATATTTGGGGACTTCCAGTATTCTATTCTTTCTTTTTAAAAAGAGGATTTGAAGGAACTATTAAGAAGGGTACCCCTATATTTCAAATGATACCCATTAAAAGAGACGACTGGGAACTAGAGATAGATTACTCTGAAGAAACTTATTGGAAAAATAAAGTTAAAGAAGAAAAAAGAAGATCTCATGTAACTGGTCACTATAAAAAAACAACATGGCAAAGGAAAAATTATTAATTATGAACTGCATATATGAAAGGAATTTATGAAAAACAACCCAGACTGGTATAATAAAAATACTGAAGATATGTATCAACAAGAAAGGCTATACAATAAGCCTCATAAGTTTTTTGATAGAATGCTAAATAATGATGTTGTCAAGTTATCAAAATTTTTAAAAAACGAATATTTAAAAATTGAAAAAGCAGAATTAAAAGGTATCAGTCCAGTAAATGAAAAAGAGGACATATGGATTGAATCTGGTAGTATTTCTACTGTAAAATGGAAAGAGTATAATGTTTTTCAATTTTATTCTGATGAAATATATGATTTATTATTAGGAATTAAAGATGCTACATTAGAAGCATGTGAATATTACGGACTTGATTTCTATAAAGAAAAGTATCATGTTCAGGGATGGTTTAATATTAATAAAAAAGATTATGGTAAACTAGACTGGCATGATCACGGCGGTCCTTGGGCACCATGGTTCCATGGATATTACTGCGTCAATGCTGAACCATCTGTTACATATTACAAAATAGATAATGATGATAATCAAGTTGTCGAAAACGTAAATTTAAATAATAGACTAATCGTATCAGAAATGGGACATCCCCATGCACAGGCAGATTGGTCTTGGGACGGCGATAGAATAACCATTGCTTATGATATAGTGCCAATGAGATTTATTAGACCTTTCAATCAGCCACAGCATTGGATTCCACTAACATGAATTCAATAAAAGTTTTTATTTATTCATATAAAAATCAAAATCTTTTAGATCAAGTTAAAGAGATTCTTTCTAAAAAAACAACTAATAATATAAAATACTATGTCTATGATCAGAACAATATTAATAGAGATTTTTTGTTTGATGGCATCAAAGAGGTGTGCTATAATTTTATAAGATGGGATGATTATCAATCTATCACAAACTATAGACCTATAGTTTTATTAAATGGAGATAGGTCAGATTATTATTTAGAAATAAATCCTAACGTACAAATGTTTGATAATTGGGATACATATTTATTAAATAATATAGAAGAAATGACAATTATATCTGGCTATGGATTATCAAATTTACAAATAGATAGATATAAGGTTATTAATAGTATAACTAATAGCGAAGATATATCTGTATCAAATTATATTGATATTAACTTTATATTTTGTAAATCATTAGATGCTAAATTTTTATGCTCTTTAAATTCCATAAAGGAATTAGATCAAAATTTATTTGCTTCTTTAATTTATGTAAGAAAAAATTATACAATAAAATCTTTACCATACAAATATTATAATGCTATAGCAGAAGATCAGAGTGTTTGGAAGGCATGGTCTACTACACACGGATATAATAAGTTTTTAGAAAAACAAAAAGCGGAAAACAACGAATTGTTTGAAAGTTTTCATAAAATAAATATTAATGATATTTCGTTAATTCCATATCAAGTAGACGATGTTCTTTATCCAAACTTTAAAATAAGTTTAGAAAATCTTGAAGAACCAAGGTATTTAAATGGCTATAAAGGGGTAGAGATAACATAGTGTATAATTCTATAGGACATGAATATGCATAGGATACATATAGAAGATAACTTTATAACAGAAGAAGATGCTGCCATACTGATTGAAGAGCAAAGCAATCCTTCTGAAGTAAACCCTTATCCAGAATATTATAGTAAAAGATATGGCGGTACAGCATTTCCATATAACAGTCGTGTAATATCAATGCTTAATAAGTATGGCCACAAATCCAATGAAATGCACAAAAAGTTAAATGGTTTTGTAAATGATATATATATCTTTAAGGCATTTGGTTCTGTATGGACTCCTGGCACTAAGGGTGATTTACATATTGATGCACAAGATCCAGAGCCTTTTATTGAGTGGAGTACAATTATATATCTAGATGATGATTACACTGGAGGTAAAATATATTTCCCTAATCAAAATTTTGAATATGCTCCTAAAAAATTTTCTGCAGTATTTTTCCCTAGTGCTGGCTCAGAGCACATCCATGGTGTAACTACAATACAGTCTGGTGTAAGACATACTGCTTTATATATGCATACAAGTTTGCCAGAGCACGTAGATCCAGATTTCTTAAAGCCAGGACAGAGAGCAGTGTGGGGCGCAACTGCATACAATAGGTGGAAGAATGATTGATTATGAAGTATTAGATTTAGGTTTAGTTTTATACAAAAACATTATTCCAGAACCTCAAAAAATTATTGAAGATGTAAACGTTTTAGATAAAAAATTTTTAAATAATTATCATCAAAACAAATATACAGAAGTTAAGAGTTGGGTAGATTGGTCAGATAATGGTAGTACTTTTTGTTGGCAAAAATTTTTACCGCCTGTTGACAGAATAAATAAAGACGATTATTATTTTACTGAACAGCATAGCATATCAAAAAGACTATATGATTCTTTAGATGCTGCTACAGAGCATTATTCAAAAACATTGTATCCGTTTTGCGGACAAAACATTAAAAATAGAGAGTTTAGTATTCACCTTTTAAGATATGAGGTAGGTGGATTTTTACCAGCACATCAAGATCATGGCGTTAGTAGTAGAATCTTGTCAACTGTAAGTTACTTAAATGATGACTATGAGGGCGGGGAAATAGAGTTTCAGAATTCTAAAGTAAAAATTAAACCTCCAGCAGGAAGTATAATATTTTTTCCTTCTAACTTTTTATATGTTCATGAAGTTTACCCAATAACAAATGGATCACGCTATTCATTGCCACATTGGTATCATAATATGAGAGAAATGATACATTCCACAGGAGAAGCATGAAAAAAATAATTAAAAAAATAAAAATATGGTTTTTGTTAAAAAAACTTAAAAAAGATTATAGAAAAAATAATTTTATATATTAATAAAATAAAGGAGTTAGTTCGTGGCAGCAAACCCAAACCATATATACAATTATATTAATAATCATAACCTAATAGACAATGCTATTTTAAATGGCCCCAATGGTCTTTTTAATTTTGACGACAAATCAATGAGACTTTTATTTTTTAATGATTTGCAAAAACCAATGGCTTTAGAAGATTTTTATAATAATAAAACTGAAGAAAAGGTTACTAATGTTACATGTAGATTTAATAACGAAGGGTTTAGATCAGACGATTTTACATCAGGTACAGAAATCTTAATATCTGGGTGTTCCCACACTTACGGAATGGGAGTCCCAGAAGAACATATATGGGCATCATTAATAAAAAACAAATTAAATAAAACAGTTAGCAACTTAGGTCAGCCAGGTGCATCTTGGACAATGATAGTAAATAATTTATTTGCTTATTTTAGAAAATATGGACAGCCAAAAACAATATGTGTAATTTTCCCAAATATAGAAAGAATTCAGGTCCCAGTAAATCAAAATTTTTTATTAACTGAAAAACTTTTATATAGTGAAAATTTATCAAGTCGATATCTTCAAGTTAGTCAGTTACAAGATTATATAGGTCCAAGAATTTCTAAAAGACCTCATATTGCCAGAGATATAATTTCTCCAGATTTATTTTATTACTTGTCTATTCAGAGTATTAACTACTTAGAACTTTATTGTAAGTCTGCTGGAATTAATTTAATTTGGTCTACATGGGACTTTATGACTGGAAAATCAATAGAAAAAATGAAATCTGTTGATAATTCATATTTTAATGGATATTTTAGTTTAAATATGGATCATTGGTGTTACTCTAATATTAGGGGGCCAGATAATTTTCATATGTCGCCTGTAGGACCTGATGACAAATGTTTAAATGTAGAGCCTTGCGATAAAGTTATTTCTTGTCACAATGAACTTAAGAATAAAACAGAATTATTTTTTGACATGGGTTTAGATAATTGTCATTGGGGTTCTCATCGTCATGCACATATTGCAGAAACAGTATTATTAGAGTTAGGGAAATATTATGATAATCTGGGGAATTAATGAAACTACACATGATGCGTCTATTAGTGTAATAGACAACGGAAATGTTTTATTTGCTGGTCATTCAGAAAGGTTTAGCAAAGAAAAAAATGATTGGTTTAATAATGACAAAATAATAGATTATGCATTGTCGTATGGCAAACCAAATAAAATTGCTTATTATGAAAAACGTTGGTTAAAAAAATCAAGAATATTAACTCGTGGCGGTTTTGGTGGCGGAAAGCCATATTATTTAGAAAGAGAAGATTTAAAGTGGATACCACGTGAATCTTTTAGTCATCACTACTCTCATGCAGCAGCAGGGTATTATACAAGTAAGTTTAGCGATGCAGTAATAGTTGTGCTTGATGCAATAGGAGAATACAATACTTCTACAATTTGGGTCGGAGAAGGATCGAAAATTAAAAAAGTTTATACAAAAAATTATCCATATAGTTTCGGTTTATTTTATTCTGCATTTACACAATTGATAGGCCTTAAACCAAATGAAGAAGAGTATATTTTTATGGGAATGGCTGCATATGGCGATTGGACAAGATATTATAATAAAGTAAAAGAATATTTTCCAGATATAGATACACAAAAATATAATTTTCATAAAGGAATAATCGATTGGAGAGAGCATATTGGACACAGAGAGCAGTTTGATATTGCTGCTGCCGTGCAAAAGGTTTACGAAGATAGATTGGTTAACTTTATGTCCATGGCTCAAAAACTTACAGGAAAACGTAATCTTGTTTTTATGGGAGGTTGTGCATTAAACTGTGCAGCCAATACAATGCTCTGGAGAATGTTTGATGACGTATGGATTATGCCAAACCCAGGCGATGCTGGATCGTCTCTAGGAGCGGCTGCAGCAGCCTATGGAAGCCATTTAAATTGGAAGCATCCGTACCTTGGATATGATCTAGGCGAGGAATATCCAGTAACTCAAATTATTACCAGTTTAATTAGAGATAAGATAGCAGCAGTGGCAACAGGAAAGGCTGAGTATGGCCCAAGAGCACTTGGTAATAGATCTATTCTTGCTGACCCCAGAGATCCTAACATTAAAAATAAGGTAAATCTTATTAAAAAAAGAGAGTTGTTTAGACCATTTGCACCTGTGGTTATGGAGGAATATGCACATAAATGGTTTGATATGAATTTTACAAGCCCATATATGCAATATGCTGTAAAATGCTTACAGCCAGATAAAATTCCATCTGTTGTACATAAAGATGGCACTTCAAGAGTTCAAACAGTAAATAAAGAACAACATCCAGGCCTATACGATGTCCTGTCTAACTGGCATGCCATAAGTGGTGTTCCAATATTATTAAATACAAGTTTAAACATAAAGGGGCAACCCCTTTTAAATGATAAATCAGATATAACTGATTGGCAAAATATGTATGGGCAAAACATTATTACTGGATCTTAATTTGACAAATACAAATTTTAATGTATAATTGATATATGCCAAACTACGAGTATGATTGCATGTCTTGTGCAATAAGATATATAAAAATTAGATCAATTTCTGAAAATGATACACGGTATAAGTGTGATACTTGCAATAAGGAATTAGTTAGGGTATACTCTAATGTAGGAGCAATTTTTAACGGAACTGGTTTTTATTCAACAGATAACAGAAAGAGCAAATAATGGAAAAGACAGTTACTTCTATACCAGATGGACAACTATGCCAAGCCTTTGATTCCATGTTAATTTTTAAAGAAAAAATAGAGATGGCAGAAGTTTTAGAAGATGGCACTGCTAAAGGAAATACTTCTTGTATTTGTCCCGCATATGTATATTTAGAAGGAAGTCGTGGAAAAAGATTTTTATGCGATTTCCATTATTATTTTGAATATAATATAACAATAAGCAGAACACCAGAACTATGGCCAGAAATTGAAAAAGTATTTATTGATAATAGAGAAAAAATAAAAGAAACTTTTCCAGAACCACATGGAAACATTAAAGAATTAGGTAAGTGTTGGTGTAACGGAAAATCATATGTAGAAGTAGTAAACATAGAAGATACAAGAGAAATTACAAAAAGACATATTCAATATTTTTGTAATTTCCATTGGAGAAAACTATATTGGAGAATGTTAAATCATGGGCTTGATCTTTACAATAGTGGAGCAGAAATACATGATCAAAGATTCTTAATGAAAGAATCAATAAGTGAAGAGTCTTTATCTTTGAGGATTATATGAATTCAACAGTGCAAAAATCTTATGTATTAGGTTCATCTGATCGTTGTGATCGTTGCGGTGCTGAGGCACTGGTTATGGTAACTGGGCTAAATGGATGTCTAATGTTTTGTGGTCATCACTATAATAAAATAATAGACAATGCTGTAGGCTATGACAAAATAATGAAGTTTGCAGTTACAATTACTGATGAAAGAGATAAGATTAATTAGTGATATTTTGTGACAAACATAAATTTTTATTAATTAAAAATATGAAAGTTGGAAGCACTTCTTTAGAAGTAGAACTTTCTAAAATATTACCAGATAGTGCGATAGTTACTTTTATTAATCCACCAAATAAAGAGCATAAACCGAGAAATATAAATGGGTTTGTTAACCATACCTCATATTTGGAGGCAAGCAAGCATTTAGATTTGTCAAATGTAAAATCATATGTTGTTGTTAGGCATCCCTATAATATGGTTCTATCGGATTTTTTCTTTAGAAAAGAAATATTATCATTAGGAAATTGGAACAGTTTAAATAAACTTGATAAAGATAGATTAGTTTATAAATATTTTAATAATGAATTTAGTAATGGAGAATGGTTTAAAAGTACAAAAAATCTTTATACAATTAATAATAAAATTTGCGTAACAGAAATATTAAGATATGAAAATGGTATTGAGAATGAAATAAATAGAATTTTGCCAAGGCATAATTTACCAACTATCAAAATTAATACATACGAAAAAGCATATAGGCCTAAAAATATAGGCTATTTAGATATTTTTTCAGAAGAAATTTTAGATATGATTTATAAAGAATGGCAATGGGAATTTAATACTTTAGGGTATAATTATTAATATGTATACAAAAGCCCTGGAGTCTTTTAATTTTAAACTAATAAATAAATATGATATTAATGATATACTAAAAATAATAGACTCATTTGACGTAGAGTGGAGACTTGATACCTCTAGACAAAATCAAGAGTATACCGCACATACAAAAACAAATACATATTATATAAAAAGTATAGCACCAAATTGGAATAAAGGTAAAGACTTAAAGGTTTTTCCATTGGCCAACAATATAAAGTTATTGTCTCTTGTTAATGATATTTGTAAAGATTTAGAAAAAGTTCATGATGGTATTTGTTCTATTGCCATGGTAGTAAAACTTTTGCCAGAAAGTGAAATAAGGCCTCATGTAGATGATACAGAATATTTACAATTAACAAGAAGACATCACATTGCTATAAAGACAAATGACAAAGTATTATTTTGTGTTGACAAAGAGTGTATAAATATGAAGCCTGGAGAATGTTGGGAAATAAATAATAGCAAAGAACATTTTGTTAAAAATGACAGCAATGAAGAAAGAATTCATTTGATAATAGACATAATGCCAAATAAATTTTTAGGAGATAAAAAATGACAGTTACTATTCATACTAGGATACCTTATGAGGGTGACTTTGATTTTGTTAAAGAAACACAATGTATGAGAATTTTTCATGACATAACAAAAAATAATTTATCAGAGCCAATTGAAGGTGTTCCAGAATTTATATCTGAAGAAAAGAAAATGTTTTTAAAGGTAGCCCCAAGTCATTACCATTGCATTTATGATTTTCTCGGAACAGTATTTTTTCTTTACGAAAAAGATCCAGAAATTCTTTTCATATTAGATGTAGGAGATGGAAGACTTGTTCCTTCTGCACAGACAACAATAGATTTTGCACTACAAATTATAAAAGAAAATAATATTAAGCATGAAATAGTTAATTTTGCAGGAAAAACAAATTTCAATATTAATAATTTTTACATAAAAACAGAAAGGTGGACAGACCCAGGCACACCAAACAAAATATTAAAATATGCAGAATCTCATATAAAGAATAAAGATATTATTCCTTTTAGAAAAGTTTATGTTTCTAGAAGAATTGCAGATGAAAAAAAGATGAAAAGTTATGGCAAAAACCTTAGTGATAAATTAACAAGGTCTTCTTACGCAAGAATTGATGATGAAAAAAAATTAGAAGATTTTTTTCAAAAAAATGGTTTTGAGGTGGTGTTTCCAGAAAATTTTGAAAGTTTTGACGATCAGTTAAATTATTTTTATGAAACTAAAATTGCAATAGGCCTAACTGGTGGAGGACTTACAAATTTAATGTTTATGCAAAATAATGGAATTGTTGTAGAGTTAATAACAACTCTTATAACTAATAGAAATGACAGACAGGCCAAAGTTTTAAGATTAGAAGAGGGGCAGCATCATTTTTATCATTCAATTGCTTTTCAAAAAAATCATGAGTATATAGGTGTTATTAATAAAAATACTATTGCAGATGAAATCATTAATAAATTTCAAAAATTACCTCATTTAAAGTCAATTTTGGATAAATCATGAATAAAAAATTAATAATTTTTGATTTAGACGGAACCTTAGTAGATAGTAAAAATATCCATTTTCAATCATTAAATAAAGCATTGTATGAAATTAATAAGAATATTGTTATATCTGAATTAGATCAAAAAAATATTTATGAAGGCTTGCCAACAACTGAAAAATTAAAGATATTATCTAAAAAACATAATCTTGATAATAATTTTTATGAAAATGTTTGGAAATTAAAACAGAAATATACTATAGAAATGTTTCAGTCTTTAAGTATTGACAAAGAATTAGTAGAAATATTTGAGTATATCAAAAAAAATAATATAAATATTGCAGTTGCAAGTAATAGCATTAAAGATACAATACTTTTTGTTTTAGAAAAAATAGGTATATTAAAATATGTAGATTATATTGTAAGTAATGAAGATGTAAAAAATCCAAAACCTCATCCAGAAATGTATTGGCAATGTATGTCATATTTTCAAACAACACCAGAAGACACTATAATTTTTGAAGACAATATTGTTGGAAAAATTGCTGTTTATAGTAGTGGTTGTAAACTTATAGAGGTTGAAAATAGATCTACAATAACTTTAAATTTAGTTGACAAAGAAATTAAATTACTTATGGGAAAGCAAACAAAAGTTTTTAATAAAAATATTAATGTTTTAATACCTATGGCTGGAGCGGGTAGCAGATTTTCTGATGCAGGATACACTTTTCCAAAACCATTGATAGACGTACATGGCAAACCAATGGTTCAGGTAGTTATAGATAGTTTAGGCATTGATGCTAACTATATTTTTGTTGTACAAAAAACTCATTTTGATAAATATAATTTGGGAGATTTACTTAATATTATTGCTCCTAATTGTAAAATAATTCAAGCAGATGGTTTATTGGACGGAGCAGCAAAAACTGCCTTATTGGCAAAAGAATATATAGATAATGATAATCCTTTAATTATTGCGAACTCTGACCAATTTATTGATTGGGATAGCAAACAATTTATTTATGATGTTATGATAAAAGATGTTGACGGAGCAGTTTTATTATTCAACGCAACCCATCCTAAATGGTCCTATGTTAAAATAAATGACTATGGGTTAATATCAGAAGTTGCTGAAAAAAGAGTTATAAGTAATAATGCTACCGTCGGTGTTTATTATTGGAAAAGCGGTAGGGATTTTATAAAATATTCAGAACAAATGATTTCAAAAAATATAAAAACTAATAATGAATTTTATATTTGTCCAGTATACAATGAAGCGATTGCTGATAGTAAAAAAATATATCCATTTTTTGTTAACAAAATGTTTGGGCTAGGTACCCCAGAAGACTTAGAAATATATTTGAGAGGTAAAAATGTATAAAACAGATTTTTATCATTCAAGATATTTCAATAAAATTACAAAAAATGATGACATTTTAATAAAATCATCAGACAATATTGAAAAAATAGTAGCAGAATATAATTATTATTATATTTTACCACTAGACAAACAAAGATTTTTTGTACAGCCTTTTGATTTAAATGTTTCAAATGCGTTTGCTAATTATAAAATGGAGTGTATTAATTATAAAAATTTGGCAGAACTATTTGACTCTGATAGTGTTTCAGAACAATCATTTAAAAAAATGTTAGACAAGATAGATGATTTTAAATCAAATACATATATAAATGACAAAGATTTAGTATTAAAAGAGTCAAAAGAATTAGTAATAGAAAAAACTAAATCACGAATAAAAAATTTAGATGAATATTTTTTTTTACTTGATAAAATTGAAAATTTATTTTTTAAATACATAAAAAATAGAACGACCTGGAATTTAGTATTGTCTCATGGAGATTTATGTTTTTCAAATATTATATGGTTAAAAGAAATTGAGATGTTAAAATTTATAGATCCGAGGGGCGCTAAAGAAAAAAATGATATATACATGGATGAATATTATGATTTAGCCAAATTAAGTCATTCTATATTTGGTGAATATGAATCTATTATATATAATAAAAATATTGATTATAATAATATAAAAAATACTTTTATCAATTATTTAGAAAATAAAAATATTTGTATTAATTTATTAAAAGTATACGAGGCTTCTTTGTTTTTATCTATGATACCACTACATATAAATAATAAAGAAAATATAAAAAAATTCATAAACTCATGTAAAAATATAATTAAGGAAATTGAGTTGCAATGATTATTATTTCTCATAGAGGAAATTTAAAAGGATCTAATAAAAAATCAGAAAATGGTCCAGAATATATACAAAACGCAATTAATAACGGTTTTGATGTAGAGGTAGATATTTGGGTTTTAAATAATAAAATATATTTAGGTCATGACGGTCCAGAATATTTGGTAGAATTACCGTTTATTCTTGCCATATCTAAAAAAACTTGGTTTCATTGTAAAAATTTAGATTGTTTAAAATTTTTTATAAATGATTTTCCAGATTTTAAATTTTTTTGGCATCAAGAAGATGATTATACGCTAACTAGTAATAATCTTATTTGGACATATCCCAATAAAACTATAACAAATAAGAGTATAATTGTTGATCTTAATGGTAGCAAAAACTATGACAATATTCCATACGCCATATGTACTGACTATCCAATAAAAATAAAAGGAGAAAAAGATGTACGAATATAGAGTAAAAAAGATTACGGGGGTTGTAGATGGAGACACTATTAATGTGGACATTGACCTTGGGTTCAATGTATCCTTCTCCCAGCGAGTACGCCTTGCTGGTATAGACACTCCAGAATCACGTACCAAGGATAAATTTGAAAAAACCCTTGGCCTTGAGGCAAAAGAGTACTTGAAATCTAAGTTAAAAGATGCTACACTTATAGTTATAAAGACAGAAAAGCCAGATTCTTCTGAAAAATATGGTCGTATTTTAGGATGGCTATATGTTAATGGAGATACTGTATCTGTTAATGATCATATGATTGAAGATGGATACGCATGGGGCTATCTTGGAGATACCAAGGTAAAAGATTTTGCTGCTCTTGCCAAGCAAAGGGAAATTGCAAAAAAGAAAGCAAAATAAATGGATGCCAGAACTAATGCTTTAATAGAACATTTGGTTTTGCAAGGCGGTATTGAGATAGCAGATATTGATCTTGAGACTGGCG
>Ga0172373_10005393_pt1 | contig 17547 bp, 11 predicted proteins | sample Lak10m_2_FD_114546 | JGI IMG/M metagenome (GOLD analysis project Ga0172373, IMG submission 114546) | Freshwater microbial communities from Kabuno Bay, South-Kivu, Congo - kab_092012_10m | ecosystem: Environmental > Aquatic > Freshwater > Lake | place: Democratic Republic of the Congo...
GCCCAGAACGGCGGCGGTTTGTTCGAGGGTGGCTCCAAACAAAGCCGGTAGCAGAACCGCCTGACACTGACGCAGGGATTCGACCGAAGTTGTGGCCGCCGCAGTGAGTCGCGCCCGCTTGACAACTTGGGCATCGATCCGCAGTGGTCTTGCCATGCCCCGACTCTGCCTCAGTTCGTCTCATCTTGAAAGCGAATTAGAATAAGCCCTTCATAACCCCAACCACTAAATACCCAGACATCCACGCTGACAAGGTTTGAGTCAGTCGCCAATCACACTAATGGCGGTTGCCGTGGTTTGTGAATTCACCTCGCCACTTCGCGTCATTCTTTCCGCATGTTCACTCGGCTGATTGTCTGCGCGCTTGCGCTTGCCGCTTCGCCCGCCCTTCGCGGCGCGGAGGCGGACACGCACGCGGCTGCAGCGATGACCATTCTCCGCGCGCACTGCTTCGGCTGCCACAACGTCGAGAAGAAGCGCGGGCAGCTTGACCTGACTTCGCGGGAGGCGGCGCTCAAGGGCGGCGAGAACGGCCCGGCGCTCAAGCCCGGCAAAGACTCCGACAGCCCGCTGGTGAAGCTCCTCGCCCCTGGCTCCGACCCGCACATGCCGCCGAAGAAGCAGCTCCCCGACAAGCTCATCGCCACGTTGCGCGGCTGGGTGGACGCCGGGGCACCGTGGGACGCGGGCGTGCTCAAGCTGCTCACGCGAGAGACGAAGCCGGAGGAACTCAAGGCGCTCCCCGCCAGCTACACGCCCGTGCTCGCTGTCGCGCTCGCGCCGGACGGCCTGCGCCTCGCCAGCGCGCGCGGCAACCAGCTTCTCATTCACACGCTCGGCGCGACGAACCGCACGCTGGCCGCCACGCTCACCGGCGCGCGCGACGCCATCCAGTCGGTCGCGTGGAGCGCGGACGGACGCTGGCTGGCGGCGGGCGAGTTCCGCCGCGTGCTGCTCTTCGATGCGAAGACGCTCCAGCCCTTCGGCACGCTGGACAAGCCGCTCGCGGGACGCGCCACCGCCATCGCCTTCACGCCGGACGGCAGCACGCTCGCGGTCGCCGACAGTCCGGGCGGTGCGGCGGGAAAAGTTCACTTGTGGAAGATGGGCGACGAAAAACCCTTCGCCTCGTGGACCGCTCACAATGACAGCATTCTCGATTTGAAAGTCAGCGCGAGCGGCAAGCTCCTCGCCACCGGCAGCGCGGACAAGCTCGCGCGCGTCTGGAACCTCGCCACGCAGAAGGAGGTCGCCAAGCTCGAAGGCCACACGAGCTACGTGCAGGCCGTTGCATTCGGGAAGGATGATGCGGTGCTGGCCACCGGCGGCGCGGACAAGGAAATCAAGATTTGGGACATCGCCAGTTCCGGGCGCGAAGGCTCGTTCTCCAACCGGAGCGCGGCCGTGACCGCGCTGCACTGGACGACCGGCGGCACCAACCTGCTGGCCGTGGCCGAGGATGGCAGCGCCTCGACGATCACCGACCTCAAGCGCCACAGCGGCGAGCAGAGCAGCTCGCCGGGCACCGAGCGCAAGCTCTCCGCCATCGGCGAAGTGCTCTACGCCGTGACGGCCACACCGGACGCAAAGACCGTCTTCGCCGGCTGCCACGACGGCAGCGTGTATGTGTGGGAGGGCGGCAAGGCGGCGGCGAAGCTGGAGGTGAAGTGATTCTTAGCCACAGATGAAACACAGATTGAACACAGATAGAGCTGCAACACAGAGATTCCATCTGCGTTTCATCTGTGTTTCATCTGTGGCCAAAACCGTTCTTCTCGGTGGCATGCTGGCCGTGCTCCTCTCCGCCTGCTCGCAGCCGCAGAAGTCCGCTTCGCCGTCCGCACCGCAGCCCTTGCGAGCGGTTGCTTCGCTCGCGGTTTTTCCGGCGGAGCTGCCCTTGCTCGCCGGTTCCGCACCGCATCGCATCGCCGTCACGGCCACGGACAAGGACGGGTTTGAACTCCCCGCACCCGCGAAGCTCTCCTCGGACAACTCCGCCGTCGCCACCGTCAGCGCGGACGGCAAGGTGCGTCCGCTGGCCGCCGGTTCCGCGACCATCACCGCGAAATTCGCCGGCAAGTCCGCCAGTGTGAAGGTCACGGTGCGGCCCGGTGCCGGCGACTTGCAGTCGCCGTCGGTGGCCGACGGAGCGGCCGGACGGCGACTGCAAGTCGCCGGCACTGGCCCTCAACTCAGCTTCGTCAACGACGTGCTGCCCATCCTCAGCAAGGCCGGCTGCAACCTCGGCTCCTGCCACGCGAAGGCCGACGGCCAGAACGGCTTCAAGCTCACCATCTTCGCCTACGACCCGCGCGCGGATTACCTGGAGATCGTGAAGGACGCGCGTGGCCGCCGCGTGTTCCCGGCGTTTCCCGAGGAGAGCCTGCTGCTCACCAAGGCCACGCTCGCCGTGCCTCACGATGGCGGGCTGCGCCTCGAACGCGACTCCGAGGCTTACCAGGCGCTCGTGAAATGGATCGCGCAGGGCATGCCCTACTCGCGGACCAATGAGCCGTCGCTCACGGGCATCGAGGTCTTCCCGAAGGAGCGCCGCTACCGCCGCGAGGCGAAGCAGCCCTTGCTCATCCAGGCGCGCTACTCGGATGGGGCGGTGCGCGACGTGACCGAGCTGGCGGAATACATGTCGAACGAAAAATCGCTCGTCACCGTGGACGACGAGGGCGTGGTGAGCGTGGGCAAGTTCAGCGGCGAAGGCGCGGTGGTCGCGCGCTTCCTCGGCAGCGTGGCCGTGAGCACGGTCATGGTGCCCAGCGACCGTGTGCTGCCGGCGGAGCAGTTCGCCGCGCTGCCGGTCCACAACGACATTGACCGGCTGGTTTATCAGCGGCTCCAGAAGCTCGGCCACCTACCCTCCGAGGGCTGCACGGACGCGGAGTTCCTGCGCCGCGCGTCGCTGGACACCGTCGGCACACTGCCGACGGCGGAGGAGACGATTGCGTTTCTCGAAGACAAATCGCCGGACAAGCGCGCGAAGCTGATTGACCGCCTGCTCGACCATCCCGCGTGGGCGGACCACTGGGCCGTGAAATGGGGCGATCTCGTGCGCGGCAACCCCTCGCGCGTCGGCGTGAAGCCGGTCTTCCTCATGGACCAGTGGCTGCGCGACTCGTTCCGGCAGAACAAGCCCTACGACCAGTTCGTGCGCGAACTGCTCACCGCGCAGGGCAGCACGCACAAGACCGGCCCGCCCGCGCTCTTCCGCGACAAACGCACGCCGGAGGAAGCGGGCGGCTTCGTGAGCCAGGTTTTCCTCGGCGTGCGGCTCGAGTGCGCGAAGTGCCACCACCACCCGAGCGAGAAGTGGGACCAGAAGGACTACTACCAGTTCGCCGCGTTCTTCAGCGGCACGCGGCGCAAGGGCCAGGGGATTTCCGCGCCCATCAGCGGCGAGCCGGAATACATCTGGGCCACCAGCAGCGTCGCGATGAAGCACCCCGTCACCGGCGAGGACTTGAAGGCCCGCGCGCCCGACGGCCCCGAAGCGGTCATCCCCTCCGACCGCGACCCGCGTGCCGCGCTGGTGGACTGGATGGTGCAGCCGGAAAACCCGCTCTTCGCGCGCGCGGCGGTGAACCGCGTCTGGGCGCAGTTCTTCGGGCGCGGCATCGTGGACCCCGTGGACGACTTCCGCGCGTCCAACCCGCCCAGCAACGAGCCGCTGCTCGACTGGCTGGCGAAGGACTTCGTCGCGCACAAGTTCGACCTCAAGCACCTGATGCGAACCATCCTCCGCTCGCACACCTACCAGCTCAGTTCCGAGGCGAACGAAACGAACGTCGGCGACACGCGGAACTACTCGCGCAGCTACCGTCGCCGCCTGCCCGCCGAAGTCCTGCTCGACGCCGTCGCGCAAGTGACCGGGGCGCGGGAAAACTTCACCGGCCTGCCCGAAGGCTCCCGCGCGCTTCAGACTTGGAACCACAAGCTGGGCAGCGACTTCATGGACGCCTTCGGCCGCCCGAACAGCAGCGCCGAGTGCCCCTGCGAGCGCGACGCCAAGCCGAGCATGGTGCAGGCGCTCCACCTGATGAACTCGACCGCGCTCAACACGAAGATCACCGCGAGCGAAGGCCGCGCCCGCCTGCTCGCCGCGAGCAAGGCCACCGAGGACGACATCATCACCGACCTCTACCTGAGCGCCTACAACCGCCGCCCCACCGACGCCGAGCGCGCGCTCGCGAAGCAGGCCTTCACCGGCAAGGACACCACCCGCCAGTCTGCGGCGGAGGACATTCTTTGGGCGCTGCTGAACTCGGCGGAGTTTGTGTTCAACCACTGAACCCGGACGCCACACGGGGATGGCGGGAAGAGGCGCAGCGCAGAGGCACGATCATCGCCGGGGTGGGGTGCCTAGACGGCTTCGATTTGGCGGCGGAGTTCCGTGGCGGTCATGGGGCGAAGGTGAAGGTTCCGTCAAAACTCATACACCCGATCGGCAAGCCGGCGACCTGTGGACGTTGCATGAACCAATTCGCCGTTCCGCAATGCAGGCGCGTTTGTCGGGGCGTTGCAGATTATGAGGATGCCGAAGCGGTGACGGAGCGCGTCCTGATGGAGGATGATCTTCACAGCCCACTGGTTTGTGCCGTGTCGGTCAATGTGGACGCTTCGCGGCTCAAGTGTGGCCAATCCGGCTGGCAAGGGATCTGGCGGCCCCACGAATTGCGAATGCCGTGGCGGCTGCGTAAGCCAGCGGTAGGTCTGGAAGTCCGGTCGTAGTATGAGCTGGTCGCAGTCTTTCACCACCGTCTCCCAGCCACCTGACTTCTGGAGCCGCTCCGCCAAGATGGCACGCAGCTTCAGTTGTGTGAGGGAGCGCGGGGGCCAGTAGAACATACTGAACACAAGGTTCGCGATGAAAGCGGCGGCCAGAACCAGGGCGAGGATGGCGCGCACGGCCATTCCTGCGAATGACTTCGTTGCTGGCATTCGCGGCTCGGCCTTTCTACCGAGCCAGAAGATCAGCCAAAGCGGGAGGATGAGAAATATCAGCCAGCCCAAGATATGCGAGATGCTGTCTATCGTCTGGGGGCTGAGGCTCACGAGGCGAGTTTAGCTTCAGCGCGCCAAAAGTGCCAGCGGACCTTGTTCAGGCCGCCTGCGGCTTCATCGGCGCGGCTCCGGTCGGGCCGGAGTCACCGGCAGCCGGCCCTTTCCCGCTTTTCCAAAACTTCTCCGGCAGGCAGCCGAGGCCGATGAGGACGAGCTGGCTGGCGTTGAAGATCATCAGCCACTTGAAGGCCGCGTCCATGAAGCCGTAGCTGTGCAGGCCCACGCCCAGCATGTTCGTGCCGAACCAGCTCCACGCGGTCACGATGTTGCCGAAGAGCGCGAGGTTCATCAGGCCGCGCTCGCCGACGAGCTTGCCCCAGCGCGCGTGCAGGATGAGGGCGTTCCAGATGACGATGAGCAGCGCGCCGTTCTCCTTCGGGTCCCAGCCCCAGAAGCGGCCCCAGCTCTGGTCCGCCCAGATGCCGCCGAGAATGGTTCCCACGAAGCTCAACAGCGTGGCGAAGCAGACGATGCCATAGACCATGCGGGAAAGGGCCTTGGCCGTGGCCTCGTCGAGCGTGCGCGTGAACACGCCGCGCAGCACGTAGATCATCGCCAGGAAGCCGGCGAGGAAGGTCGAGGCGTAGCCGATGGTGATGCTGGTCACATGGGTCGCGAGCCAGAAGTTTGTGTCCAGCACGGCGCGCATCATCTCCATGGTGTCGCCGGTGGAGGAGGTCTGCGCGAGGTGGTGCGCGATGATGAGCGTGATGAAGCCGACGGACGACGCGGTCACGCTGCCGATGCCGTTGCGGTAGATGCGCTCGAGCACGACGCCCAGCACGACCGCGCCCCAGCCGACGAAGATGGCGGAGGAGTAGAGGTTGGTCACGGGCGGGCGGCCTTCGAGGAACATGCGGAAGAGCAGGCCGACGGTGTGGATGACCGCGCCGAGCGCGACGAGGCGGTAGGCGGCGCGGTTGAGGCTCTCGGACAAGTTCAGCCACGAGGCGGCGGCGAGGATGAGCGCGATGACGTAAATCATCATGCTGCGGTAGAACGGGAGGAACTGGTTGAAGAGGCTTTCCTGCCGGCCCTTCTTCACCTCGGTGTCGAGCTTGCCGGCGAGGAAAGTGCGGTAGTCGGCGAGGGCGCGGTTGAACTCGGCGGGCTTGCCCTGCGCGTAGGCGGACGCGAGCGCGGCGTGGGCTTGGACGGACGCGGGGATTTCGCCGGCGCGGATGCCGTCCATGAGCGACTGGCCGACGTTGGCCCAGTCGGACGGCTTCTGGCCGGGCTGCGTGGGCGGGATGAGAAGCGGGTAGGCCATCTGCCCCATCATCGCGTAAGGCTCGGCGTAACCGAGGAACTTCTCGAACAGCTCGCGGTCGTATTCCTGCCCGGACTGCTGGGCGCGGATGGCGCGCAGGCCGGCGGGCAGCAGCTTCTCGAACTGCGCCAGCTCGGCGGCGAAGTCGCTGGTGCTCTCGGGCTTCAGGCTGTTCTTGAGCCTCATGTAAGTCTGAAGGCCGTTGCTCAGGCTCATGAGCGAGCGTTGGTAGGGCGTGCGCAGCTCCTGCTTGATTTGCCCGACCTGCTTGGACTCGCGGTCCATCATCGGGAGGTTGGGCTTGAGGTCGTTGAAGGTGTAGTAGCGCAGGCCGGAGCGCTCGACGCCCTTGGCCTGGAGCTTCAGCTCGCCCAGCAGTTCGGGGTGATGGATGAGGAAGATGGGGCGCGTGTCCGCCAGCTCGGGCTTGCTGAAGACTTCGAGGAGCCACTCGCCGGGCTTGAGCTTCGCGGGGCGCTTGCTGAACTGATACCACTTGCGCTCGGTCAGCGGGCCTTGGAGCTCCTCCCACTTGCCCCAGGTGCCGTCCGCGCCGTTGCCTTCGAGCGGCACGTCGGTGTTGCCACGGATGATGACGAGGCCGTTGCGGGCGACGGAGTCGAAGGGCTGGACGCGGCCATTGACGAGCACGGGCAGCTTGGCCCACTCGCGGATTTGGAAGGCATCGGGCTTGTCGGTGCGCGGCTTGAGGGAGAAGGCGGCCTCGAAGGCGAAGACGGCGAAGAGAAGCCAGGGCCAGTGCTTTTTCATGGGAGGAGAGGGTTAGCCGCGAAAGGGCGCAGAGAACGCAGAGGGGAAAGGGGGAAACGTTCAACGTTCAACTTCCAACGCTCAACATTCAGAGCCGGGGCGCTCGGATACGGTGAGGTGAACGGAGCACGCATTGAACGTTGAGCGTTGAGCGTTGGACGTTGGACGTTCGCCTTCATCGCTTCACTTCTTTGCGACCTCTGCGTTCTTTCGCGGCTGATTGTTCTTCGCCTTGGCCGTGCTCACGGTCGCAGCGGCGGCGGGGGCCGGGGTCTTGCGCTTCCGGATGAACTCGACCAGATGAATCATGAATTGGACCGTCAAGCCGAGGCCAACCATCAAGCAGGCGAAGTAGGGCGTGAGCCAGCTCGGGTTTTTCACAATTTGGAAGATGGTCACGGTGTCGCCCGGCTCGAAGCTGGCCTGGTAGAAGGTCAGCCCCTCGTAGCGCAGCGGGTTGTTCATGAAGATTTCCGTCTCGCGCCGCTCGGACTTGGCCGGATGGTCAATGCGCACGCGGCTGCGGAAATCCTTGGGCAAGTCCGTGCCGGGGTAGCGCTCGTGGGTGAAGTCCAGCAGCGTCAGGCTGTAGGGCTTGTAGAAGCGCTTAAAACGCAGCATCACCTCAAACTCTTTTCCATCTGCTTGGAAAAACTGGCGCATGTCGGGTTCGTCGTTGTGCCGCGCGGAAGTCAGCCAGACGCCGAGCGATTGTCCGGCGGCAAGCACCTCGACGGCGGCGACGGGGACGTTGCGGCTGCTCATGTCAGTGACGGGCGGGAGCGGGATAACGGCAGCCTTGCTCAACGTGCCGTGCGTGGCGGGGCGGAGGACGGCGTTGGCGGGAAGTCTCTCGTGCAGCTCGGCATGCGGCCAGAACTTGCGCACGCGGAGTTTGAAGGGGAGTTCGGGGCGTGAGACTTCATCCTTCATGACCGCCTCGGGGATCATCGCGGGGCGGCCACCACGGTCCGAGTTGTCGGCGATGGCCAGCATATTCCCGCCCATCGCGGGGGCGAAGAGCAGGCTTGCAGAATAGGTGCGGCCCGCGTGCATGAAGGTGGCCCGCTCAGTCTCGCGTTCGCCACGCAACGGCGCGGCGACGAGCAATGATGTGCCGGTGGCCGTGCCGTTGGAGCCGAGCACCTCGAACCACACGGCGGCGCGCGTCCGGCGCGTAGCTTGCTCGGCGATGACGGCGGCGACAGCGTGGTTGGTGAAAGCACCGTCAGTGGCCGGAACTGGCACTGCGTCCACTGGCGGGATGTTCATTAGCTGGGCGTTGACCCAGTGCTCACGGATTTTCACCGTGAAGGGGAGGCTCGGGTGGCGGATTTCGCCCTTCGCCGCGAGGTGGCTTTCCGGGATGGCGACGACTTCAAAGTCATTCGGCAGCGACTGGTTGACGAAGGCGAGCTCGTTGACGTGGAAATCCTCGGAGTAGTTCCGCGTCTCGCCTTCTTCGAGGCGCATGGAGCTTTCGGTGGAAAGCATGTCGGTGCCGAGCTGGCCGAGGAGCAGGAGGATGACGCCAAGGTGCGTCATGAAAATGCCGGAGCGCCGCCAGGTCCAGTGGAAGCGCGTGAAGTGCGCCGTGACCAGGCTGGCGAAGAGCGCGCTGCCGATGGTGTAGCCGCCGGGCAGGATGAGCCACGGCATCTTCACGCCGAAAAGCGTCGCGCCGAAGACGAACCAACTCTTGAAGAAGCGGGTCTGCGCGTTGTAGAGGCCCTCGTGGACCTGCGCGAGCGTGCCGATGAAGACGAGCACGAGGCCGAGCGCGAGCAGCACCACGGTGAGCTTCAGCGAGGAGAGGAATTTGATCAGGCGGTCGAACATGAAAGTCGGGGGGGAAGCTCCAAGCTCCAAGCGCCAAGCTCCAAAGAAGCTCCAAATTCCAAGCTCCAAAGAGGCTGGTGCGGCAGGGCGCAAGTTGGAGCTTGGTGCTTGGACATTTTTTGGAGCTTGGGATTTGAGATTTGGAGCTTGGCTAGTTCTTCGCGGATTTGACGAACGCCACGAGCGCGTCCTTTTCCTTGGCGACGACGGCCTTGTCGCCCATGAGCTTGTAGAACCAGGTGCCGCGACCGGATGGGACAAGCAGGACAATCATGTCGGCGGGGTCGCCTTCGCCGGTGCTGCCGCTGAGTTCCACGATGCGCGCGCCTGCGCCGAGCGCGGGGAAGAGCGGGGCCTGCTTCTCGACCTCGCTGTCGGCGGCGGCGGGAAGCGTGAGCTGGTTGCGCCAGCGATTGAGGTTGGCGTTGAGCGCGCCGCCCATGCCGCCGAGGAAGACGGCGGTGACCTCGGCCTTCGCCTTGCCTTCGCCGACGAGATACTTCGCGACCTGCATCGCGCCGGGGGATTGTTGCTTCCAGTGCGATGGCGCGGTCCAAGCGGGCGCGCTTGAGCCGGAGCCTGGCGCTGCGCTGGCGGTGGCGGGAGCGGGAGGCTCGCTTTCATCGGAGCCGGCGTGAAACTTGAGCGACTTGAGGAAGCTGAGGAACGCCGGCTTCTGCTGCTCCACCAGCGCGCTGGGACCGGTGAGCTTGATGAACCACGAGACGCCGTCCTGCTTCTGCAACGCGACCATGATGCGGTCGGCGGCCTGCTCGGAGGCGGCCTTGGTCGTGCCGGTGAGGTCGAAGAGCTTGCCGTCCGCGCCCGCGATGTTCACGGACTGGACGAGCTTCGGCAGTTCCTCGCTGGTGAGCGGCGGCAGGCCGAGCTGCTGCCGCCAGAGGTTCACGAATTCCAAGTCGGTCCCGCCCATGCCGGGGAAGGCGATGACGGCGGCCTCAGCGCGCTGGCCGTCCTTGCCGGCGATGGCAAAGGTCGCGGCGCGCGAGCCGGCGGCCGGAGTCTCGCTCCAGCCGGCGGGCAGGTCACACCAGTGCGCGTGCGGTCGCGGAGACGCGTGCGGGGACGCGGGCGCGGCGTGTGGGTCCGCCGTGGCCCCGGCACCGGGCGGCACTTTGGGCACGCGATAGACGGTGATTTCCTCCTGCTGGCAGCCGGTGAGGAACAGCCCGGCGGAAACCAGCGCGACCAGCCCCGCCGCGCGGCGGACGGTCGCTTCAGATGGTGAAAAGTAGCTAGTCACGAATCGCGAGAGTGTAGCGGGCGCGCAACTGCTTGCCAACCAAAGCGCGCGGCCAGAGTAAGACCCCGGCCCAAAAGGGGATGTTCAGGAAACTTGGGCACTGGCCCGAAAGAGCCATCCCGACAACAAAAGACGCAAAGGGGAGTTTCCTCGCGCCTTTGCGTCCTTGCTTTGAAGCTTCACTCAGCCCGCGTTCATGCCCAGCAGGAACATGATGTTGCTCGGCGTCTTCTTGAGCTTGTTGAGCAGCAGCTCCATCGCCTCGACGGGCGGCACGCCGGTGAGCGCGCGGCGGAGCAGGACGACCTTGCTGTATTCGTCCGGGTGGTAGAGCAGCTCCTCCTTGCGGGTGCCGGAGCGCTCGATGTTGATGGAGGGGAAAATGCGGCGGTCCACGAGGCCGCGGTCGAGGTGCACCTCCATGTTGCCGGTGCCCTTGAACTCCTCGAAGATGACTTCGTCCATGCGGCTGCCGGTGTCCACGAGCGCCGTGGCCATGATGGTGAGCGAGCCGCCCTCCTCGATGTTGCGGGCCGCGCCGAAGAAGCGCTTGGGCTTGTGCAGCGCGTTGGCGTCCACGCCGCCGGAGAGAATCTTCCCGGAGTGCGGCTGCACCGTGTTGTAGGCGCGGGCGAGGCGCGTGATGGAGTCGAGCAGGATGATGACATCCTTCTTGTGCTCGACCATGCGGCGGGCCTTCTCGATGACCATCTCGGCCACCTGGACGTGACGCTCGGGCGGTTCATCGAACGTGGAGGCGATGACCTCGGCGGGCTTGCACGACCGCTCCATGTCGGTGACTTCCTCGGGGCGCTCGTCAATCAGAAGGATGATGAGGTAGGCCTCGGGGTTGTTCTTGATGAGCGCGTTGGCGAGCTTCTGGAGCAGCACGGTCTTGCCGGTGCGGGGCGGCGCGACGATGACGCCGCGCGTGCCCTTGCCGATGGGGCAGACGAGGTCGAGCACGCGGGTCGAAAGCTCGGTGGGGTCGGTCTCGAGGATGAAGCGCTTGTTCGGGAAGAGCGGCGTGAGGTTGTCGAAGTGCGTCTTCTCCTTGGCCTTGTCCGGCTCCATGTGGTTGACGGACTCGACCTTGAGCAGGGCGAAGAATTTCTCCTTTTCCTTGGGCGGGCGAATCTGGCCGGCCACGAGGTCGCCGGTCTGGAGGTCGAAGCGGCGGATCTGCGACGGCGAGACGTAAACATCCTCCGGGCAGGGCAGGTAGTTGAAGGCCTGCGAGCGCAGGAAGCCGAAGCCCTCGCTGAGGACTTCGAGCACGCCCTCGGCAAAAAGGCCGCCCGCCCCCTCGGCGTTCTTCTTGAGGATGGCGAAGATGACCTCCTGCTTGCGGAGCGTGCCGTAGTTCTCCACGCCCATGTCCTTGGCCATCTTGTTCAACTCGGCGATGGAGAGCGCCTGGAGCGTGGAGATGGCGATGGTCGGGCCTTTCAACTCCGGCGCGGTGCGCTCGGGCGGCACGGGCGGCTGCTTGTGCGGCTTCTGTTTGGGCTGCTGCTGCGGCTTGGGCGCGGGCTTCTCCGCCTCGGCGGCGGGCGCGGGTTCCGGCGCGGGGCTGGCCTGGTCGGTGCCGGGAGAAAACTCCTCCACCGCCGCAGCAGGCGCGGCGGGCGCAACCTCTTCAGCGGGGAACATGGACTCCGCCGCCGGCGCGGCAGTTTCTGGAGCGGCGGCTCCGGTCAATTCGGCGGGCGTTTCGCTTTCGGCGGCGGGGCGTTTGACTTTGGCGGCTTTCGGTTTGGCAATACGTGGCATAACGGGAAACGGAAATTAAGTTGTGTCTGCTGGCGGGCAAGTGACGCCTGCCGGTGAGCTGCGATTCGACTGGCTGCCCCGGAAGCGCGTTCAATCAAACGCCGTGACTGCCGGGGAATTTCTGCTGGGGATTGACCCGCGCTGACTTTGCGGCGGCGGGAATCTTGCGGTTAATTCGCGGGCAAGCTGTCGGACGAGGCCGCATGTGTCAATGCTTTTGAATGAGGGCGATCACCAAGGCCAACCCAATCGCCCAAAACCAAGATTGACCGTCTCCGGGCACTTGCTACATTGCGCGCCCTTTGGCGGTGAAAGTTCAGCCGCCAGCCGTATGCGACACACGATTTCGGTGCTGGTGGAAAACAAGTTCGGCGTGCTCACGCGCGTGGCCGGCCTCTTCTCGGGGCGCGGCTACAACATTGACACGCTCAACGTCGCCCCCACGCAGGACGCCAGCGTTTCCCGCATGACCATCGTCACGCGCGGCGACGACGCCACGCTCGAGCAGATCGTCAAGCAGCTCAACAAGCTCGTCGAGGTGCTCAAGGTCATTGATTTCCGCGACGGCGAATACATTGACCGCGAGCTGGTGCTGGTGAAGGTGAGCGTGGATTCCAAGACGCGCGCCGAGGTGATGCAGATCACCGACATCTTCCGCGCCAAGATCGTGGACGTGCAGCCCAAGAGCCTCACCATCGAGATCACCGGCAACGAGAGCAAGGTGGAGAAGTTCCTCGTGCTCATGCAGACCTTCGGCGTGCTCGACCTCACGCGCACCGGCAAAGTCGCTTTGCCGCGGAAGTAACCAGTTTTCAGTGCTCAGTTTTCAGTCACCGGCTCGTAAATCGAAAAACGTAAATCGTAAGTCTCCCATGCCCGCCAAAGTCTATTCCGACAAAGACGCCGATCTCGGCGTGCTCAAGAACAAAACTCTCGCCGTCCTCGGCTTCGGCTCCCAGGGCCACGCCCACGCGCTGAACCTCAAGGACAGCGGCTGCAACGTCATCATCGGCCTCTACGAAGGCTCCAAGTCCATCGCGGTCGCGCGCGAGAAGGGCTTCGAGGTCGTGCCCACCGCCGACGCCGTGCGCCGCGCCGATGTCATCATGGTCGCGCTGCCCGACACCAAGCAGGCCGCCGCCTACGAGAAGGACATCGCGCCCAACCTCACCAAGGGCAAGACCATCCTCTTCAGCCACGGCTTCGCGATTCACTTCAAGACCGTCGTGCCGCCCAAGAACGTGAACGTCATCATGGTCGCGCCGAAAGGCCCCGGCCACATCGTCCGCCGCCAATATACCGAGGGCAAGGGCGTGCCCGCGCTCATCGCGGTCTATCAGGGCGGCAACGCCGCCAAGAAGATCGCGCTCGCCTGGGCCAAGGGCATCGGCGGCACGCGCGCGGGCGTCATCGAGACGAACTTCAAGGAAGAGACCGAGACCGATTTGTTCGGCGAGCAGACCGTGCTGTGCGGCGGTTGCACCGCGCTGGTGAAGGCCGGCTTCGAGGTGCTCGTCGAGGCGGGCTACTCGCCGGAGATGGCCTACTTCGAGTGTCTGCACGAGCTGAAGCTCATCGTGGACCTGATGAACGAAAAGGGCATCGCCGGGATGCGCTTCTCGATCTCCGAGACGGCCAAGTGGGGCGACGTGACGGTCGGTCCCAAGATCATTGACAAGTCCGTGAAGAAGCGGATGGAGAAGGCGCTCAAGGACATCCAGACCGGCAAGTTCGCCAAGGATTGGGTGGCCAAATACAAGGGCGGCTACAAGAAATACAACGCCCTGCTCAAGGCCGACGAGAACCACCAGATCGAGAAGACCGGCGAGCGTCTGCGCGGCCTCATGCCGTGGATGCCCAAGCGCTCGATCAAGGGTGTGCAGGCGGCCTACTGAGCCAGGAAAAGAAACAACAGCTTCGAGCCGCCGGGAGAAATCCCGGCGGCCTTTTTATGAGGAAGGCAGGAAGGCAGGAACAATGCGCCGCGCGCCATTCCCCTCCTGCATTCCTGCTTTCCTCATAAAAACTCCTCGTTTTCCTGCTTGAACGCGCCCCCGTCTCCGGTGTCCATTTCCGGCGACAACCATTCAGTCTATGGCCCTTTACATCTACGAGACGATCCCCAAGAACCCGAAGCAGAAGCCGCGTCGCTTCGAGATTCAGCAGAGCATGAAGGATCCGGCGCTCACCCACGACCCGAAGACCTGCGAGCCCGTCAAGCGCGTCATCACCGGCGGCTCCGGCAACTGCTTCCGCGGCCTGAGCATCCTCTCGATGAACCGGCCGAAGCGGAGCAAGTGATCAGTAATTAGTTGTTGGTCTGACCGCAGGCCAATTAGTCCGCACTAATCACTAATTACTTCCTCATCGGCACCCAGCCCTTGCCGGGGATGAACTCGCGGCTGCCCTTGTCGGTCTGGCAGCCGGTGGCGGCAAGGACGACGGCGAGGAGGGCGAGCAGCAGCAGCGGTTTCATGGCGGGAGCATAAACGGGGTTGTCAGTCCCGCAAGCGTGTAGCAGATTGGCCGCGAGGTTCCGATGCCGGCGAAGTTCAAATCTCTGAAGGGCCACTTCCTCCTCGATGGCGGCAAGCTCGCCGGCTCCTACTTCCACCGCAGCGTTGTCCTCATCTGCCAGCACGACCCCGAGGGCGCGTTCGGCCTCATCGTCAACCGCCCGACGGACAAGAAGGTCGGCGAGGCGCTCGTGGCCGACCTGCCCGACACGCTCAAGGACCAGCCGCTCTTCCTCGGCGGCCCCGTGCAGCCACAGGCGATGAGCTTTCTGCACTCCGACATCTTCCTGCCCGACGCGAGCGTGCTGCCCAACCTCAACCTCGACCACTCGCTCGACGACCTGGTCGAGCTGGGCGGCTCCTTCTCGCCCACTCAGAAGCTGAAGGTCTTCGCCGGATACGCCGGCTGGTCGCCCGGCCAGCTTGATGACGAGATGAAACGCGGCGCGTGGCTCACGCACCCGGCTTCGGTGGAACTGGTCTTCGGCGAGGAGGACAAGCAGCTCTGGGTGAAGCTCGTCCGCCAGAAGGGGTGGCAATACCGGCTGTTGTCCGAGCAACCGGAAGATTTGAACTGGAACTGAACTGACGGCAGGCGGCGCGGGTGGCGCGGTTTTGGTTTGCGGCAGGGCCGTTTTTCCCCATCATCCGCCCATGCACGTCCAGCCGATCTTCCCCGGCGTGTTCCACATTTCCGACCACGGGCACTCGCTGCTGGCGGGCTGCCCGCCGGAAATCGTCAAGGTGCTCATGCAGCGGGGCCTCAAGTCCCCCAACCACATCCTGCTGCCGGACCAGCCGGTCAGCCACGGGGAGTCGCAGGTCGCCGTCGAGTTCCCGCTGTATCACCACCTGTTCTTCGGCGGCAAGCTGGCCGAGGGCGAGCCGCTGGGGTTGATTGGCAGCGCCCGCCGCATCCAGGCCGCGCGCGCCTTGCTGGAACTCACGCTCTTCGGTCCCGATGCCCGGCAGATGGCCGAGTGGGAAATGCCCGCCGCCCAGGCCGAGGAGCTGTCCCGCGAGATGCGCTCCTTCCACCTCAAGGACAAGCACGGCAAGGTGCTCCCGCTCGACTCGCTCATCACCACCCGCGTCCTTGAGGAGGAACCCTTGGATCTCGGCTGGTGCATCCTCCGCCGCGTCGCGCCGAACCGCTTCGAAATCGCCGCCGGCGGGCACACCAAGACCATTGACCTCACGCCGGAGCACGAGCAGTCGCCGCCCTATCCGGTGAGCACGGACCTCACGCCCAGCACGCTGGTCAAGCTGGGCGTCGAGGTGCTCGGCGGCTCCACGGGCTTCAGCGCCACGCAGGCCTCGTCCGGTCTCGCGCTCTGCCACAACGGCAACTACATGCTGGTGGACGCCATCCCGTATCTCAACGCCCACCTCCGCGCGCGCGGCATCGCACGCAACCAGATTCACTCGCTCTTCCTCAGCCACATCCACGACGACCACTGCAACCTGCTCTCGCTGCTCCAATACAACCGCCGCATCCAGGTGCTCACCACGCCGGTCATCTGGCGCATGATGCTGCGCAAGCTCGCGCTGCTGATGGACCACCCGGAGGAGAGCCTCCAGGAATACTTCGTCTTCATCCCGCTGCAGCCCGGCCAGGAGGCGAACTTTTTCGGCCTGCGCATCAATCCCTTTTACTCCAGCCACAGCATCCCGACCATCGGCGCCTACTTCGAGACCTCGCACTCGGGCAAGGACTGCCGCCTCATCTTCACCAGCGACACGCAGGCGCTCGCCGACCTCAAGCGCCTCCAGCGCACCGGCGTCATCAGCCAGGAGCGCTACCTGCAAATCGCCGAGCTTTACCGCCAGCCCGCGCAGCTCCTGCTGGCGGACGGCGGCGAGGGCCAGATCCACGGCGACCCCGCCGACGCCGTCAATTCGCCCGCCGAACGCATCGTCTTCCTGCATCTCGACAACCTGTCGGAGAAATTCCAGGCGCACTTCTGCACCGCCTCCAGCGGCAAGCGCTTCAACCTCCTGCGCGGCGAGACCGACTACAACCTCACGCGCACCATCGAGTTCCTGCTCGAATACTTCCCCGGCATGCCGCCGGTCTGGATTTCCAGCCTGCTCGCCAACCAGCGCGTGATGACCTTCAACGCCGGCGACATCATCATCCGCGAGGGCACGCGCTCCGAGGGCCATGTCTATATGATTCTCACCGGCTACGCGCAGGTGATCCATCACGACGGCGAGCGCAAGCAGTTCCTCGCGCAGATGGAGGCGGGTGAACTCATCGGCGAGATGTCCGTCATCCTCGGCCAGGGCCAGCGCAACGCCTCCGTCGTCGCCCTCAGCCCCGTGTCCGTGACCGCCTTCGCGGAAGGCTCCTTCCGCGAGTTCATCCGCCACCAGGGCTACGAGACGAAGCTCAAGGCGCTCTGGCAGAACCGCGAACTGCTCCAGTCCTTCCCCTACCTGCGCGCGCTGCAACAGCCCGTGCTGCGCGAACTCGCCACGCTCGTCACCGTCGAAACCATCTCGACCGCCGCCGGGCCGCGTCCGCTCACCGCCTTTGGCTCCGTCGGCAGCCTCCTGCTCCCGCTGGGCGAGGGCCTGGAAATCCGCCGTGCCGGCGTGGAGGAAATCATCGAGCCGAACGCCGCGCCGTTGCTCTGCTCGCCGGACGTGACACTCGTGACGGAGGCCGAGTTCCAGTGTCTCCTCCTCCGCGCCGAGCACGCCGCCCAGCTCCGCCACCGCATCCCCGCCTTCCGTTTCTTCTGGGAGGAAACTCTCGGCCTCCCGCTGCCAAAGTGACGGGGCGCGGCATTCATGCCGCAGCAGGGTGGAGCGGTTGAACGCATTCCGAACCCACGGAACTAAAGTGCGTCTCTGCGGCTTCACAGACTGTGTGAAACCCACTGATGAAGTTTGCGCGTCTCTCTTGCGAGGGGGCGGAAGGCGCGGAGCGTCTGGACTGCGGTCGCTTCAGCGCCGCTTTCCGAACCGCACAAGCTACGGGGACGCCCCGAAACAGCGGCGCTGAAGACGCGCGCAGTCCAGACGCTCCGCGCAGC
>Ga0172373_10005394_pt1 | contig 17546 bp, 13 predicted proteins | sample Lak10m_2_FD_114546 | JGI IMG/M metagenome (GOLD analysis project Ga0172373, IMG submission 114546) | Freshwater microbial communities from Kabuno Bay, South-Kivu, Congo - kab_092012_10m | ecosystem: Environmental > Aquatic > Freshwater > Lake | place: Democratic Republic of the Congo...
ACGCTGTCTCCCCTTGGCCCAATCGTCCAAAATTATTCCCTGATCCTGTCCCCTTCATCTCGATATCCATTCCTGTAAAAATGTTGTTGGCCAATCCAGATAAGCTGCGATCTGCGAATCCTAGTTCAATTTTTTGACCACTGATAGATCCTGTAGATCCGTTATTAACTGTGGCCGTTAGTTCCATTGACGTAATAGCATTGGCTGTTCCAACCCCAAATTTTCTGTTAATAGGATCCCAATACAAGTCGGCATTTGAACTTAAATTGCCCGAACTATCGTAATAAGGCACTCGGGTATAACCCCCCGTTAAAGGCCCAGTAATGTTTACAGGACTTGAAGAATTAGGGCGCAAGAAATATAAATTTTTATCAACAGAGCTCACGTATAAAGCCCCCATGGGTGAACTAGCAGGGACTGTTGCGCCTTCTTTGATGTACAAGGCCGTTTGAACTTGAACATTGTTATTGACGCTGACTCCGCCATTTACAGTAAGTAAGCTGTTGGGATTAATAGTTATAGGACCAGTATTTTGAATTTTGCCAACTTGCAAATAACTAGCAAGTGTCAGGTTTCCACTCACATTCATATTGCCAGCAACATCTAATTTTGAGCTTGGAAGAGTGGTTCCTATCCCTACATTTCCTTCACTAGTGATACGCATTCTTTCTTGAGGTGCACCTAAAAGTGGATCGGTTACAAAAACCAAATGAGAGCTAGGAAGCCCCGTGAAATCGGAGGCTCTTAAACCGATGATTCCGGATCCTACGTTACGGGTATTAACGCTATTGTCAGGCAAAAACAATAGCCCGGTGCCGGTATTTGAAAAGTTGGTTTGGGTTTGAAGTCGTACTGTGCCCCAAGACGAGGTATCCGAAGCCGTAAACGCCGTACCTGGTGTTTGAATATGCAATAAAGCACTAGGTAAAGACGTACCAATACCCACCTTGCCCGAAGGATTTACCAGCATATAGGTTTCACCTGTAGACTGGTTTCGAATGTTAAAGGTGGCTTTTTCAAGCGTAATGCCATTTAAAACCGATAAAGAATTGGCCTGAATGTTTCCAGAGACCAAAAGCCCACTAACTGGGGCTGTTGTGCCTACCCCTAAACTAGTTGTAAATACGCCTGTGTTACTGGTTAATGTGTTTCTAACTATCAACTGACTTGTTTTTAAAAGACTGTTTACTGAAACCGCTTGCGCGTTTAAGGTGGCAAAAGTACCTGTAGGAAAGTTTAAAGCCGATTTTAAAACCAAGTTATTGGCTGTTACTATAGTTCGAACATACAACGAATTTACAGTTACTGTTCCGTTAAAGGTGGCACCTTTATTGACCATTAAATAGTTAAAAGTGGCTCGTTTGGCTTCTAAGTTGCCTCGTAAAAATAAATTGGTGGCGTTAATCGTTCCCACAACATCTAAGGCTACCGTAGGATTAGAGGTTCCAATGCCTACAAACCCACCCTGAAAAATAGCCGCATATCGCGTTCCAGTAGTCCCCGTTACATCCACATCTAAACCATAGGCTTTTCCGTTGGTATCCATTTGAAGTTTTGAAAGATCTATCCTCATACCGGTAGCCTTTGCGTCTAATTTATTAACTACCGAGCTAGATTGTAAGTTCATATCTAACCCCGTTAAATTTTTGTTAAAGAAAAACACATTGCCTGGCTGAGCTGAGTTAATAGAAATATTCATTTTTTGAGAGGTAAAAGGACCCGATAAAAGACCCGTCAGCGACTTTTTAATGTCTAATTGCCCGTTGGGTTGGGTGGTACCTAAGCCAATATTACCTGAGGCATCTACATACAAGGTACCTTTGTTGATGTTCATGGTAACGCTTTCAATACCCCCTGAAACAGCTAGAGCATTGGCAGAAACCATTCCGTTTACATACAGTTCAGCACCTCGGGTTTCAGGATCGGTAATACCGATTCCCACCCTCGCTCTTTGCTCGGTTCCGACCAAAGTAGAACGTGCCACCAAACTTGATTTATTAACCACCAAGGTAGGTACATTCAAACCTCCTGATAAGTTAAAATAATTGGCAGAAACCGTTCCGCTAACTTCCAATTCAGCGACAGGCCTTGTGGTTCCGATACCCACATTACCGCCTTTAAAAATAGCCGCATACTTATGGCCATTTTCTGCCGTATTTACATTTACAGAAGCCACATCCACCATCAAGCCTACTGCTGCAGCGTCGTTTAATAAAAAGGCACTGTTACGGCTTCTCATGGTGATGTCCAAACCTTTAACCGTTACAGGTGTTTGGCTGTTGCCCCAATTTTTGTCGATATTCACTACTACACTTTGGCCAGTATAGCCCTTAATGTTGGATAAATTTCCATCGTGGCTTAGCTGAGATACTATTGAGGCTGCTGTAGTCCCCCCATAAGTAATGCTTGAGGTAGCCCTAATATCTTGACCGATACGGTACCGGGTTACTGTTAGATTTCCGGATACATTTAATTTAGAATTTAACTTATCCCAAAAAATGGTACTCATGCCTAAGGTGGAGTTATCTACCCAATAGGCTAAGTAGCCGTTGTTTCCAGTTCCTTTTTGTAAAGGCGATGAAATAATTTTGGTATTGCCTGAAGGATTGGTGTATTTAAATTCGCCATTGTCTACAAAAAGAAATCCATACCGAGATCCTGGGCCTGCATAATTGGCATCTTTTAAGTATAAATTATTGGCATTTAAATCGCCCAATAATTGCAACTGTTTATTGATCACCAACGAATTGGCTGACACAGTCCCTCGAACGGTTAGCCTGTCGTTTATGGGGCTTGAAATACCGATACCCACGTTACCTGAGGTGTAATAAATATTTAAACCTTGGGTTTTCCAAGGATTTGGAATAGGGGCAAATAAGGTGCCTCCAATATACAACTGACTTACATTAACCCCACCGGCCACATTTAAACGGTAGGGACTGGTTAAATTAGAGGTTCCTATGGCCATGTTCCCTGAAACAATCATGTTTCCACTCACGTGCAGGGCTGCCCTTGGGTTATTGAGTCCGATATTAACCCCAATGCTACTGGTAGACACAATAAAAGGAGGTCTGGTGCCTGTTGAGCTTCCGGGATTGACCATAAAGACATAGCCGGTATTGGCTACGTTTGAGGTCACTCCTACACTGTATCGATCGATACCGTTAATATCAAAAGTGATTACAGGCAGGGTTCCTGTTAAGCCACGATTAGACAATTCCAATAGACTATTAGGAGATGGGGTTCCTATCCCAATTTTACCTTGGGTTCTGAAGGTGTTTTTAAAGGGATTTTTTTCAGGATCTGACCAAGGAGAACCTGGGTTTGGGGTAATGGTAATAGTAGCACTAGGATTGTTAGGGTCGACGACCTTAAAGGTGCTGGCTAAAATGTTTCCACCTACTGCCAAGCGATCACCCGCAGAAAAAGGATGATTAAGTGGCACACCAATACCCACATTGCCAGACGCTGTAATAAACATGGCAGGGGTTGGGCTTAAACTAGACATAAACACAATAATATTTCGGGTCCCTGGCAAGGCTTGTACCGTTAAAGCTGCTCGGGGAATCGTAGTTCCGATTGAAACAGGTCCTCCAGGCACCGCCAAACGGTTTACGCCTGGTCTTGAGGTACCAATACCCACATTACCCGAGGTAGTCACGGTAAACGCATCGCCACCTCCAAAACCAACACCTCTAATTAAAAATTCTTTATCAACGTTTCTTGCAATGGTTAACGCTGAACGACTGGTATCAGAGGTACCGATACCCACCCCGTTATACGCACGAATTAAAAATTGATTAGACAATGACGACCTAAACGCACTGGCTGTAGCCGTAGGTACGTAGTCGGACCATACAAAAGTACCTTGTTGAAGTGCATTGGCCTGATACCCTGCAGCAAAACTGTAGTTGCCCGCTGCCGTATTTTGAAATCCACCGGCTACTGTGGCGTATTGTCCTGAGGCTGTATTTTTATATCCACCGGCTACTGTGCCTGCAAGCCCAGTTACTTTGGGGTTATACCCCATACCCACCGAATAATCAGCCAAATTGGCTTGATCCCATTCATCAAACAACACATGCCCTACACGAAACGCCGCTTTAGCAGGATACCAAATCATTTTGGTACCACGACCTTGTTCAGGTAAGGCTTCCCCTGAGCCATAGGTTCCTGTAAATACTACTCCGCTGTTTCCACTTACATGCAAGTTGGCACTGGGGCGTTTTAACCCTATACCGATGTTTTCACCCTTAAAGGTAAACACAGGGGTGTTTAAGTCGCCGCCTTTACCAATAATAAACGAATCGGGGTTGGTCTGATCGATACCCAACGAAAACATGTTTCCTCCGGCAATATCGAAGGTAATGGTGGGGTTTCCAGTAACTGAAGCAATTTCAAGCATATTTCTTGGCGTTGTAGTACCAATACCTACAAAGCCTAAGTCGTAAAACAAACGTCCAAAGTTTTCTCGAAGCCAAAAACTATCCGATGAAATCGCATTGTTTAAAGGCTGACCATTGATTCGAAAATCGGTTGCGTTTACAACCCCGTTTACATCTAAAGCCGAATTAGGCACAGAAGAGCCGATCCCTACTTTTCCATTTGAATCTACAAATAGAGCCGATTTACCTTGACTGGTTTGAATATCTACCAAAGGCGTCGAGCTGGAAGCTTGGCCTTTTACCATTAACAAAGCCGTAGGATTTGATAGCCCAATTCCTAAACGAGAATTGGTATTGTCCCAAAACAAATTATCCGACCCTGATAAGGTATTGGTTCCCGTCCAAAACGATAACTGACCGTTTCGCCCATTGCCTTGAATACCGGTTAATGACACCCATCCTTGAGAGGTATACCCTTGAAAGTCCCCATTGTCGTATTGAATAGTTCCTAATGCTGGGCTTGATTCAAGCGATTTTGCAATACGAATCGAGCCTCGAACATCTAATTTTTCGGTAGGATCTGTGGTGCCGATACCCACATAACCTCCTGTTGCAGGATTGGTTCCATCGTCATAGTAAATATCTAAGCCCGGCCCTGGTTGCCACGACAACTCACGGCGTAAAGCATCGGCAATAGGCACGCCTTGAAGGGTAAATTGATTGGCGTTCACCGTTCCTACAACATCCATCACATAGTTGGGTCTAGAGGTCCCTATCCCTACAAAACCGGTATCGAAATACACCGAGGTTGAATTAGGTCTTTTTTTCCAAAACAACGCTGTTTCCAAATCGTTTCCGTTAATGGTGTAACTACTTGCGTTTACCGCACCAGCTACATCTAAGGTGTAGTTTGGGGTGTTTATACCAATACCCACGCGGCCCAACTGATTACGTACCACAAAGGCATTGCCTACAATCAAATCATTTTGCATATTTACGGTGGAAGTAAAGGCACCTTGAACTTTGCTTGCATCTACTTGCAAAGCCACTTCAGCTACCTTAGATTGAATGGAATACGCAGCGGCTGGAACCGGTAAGAAAACTTCTTGAAAGTAAGTGCTGGGCAAATCGGGATCTAGGGACACATTGGGGTCTAATTGAACTTTTAACCCAAATCGTGGCGTCGTACTATTAAAGGTTTCTTCACTAAGGGGATTTCCTGTTTTAGCTCCTAAAACAATACTGCAGGTGCCGTTCACGAAGGTTACTTTACGCTGAATTTCAACCCATTTTCTGGTGTTTCCATCATAAATGGTAATTACCACATCGCGTCGGCCTTGAATAACCCCGCTTGATTGGCTTGATAAGGTGGCTTGAAAGGTAATGGTTGTGGGTGTTGCAGCAAACAAGGTTGCTACAACCCCTACTGCCATTAAAACGCCCGCAATATAATTTCGAATTTTATTCACACTGTTGCCTCTTGGTTAGGTTCTTTTCTGTTACTTGCTTGCATAATCGATATTCTTGTTGAAGAAACTTGCATGGTTTTTATAATCCTAAAAAAGATAAAAGAGGAGATAGAGTCATTTTAGATATTTTCTCAAAAAACCCTAGGTACGCCAAAATAAAAATAATAACAAAGCCGTACCGCTCAATTTGCATATAACTTAACTTGAATTGGGGAGGCAAAAAATACATCAACACCCTAGACCCATCTAAAGGAGGAATGGGACACAGATTAAAAATAGCCAGCCAAATATTTAGCATACAGCCCAACTTTAAAAATAAAGAGAAAGCTTGAAGCTCTGTAAACTGAAGGCCTACAAAACATAATAAAGCCAAAAACAAATTCATCAATGGCCCACAAAGGGCCACAATCATCATGCCAAACAAGGGTGATTTAAACCGATCGGGCTGCACGGGTACGGGTTTTGCCCAAGCCAACATCACTGGAAACCCCGAAATAATCGATAAGGCCGGCAAAATAACCGACCCCAATGGATCCATGTGTTTAATAGGATTTAACGTTAAACGACCCAAGCGCTTAGCGGTGGTGTCGCCCAAAGCCAAGGCTGAGTATCCATGGGCTAATTCGTGCAAGACCACACTCACTATCAGTATCACAAAGTAAACCAAATACCCGATCATCTTGGGTGTGCCCTTTGATACACTTTTCTTAATCGGGCTTTAGATACCGAGGTGTACCACTGTGTGGTGCTAATATCGGCATGACCCAAAAGCACTTGTACATCTCTTAAATCGGCCTCGCCTTCAAGTAAGTGGGTGGCAAAAGAGTGCCTTAAGGTGTGCGGAGAGGTGGTTTCAGGCAAACGGGCCAAACGAACATATTTTTTAACCACATTAAACAGGGTTTGACGGCTTAAAGGTCGGCCTTTTTCATTGACAAACAAAACTTGAATGTCGTCGATTTGCGGGCGTTCATGGTTAATGTAGTTTTGAACTGCTTTTTGGGCAAAATCACCCAAAGGAACCCAACGAACTTTTTGACCCTTTCCAAACACTTTTAACCAGGTAAAATTTTGATCAAAATCAGCTAAAGTCAAACTCACGCATTCAGACACCCGTAAGCCACACCCATAAAGTAACTCTAAAACGGCACGATCTCGTAAGTTGCCAGTGTTAATAGAACTGTCCATAAGCGCTTTGGCGTCATGAATAGATAGGGCCTTTGGCAAACCTTGCGGTTGTTTGGGTAAAATCACCAAGCCTTTGGGGGATTGCTTTGTAAGGCCTTCTTGAAACAAAAAATGAGCGTACGATTGAATCGCTGATAATTTTCTGTGAATACTAGACAGCGAATATGCTTTTTGGGTTAAATGCCCCGAATAAAGGGCGATAACACGAGGGTTTAAGTCGAGATCCCAGCCCATGTGATCAAAAAATTGGCTTAAGTCTGATTGATACCCGCTTACGGTATGGGCTGAGGCGTTTTTTTCTTGAATCAAGCGATCTAAAAAGTCGTCCAAGGCTTGTTTATGCATGGGCTATTACATACTCTTTCAAATGAAAAAATAAAATCATGGTTTTGGCATCAATAATTTCAAGGGTTTTCACGGCTTTTTCTAGCTCATCCAAAGTGTAAACAACGGTTTCAATGCGCTCGTCTTCATCCATATGTGTGGCCCCTTTTTGCAGACCAGTAGCCAAATACAAGTGTAAATACTCGTCACAAAAACCGGGGGCTGGGTAGGCTTCAGCAACTTTAATCCAGATGTTCGCTTCAAAGCCTGTTTCTTCTTTTAGCTCTCGTTTGGCCGCAATCAGTGGGTCTTCATTGGGGTTCATAATACCGGCAGTAGCTTCTATCATGTGGCGGGCCACGGGGGTTCTAAATTGTTTAACCAGATAAATTTTTTCTGCCGATTCAAACGCTAAAATGGCTACGGCTGGAGCGTGTTCAATCACTTCACGGGTGGCTTTAAGGCCGTCTTGAAGTTGAACGGTGTCTTTACGAACGGTTACAATTCGGCCGCGGTAAAGGTACTCTTGATTGAGGGTTATTTCGTGCATGTTGTTTTAAGTGTAAACCAACTTGGTTTCGAATCAAAATTAAGCTAAACTGACGGATACATTTTTTATGAGATTTTTTAGCAAATGTTGCTTTGTTTTTTTAATCGTCACAGCCTTTTTTATTTCAGGCTGCGCCTCTAAACATCAGACTAAAAATTCATATAAATTACATCCTATTTCAGGTTCATTTTTCACTCTTCAGGTTCCTTCTCATGCAAAAGCCAAAACCTTAGCCAATGGCGATGTGATGATTTTTGGTCCCACCATTTATGTACAAGCCTCTACCCAAAATGCCGGTTTTTCAGGCTATGCGTATCAGCTTAATTTAAGCCAATTTGAAAACCCACTTGAACTTGACGCCGAGGTTTGGGCCCGAGAATACACTTTAACTCGCTGGAAAAAGGGTAAAGACGGCACTACTGTTTTTCCTGTTTCTGGCCTTGGAAAACTAGATGAAGACAAAGTGGGTTGGACCCAAGTAGGCCCCTATAAAGCATTTGAGGTAGAATGTTACGGAGTTGATCAAAGTTTGATTAAAGAGCTCTATATTGCCCAAGGGAAAACTATTTACGGTTTAAGCTATACATTGCTGTCTGAAACAGAGGACCCACTACGATGGGTTCAAGAAGATATTTACGCCCTATTATTGGGTTCATTGGAGTTAAAACATGCCTCTACACATTAAAACCTTTGTGGTATCTGCCCTGTCACAAAATGCCCGCTTGCTGTGGGACAGCCAGACTCTTGAAGGCGTTTTGGTAGACCCTGGTGATGATTGTGACGTATTGATGAACGCCGTAACCCAAGAAAATGTAACGCTAAAAGCCGTGGTACTCACGCATTCTCATATCGACCATGCCGCAGGGGTGAACTGGCTATACACCCTGCTACCCGATCCTAGCATTCCGCTGATGGGCCACCAAGACGACGCCCCTCTACGCGAACGCATCGGAGTTCAAGCCCAAATGTTTGGCTATGACCCAAGCAAATATTCGGCTTGTCCTGAACCTACTGTGTACTTAAATCACCTAGACAGATTTAAAGTAGGCTCCTACAGCTTTGAAGCTCGGTTTACCCCAGGCCATGCACCCGGGCACTTGGTATTTTTTGCCCAACCCGATTCGGTGGTTATTGACGGTAAAGAATATACTACCCCCATTTTGCTTTCTGGGGATGCGTTGTTTAGGGGTTCTATTGGTAGAACCGACCTACCTGGTGGCAATTTTGACGTGTTAATGAATAGCCTTTACACCCAAGTATTAACCTTACCTGAGCACACCTTGGTATTGTCGGGTCACGGGTCCAACACCAGTATTGGCCATGAAAAACAACACAACCCTTTCTTTCAATAAGCTTGAAACCCAGCTAGCCAGCTTAGCCAAATCGGCAGGAATACGGTATTCGCTAGAGCCTATGATTCAGGCCCTTGAGTTATTAGGAAATCCCCACAAAAAATTAAAGCATGTTATTCATATTGCAGGCACCAACGGTAAAGGCTCTACGGCCCATTTTTTGGCCTCTGCTTTGCAAAGTAAAGGTCTGTCGGTGGGTTTATACACCTCTCCTCATTTGGTGTCGTATACCGAGCGTATTCAAGTCAATAGAACCCCCATTTCTGAAGCCAACTTTTTACACAGCCTTAACACGGTTATTCACACCCTTTTAAATCAAAACGGCCCCACTTTAACCGAATTTGAACTACTTACCTGTGCGGCTTTTTTGCATTTTCGGGCTCAAAACTTAGAATGGGTGATTTTAGAAACCGGGCTAGGAGGACGCTTGGATGCCACCAACGTAGTACTGCCCACTGTGAGTGTTATCACCTCCATAGGTTACGATCATGAAGCCATTTTAGGCTCTAGCTTAGGCGCTATTGCTGCTGAAAAAGCCGGCATTATCAAGCCCAATACACCTGTGTTTTCAACCCTTCAGGATCCCCGTGTAGCTGAGGTACTCACTCAGACGGCTCAAGCTCAAAAATCCCCCTTAAGCTTTGTTCCGCCCCTGTCCACACTGCCCCCTTCCCTGCCTTTACAGGGTCGGTTTCAACAGCAAAATTTAGCCCTGGCTCAAGCGGTTTTAAACCACCTGTTTCCAGCAACCACTTGGCCTGATGAAGCCTTTAGTAATACCCACCATTGGGGCCGATTTACCGTGCTCAAAAAAGAGTCTCAGACCCTAATTTTTGATGCCGCCCACAATTTAAGCGGGGTTGAGGCCCTTTGCCAAACCTTAAAATCACAGTACCCCGAGCAACCCATAACCGTAGTCACCGGTATTTTAAAAACCAAAAAAGCCGAACCTATGCTAAAAGAACTGCAAACAGTAGCCCAAAAAATTTATTATTGCCCCTTTAGCCCCGAGGCTTGGAGCTATGACATCCTCAAAAATAGCTCCCAAAACCTACTTTATTTTGATCCTAAAACCATCCCCCATTTACCCAACGACCCCATTGTCGTTGTTACAGGCTCGATTTATTTCTTGGGATTATTTAGGCTGTATTTTTCAAATACACATTGACATGAATCCCACCCTTAACTAGCATATCTGTGCATGAAACAACCGATTATTGTTAAAAAATTTGGCGGAACCTCAGTAGGCTCACCCGAGCGTATTCGTGCGGTTGCCGACCGTGTGATTAAAAGCAAAGAACAGTACGAAAACATCGTCGTAGTCGTTTCGGCTATGGGTGATACCACCGACGATTTAATTAGCCTTGCCAAACAAATTTCACTCACCCCATCCGCTCGTGAGTACGATGCCTTAATTTCAACCGGCGAAAATATTTCGGCCGCTTTGGTGGCTATGGCCATTCAAGAAAAAGGGCATGACGCTATTTCACTTACTGGCTGGCAGGCCGGAGTAAAAACTGAAAATATTCATTCTAAGGCCAAAATTGTGTCAGTAGACACCCAACGTATTCAAAACGAACTAAAGGCCGGAAAAATAGTGATAGTGACTGGGTTTCAAGGCCTAGACGATTTTAACAACATCGTCACCATTGGCCGTGGGGGCTCAGACACCTCTGCCGTTGTGCTAGCTGCGGCTTTAAAGGCCCCTGTTTGCGATATTTACACCGACGTAGATGGTGTGTACACCACCGACCCCAGAGTGGTTAAAAAAGCCTCAAAATTAAATGAAATTTCATATGATGAAATGTTAGAGCTGGCCTCGTTGGGTGCCAAAGTATTACACCCTCGTTCGGTTGAATGTGCCAAAGTAAACGGCATTATGATTCATGTACGTTCGTCGTTTTCAGATGTTGAAGGAACCCTTGTGAAGGAGGATAGCAAAATGGAAGTCAATCGCCCCGTAACAGGTGCTACGTTAAATGAAGAAGAGGTTATGATCTCGATTTTAAATGTGCCCGATCAACCTGGTATTGCCAGCCAAATTTTTAGCACCTTATCAGCCGCCTCGATTAATGTAGACATGATTATTCAAAGCACCGAGCAAAACAAAACCAACACCATTACCTTTACGGTTCATCAAGACGATTTTGCCCAAGCCAAAACATTGTCTGAGCACTTGGCCAAACAATTAGGCGCTAAAGACATTCAGTGGGACACCGCCATCGCCAAATTGTCGATAGTGGGTGTAGGCATGATTTCAAAACCCGGAGTAGCCGCCAAATTTTTTACGGCTTTAGGCAAAAACAACATCAACATTAAGCTTATTTCTACCTCTGAAATTAAAATTTCTTGCGCCATCGACAAACAAGAAGCCAAACGTGCGTTGGCCTTGGTACACAGCGAGTTTGGTTTGGACAACAACGCCTAAATGATAGACCTGCTGGTCTTTTTTTTAATGGCAGGTCTGTTTGCCGCTATTCCATTTGACCGTTTGTTGTTTTCTATTTACAACCGGTTACGTCATACCTACAGCCAACTCGATATTCCCAAATCAGCCGTTAAATTTTCAAAGGCCCCCTTTATTGTGGGGTTGGGTTGGGTATTTAATTTTTTAAAGGGATTTTTAATTCCTTTAGCGGCCACCCAATTGTTTGGCTTTGACGAGTGGGTGGTGATTGCCTCTGTGGGGCTAACCTTAGCCCTTCATATTTGGTCACCGTTTTTAGGATTTACTAATCGGACTCAGTTGTTTATGGTGTTTTGGGGCATTTACACGTTTTTAAACCCGGGCTTTATTGTGCTGTTTCCTTTGGCCGTTGGGCTGTTTACCTTTTTATGCGATGCCTACCATTTTGGCCTTGTGTTAAGCATGTTTTCTATGAGCCTTATTTTGTGGATGTTAAGCCCCAACACCTTTATGTTACCCTTAAACATTGTGCTGATTATGATGGGCTTTTTTGCCGCCTCGCACCGCATGTTATACCACCTCGAGCACAAGCCTTTTACCCTGTTAGATGCGTTTAATACGAGGCGGTAGATTATTTTAAGCGGGATTGCTTCCAACCTTTAAGCATAGTTACAAAGTTCTTATCTTGTTGACGGGTATAGTCATCTGCATTTTGAATGTTATAAGCTTTCAAATTTTGTCTAAAAAGATATCTAAATCCACCCAATGCTTCTAAAGCATCGGGTTCTGATTGAAAGAATTTTTGAGTTTGTTCGTGTTTACAATAATGGGTTATATCTAAATTAAGCTCTCTAGACACACCGCTAGCATACCTATCGTCTGTTACCCTACCTTGAAGGCTAAAGGTTCTAGAAAACTTGTGCATTGCGTTGGGAACGGCAATGGTTAAGGCTGCATTTGTAAGCTGCCCCTCCAATCCAGTTAAACCCGTTTTATAAGTGGCTACTAAGGTTTGAGTCAAAGTTATTCTTACAGTGGCAAGGTTGGCTTGATACTGTTCACGAGCTCCACTACGTCTAAAATGAACCCCTGAAGACGTAAGAAGTTGGCCAAAACTTTGGGTGGTTACTATGGGAAACAAAGTTTGAATATCATTTCTGGCTTGAAGATTTGGGAATGTTTTTAAATGTTTCCTGAGTGTCGTTTCGGTTACATTGTTTTTTTGTAATGTTTCAAGGGCATCGTACGCTTGTTCAGTGACATCGTGTTGATGCTGTACCAAAAACAGCCATCGTGCTTGAGGAATATGGTCTCTGTCTTCCGTTTTCGATTCTGGCAGTTGCGCATAAGGCCCTACATCCCATCGTTTAAGATCACGTCTATCCGAACGCACCCGCTCTAAAAATGTGTTGCCTTTGGCATCCAACGCATATTTATAAGCTGTTTTGCGTTTACCTGCACGCTTAAACTTAATAAAATCGTCTGGGGTTAAATCAACCGCATCATCAGGCTCTTTTTCGGTTTTTTCGGGGCTTTCTTTCCACGCTTGCAAACCGTTTTGATCTGCTTTTTGTGGAATCATCCATCTTCCATCCGTATTACGAACTTTCCAATGAATTTTCCCCAAATCAATCCTTACTCTAACCACTGGATCTGGGTTTTTTTCAATATCGAAGATATCCGACAAAATCAATATCGCTTTTGAAGACCAGTCTTCTTTTTTAAGTGCTTCAGAAAATTCTTTTAAAGCACCGCTTTCTACATAGGTTTCTATCCAAGTTTGTAGTACAGGCTTTAATTTCGAGTTATTTTCAGCGCGTTCTTGCATTTTAATCATCGTATCCAAAGAACTTTTTAAGGGCTCTGGAATACCCTCTGCCAAAGCTGGGCTTTTCATACATTCTTCAATAAATTCAGTGCATTGAAAAAGTGTATCTGTTGATAGTATTTTTAAAATAGCCTGTCTATAGCTATTTTTAACCTTATCTGAAAGTGGAGAGTCGAGCAGATCTTGATGTGTTTGGTGCGTTTTTTTGGGCTTTGAGGGAGTTGTAAATACCGTTTCGAAAGGTGTAGCTGTTATTTTTTTCATAGGTTTTGAAATAATAGCTTTTTTGTATCAATCTGAACAATCTAAATTAACTAAATTTTGGTAAACTACTGGCATTAACTTATAAAAAAAAGAGGTAGCCTAAATGCATCTAAAGCAACTTGCAAAGTCAAAGTTTATAGAGCTGTTTGGAATCTCGGGAAAAACCACTGTTGAGGGAAATATTGCAGAAATAAATATTGCTGCAAATGGAAACTGCCTGTATACCTCTGTTTTTTTGGGCTATTTACTGCCTTCACTTCGGGAATCCTCTAAATTTGCAGCACGGCTAAGTACTTTAGTTGGAAGTGATAAGGATTCTGAAAATCTAAGAAGATGGCTTTTGAAAAATATACAGGATCCGTCCGAATTAAGATCTATCAGTACCCCAAATACAAATTGTTGGGTAGAAGCCTTCAAAACACACATGGGGTTAAAGGGTAAAGTTTGGGGAGGAAACGAAGAGATCCAAGTGTTAGCCACTCAACTCAACGTATGTCTTCAAGAACATGTAGAGAATTCACAATCACCAGCTCATACAAAGTCTGACCGAACCCTTCCCGATGGCTATAACGAAAGTTCAATGGGGCCACTTGAAACTATTCATATTCTTCGTTGTAATCCAAATACGGAGGAGGCAATAGATGCCAAAGGCGATGTATTCATGCAAATTGCCCAATCTGAGTCAGTATCTACCGCACAATCGCTACAACATTTTAGACTCATAAAAAACTATTCCACTTTAACTAAGGCGTTAATTCCCTCCGACTCTAAAGAAGTTGACGATCCCTATTCTTCAGATTCAGAGGGCACAAGCTCAAAGGTCAACCTCAAAAAAGCAAACTCTATTCCTGTTATTCAAAAAAATCAAACCGTCTCTGCAGCACTCATGACTATCCCTTCTGTTCATTCAAAGGAAAAAATTCCTATCAAAGGTAATCAAATCATTTTTTGGGCTCGAAAAATATTCGACCATGTATCTGATGCTTCCATCGATATAAATACAAGAGTTAAGGCTGTTAAAGCGGCTGTACAGTCTAAAAAAGCAAGTATTCAAACCCCTTTAGACTGGATACGTTTGGAAGGTATTTTTGATACTTTCGCAAAACGCCCCGCTAGAGTTTACGACCCATTTGTGGGTATTTTAACCATTTCATTAAACTCTAAGACTGAAACCAGCGTAGACTTTAGGTATAAAGTAAGCCGTAAAAAAGTGAAGGAGAACTGGGTTTCAGAAACAACAACTATGCTTTACGCCCATCTTCATGATAAAAAATTGATTGAATTCCTTGTCAAGAAACTAGGGTTTGCAAAGTTCAAGTATTCTGACAATCATGGGCTTTCTTACCCAGATATTGTAAACATCCTGCATGATATACAAGCTAAGTACAAATGTACAGATGCTCAATTAGCTACGAGACAATTGGCTGTTTTAAAGGGAACGCTTGAAAAACCTACCGATGTAGACAGGTTTTTAGCTTTTTTTAATGCGGTTTTGTTTGGATCAGAGGCTTCTCGAAATAACCTCAGTTACGTAACAGGCCTTATGACCTTAGACCTCATCTCTAAAGGCAAGCTTAGCTACGAGCAAGCGTTTAAATCGCCTGACTATCAAGATATGCAAAGCGATAGCGATAAGGAGATCAACTTTGCCGTTTACCCAATGACATCCCCTTACACGGGTGCTAATAATTTTTTAGGTTATTTAACCTTAATAGAAGCAACCTATGCAGAAGAAATGAGTGGCCAAATTAAATCCGAAACGGGCATGAAGCTTGAAAGAGAGTTTCCTCAATGGGCCCAAATTCCTTTAAAAGAAGCTCTTTTAATCCATTTCTGGCTTTGTGAGGATGGTCTATTTGAAGATCCTAGAGCAAGTACAAATACCATTCTCATTTCATGTGCTGTTCAACGATCCATAGCCAATTTATTAGTCACTCATTTTGGAACACTACTTCTTTCACCCATCCCAAATAGTGACTACAAAGATCTAACCTGTATGGGGATTCATCCTATTGCTCATCGATTAAGCAATTCCAAACCACTCACCCCAGAACGACTAGGAAAATTACAGCAACAATCTCAGTCTTCCAGCAATGAGTTAAATATGATTTATTTAACCCCCTCCGAAAAGTATGCTTTGGAGAGTAGTTATTATAAAAACGAAAAACTTTACTATGACTCTCAATATGAGATGGCAGAAGCAGAAGACTACCAAAACGAAACGTATGGCAGTGATGAAGAAGGGCCTGATTAAGTAGGTCTTTTAATAATCAAATGCGTGTCCTGAAACTCATCTAAAATGGCCGACATTGTATTCACTTTGTGTCTAAGTTGAGTCACCTTGTCTGTCAGTAGCCTGGTATCCACCAGTTGAGTCATTTTGGCAGACTCTTGTTCAGCTCTAGATCTTTGTTGCTCAGACCTAACCATTTTGTACTCAGCCTCAATGCGTTTTACCATTTCGCGAAGTAAAGCGTATTCAGGGTGAGCCGATACCTGCTGCCTCAGCTCAACAAAAGCGCGGATGATTTTGACACTTATTTCAATTGCAATAGGACTCTTTAGCACGCTGGACAACATGGATACCCCAAGCTCTGTAAATGCAAAGGGCAGTTTTCTGACACCGCCCCAACTTGAAGTCACAAATTGTGACTTCAAGTTTTCAAACTCTTCTGATGATAATTGAAACATAAAATCAGAGGGGAAACGTGCGCTATTTCGTTTAACTGCTTGGTTTAGCACTTTTGTTTCAACTTGATACAGCTCAGGTCTTTAAAGCACTTTGATTGTAAAGCCTCTATTCCCTGAAACAATAATCATTTCTTCACCATTCACTGTTTCAGTTGCACTCGCATTACCCGTAACTACCATATGAAATCCAGATGAGCCTGTAGTGACAGTAAAGTTGCGCGAGGTCTGTTGAGGAAAAGAGGTCAACGTTCCTGACTTCAACGACATAGCCCATGAAGCACCTACATTATGAGGACCGGTCTTTGTGCAGGTTATGGTTACTTGCTCTCCAGCACTGTAGGTTGTTTTATTGGGTGATATTGAAAAACTTAAATAGGTTTTGTTTGAGTTATTATTATTTCCTCCATTAGCTGTGCTAGTCGCAGCCCCGCACCCCGCCAATGACAATACTGTTATAAGACAGACCCCTAAAAAAACAAGTATCCCCTGATTAACTCCTGAAGCTTTATTACTCATATAATTTTTCCTTTTTTATTTATTTTTTAAACTAAAAACCTAACATTACTCACGCACTCTAACTCTTTTTCCTACTCACCCCCTATACGCATAACAAAATATAAAAAATAATTTTATTGTACGCATATTTTGTATTTGGTAAAGATTCTACATCACACCTCATAGTTTGACAATATGTTTTTTGAAACATATAAAATTTATAACGTATCTACATTATACTTAGGGTATTTAAAGGCTCCCAAAATGAAGTTTTCTGTAAGTGAATACGCAGATGCCTCTGTCAAGTTTTGGGGAGCGCGGTGTGAAAGTCATGCTGGATCGGGATTTAGCAGAGTTGTATCAGGTTGAAACAAGGCGATTAAACGAACAAGTGAAAAGGAATCCGAACCGTCATCCGGGCCTTTGTAGCGTTGAGACAGCAGGTATCAGCACAGCCTGAGTACACATTGTTACGAGAAATGGTAAAACGCATTGAGGCTGAACATAAACACTTTAAAGCAGAGCAAAGCGCTTTAAAAATGACGCAAACCGTAGACAATAAATTGCTAACCGATAAAATGGCTCAACTCAGC
>Ga0172373_10005395_pt1 | contig 17545 bp, 14 predicted proteins | sample Lak10m_2_FD_114546 | JGI IMG/M metagenome (GOLD analysis project Ga0172373, IMG submission 114546) | Freshwater microbial communities from Kabuno Bay, South-Kivu, Congo - kab_092012_10m | ecosystem: Environmental > Aquatic > Freshwater > Lake | place: Democratic Republic of the Congo...
CGCCATCTGGTGCGTTTTGCCTTTTGCAAGAAGGACGCCACACTTGAAGAGGCCGCCTCGCGACTGCGGGCATGGTCGTAAGGTAATCGCATGAAAGTTGCTGCACTTCAACACGACATCACATGGGCCGATCGTGACGCCAACTTTCATCACTTGGAACAACTCATTCGTCAAGCAGTAATGCAAGGTGCACAATTCGTCGTCTTGAGCGAAATGTTCTCCACGGGATTTGTGGTTGACCGTGACGACATCGGCGAACCAACTGGTGGTCCGTCATCTCAATTTCTTTCGCGACTGGCATCGGAATTGAATGTCTGGCTCTGTGGAAGTTGCCCTGAAATTGAACAAGGTGATTCGCGACCATTCAATTCCCTAGTGGTAGCCCACCCCAATGGGACAGCCGACCGATATCGAAAAATTCATCCCTTCACGTATGGTGGAGAAGACAAACACTTCAGATCTGGTTCTGATTTTCTCACCATCAACATTGAAGATCTCCGCGTGTCATTCTTTGTGTGTTACGACCTTCGATTTGCCGATGAGTTTTGGGCTCTTGCTCATGACACAGATTTGTATGTGATTCCCGCCAACTGGCCAGAGTCACGACGTGAACACTGGATGTCACTGCTCACTGCTCGCGCCATCGAGAATCAGGCATACGTGGTGGGATGCAATCGTGTTGGCGACGGTGGTGGTCTGCATTATTCGGGTGACTCAATGATGATTGACCCACAAGGCATCGTTCTCGCAAAAGGAAACGCCGACGAAGTTGTTATGCATGCAGAGATCACTGCAGCACGGGTCATTGAAACTCGTGAGCGTTTTCCGTTCTTGCGTGACCGACGTTAAGGCTTACCCACGCGGGTCTATAGGAGTATCAATCCCAAGCGCCGATTCAATTTGCTCGGCAATTGACAGACAACGCAAGTCTGTATAACGACCGCCCATGACTTGCACACCAACAGGCAAGTTGTCGGCCATGCCACCAGGAGTGACGACGCATGGAAGACCAAGTAGGTTGCCGGGCAAGATGGGCCGCATAAGTTCAAGCGTGCCGATTGAACCTTCAAGCGTTGCAATGTCATAGTCAGCAACAAACGCGGGCTGGCTCCATGTTGGCAACACCACGACTTGATACTCCTCAAACCACATGGACCATTTGCGCGCCAATCCATCACGTTGGGTGTGCATGAGATAGGTGTCCAAGGTGGACATTTTGGGGAACATGTCAAGCGCGTTTGCAATCAGCGTTAAACCACCCTGACCCATCACTAATTCCACTTGGTCACGAATGTCATGCAGTTCCGAGAACAACATTTGAGCCCACAAGAGATAGGCCAATTCCATGTCCGGCGGAGTGGCTTCCACAACATTGTGACCCTCGTCGGCCAAGATGTCACCTGCACGTTTCACCGCATCAGCAATGCCTGCATGCGTGGAGCCACCCGGTGGATTTGTGAGTACGGCAACGTTGATTTTCTCTCCGGGGTCTAACCCTTTCAACGTCACTGGAAGACTCAGCGGATCTCTCGGATCTGGTCCGGCAACAATCGAAAAACCATGGCGGACATCTGACACCGTGCGTGCCATGACACCTTGGTTCAACATTGCTTGCGATGCCAGTGAGCGGTCTGGTGCCGGATATGTATTGGTGTGTGGTATCACACCAAAAGACGGTTTGATAGCCGTGATACCGCATGCGTGTGCAGGGTTTCGCAAGGAACCACCGATGTCATTTCCCAATCCAATTGGTGACATTCCAGTAGCCAGCGCAGCACCTTCACCGCCGCTAGAACCACCAGCAGTCCTGTCCAACATCCACGGATTCTTCGTACGCCCATGCAGTGACGAATCAGTGTGGATACGCAATCCCATGTCGGGAAGGTTGGTACGCGCCAACGGGATACCTCCCGCTGCTTTCATACGTTCAACAACCGGGGCATCTGTCGGGGCGATTGCCTCTGCGAACAATGGAACTCCATGAGTGGTGGGAAGACCAGCGACGTCGATGTTCTCCTTAATCGTGAAGGGAACGCCGTGAAGAGGACCAAGTTCAACCCCGCTCTTCACTGCCTTGTCAGCTTCATCTGCCATTCTCAACGCATCGTCAGCAAGCACACGAACAATTGCGTTGATTTGTCCGTTGACGTTTGCGATTCGATCGAGATGGGCTTGGACAACCTCGCGACTACTCACTGAACCGTCGGCAATGTCTGCCGCCAATTCAATTGCGCTTCTCTTCCATAATTCATTCGCCATGATCAGTCCATTTCATATCGGATTGGAAGGTGCTTCAAACCACCCACAAACAAGGTCTTCATCAATTCAGGGTCACCGTCAAAGGACACTGACTTCAATCGAGGAATCAACTCAGCGAACAGGGCCTTAATTTCCATTCGTGCCAACATGGCGCCTAGGCAGTAGTGAACACCGAATCCAAACGCAAGGTGTTTGTTGGGAGACCGTGAGATATCAAACTCGTGGGGCCGATCAAAGACGTCCTCATCTCGGTTGGCCGATGGATATGCCAACAACACGGACTCGCCTTTCTTGATGGTGACTCCGCTAATCGTGTAGTCCTCAGTTGCGGTCCGCATGAAATGCTTCACCGGTGTCACCCAACGGATGATTTCATCCGCAGCGGTCGAAACCAACGACGGATCATTTTTGAGTTTGGCAAATTGATCGGGGTTCTCTATGAGAGCCTGAAGACCGCCCGCAATGGCCGACGCCGTGGTGTCGTGTCCCGCGGTTGCTGCAATGACGTAATACGAAATGGTCTGCATCATGGTGAGTTCTTCACCATTGATCTTGCCGTTTGCCACCGCTGACGCAAGGTCGTCTGTTGGCTGAGCTCGGCGCTCCTCTGTCACTTTTGTGAAGTAGGCAAAGAAATCTTGAATCACCGCAATGAGATCCTCAGGCGATGAACCGCGACGCAACTCCTCGTCGGAACTTCCAAAGAGTTCCTGTGTCAGCTTCAACATTCGCGGGTAATCCTCTTCTGGCAACCCAAGGATGTCCAGAATCACATTCAATGGCATTTGCATCGCAATGTCTTGCGCGAAGTCGCACCGTCCATTCATGGAAGCCATTTTGTCTACGTAACGTTTTGCTAATTCAGCAAGTCGTGCGTCCAGCTTTGACAAATTCTTCGGCAAAAACCATTCACTTGTCACACCGCGTAGGTCACGATGCTCTGGATCATCAACATGGATAAGAGTGCGCAACATATGCCCATTCTCCTGATTACGCAGGTCCGACGCCGCTGGCCCCAACACCGGGCGCGGCTCATTGATGAAGATGTTGTTATGAAGTTCAATTTCCAAAACGTCTTTATGTTTCGTAATTGCATAGAACGGGTTGAAGTGTCCTGTTGGGTCAACGAAATGATGAATGGGAGATTCACGTCGAAGAAGATCACACGCTTCGTGAAATCGCACATCATTTGCATACGCAGCGGGATCGGTGAAAACCAGTACTGCCTGGTCTGGTGTGAGTGTCATACAGCCCCCTTGTCATGACTACCCCTCTATCTTTCCCGAAAAGATGAAGTGTGGGCAACACGGACGAGGAGAATGTTGTGTTAGGCAAACCCTTCAAAACGGTCGCGCGGAATTTCTTTCCGCTGACCGCTGAGGCTCTTCACTCGCAGAATTCGCACCATGAACCACCGCACATAACGCATGATGTAGCCCCGTAATTCCAACGTGGCCTTGCGAACCTTCATGTACTTGTATCTCCGCGCAGCCATCAGGGACTGCTTACGGATCAGTTCTCGGTGAAATTTCGCAACTTGTCGCCGAGGCTTGAGCGTGCCAAAGCCCTTATTGGGGCCATCCAATTGAGGAGTGTGTAGGCCGATTTCTCGGAGGTAATCGGCGTACGCGTATGCGAACTCGCCGAACACCACTCGCTCTGTCTGGGACTCTCGAATTTCGTCCTCTCCTACTTGGATCGAGACGCAATGACCCGCATCGACCAAGGACTGAAGAGTTAACTCTGCGAATTCGGTACGACACACCACCAGACTGATGCCTGTCTTCGTAAACACCGTGCTAGGCAACCACGCATCGCCAACAACGATGTCGGCCAAGAAGTTTGAATGGTTGATGCACACATGGCAACGAGATGTATTGAAATGCCGATCAAACGCCACTTGATAACCAAAATCAACACGACGACTTGCAGTGAACTGTTCTCCATCACGAGTGGTGACCGTGAGTTTGCCCACTGGTCCACCACCGCGATACGAAATGTCTGAAATGTCATCCGGGTTGTATCCCAAATACTCACCCATTGCATGAATGCTGTGATGCGAATACTGCCATCCGCAGAGCAACCCAATACTCAGAGAAATTTTTGAACGAAGTTCGGGAGAAAACCTCTTCACCCACGCATACAGACCTTCAAGCTGACACGGAATCGCGACGATGGCCAAGCGTCCTGGCGTCTCTTGCAACAACTTCAACGCACTTGTCTGCTTCAAGTTGTGATAAATCGACCCGGGCAACGTATCGACATCATCGGGTGTTTGCACCAAGCGGGCGCCGAACTCAATTCCATCCACATGGTCGAGGGCAATGACGCCATCAATCTGGTGTGTCGACAAGAGATGACGCAACAATTCCTTGATGAGCCCACCGGAACTCGCAGCCATGTTGCGCGACGTTGTCGTACTTTGAGACAGATGCACCGATCGCACCACACCAAACGGGCCCACTGTTGCACCTGGGAAGAGATACTCCTGTAAACCCGCATAATCAACTGCAACGGCAGGACATACATCGGCAGCAGCTTGACCACCAGGAGTCTCTGGCTCATAAATCAAGCGAGACGGACTCAACGACACTCGAACCGAAGCATCTGCCATCTCACAGGCACCACATCCGATGCACATTCCAGATTCGATGACACCAGACAAGTCTTTTGTGACATTCATGATGTCGCCGCCTCAGCAATCACGTCAAAGTTGCGAAACGAACGTTGCTGCACCGCAGGGAGAGCTTCTCGAATGGATTCACGAATAACGTCCGCTGACGCCAGTGACGACACAACCTTGTCCACCACAACATCTGGCGTCTTCAAAACCTGAGAATCCATTCCAAAGTCCATCAACCCAAAGTCATCTAACACTTCGCGATACTTGTGGCTCCATCCAACAACAACGGTGGGGGTTTCCGTGCAGAGTCCAGAAATCATTGCATGGAAACGAGATGTCACCAACACCTCACCAAGCCCGATGAGTCTTCTCAACTCACCAGCAGCAAGATCTGCGTCTACCAAAACAACTCCTGCGTCACCGATCAACTGCGCGGCGACTTCACGGCAGACAGGGCCATCGTTCATACGACCTTCACCATGTCCCACTCGATAGGAGTGGGGCGCAATCACAATCCCCTTGTTGGTTGTGGCGCGCAATTGACGAATCAGCTGTGCCACGGCTTCGACATAGTTATCGCCGCCATTTTCAAAGATTCCCTTCACAACGGCGCTGGGCATCACCACAATGAAACCATTGGTCAGAGAACTAATGGATAAGGCAACTTCAGCTGGAAGTTTCGCAGACTCTTCTAACGAGAAAGCCAAGTCGGCGACATCGACAACATTCGACAGCTTCAATGAATCAAGGTGTTCTCGGGTTCTAGCGCCACGAGCACAAATGGTGGTCACCCGAGGCAACACCAGACGTGACAATACTGAATTCACAGGGGACTTGAACGGCCCGAGTGCTTGAGCAGCCTTCACCGTTGGAACTCCCAGCAACAACGGGACACCCGTCATCAATGCGTTGTAAACGACAATGGGAACTCCCCGACCGTCAGCAAATGAGATTCCGGCAACATCGACGACAACATCAGAATCCAACATCGCGCGACAACCGCGAGAACGAACCCAACCAAGCGGCAATCGAATCATCCGAGCAACCCTCGCAAGGAGTGCAATTGGAAATTCGACAAGTGCAAGACGCAACGGCTGGAGACCAACGACACTGACATCCGCATCGCGTGGAACCTTTGGCGCATCAGCGTTCGGATATGTCGTCAGCAAATTGAAATGTGTTGCGCCAAGTTTTTCCGGCATACGCGCAATGACAGTTTCCACCATCGCTGCCGCACCTTTGTTGGCAGACAATGCGCCACCGACTATGGCGACGCGACGCAATGGTGTGTTCACGATGGATTACGCGCGCGGGACAGAGTGTGAGGACTTTGTTGCACGCACAACTAAGTCGGCCAACAAACCAACCGTGATGACCTGCAGTGCTGCAAAGAACACCAACAAGGTGTTGGCTGCCAAACGGAAATCCCTGTTCGACCAGTCATATCCCAATTTCGCGAATCCGGCACCCAGGAGAATCAACCCAATGGGAAGAAACACCTTTAATGGGTTATACGACAACGTCATTCGGATGACTTGCAGAATGTAACGACGCGTGTCCTTCAGCCAATGGAATTTGGATCGCCCTGCGCGAGGGAAATACTCAATGGGGAAGAACGCAATGCTGTACCCATTTCCAAGAAACGACATTGTCAACGTTGTGACGCACGAAAAACCCTTCGGGAGTTCATGAACATATTGCATGGCAACATCGCGACGGAAGGCTCGCAGACCTGAATTCAAGTCCTTGATGTCAGTCTCGGACAGGTAACTGGCCAATTTGCGAATGATCCACTTTGCGGGAGTGCGAAGAAGTTTGTGAGTTCCCTCTTCGGTCTGACGCCACCCAACAATGTGGTCATAACCATCCATCGCATCCACCAACTCGGGAATCAGATTGTTGGGATATGTCATGTCAACATCGGTCCACACCACTACGCGACCACGTGCGGCCGTGGTGCCGGTTCGACGCGCAGCACCACTTCCCTGATTGCGCCTGTGTGTAATCAACGTGATGCCCGGAATATTTGCCAACTCGGTCTCGGAGCCATCGTTTGAACCGTCGTCCACCACGATGATCTCGAATGAATACTTCGATGCTGTGAGTGCTTCTTGAATGCGGTCGATCTCTGCGCGCAAGTGACCCTTCTCGTTGTAAATCGGAAGGACGACACTGACGTCGCACTGGTCGGGGTGATACTCGGTCATTTTTAGGATTCTCCGGTCAGCAGTGGGGGCTTCCCACCCGTTGCCACAGTACTCGCGCGACCCCTGGCTCATCGGCGACAATGGACCATTCGCCGTCTATGGGGGGCTTATCTCCCCACCCGTAGAGGCAGTTATAAGACGCCGGAATCGTGGAACCGGGTGACGAAAAGTCGAAACGAACGATGCGAACCGGATGCAATCGGTACCTCAGGTAGTAATACGACGGGTCGTTGCGAATACCAGAATCGAAGCCCACCAATGTGGTGCCGGAATCTTGCACCAACTGAATGGTGTTGGTTTTCCCTTCCATGTTGTCGCTTCGAGTCAGCAGACTTCGTTGACCAGAGGTGATATCTCCTACGGCAAACAGCAACACCAATGCAACGACTGCGATGCTGCGACTCTTTCGAGAGACGAGCCACAATGCGAGGCCAATCGTCAAAAAGAATGCAGTGAATGTGAGAAAGCCTGGCGACACCACGTATCTCGCCGCATCAGCACCAACGATGTTGGGAAAGACAATGTTCTTTCGCGAAGCACCGCCCTTCACACCATCGCCGCCGTCAACGATGACGTATGCAATGGAAAGCAGTGGCATCACAATTAAAGACGCCAGCCATGCCTTGCTCGCAAAAACGTCCTTGCGAGACAGTGCTACAACTGCCACCACCACAACAGCGGGAACCATCATCTCTACATAACGGCCATACATCAAATGGTCGCCTCGATTGCCATGCAGTAATTGCAGACCTCCAGTGAAGATGATGGAAAACATTGACAATGCCAAAACAGCCAAGGTGACCGATTCTGCCCACGAGGAATCATCGACGTTTCGCTCTCGACGATTGCGAATCGTTGACCACACCGCAAATGTCAAACCAAGCCCAACTAAACCAGCAGTGGTGGCAAGGAGATACCACGTCTGCCCCACCATTGTGCGAAGCAACGCGGGCCACAACTCTGGTCTGAACAAACGTGACAACAGACGATTCTCTTGGTCATACGACTCAACATAAATCGATGCCTTAACAAACTTATTCAAGAAATAAGACACCGCGTAACCAGAGATCATCGCCATGCCCGCAATTGCAAGCGCGCGGAAAGTCAAACGCTTCATTCGCCATAACCACACGCAGAGAAGCGCAATCACCGGCATCAACAAAGTGAATCGACCATGCAACCCCGGCATGAGCCCGGTGTACACACACAACACAACTGCATCAGTTGCCCTGCGAGAACTCACCGTGCGATGCACCAAGGCAATGAACCCCAAGAACGCAAGACGAGCTGCAATCTCTGGCCATGCAAACATTGCACTCACGATTGTCCCGGGCAATACAAGAACAAGCAGAGAGACGAGTCGCCCCACTGACTGTGACACCTTGAATGTTTTCACCGCCACTCGACCGGCAAACCACGCGGTGAGAACCGCAAAAATGATGTTGACGAACAATGTGACTCGATAAGCCCCAGAGATGGAACCCGTGATGAGACCAGCAAGACCTGTGATAATTCCAAACCCAGCGGGATAAAAACTGCCGGTAGGAATGGGCGCCTCAACGTGACCAATCAACGCCTGGCCATTTGTGAGAAATCCCCATTCGTCCGGGTGAATGGTGGGTGCGGCCATACGGGCTGCCACCGTGAGCATGAACACAACGGTCGCAAGACCCGCCGTCAACGCAATCACCAAGTGACGACGAGTGGGAATCAGCGGTTCGGAACTGTGCCACGAACTCCAAGCTTTTCGAATCCCTGCAAAGACCACAGAGAAACCCTAGTTTCCAGCCACGCCCGAGACAGGTAGCCCTTAGAGGTAACCGGCCTCTCCGTTGTGATGATTCTCACCCGAACGCTCACGTTCACCAAGATGGACCAACGCTTCCCCAACAGGAAAATGAATGCTGGAAAGTTTCTTCAGGTCGTCACCGGATGTGATTTTGTTCTCCAACATCCATGCACCGTGATGTGCCACCACCTCGTTAAAGAGACGTCTCACTTCGCGTGCGTTACCGAATGACTCCCCGCGATCCCATGACGACACCACCAGTTTCAGTGCACCACGAGCCACGTCATCGAGCTCGTAGTCATATTCGGCCGCTAGGCGTTCGAAAATCACGGTGAGTTCATCGTCTGAATAATCAGGAAAAGGCAAGGTGTAATCGAAACGACTTGCTAATCCAGGGTTCATCGACATGAATGTCTTCATCTCAGCGGGATACCCCGCAACGACGACAACGATTTGTCCGCGATTATTTTCCATGTACGCCAAGATTGTTTCAATAGCTTCATGTCCGTAGTCATTCGCATGATCTCGTGCCAATGAATACGCCTCATCAATGAAGAGGACTCCCCCCTTGGCCGAATCGAGGGCTTCTCTTGTTTTGATAGCCGTCTGACCCACATAACCGCCCACCAATAGCGAGCGGTCGACTTCCACCACATGACCACTGCTTAACAAACCAAGAGATTTGTAAATGCGCCCAATGTGTCGTGCAACTGTTGTCTTGCCAGTTCCGGGGTTCCCGGTGAACACCAAGTGTGGCGATGGTGCAACCGCATTAAGTCCGTTACGACGACGGACGCGTGCCACTTTCTGCACATCTGTGATCTGCTGCACCATTCGCTTCACAGGCTGCAGACCCACCATCTCGTGCAGTTCACTCAATGGCGTGCGATCGACAGTGACAGTGGCCGTAGCGGTCATTGTGGCCTTGGGACGTTCTGGTGCATCACGAGTGGGACGAGGACGTTGGCTAACGGATTCCTTCTCTTCTTGTTGATCCGCTTCCATTTCAAGCAGTGTCAATTTGTCCGTCCACTTGTCAATGACGTAATCAAAAGACCCAAGGACTTGCTCTACCTCGGCTTCTGTTACTTCTTCGGCAAGAAACGAGTGGGTTGCAATGACACGCACACGACGTCCATCAACTTTTTCAACTCGCGCCTGAACGAACGGCATCCAACCAGTACGAGATGTCACCCATTGATGAATTGCTGGAGTGTCATTCACTGTCATCACTTCGGCATCGATACGCAACACAAGCGTTCCATTGAAACGCTCGTACAACGTGGCACTGCCCTCTACCGAGGCCCCCGTCTCGAAACGAAGGGGCCACGGTGCCGGATCTTCTGGGTCGTAGTCCTCACCAAATGCCGGGATGACATCGACCAAGTTCAAGAAGTATTGACCGATACGTTCCTCTGCCTCAATAATGCGCACTATTTGCGACCTCCGGTGTTTGCTTCGACATAATCGCCCCACTCGTTGTCCAGCAGGTCGAAGAATGTTTGTGTCCATGTTTCATACAACGGCCATGTGTCATTCATCCATTGGTGTGCCACATCATGCTGCACACCTTCGTTCAGCATGTACCAGGCCTTCAGGACAAAGCCCGTGCGGCTGCGGCCACCATGGCAGTGCACCACCACTTGGCGACCCTCACGAAGAAACGCGTTAATGGCATCCACGCTTTCCTTCACTGCGAAGAACAGGTTCGGGTTGCGATCGCCTTCGTTGTCGCGCATGTACATCTGTCGGCGGTGAGGGTGATTCTCGAAGCGATCTTCAGTGATACACAGCGACACCACACCGAAGTCCGGAGACACCGACGCTGCCCCATCGAGATTTGCCGCCCACACACCAGATGGGTGAACCATCTGTGGCGCAAACGCTGGCTCTGGCGGGGTGATGGGAGCATCGCCAAGGTTCAGCAAACGGCGACTGATGTTGACGAGGTCTTGCCCCTTGTAAGTGACCTTGCCAGCATGTGGAGTGTCAAGGCTGCCGTGCACATACGTTGTCCAGCGAACAGGAATTCCCTGCAATCCGTAGAACGCACCAGCCATTGCACCAGCAATTGCCGCAACGGTGTCAGTGTCGCCGCCAAGGTTGATGGCAGCGACGATTGCATCATGGAATGACGTGGTGGAACGAACCGCCCATACCGCTTGACCAACAGCTGTCCACACGGTTCCGTTTGGAAGAACATCGTCTACTTCGGGATCAAAGTCCGGAGACAGCACATCTGCAAACTCGTTGTCCAAGAATGTCGAGTACGGCGATTCAGCAAAGAACGCAAAAGCCGAGTCAACGCTTGCCGAGAAATCGCCAGTGATGATGGTGTTACGAACAATGTCTGCAACAAACGCTGCGCCGAACGCTGCCGATGGATCGAAGTGCGTGAGTGAAGCCTGCGCCATTGCCAATTCCATGGCCTCAAGACGAGACAAACGAACCCCGTAGATGCCAATAGGCGCAATGCGCATGACCGCACCGTTGCTGGCCGTACGTCCACCCAAAGCTTCGTGGGCAGCTTCTGCTGCTCCCTCGTGAGTGTCAGCGCGCAACGATTGCGAAATGGTGATGCCCACATCTTTTGCGGTTGCAGCCCATGTACGGAAGTGACGCCACACAACCTCTGGCGCGAACCCGTCGGCTTCTTCAAGAGCATTAGCCAATGCAATGGCCATTTGCGTGTCATCAGTGAATTCGCCTGGAGCCCAACCGAAACCACCGCCACCAATCATCTCTCCAATTCCACCAACGACAGGCTTTGGAAAACGCTCTGCGTATAGTCCGCCTGGTTTGAACTCAAAGGGAGCGCCGACTGCATCTGCAACGGCCGTTCCCATCAACACGCCGGAGGCGCGAACTTGTTGAGGATGCGATAACCGGGAAAGCCCGGAAACGGTGACGTGGTGTGTGGTCATATTTTCTCCATTCCCTTGCACCTGGGGATATAGGTACAAGTGACTAGAATATAGCACACGGGTGTTTCGACCCTTATGAAATAAGGGACAGAGTGACCAAAATGTGTCAAAATGTCCCTATGGCCCCCGCGAAGAGAACCAAACAGATGGACTTTTATGTCTACGTCGACACCGTGGTGTTCACTATCAATCCAGATCGAGCAGTTGATGCGCGAGACCGCCTAGAGGTCCTCGTGATGCGACGACCCGAGCGCTCCACCAACAAATGGGCACTCCCTGGCGGACTCGTTGGCGACAACGAGAAGCTGGAAGAAACCGCTATCCGCAAAGTCAGCGAAGAGACCGGCATCATTTTGAAACAACGCGATCTACATCAAGTTGGTGCCTATGGCGACCCAGACCGCGACGACCGATTCAGGGCAATTGCCGTTGCCTACATGGCCCTGGTTCCCCACCCCGGTGAGATACAACCGCGACAACATTCAGATGAAGCGGCTTTCATTCCCTACCGCCGACTTCGCGACAAGCGCATGCTTGAGTTCGACCATTCCGAAATCATCTATCAAGCACGCAAGACTGCGCGAAGAATGTTGGAAGACACCAGCGTTGCGTTGAGCTTTTGTAAATCAAAGTTCACCATCAGTGAACTTCGAAGCGTGTACGAAGCATTCCTTCAATATGAGGTTGACCCTGCAAACTTCCGACGAAAAGTTGATGCAGTGAAGAATTTCGTGACGCCAATTGATGAGTTCGCCGACTTTGGAACTCAACCTGGTCGCCCCGCACAGATGTACAAGGCCGCAACGCAAACCGGCAATCGCCTGTCGACGCCCATTCGGTTCCGACGACCGAATGATCCGTATCTCGACAAATAGCCCTACTCTGCGCTTGGACGCGGCTTGTTTGGATCTGGTTCTTTTGGCAGACCCAACACACGTTCACCCACAATGTTGCGTTGCACTTGAGCAGTACCACCCCAGATGGTGGACGAGCGATGCTGGAAGAACATTGATGTCCAACGATCGGCGACATAAGTACCATTTGAGTCGTCTTCAATCAACATCGCTTCAGCACCACGTGCATTCATCATGTGGTTGGAGAATTTCTGCGCGTACTCAGACCAGAACATCTTGTTGATAGACGCTGCCGGTCCTGGCTCTTTGCGTGCGAGAACTTCAGACAACAACTTCAAACCCTGGAATCGCATGATCTCAACATGACTGAACGCCCACGCAAGTTGCTGACGTGTCACAGGGTCTTTCGACTTGCCGTTTTCCTGCAGCATCTTGACTGCTTCCCAGAACTGCTTGGTGTATTCCACGTGTTGTGTGGTGGCGTGACCGCCGCGCTCGTTGCCAAGTGTTGTCATGGTGACGCGCCAACCATTGTTCATGCCGCCAATGATGTTGGCAACAGGGGCACGTGATTCCGTGAGGAATGTTTCAGTGAAGTGTGATGCGCCGTGTGGCTGCTTAATTGGACGAAGTTCGATTCCGTTTGACGAATTGTCGTCTTTGAACATTGGAAGCAACACGTACGAGATGCCTGCGTGCTTTGGCGCATCTGGATCTGTGCGGCACAGACAGAACATCATGTTTGCTTCGGTAGCGCCAGATGTCCACACCTTCTGACCAGTGATGACAACTTCATCGCCGTCAATAACTCCGCGAGTCTTCAGTGCAGCAAGGTCTGATCCCGCATCGGGCTCGGAGAATCCTTGGCAGTAGCGATCTGTGCCATCGATGATGCGTGGAAGGAACTTCTTCTTTTGTTCTTCAGAACCCCACACAATGATGGATGGCCCAACAAGCCACTCACCCATTCCACGAGTAATGCGGGGAACATTGGCACGAGCGAACTCTTCGTTGAGAACAGCTACTTCAATTCCAGTGAGGCCACGACCGCCGTATTCCTTTGGCCATGACACGCACATGTATCCGGCTTCAGTCAGTTTTGCGGCCCACTCTGATGCTCCGGGATAACGACCACGAGTCACCATGTCGGTGGACACGCCAATGAGTTCCTTTGGCTTGTTGGCCTCTAGCCATTCGCGAATTTCTGTACGAAATGCTTGTGCGGCAGGACCGAGATCAAGTTCTAGAGCCATGGCTTCCCCCTCTGTTCAATAGGGAAAGTATTTCAGTTAGTCAAGCGCAGACAAGAACCGAAGAATCGCGTCGTTCACCGGCGCTGGGTGGGTCATGTTTGCCGCATGCGGTCCACCCTCAATGGGGACCAACGTGGTGGGGCCCGCCAACTTGTCGCGCAGCACTTCAGCCTTCTCCATTGGAATGGCAACGTCGGCGGTTCCATGAATAATGAGAGCTGGACACGAGATCTCAGGCAAACGGTCGGTGATGTCATCACGGTGCATCAAACAGTTGAACGCCTTAGAGAATTGGTCGGCTTGCATCACAGACCACTTGGCGAACCAATCAGACCACTCTCCTGGTCCGAGAATGATGCCGGCAATGATGTCCTGCACAGCAATAGATCCGTGCTCGACCCATGCTGCATGCAAACCGTTGTATGGCTCCACAGTCTCTGGAGCCTCGGTGCCCGACTGCGTGTCAATCAAAATCAACGCACGCACTCGCTCTGGCGCTGTGAGTGCCACGCGAAGACTCAAGAATCCACCTTGCGACATACCACCAACAACCGCTGACTCAATTCCAAGATGATCCATCAACCCGAGAACATCGTTTGCAGAATCCCAATACGTGAATTCGCCCGTTGCTTTCGTGCCGCCGAATCCACGTTCGTCCCATGTGATGACTCGATAGTCGTTCTTCAACGCGGCGACTTGATGATCGAACATGCTGTGATCCATCAAGAAACCGTGACTCAAAATGACGGCGGGGCCTTTGCCGCCTGAGTCTGTGTATGCGATGGTGGTTCCGTTGATTGAAGCTGTTTCCATGTGGCAACCATAGACCTTTTTTGAATGGCCGTTAACCCCACTCGCGCCGCATTGCTGGAATCACGTTCTCCACATATTCGGCTAACAAGTCTTGATTCCACGGCGGTCGAATTGCGATGTTCACCATCTGTGCGCCGGCTTCAATAAATGGCGCAATCTGTTCCATTGCATCGCTTGGACGGCCGAGTAGTGAACCCGAGATGATTCGCTCTGATGCCGCGCCCCACTGTGCCTCCAATTGAGATGTCACCACACCGATGTCGTCATTGCTGAGTGCATACGACAGATTGATACTGCGCTCAACATCGCTGGGCGCTCTCCCCGCCTTCACACACCAGTCATCCAAGATTCCATTGAGTTCTCGATATTGCGAAGGACTCGCGTAAGCGGCGTTCCAGCCGTTTGCATATGCCCCTGCCATTCGCAACGTTTGCTTTGGTCCAAGACCACCAATCCACAACGGCATTGGCCCCATGATTCCGGGCACCATTGATGCGTCTTGTAATTCAACGCTTGGAGAACTCTGCGTGACACGCTCTCCCTTACGCCATTTGTTGATTGCAACCAGTTGTCCTTCGAGAACTTTGAATCGATCTCCCTGGGATGGAAAATCGAAACCAAAGGCTTTCGCTTCTTGCTCGTGCCAGCCACTTCCCATTCCCAATTCGAATCGTCCACCTGATAAGTGATCAACAGAGATGGCGCCCTTCATCAGCACACCAATGTTGCGATACTGCGAACAAAACACCAAACAACCAATTCGTGCGCGACTGGTATCAACGGCCAATGCACCCAGCATGGAGAACGCTTCAAAGTGAGGCTGCGTACCGCCTGCAGGTGGCGCTTCGTACAAATGGTCCCATAACGAGATCCAATCGACTCCTGCTTGGTCTAACCATTTCCACAACGTACGCAACTCAGACACTGTTGCGTTTTGTGCCCCAAGATGAACTCCGAATTGAACCGCCATGTAGATCCCCCTTTGGAGTTCACCGTAGTCAATCGATGAACCTTGTCTCAGCCTTCGAGGAGGACTGTCCAACCGGTGTCATCAACGGAGAGTTCGCGTATCAATGTTCCGCTTTGACATTCAACGAGCGCATTCTGCATCGCCTCTGCGAAGCCCCACTGCATCGTGCGTTGGCTAGTAGATAACTTCGTCGCCTCATAGTCACGCCGAACATTCTGAGCGCGTTGAAACGCATTGAGGATGTCATCCTCATTGCCCGACCGTATAGATGACACCATTTTTTCAATTTCGCCTTGAAATTGGGCGAGCAATCGCAACACCTGTGCACGATTGAAGGTGACCATCGACGTAGAAAGCCATGGTTCCGAACCCGCCACGCGAGTTCCGTCTCGGAAACTTCCAGCAGCTAATTGAAGTGCTAGCTGTTTGTCCTCTTGGGAGCCCACAACACTTGCCAGCGTTGCAGCGACAACATAAGGGAGATGGCTGATGGCACCGACTGCCGCATCGTGTGAGTCAATGTCCAAAAGGGACACTTTTGCGCCGGTTGATAACACGAGTTGAGCAAGTGACCCCACCACATCGGTCGGTGCGCCTTCAGGACAGAGAACCCACGTGGCACCTTGGAACATGTCAACCGATGATGCATTGAATCCAGTGAATTCGGTGCCAGCCATTGGATGACCAGGAACAAAGACAGCGCCAACTCTGCTGAATAATTCAGTCGCTGCGCGAGCGTCGGCACCTTTAACCGATGACACATCAGTAATAACGATTCCATCTCGCGATGTAGTGGTGATAGCTCTTGCAATCTCCTCAAACACCGCCATCTGAACATTGAGTGGAACGCAAACAAATATGACATCCGACTGTGCAACGAGATCTGCAATGGAATCCACAACACGAAATCCGTCGTTACGTACATCCGATTGAGTTGACTCGGACTGAGAGAACACCGCAATGTCGACTTGCCCTGCTTGCCGAAGGCTCTTACAAATGGACCCACCAATCAAGCCAGCACCAAGGACACCCACACTGGTCACTTAATTGTCCTCCCAACGAATCACTGGTTCAGATTGAGAGAACCCTGCATGTGCGTCTGGCGATACAGACTCAAGATCGGTGAGCGACACCACGACACCCGGGCCGTCCCATGCGGGGAACGAACCCATGACGCGAACAGTAGAACCAATAGATACGAGTTCCTTAATGGCGTCTTTGACGATGTCATCTCCTACCCAACCTTCGGAGGTGAGAATGAAACAGTACGCACCGATTTCTGCTCGTAAAGGTCGCGACGAAATTGCGAACACTGCCAACTGGCGCTTAGAGAAAATATTCAAGATTTCTGCAAGAACGCCAGTGTGGTTATCTGGCGGAACCAATGCAATCCATGTGCGGTAATCAACGTCTCGTTTTTCACGCGGCAACGCTTGACTCAACAAATAAAACTTCGTATGAGCAAGCTTGTTATCTTCAACGTTTTTCTCAAAGACATGAAGCCCGTAGATATCGCCCGCGAGCGGTGAACCAAGTGCGACAAGTGCATCGTCTGGGTTTTGCGCAAGGGATTGGCATGCAGCACTTGTGGAGTCAGCCACTTTGGTAGACAACGAATGATTCGCAATGAACTTCTGACATTGCGCAAGTGCAAACGGATGACTCACAGCCATCGATGGCTTTGATGCAGGAGAATTCACGAATGCATGAAAGCTGACTGGAACTACAACTTCTTCGCGCACCACGACTTGCGATGTGTTGAACACAATCTCATGAATGGTGGATGTGACTTCACCTTCGACTGAATTTTCTACTGGTACAAGCCCGTGTTTTACGTCGCCACGTTCCACTGC
>Ga0172373_10005397_pt1 | contig 17540 bp, 14 predicted proteins | sample Lak10m_2_FD_114546 | JGI IMG/M metagenome (GOLD analysis project Ga0172373, IMG submission 114546) | Freshwater microbial communities from Kabuno Bay, South-Kivu, Congo - kab_092012_10m | ecosystem: Environmental > Aquatic > Freshwater > Lake | place: Democratic Republic of the Congo...
GAACTTGGCGATCTCCTCGAAGAAGTCGAGGTGGCTGTCGAAGAAGAACGACAAGCGCGGCGCGAAGGCGTCCACATCCAGGCCGCGTTCGACCCCGCGGCGCACGTACTCCATGCCGTTCGCCAGCGTGAAGGCCAGCTCCTGCGCCGCCGTCGAGCCGGCTTCGCGGATGTGGTAGCCGCTGATCGAGATGGTGTTGAACTTGGGCACCTCGCGGCTGCAGTAGTCCATCACGTCGACGATCATGCGCAGCGCGGGCTCCGCCGGGACCAACCACGCGTGCTGCGCCTGGTACTCCTTGAGGATGTCGTTCTGGATCGTGCCCGAGAGCTTCGCCCTGGACACGCCCTGCGTCTCGCCGCAGGCGATGTAGAAGCCCAGCATGATCGGCGCCGGGCCGTTGATGGTCATCGAGGTCGACACCTCGCCCATCGGAATGCCATCGAACAGCGCCTGCATGTCGCGCAACGACGAGATCGCCACGCCGACCTGGCCGACCTCGCCCTTGGCGCGCGGCGAATCCGAGTCGTAGCCCATCAAGGTCGGGAAGTCGAAGGCCGTCGAAAGGCCCGTCTGCCCGTGCTTGAGGAGGTACTTGAAGCGCTCGTTCGTCTGGCGCGCCGAGCCGAAGCCCGCGAATTGGCGCATCGTCCACAGGCGCCCGCGGTACATCGTCGGATGCACGCCGCGCGTGTACGGGTACTGGCCCGGCAGGCCGAGGTCGCGCTCGGCGTCGAAGGGCGCGTCCTCCGGCCCGTACAGCGGCGCCAGCGGCGCGCCGGAGATCGTCGTGAACTCGACGTCGCGCTTCTCGCCCTTGTCGTAGGCCTGCTGCCACACTCGACGCGGATCGGCGCCGGCTTCGGAACGGGTCATGTCGTGCTCCTGGGACTCGTCGCCGCGAGCTGCGCCGCCATGCCGGCGTGCAACTGGGCCACCACATCGTAGGTGGAAGCGCCGGCGTCGAGCAGGCCGCGCGCCCGCTCCGTCCAACCACCGCGCTCCCACAACAGTTCGCTCAAGCGCTCGTCGAACACGCGCCGGACTTGCGCCACGCGCTTCTCGCGTCGCGCGACGGCGAGGCCCGCCTCGCCGAGATGCGCGCGGTGCGCCGCGACGGCGGCGAGCACCTCGTCAATGCCCTCGCCGCGCCCGGCGCTGGCCGGAACCACGGGCGGCGTCCACTTGCCGCGGCCGGCGGTGCGGATGTGCGCCGCCTCGGACAGATCGACGATCAAGCGATCCGCCCCTGGCAGCTCGGCCTTGTTCACGACCAGCACATCGGCCACCTCGAGGATGCCGGCCTTCATGGCCTGGATGCCGTCGCCCGCGCCGGGGCACAACACCACCAGCACGGTGTCGGCGGCCGAGACCACGTCGTACTCGGCCTGCCCCACGCCGACCGTCTCGAGCACGATCTCATCGAGGCCGAAGCCATCCATGGCGTCGCACGCATCGACCGCCGCGCGCGACAGCCCGCCATGGCTCTTGCGGCTCGCCATCGAACGGATGTAGACACCGCTGTCGGCGGTGCGCTCCTCCATGCGAATGCGATCGCCGAGCAGCGCACCGCCGGTGAAGGGCGAGCTCGGATCGACGGCGAGGATCCCGACCGTGCGGCTCTGCGCTCGCACCGCGCGCGCCAGCTCGTTGACCAGCGTGCTCTTGCCCGCGCCCGGAGGCCCCGTCACCCCGATGCGCCGCGCGCGCCCGACCTTGGACCACAGCTGCGAGAAGAACGCCGGGAAGCGCGGATCGTTGTTCTCGGCCCAGCTGATGACACGCGCAAGCGCGCCCTTGTCGCCGCGCGCGAAGCGCTCGGACAAGCTCGGCTGCTGGGACATCGAGGGGCTCTCCACGGTTCAAGCCATTGTAGCGCGAGCTGCGCCCGCTCCGCACGGGCCCGCACGACCAAGTTCGCGCAGCGCGCCTGCCCGCCCCTGCGCACGCGCCTCCTAGGGCAGCGAGATCGTCAAGTCCGTGGCGGGGATCGCGGCATCCTCCGCCGTGGTCGAGGACGCGAAGGCCACCAGTCGCCGCGTCTGGTCCACCGCGCTCGCCGGGTCCAGTCCGCGCTCCAGCACGAGATCGAGGTAGGTGAAGTCGACGAGCGCGCTGCCGGCCCAATCGACCTTGCGCGTGAAGCCGGACACGGGGAAACACGCCCGTTCCCCCGCCGCGGCCCGGATCGAGCGCGGCAAGTCGCCGACGAGAGCTTCGCAAGCGCCGAGGTGCAGCAGCTTGAGATCATGGATCCGCGCCACCGAGCGGCCGATCAAGTCGCCCGTGATCAATCCATGAGGCGAGGCGAGGCCCTCGGGCGAGCCATGCGTGGACAAGTACAAGACGACCGGCTCCGCGAGCTGCGCGCACTCCTCGACCAGCCGTTCGAACTCGCTCGGGCTCGAGAAGAAGCGTTGGCGGAACTGCACATCGGGCAACCGCTCGAAGAAGGCGCCCAGCATCTCGCCGTACGAGTAGTCGGGCTCGTGCAGGCCTTCCTGCCAGTACGCCTCCAACACCACGAGCCAGACGCGACCTTCGACGACGACGATGCGCGTGCCTTCCCACGCGGACGACCTGCCCGCGTCGAGTTGCGCATCATCCTCGACGCCCGCGAGCCAAACGCCGCGAAAGCCACTTCCATCCGCGGCCAACGCGAAGCGCGCGCGACCGCGCACGCCACCAGGTTCTTCGTAGACGACGCGCAACACATCGCCATCGACGATGCCTTGGAACTTCCCGCCGGCGCCATGGCTGTAGGTGCCCGTAGCGTGGTTCCCGTCCACCTCGATGCGCATGCGCCCATACGTCGTGCGCCAGTCCCCCGCGAAGCTCGCGGGCGCAGCAGTCCGTGCCTGCGCCGACCGCATGGCCTCCACGGCATTCGGCGACACGGGCGGCGCCCCATGGCCAGCGGGCGTCGAGCAACCCAGCGCGAGCGAGAACGCCAGACCGACGACGCGGTTGGCGAAGCGGAGATGGAGGGTGGGCATGGCCATGGGACGCGCCCCACGCCGGGCGAGTGGCATGGTGATCCAAGGCTAGCAAACCGCGCCGCATCCACCCCACGGACCCCGCGGCGCACGGGACAACGGCCTGTGGACCGGAAGCTGCGCCTCACGCCCACGGATGGCCGCATGCCGCGCATCTGGACCAAGGGCCGCTGACCATCAGCTTGGCCGAGTCGGGGCAGCATGCGCTCAAGCCGCACAAGCTCGATGCGCGCTACGGAGTCGCCTAGCGCGGCGTGGAAAGCGGCGTGGCCAAGTGCGACCGAGTGCTGGCCAAGAAGGCCGTCGTCGCCGAGCCGCACCAGCGCGTGGACGGAGTCGAAGTCCCCGAGGTGTCGTCTCGACTTCGAACGGCATGTACCGCGCGGACAAGGCAGCTGGCCTGTTCCTGATGTTGCGCGAGGCGCATGCAGCGCCCAGTGAAGGCGCATGGACCTACGCAACCATCAATGCAGAAGGCACGGTCACAGGCCTCGGGCGGCTCGACTCATGCATCCGCTGCCACGAACGCGCGCCCTACGACGGGCTGCACGGACTGTCGCGCTCCGGCTGAGGACGCGCGCCGAGTTCGTCCACGCGGGCGGACGCTTGCATCCGCTCGTCCACGCGCCTCAGTTGCCAAGCCGCAAGCGCGCAGCAAGCCGCGGATCGGCAGGCTGGTACACGCGTTGCAAGGGCAGCATCAACTCGCCCGGACGACCACGAAGTGCGCGCTGGGCGGCGACGAACCCGGACATGTCGATGATCTCCAATACTTCGGCCTTGCCGTAGGCCCTCAACATCTCGCCCCTGAGTCCCAGCTGGATCGCCTTGCGTTCGCACCGCTGCCCACTTGGCGCGTGGTCCGGATCCCATTGCAGCCGCACCTGCGACCCACGGAGCGCGGAGCGCCACGCAGCCTGGTCGCCGCCGGGCCACTCGCGGACATCGGCAGGCGTCGCCTTGGCGAGGATCTCGTCGAAGAAGGTCCTGCGCAGACGGATGGCAAGCACGCCCTGCTGGCCGTCCGACAGGCCCCAGCTGCTGCGGTGCATCATCCACAGGAACCCGGGCTTGATCCAACTCATCCGCTGGTAGCTGAAGCCGTCGCCGAACACCCCGTGCTCCACCGCGAAACGAGCCGTCGACTGCCGGAACGCCTGATAGACGATGATGGAAGCGTCGTCGAAGCTGGCGAGGATGTGGCGCCCACTCTCCGGCCATGCGCGAACCTGCTCGGCGTAGGACTCCGTGGGAATGGGCGATTCGATCATGGGCTCGCCCCGCGCAGGGCGACCGGGTGGACGACGCGCGCTCAGCCCTGCTGCAACGACCGCGCGATCACGATGCGCTGGATGTCGCTGGCGCCTTCGTAGATTTCGGTGATGCGCGCGTCGCGAAACAGGCGTTCGACGTGGAAGTGGTCGGTGTAGCCGGCGCCGCCGTGGATTTGGAGGCATTCGTCGGCGCAGAAGTTGGCGGTTTGCGAGGCGTAGAGCTTGGCCTCGGCGGCTTCGCGCGAGCAGCGTTCGCCGCGGTCGCGCAGCCAAGCGGCCTTCATCACGAGCAAGCGCGCGGCGTCGATGCGCGTGCTCATGTCGGCGAGCTTCCACTGGATGGCCTGGAACTCGCCGATGGGCTTGCCGAACTGCTCGCGTTCCTTGGAGTACTTGACCGCGGCCTCGAGGCAAGCGCGCGCGATGCCGACCGCTTGCGAAGCGATGCCGATGCGGCCGCCGTCGAGCGTGTCCATCGCGATCGGGAAGCCATCGTGCAGCGGCCCGAGCAGGTTCTCCTTGGGCACGCGCACGTTCTCGAACACGACTTCCGTGGTCGAGCTGGCGCGGATGCCGCACTTCTTCTCGGCCTTGCCGATGGAGATGCCCGGCAGTTCGCGCGGCACCACCAAGGCCGACACGCCCTTGGCGCGGCTGGTCGACGGGTCGGTGCGCGCGTAGACGAGGAACATGCCGGCGTGGCCGCCGTTCGTGACCCAGATCTTCGTGCCGTTCAGCACGAAGTGGTCGCCCTCGAGGCGCGCCGCCACGCGCAACGAGGCGGCGTCGGAGCCGGCGTTGGGCTCGGTCAGGCAGTAGCTGCCGATGCGCGCGCCCGAGGCGAGCTCGGGGAGGAAGCGGCGCTTCTGCTCCTCGCTGCCCCACTTGGCGATGGGCGAGCACAAGAGCGAGTTGTGCACCGAGATCATCACGCCGGTCGCCGCGCAGGCGCGGTTCACCTCTTCGAGCACGATGGCGAGCGCCTGGTTGCCGAGTCCCGAGCCGCCATGCGCCTCGGGGCAGGTCAAGCCGAACAGGCCCAACTCGCGCGCCTTGTCGAGCACGACCGGATCCATCGCGCCGGCGCGATCCATCGCGGTGGCGCGCGGCAGCACCTCGTCCTCGGCGTAGCCGCGCGCCATGTCGCGCACCAGGGTCAGTGTTTCGTCGAGTGCGAAGTCCATCGTCGTCCCTCCAAGTGTGCGCGGCTCACGCTCAAGCGTAGTCGTAGAAGCCCTTCTTCGTCTTCTTGCCGAGGCGCCCGGCCGCGACGTAGCGGCGCAGCAGCGGGCACGGACGGTATTTGTCGTCCCCGAGGCCCTTGTGGAGCACCTCCAGGATGTCGAGGCAGACGTCCAATCCGATCAGGTCGGCCAAGGCCAGCGGCCCCATCGGGTGGTTCATGCCCAGCTTCATGACCGTGTCGATGCCTTCCTTCGTGGCGACGCCTTCCATCAGGCAGTAGATCGCCTCGTTGATCATCGGCATCAGCACCCGGTTGCTGACGAAGCCCGGATAGTCGTTGGCCTCGACCGGCGTCTTGTCCAGGGAGCTGGAGCACTCGACGATCGTCTTCGTCGTCGCGTCCGAGGTCTCCTGCCCGCGGATGATCTCGACGAGCTTCATCAGCGGCACCGGGTTCATGAAGTGCATGCCGATCACGCGGTCGGCGCGCTTGGTGACGGCGGCGATCTCAGTGATCGAGATCGAACTCGTGTTCGAGGCGAGGATCGTCCGCGCCGGGCACTGCGCGTCGAGCTGCGCGAAGATCTTCTTCTTGAGGTCGGGGCGCTCGCTGACGGCTTCGACCGCCAGGTCGACGTCGACGATGTCTTCGACCTTGGTGCTCGTGCTCAAGCGCGCGCGCGACGCGGCCTGGTGCTCGGCCGTGATCACGCCCTTCTCCGCCAGCTTGGCCAGCGACTTCTCGATGGCGGCGACGCCCTTGGCGAGGCCGTCGGGGTTGATGTCCACGAGCAGCACCTCCGCGCCACAGGTCGCGAAGACCTGCGCAATGCCGTTGCCCATCGTGCCCGCGCCGATGACAGCGACCTTCTTCAGCGTGCTCTGGCCCATCTCAGCAGGCCTCCACCGCGAGGCTGACGGCGTTGCCGCCGCCGAGGCACAGGCTGGCCATGCCCGTCCGCTTGCCGCGTTGTTGCATGGCGAAGAGCAGCGTGACGAGCACGCGCGCACCGGACGCCCCGATCGGGTGGCCGATCGCCACCGCGCCGCCGTTGACGTTGACCTTCTCGGCGTCGAGCTCGAGCACCTTGGTCAAGGCGCAAGCGGCCGACGAGAAGGCTTCGTTGATCTCGTGCAGATCGAAGTCCGTCGGCTTGCGGCCGGCCTTCGCCGCGCAGGCCTTGATCGAGCGCTCGGGCGCCATCATGACCCACTCCGGCGCGCAACCGCCCGTGGCGTAGTGCGTGATCTTCGCCATTGGCTTCAAGCCCAAGGCCTTGGCCTTGGCCGCGCTCATGACGACCAAGGCCGCGGCGCCATCGTTGATCGACGAGGCGTTGGCCGCCGTGACCGAACCGCTGCCGTCCGTCACGAAGGCCGGCTTGAGCTTGGCGATGCCGTCGGCGGTCGTGTCGCCGCGGATGCCTTCGTCGGTGTCGAAGCGCAGCGGATCGCCCTTCCGCTGCGGGATCTCGATGGCGAAGATCTCGTCCTTGAACTTGCCGGCGGCCTGAGCCGCGCCGGCGCGTTGGTGCGAACGCGCGGCGTATTCGTCCTGCATGCGGCGCGTGATCTCGTGCTTCTTCGCCACGAGCTCGCCGGTGTTGCCCATGTGGAAGTCGTTGTAGACGTCCCACAAGCCGTCGGCGACCATCGAGTCGATCAACTTGCCGTGGCCGAGGCGCACGCCGGCGCGCGCCTCGGGCAGGAGGTACGGCGCGTTGGTCATGCTCTCCATGCCGCCCGCCACGACGATCTCCGCATCGCCGGCCTTGATGGCTTGCGCGGCGAGCATCACGGACTTGAGGCCCGAGCCGCAGACCTTGTTGATCGTCACCGCCGCCACGGTGTCGGGGCAGCCGCCCTTGAGCGCCGCTTGGCGCGCCGGGTTCTGGCCGAGGCCCGCCTGCAGCACGTTGCCCATGATCACCTCGTCCACCAGTTGTGGATCGAGGCAGGCGCGGCGCATGGCTTCCTTGACGGCCAGGGCGCCCAATTGCGGCGCGGTGAAGCCAGCGAGGCTCCCTTGGAACTTCGCCACCGCGGTGCGGCAGGCGCTGACGATCACGACTTCGGTCATGGCGGTCTCTCCGGATCGGCTCCACGCCGCCTGGGCGCCGCTCCGTTCGGGAGCCGGCGCGGCGGCGATTTTGGCGCACGATCATAGTCGAGGGCGGGTGGCGCGCGGCCACCGATTCCCGCCTTCCGGCGCCCGCTCGCGCGCTATCCGCTCCCGGGGGCGGCGGCCATCCGGGCATCCTTGCGCGTCCTTGATCGACGCTCGTCCCCCGCCGAACCGTCGCCGCGGCGCGAGGGCCGGCTTCAGCCCAGCGCCGCGTACACGCGGTGGCAGTCGTCGTGGTCGTCGATGGCGCGCAGGAACGCCACGACTTCGGCGCGCTGGCCGTCGTCGAGGGCCACGAGGTCCTTGGGCTTGTAGCCCATCTCGGCCTTGGTGACGGCCCACCTGGCGGCGCGCAGCGCCTTGGACACGAGGTCGAGGTCGGTCGGCGAGGTGTAGAAGCGCCCGCCGCTCGTCTCGTCGTCGAGGTCCTCGAGCTTCTCCACGTCCTGGGCGCCGGCCTCGATGGCGGCCTCCTCGAGGTCGCGGCCCTCGCCCTCGCGCGTGGCCTCGATGATCCCCACATGGTCGAAGAGGAACATGACCTTGGAGCCGAACTGCCCCTCGCGGAACAGCATGCGCATGTCGGGCGCGGTGCGATTGCGGTTGTCGGTCAGGCACTCGACCACGACCGGCACGTTGTGCGGCGCATAGCCCTCGATGGTCACGAGCTCCATCTGCGCCGCGTCCGCGCCGCCGCCAGCGCCGCGCTTGATGGCGCGCTGGATGACGTCGTTCGACACCGACTGCTTGCGCGCCGCTTCGACGGCGACTTCCAGGCGCGGGTTGTGCGCCGGGTCGGGCGCGCCGGTCTTGGCGGCCACGGTGATCTCGCGCACGAGCTTGGTCGTGATCGAGGCCCGCTTGTTGGCGGTGACTTCCTTCTTCGCGTGCAGCCACTGGCGTCCCATTCGAGACATGGTAGCGCACGCGCGGCCCGGGCGACTCTTTTTTGACTCGTGCATCGCACCGCCAGCCCTCCGCGAGGGCGCGCGACGAAAGGTGTCCGGTCACGGTTGGTGGGTTGTAGACCGGACGGCATTCGCGCGCCCTCGCGGAGAGCTGGCAGCGGGAGCAACAGGGCGGGCGGCTGTGCGCGACGAGGGATGATTGGTACGGATGCTTGTAGTCCAATCAGCATTCGCGCACAGCCGCCTTGCTTTTCAACGTGTCGAGCCCGTCAACTTAACTTGACAGGTCGACAGCCTCGACCTCATCCACCCAGTACGAGCTCGACTGGGGGCTCTTGGCCCACTCGGCCACCAGCTCGAACACATGGTCCGAGAAGCCGCCAAGGTTCAGGACATCCGGCCGGTCCAGCACCTGCACCGAGCCGTAGGGCTGCAGGTCGATGCAGATCAGGCGGACAGCCGGACATTGCTCGCGCAGAAGCAAGTACGCAGCGTGAGCCGCAGTGACTTGGGGTACCCGAGTGGGCGCCTCCTCGTCCCAAGCTGCCCGCATCCGCGCATGGCTTTCCTCGTCCCAAGCTGCCCGCATCCGCGCATGGCTTTCCTCGTTCTCGGCCAGCATCTCCATGCACCGCGCACGGTGCACTTGCGCCGGCGTGGGGAACGGACCCATCTTCGTCTCCAGCAACCCTAGACGACGAAGGGTGTGCAGCGCGGAGCCCCAGAGGCCTTCGGCTCTCGTTTCCTCCGGCGGAGGCAGCGACGGGTCCGGACCGGCAGCCGAGAGCAGTTCGATCCGCAAATCGCTCAGTGCGAACTTGAATTCCGCGAAGGCACGATGGAGCTCGTTCAGCTCCGGCGTCGGATCAGGCGCAGTCATCCACCTGTCCATCCACGACTCGTTGTCGGAGAGGAACACCACCGTGTCCACGCCAGAGCCACGCGAAGCGCGTTCCGCCAGCAGGTTCAACGGCAGGGAGCAGTCCGTGCCGCCTTGACCGAGCTCCGCCAGGCGCCGCGACGCCTCGAACACGCCCTCGCCGGGCGCGAGCTCGAAGTCGTGGCACGTGTCGTCGAACGGCACGATCAAGGCGTTCGGGTTCTTGCGTGCCACCGCGCACGCGTAGAGCGCCGCGACGTCCACACAACGCACCTTGGTGGACGCGCCCGGCTTACGGCCGGTCAACGGACTCTGCATCGAGCCCGAGACATCGATGCACACCGCCACGCGCCCAGGCAGCTCGGGCACGCGCTCGAGCGACGCCTCAAGTGCGTCTTCTAGCGCTGCACGCAGCTCCTGCGGGGCGTCGGCTTCCAGCGAACCGCAAGCGGCCAGCATCTGGTACGGCATCACGCCGGCCTTCCGCTGCGCCTCCTTGTCGCGCAGGCGCGCCGCCACGAGGCGCGCCATCTCTCCTTGTCCGGCGTCCATGTCCGGCTCCTTTCCCCTCGCCTGCGCGAGGACTCGAGGTCTGTTTCATGTGGACTGCGCGCGCCCCGTGCCGTGCGGCAAGGACCAGGCGCGCGCCGTCCATCTCCTCCACGCATCACGGCACCACGGGGCCGAAGACCCCGTGGCGCAGGAACGTGTTGAGGTTCATGCGCAGCTGCTGCCACGAGCAGCGCCGCGCCAGTTCCGACCACTCGTCCACGCTCAAATCGAGGCCGAGGGTCATTTCGAAGGGCACGCGCGGCAAAGGCTGCGTGGGGTCCGCGAGGCGCCGCTGGTAGGCGCGCACCTCCTCGGGCAACAGGCTCTCGTCGTGCGGTTTGCCCAGCAGCCAACCGTAGAAGGCCCGTCGCGCATCCGTCGCCGGACGCGGGTGGACCATCGCCACGATGTCCGCAAGCGACGGGTCGCCGCCCACGGATGCGTGGAACAGTTGCACTTCGCTGCGTTCCGCCAGCCAACGCCGGATGGCGCGCTTGATCGCCGATCCAAACGAACGGCGGCCGGCTTGCCCCGAGCGCACGAGCTTGACGAACGTGCGCAAGAGCCGCGGAGAGTCGATCACCTGCGGGAACATGCGCTCGAATAGCGCACGATCCCGCCGCGAGAGAACCACCAGCAACAAGGCCGGCATGTCCTTCATCAGCCCGCGCCGACGCGCATAGAGCGCGACGCGGGCAAGGTAGTCAGGTTCCACCAGGTCGGCGAGGACGAGGACAGCGCGCGTTTGATCGGCATCCGAGGCGTAGAAGGTGCCGGTCAGGCAACCCGTGGCCGCGTACTGCGCCAACTGGTGGCGCGCGCCGGGGTCGTAGCCGAGGCCACCGGCCTCGTTCACCACCAACCCCGTTCCTCGACCCTCGTCCGGCGAGCCGGAACCGCAGAGTCGCCGAGTTGTCATAGAGCCTTCCTGTCGCCAGCACCTGCCGGCGACGACGAACCGAAAGGCACCCGGCATGCCAAGGGCGACGAAAAAGCAACCAAGCAATCACTTAAAGCTCTTTCAAAAAGAGGTTTGCGGCAATATCAGGTTGCCGAAAACGCCGCTGGACACCTAGGGAGCCATGGGCGATGACTTATTTTTTGAACTAAAGTCTATCTCTATGGCTAAGGCGCGCAAACCGCTGGTCGTGATCGGGTTCCTCGGGATCACGCTCGATCAAGGAACCGGCAAGCAGCGCTGGAACAAGTGGCGGCCGACCCTGCATGCCTGCGGCATTCCGGACCTGCCGGTGGCGCGTCTGGAACTCTTGACAACCGGTTCGCATGCGGCGCTCGAGGCGCAAGTGCTGGCCGACCTCGCCGAGGTGGCGCCCGCGATGGAAGTGCGCCTGTCGCGCTTGCCGGTCGAGAACCCCTGGGACTTCGCCGAAGTCTACGCGGCGCTCGACGATTGGTCGCGCGCGCACGCGCCTGACCGCGAACGCGAGGACTGCCTCGTGCATGTCGCCACCGGCACGCACGTGGCGCAGATCTGCCTCTACCTGCTGGTCGACACCGGACGCTTGCCGGGGCGTTTGCTGCAGTCAGCACCGCCCGCCATGCCGAATGGCGCGCGCGGCGAGCACGCCATCATCGACCTCGACTTGTCGAAGTACGACCGCCTCAAGACGCGCGGCGCCAAGGACCAGCGCGAACACCACGCCTTCCTCAAGCAAGGCATCCGCACGAAAAACCGCGCCTTCAACGACCTCATCGGCCGCATCGAGCGCGTAGCCCTGGCCTCGGACGAGCCCATGCTGCTGACCGGCCCCACCGGCTCCGGCAAGTCGCAGTTGGCGCGCCAGATTCACCTGCTGAAGCGCCGCGAGCGGCGCCTCGCCGGCCCCTTCGTCGATGTGAACTGCGCCACGCTGCGCGGCGATGGAGCGATGAGCGCCTTGTTCGGCCATGTGAAGGGCGCCTTCACCGGCGCCGCCTCAGACCGCGCCGGGCTCTTGCGCTCGGCCGACGCAGGCCTGCTGTTCCTCGACGAGATCGGCGAGCTGGGCCTCGACGAACAAGCGATGCTCCTGCGCGCCGTCGAGGAGAAGAGCTTCCTGCCGGTGGGCTCCGACAAGCTGGCGTACAGCGCGTTCCAATTGCTCGCCGGCACCAACCGCGACCTCGAGGCAGAGGTGCGCGCGGGGCGCTTCCGCGAAGACCTCCTGGCGCGCATCAACCTGTGGACCTTCCGATTGCCGTCCTTGGCCGAGCGACGCGAGGACATCGAGCCCAACCTCGACTTCGAGCTCGAGCGCTTCGAGGTGGCGCGCGGCCAGCGAGTCTCCATGAACAAGGAGGCGCGCGAGCGCTTCCTCGCCTTTGCCACCTCCGACGAGGCGCGTTGGCCGGGGAACTTCCGCGACTTCAACGCGGCGCTGGTACGCATGGCGACGCTGGCTCCCGCGGGACGGATCGACCTCGGCACCGTCGAGGACGAACTCGATCGCCTGCGCGGCTCCTGGCGCGCGTCAAGCAGACCGGACACGCACGCCGCTTTCTTGGGCGAGCTGCTCGGCACCACGGCCGACGATTTGGATCGCTTCGACGCGGTGCAGCTCGCCGAGGTGGTCGCCATTTGCCGCGCCTCGCGCAGCCTGTCGGAAGCCGGCCGCGCCCTCTACGCCGCCTCGCGCCGCAAGAAGGGCTCGGTCAACGACGCCGACCGCCTGCGCAAGTACCTCGCCCGCTTCGGCCTCGACTTCGAGCGAGTGCGCTCGGCGGGTGGCTCCTGAACCGGACGCCGACGCCGGCGCGCGGCCCCTTCGCCCCCGTCGGCCGAGCGGCCTCACTCCGGATCCAGCACGACGATGCGCACGGACTCCTGGCACTCGGGCGGCAGGTCGGGATCCGTCGCGATGTCGTCGACGATGCGCAAGGCGCCGTTGGCAGCGACGCCCAGCGACGAGATGCGCGTGAACGACACGCTGGTCCCGCAGGCCGGCGAGGCGCACGCGCTCGCGCAGGCCAGTTGGTAGCCGGACTCGCGGTAGAACTCCGCGCCCAGGCTGTTCAGACCCACGACGGAGTGGGTGGCCTGCCCCGCCTCGGACTGGGAGCTGCCGCTGGCGGCGTAGATGGCGTCGCCCGAGTCGACGGCGACGTCGAACACCGAGCCGAGTCCACTGGCCTGGAAGCCCTCGTCGAGGGCGACTTGTCCGAGCTCCAACGATGTGATCAAGCGCGCCACGCCGTACGCGCCCGTGGGATCGCCGAGCACGATGCGCCCTTGCTTGTCGATCGCCATGCTCTGGACCGAGGACAGGAAGGCCAGGGTGGATTCGTCTTCGTCGCCCGGCTCGAGCACCTGCGGCGCGGCCTCGAACGAGGCGAGGCGGTAGAGCTGCAAGCCCGGGACCGTGGTGCCGTCGCCTTGGCTCAGGCTGCCATCGGGGTTCAAGCGCGCGAGACGGTCGTAGGGCTCCCCGTTCATCTGGAGGAAGTCGCCGCCCACGACGATCTTGCCTTGGCCGGGTTGCAGCGCGAAGGCCAGGACCACGTTGCTGGCGTTCGCGCCGAACGCGGCATCGACCTGGCCGGTCTCGAGCAGCCGGACGAGGTTACCGCGCGCCGCGCCGTCCCAGCGATCGAAGCCGCCGCCGACGAGCAGCTTGCCGTCCGGTTGCAGGGTCAACGCGTAGATGAAGGGCAGCTTATCGGTCGCGTAGCGGGGCCCCGTGCCGATGTCGTAGGAGGCATCGAGGCTGCCATCCGACAGCAGGCGCAGCAGCCTGTTGGCGGGCGACTGGCCGATCTGGTTGAACTCGCCCGCCACGTAGACGCGACCGGAGAAGTCGACGGCGAGCGCGTGCACCTCCAGGTCGACACCGCCACCGCTGGGGAGGAAGCCCGAGTCCAGCGAGCCGTCGGCGTTGAGGCGCGCGATGCGGTTGCGCGTCTGGATATTGACGCTGGTGAAGGAACCTCCCACCAGCAGCTTGCCGTCCGCCTGGAGCAGGATCGCCTGCACGGCACCGTCGAAGGAAGGACTGAAGCTGGAGGACACCGCGCCGCCAGGTTCGAGCTTGAGCATCAAGCCGCCCTGCGAGCCCGTGCCCCCGATGTACGCGCTGCCGAAGTCCGCGCTGTTGGGATCGGCCTGGATGGTGATGGCTTGCACCGCGGCGCCGGTGGGCAGCACCACTCCGAACGACTGGTCCAGCGCGCCGTCGGGCAGGAGGCGCACCAGGCCGTTCGCCGTCTGCCCGGCGAAGCTGGCGAAGTCCCCGCCGACCAGGACCCGGCCTCCGCCAGCGGAGATCGGCGCGACGGCTCGCACGAAGGAACCGCTTAGTGCGCCCCCGCTGGGATCGAAGCCGAAGTCGAGGCTGCCATCGGTGCGCAGGCGCGCGATGCCGCCGCGCGGGATGCCGTCGTACGACTGGAACTTGCCGCCGATGTAGCCTCCACCCGTCGTCGAGGCGACGATGACCGCCACGGCGTCGTCGGCTTCGCTCGCGGGTCCGAGCGAAGCCTCGGCGACGTAGTGGATCTCGCCGCCGCAGGCGACCGCCAGCGTGCCCAGACGGAAGTCGACGAACTCCCCGAGCAAGCGCTCGTCCGCCGTGGCGGCGCCGGGCGCGAGGCGCCGCAGCACGTAGCCACGCCTCGGATCGTAGTCGACCCAGTAGCCGTTGCCTTCGCAATCGGCGGCGATGTTGGGCTCGATCAGCCCTTGGCCCGACCCGGTGAACTCGAGGAACTGGTCGCCGACCGAGGCGAGTAACTGGTTCGTGCGGATGTCGAGCTGGCGCACGAAGAAGTTCGTCGGCGGTCCTTGCGCTTCGCCCTGCGCGGACAAGCCGCCACTCGAGTCGGCGTAGGCGACGTAGTAGAGGTTGCCGCCGGCGGCCGTGGCGGTGGCCTCGGATCCCACGGGGAAGTCGCCGCCGAACAGCACGAAGGGCGGCGGCGCGCTGCCGAAGCTGGCGCTGTTCACCTGCAGCGCCGCTCCGCCAAGGCGGGTGTCGTCGCCGACCGCGCTGGCCTGCAAGGGGAAGACCGCCGAAACGTTCTGCCTGCCGATCAGCGTCAGGCGTCGCGGCTCGGCCTGCACGGTGAACGCGTCGGCGATCGCCGCGGGCAGGATCCAGTTCACGGGAGCCTCGGGCGCGCCATCGACGGTGGCCTCGATCACGACTGTCTGCCCGGCACGCGCGCTCAGCTGGCAAGGGTCCAGGCGCACGCCGCGCGACTCGCACTCTCCTTCCGAGACGAAGCACGAACTGGCCAAGGACGCGGCCGCCAGCGCGGCCCAGGCGGAGGAGCGCTTCATCACAGCTTCACCGACAAGCCGAACAGCAGGTCAAAGACGCTCTCGTCGCCTCCCAGCGATTCATCGAGGCTGGTGAAGGAGACGCGCGGCTCGATGTCGATCGAGACGCGCGGATCGATCCAGAACCGGACCCCGGCGTGCGCGCCCCACGAGAAGGCGCTCTCGCCCGATCCGCCCGACGGATCGGTGTGCAGCAAGCCGATCTGCGGACCGGCGTAGATCGTCATCTGCGGCGAGGTCCACCAGTTGTAGTTGTAGTAGCCGCCCGCGTAGAGGTCGAAGGACGAGCCGCCGAGTTCGTTGGTGAAGAAGCCCGGCGCGAGTTCGAAGCCGAACTCGTGCTCGCGCGAGCCGAACCAGCTCAGGTTGCCGCGCGCCACGAAGCTCTCCACCTCGTCGGCTCCGCCCGACGGAGCCGAGGCGTGCGCGTAGCGGTAGCTGCCGCTGAAGCCGAACAGGAAGTCGCCGCCCGAGGCGCCGTAGGTCGTCTCCTGCGAGAAGGCCTGGGAGGCGGAAAGCAGCGCCGCGCAGGCCGCGAGGGACATCCGGAACTTGGTGGCTTGCATGGTCGTGGGGCGCCTTGGATGGGGATGGAGGGTGATCGAAGCCTACTCCGCGCTGGAGGCCGCGGCGGAGCCTCAGCGGATGCGTTCGATGGTCGTGCCTGTGGAGGTCGTGAACGCCACGTGCGACGAATCGACGCAGGTGAGGGCAACGAGCCCCGGCACCGGCCGACCCCACAGGTGTCCTGCGTCGCGCTCGGCGGTCGCGTCGTAGACGTTCACGCGCCCGTCCTCCAGCGCGCAGGCCACGAGGCCGGAGCCCGCGGCGAGCAGCGCCACCTCGACCTCGGTGCCGGGCGTCTGGCGCGAGCGCACCAGCACCTGGTTGCGGCCCTTGGCCGGATCGTGGCGCACGACCACGATGGTCTTCGTCATCTGCTGCTGCCGCGGACCGGTGTTCTCCACGACCTGCGTGGTGCCCGCCACGTAGAGGTGCGCGCCATCGCCGGCGCAGGCCTCCAGCGTGTGCAGCTCGCCGCCAAACGGCCGCTCCTGCGATGTCGCCAGTCCCGAGGATCGGTCGATGTCGACGACCATCGCCTGCGGCTCCTCGAAGGCGCCCATCTGCTTGTACGCCACGACCAGCATGCGGTCGCGCGACACGGGCATCACGTGGCGCAGCTCCTTGAGTCCAAGGCGCGCCAGCAGCGCGCGGCCGTCCTCCTTCCACAGTCGCTTGCCCTCGAGCGCGTCGTACAGCGCGATGGTGCCGTCCTCCAGCGTGCCGATGGTGGTGCCGCCCATGCCCAAGGCCTCGGGCGGCGACTGCCAGTCGACGCCATCGACGCGCTTGACGCGCGCCTCCGAGGCGTTGACCACCAGCAGCGAGTCGCGGTACGCGATCGCCGACCAGCCCGAGGAAGGGTCGTTGGCCGCGGCGAGCGGCGCGCCCGCGGGCAGCGCCGCCTCGAACGGCGCGGACTGGCCGCCTTGCAGCCGCGTCGCGGAGCCGGAGGCGAACACGAGCACGGCGGCGTCGCCGAGCGGCACCACGGCCGAACCAGCGCCCACGGGCGCGGACCGGGCGCGCGAGCCGCCGCAGGCGGACGCCAAGGCGAAGAGCAGCGAGGCCAGTGCGAGTTGCTTCATGTGGGTTCAGCGCGCCACGGCGGGCGCATCGAGGACGGGACGGAAGCCGACGTAGTCCGAGCGCTTGGCCGGCGGGTTGCGCGCGTGCTGCAACTTGCAGGTCTCGGCGGACGAGTACCAGTTGCCGCCGCGCAGCGCGGGCTTGTCGCCCGCGACGCACCACTCGGACACGTTGCCCGCGACGTCCAGCGCGCCGCACGGCGCGCGATCCCGCGGGAAGCAGCCGACGGGCGCGGTGTAGCGGTGCGGATCCTCCGGCTGGTCGGCGTTGCACGCGCCGGCGATCCAATCGGATCCCCACGGATAGGCGCGCCCGTCGCCGGCGCCGGCCAGCGCGTCCCACTCGGCGGTGGTCGGCAGGCGCAGCCCCCAATCGCGGCACAGCGCCTTGGCCTCGTCGAAGGTGGCGAGGATCGCCGGATGCGCGTCAGCCTGCGAGCGCGGCACGCGGTCCCAGATCTCGCTGGCGCGCTCGGGCTCGTCGTAGAAGCCCTCGCGCACGCGACGCACGGCACCGATCGTGGCTTCGTGGCGCGAGGCGTAGAAGGCCGGCGCGGATCCCGCCGCGGGCACGAGCACCAGCTCGAGTCCGGAACGCTCGTGCAGCACGGTCGTCGGTCGGCCCTCCGCGTCGAGCGCCACGTCGGCCGGCAGCACGCAACCCGCGGGCGTGGCGGGCTCGGCGCGCAGGTA
>Ga0172373_10005401_pt1 | contig 17535 bp, 8 predicted proteins | sample Lak10m_2_FD_114546 | JGI IMG/M metagenome (GOLD analysis project Ga0172373, IMG submission 114546) | Freshwater microbial communities from Kabuno Bay, South-Kivu, Congo - kab_092012_10m | ecosystem: Environmental > Aquatic > Freshwater > Lake | place: Democratic Republic of the Congo: South-Kivu...
CGGGCCATTTTAAGGGTTTCTGATTCGGCGAGTTGCAGAACGCGATCGGAGAGAATGGAATTGCTCATGAACGGGAATGTTATCTTTAAAGGGCAAAAATACCGTCATTGTTCGGAATGTTTGTCACAAATCGGAGTTAATCGGCAAGTTGAAATATTATTCACAAATTTTTCGCATTTTTGCGCCAATACCGCGTTGTTTTTTGTTCATATTTGCCTAAAACGGCTTTCAGATGAAATCACTCCGATTCACTTTGGTCCATTTCCTGTTTTTGTGTGTTGCAGTGGCACACGGACAGCAGATAAAATCGCCCAACGAGTTTCTTCCGCACAGGGTAGGCGACAAGTTCACGCCGCACCACATGCTGAACGATTACTTCAGGTATCTGGCAAATGCCACTCCCGCCACGATGAAACTGGTGAATTACGGACTGACCAACGAGGACAGACCCCTGCAGATTGCCATTATTTCCAGTCCGGAGAATATGGCGCGTCTCGAGGAGATTCGACTGAACAATCTTCGACTGGCCGGACTGGCCGAGGGAGATCCTGCGCCGAATCAGCCGGCTATCGTGTGGATCAGCATGAGCGTTCACGGCAATGAAGCACCGGGTTCGGAGTCGAGTATGCTGCTTGCATACGATCTGGCTACCGGACAGAATGAAAAAATCCGGGAATACCTTAAAAATACGGTCGTTATTATTGATCCTTCCGTAAACCCCGACGGTTACGACAGATATACACACTGGAACCGGATGGCGGGCAACAAGAGCCCCAATCCGCGTCAGGAGGCCCGTGAGCATCGTGAACCCTGGCCAGGCGGAAGACCCAATCACTATTACTACGACCTGAACCGCGACTGGGCCTGGGCAACGCAGGCCGAAACACGCCAGCGACTGGCTGTTTATCACCAGTGGCTGCCACATGTGCACCCTGATGTGCATGAACAGAGTATTAATGATCCTTATTTCTTTGCGCCTGCAGCCGAACCCGTACATGAGTATGTCACTCCATGGCAGCGCGACTTTCAGGCTGAAATCGGAAAGAACCACGCCCGTTATTTCGATGAAAAAGGCTGGCTCTACTTTACCAAAGAAGTTTTCGACCTGTTCTATCCCTCTTACGGCGATACGTATCCGACCTTCAACGGCGCTATTGGCATGACTTACGAGCAGGCCGGCGGACCAAGGGGGGGAAGAGCAGTGATTACCGACAATGGAGATACACTGAAACTGAGCGACCGTATCCTGCACCATTATACCACTTGTATGTCAACCATCGAGGTGAGCAGCAAGTACGCCGGCGAACTCGTCAGCCGGTTTGGCGAATACTACAGGAAATCAGCCACACAGCCACAGGGTAAGTACAAAGGATATATTATTCGCGAGACAAACGATCCGAACAAAATCAATGAATTCTGTGCGCTGCTCGACCGCCACCACATCCGTTACGGACGGGTTGGTGCCGGATACAGCGGAATCAGGGCGTATGAGTACATGTCGGGCAGTGAAACAAGTGTGTCTGTTAATCCCAACGATATTGTAATCAGTGCCTACCAGCCACATTCTACCCTGCTGCAAGCCCTGTTGGAGCCCGAACCTGTGCTTTCCGACTCTTCCACCTACGATATCACGGCATGGTCGCTGATTTTTGCACATGGCCTCGATGCTTATGCCCTGAAAGAACGTATTGAGCCCAAAAAGGGGTTTCAGCCCTACAAGGCACCGGAAATCAAACTCGCTGCCCCGACGTATTCCTGGTGCGTACACCGCCGGTCCATGGCTGAAGCCAGATTCGTGGCTATTTTGCTTCAGAAGGGAGTCAGAGTCCGCACAGCGACGCAAAAATTCGATATTGCCGACCAGCAATTTGCGCCGGGCGCCTTTGTCATTAACAGGGGAGACAACAAGCCGCTCCAGAATGAACTCGACGACATAGTGCGGGCTGCTGCCTCGGAAACCAATGTCACCCTGCATCCTATTTTTACGGGTATGTCATCGAAAGGAGGCGATCTCGGTTCTGATTTGTTCAGACTGATACCCAGACCCGAAGTTGCGGTCATTTACTGCGATGATACCGATGATAACTCCTACGGCTATCTGTGGTACTTTTTCGAACAGGAAACAGGATATCCGTTCACCCCGGTACATCTGGAACAGATTGGAAGGATGAACCTGTACCGATATACCACACTCATTTTCCCTGACGGAAGATATTCACTCAATTCGGGTCAAAAGGACGCTATCAGGTCATGGGTGAAAAACGGTGGTCGTCTGATCGCAATAGATGGGGCCATCAGAGCGTTCTCTGACATGGACGGGTTCAGTCTGGAAGCAAGGTCGCTCCCCCCGCGCGACTCATCCTGGAGCAGAAAAGCGCTTGCCGACAGACAGCGCGCCGGAATCAGCGATGGACTGCCTGGAGCAGTGGTGCGTGCCCGTGTTGACAATACCAATCCGCTTGCATTCGGTTTTGGTGATATCTACTACTCACTCAAGACAGGTAGCGACCTGTATGAAGCACCGGCCGTGGCGGAGGCGCCGGTCTGGCTCGACCAGAACTATCAGTCGTACGGATTTATCGGCAGCAGAGTAAAACCCGCCCTGAAGGACACTCCCGTTGTGACAGTAAAAAAATCGGGTTACGGAGATGCAGTCTATTTTATTGACAATCCGCTGTTCAGAAGTTTCTGGCAGCAAGGTAAGCTGATGATGGCCAACGCTGTTTTCTACTAAGAGCTTGTTCAGGATTCTCTGCCGTTTTTGACTCGGTAAGAGAATCCTGAACAAGCTCTAAATTCAAAAGTGGCGTATTATTTGCTGCTGTTGATTGATATTGATTGAAGAACTCAAATGAACGACTTTTTGCAGGATGATACTTTCTTTTTGCTGTTGTGGGCTGTGTTCACTGCGGCAGGCGCCCTCTTGGGCTGGACGGTAAGGGCCGCCACCGCGGAGAAGCGTGTCAGGTCTTCACTTCGGCAGATTGAACAGGAAAAGAATACGCTCGCCCGGCTTTACACACATATCAAACATCAGCATGACCTGCGCGAGGCCGATTTCAAACGGGTTTCACTCGAGTTGAGTCACCTCCAGCATCACCTCCAGCAGCTGGAAGATGAAAAAGAGGTAGCAGAAACGGAAAGCCCGGACTTTCGCGACAGGGCAGAAAGAGCGGAAGCCCAGGCCGCCAGACTCTCGGAAAAAATGGAGGCGCTCGATTCACTTGCCGATACCCTTCGAATCCGTAATACAGATCTGACTATTCAACTGGAAAAAGCCAGGGAGGAACTGGACGAATGGGATAATTTTTACAACGATTATCGCGCTATGCAGCAGCGACTGACAGACTACGAGCGAACTTCCAGAACGCTTGAAATGGAGCGGGATATGCTTTCCGAACGTTTGTCAGCGGCCAGAGCGGAAGCAGAGGGACTGCAACGCGAACTGGTAAGGGTGTCGGCGCTCGCAGAAAAAAATACCTCCCGCACACGCAAGGGTGGGAGAGCGCATCCGGAAAATACAGATGATCTCAAGGTAATCCGGGGAATTACCCCGATTGCCGAGCAAAAGTTGATGGCGCTGGGCATATTCACGTTTGAACAGATTAGCCAGTGGGATGACGATGCTGTCATCTCCTTCGCCCGCGCGCTCGGAATGAGTCCGGGAAAACTGTTTCAGGAAGACTGGGTAGGACAGGCAAGATACCTGACCAGCACGGGTAAATAGAATAAAATCTGCTACCATGGACCGTTTGAAGGTACTTCAGGCCCTGACAGAGGGGCGTCTCATACCGTTGTTTTACCACCCTGATCCGGATACTGCTTTTCAGATAACCACTGCCTGTTATCGCGGCGGCGCCCGGGTGATTGAGTTTACCAACAGAGGTCCGTTTGCACACGAGGTTTTTGCATCGTTGAGAAAGCAATTATGGAGGGAGCTGCCCGGGATGCTGTTCGGAGTTGGTTCAGTGCAGGATTCCGGCACAGCTGCTTTGTACATCCAGATGGGTGCCGATTTTGTAGTTACTCCGCTTTTAAGGACAGATGTGATAAGTACCTGCAACCGGAGGAAAGTAGCCGTCATACCCGGTGTTTCAACCAGTTCGGAAATTGGACTCGCCGAGGAAAAGGGCTGCGAGCTGGTGAAAATCACCCCCGGTGACGTGCTGGGGCCTGCTTTTCTGAAAGCCCATCTGGCACCATGTCCCTGGACGCGCGCCATGATTTCCGGTGGTGTTACACCGGATGAAAGCAATCTGAAGGCCTGGTTTCAGGCCGGAGCTGCCTGTGTCGGCATGGGCAGCAAATTGATAACTGCGGATATAATCGAGCGCCGCGACTGGACAGCACTGGAACAAAACGTGAGGAGAACAGTGGAGCTGATTGGTCAAATCTGACGGAGGAAAACCACTGTCAAGAGAATCCTGAACAAGCTCTAAAAAGAAAGCGGGTCGCTCCGGTTACCGGAAAGCGACCCGCTTTTTTGTATCCTGCAGGGGACTCTTATCTTACAATAGTAATATCACCCTTGAAGATTTCCTTGCGACCGTCAATAAACTCGATCTCTGCCTGATAGACATACACACCCGGATTTATATCTTGTCCGCGGTGCTTGCCATCCCAGCCGATATTCGGAATATTCGGATCGAAATCAAAGCGTTCCCACAAAAGCTCGCCCCAGCGCGAATAAACCTGCAGGGAGTGAATTTTGGTCACTTTTTTCTGCTCTGCGAATACCGTAAAGAAGTCGTTGTCGCCATCGCCGTCAGGAGAGAAGACATTGGGTATATAGACATCCACTGAACGGTCAACAAGCAGTCGGAGTGTTGCATCATCGCGGCAACCCACTTCAGTTTTCACTTCCACCTTGTACTGCGTGGAAATTTGCGGCGTGGCGATGAGCGTCAGACAGGTATCACAGCTGAGACCGGTTGAAGGCGTCCATAGGACAGACTGCAGTTCACTGACCGGTACGTTCACCTGCGCAATAATCTGGTATGAGTCACCAATTTCGATGATGGCTTCCGGTGTGAGGGTAATAACGAGTTCCTCCGGCTCTTCGATAATCGCAGACAGCGTTGCGCTGCAACCTTCAGCGTCCTCTACTACAATGGTATAGGCGCCCGGGAGCAGGTTAAAGAACGCATTCTGAGCCGTTGGCACTCCGCCATTCAGTGTGAAAGTGAGTGGCGGACGTCCACCCACAACATCTTCCACCACGATAGCTCCTTTATTGCCAAAGCAGGGAGGCTGTGATATTGCGAGGGAGGCTGTCGGATCAATTGGCGAAATCAGTACCTGATCGGTGTCAGTACAGCCATTTGCCGGGTCGGTAACCAGTACCTGATATACACCCGGCTTGCTGATGGAAGGTGTCGCCGTATTAACGCCTGTCAAAAGAGCACCGTTATTGGTTGTCCAGGAGTACGCAGCTGCCCCCGAACCGGTTACAGCAGAACCACTCAGAGATGCTACATCGCCGTAGCATTTCATGCTGAACGGATTGCCGGCCTCGGCCACGGGCAATACCCTGTTTTCAGTTACTGTGGTGGACAAATTGTTCGTACACTGGTTGGCCGGATCAACACCGATAATCATATAAATACCGGGAGCGGTAACAGTCAGTGAACTGCCGTTTCCGATAACAGTAGTGTCGGTTCCGATGACAGAAGCCCATCTGTACTGAATACCGGGGAAAGGTGATCCACCGGTAAGTATTGCGGAAGTAACGGCACAAGTCAGTGCACCATGTGGATTGATGAACAGCGGTGGATACTGAAGATTCTGGTTGATAACAATCTGCGCAGTATCTGCGCACTGAGTCAGGGTATCGCGAATAATGAACTGGTAAACACCCGGGTCATTGATTTCCAGCGTGGTACCCGGAATGTAAGTATTACCTCCGCTAAACCAGACAAGGTTGGCATTGACGGTGCCTTCTGCTGTACCCTGAAGCGTGATTTTGTCAATGACGCAATCAAGCAGGTCGTCGGGAGTAGCCGAGATGGTGGCAACCGGATTGTTGCTGATATCAACAACGGTCGTATTTGTGGTGTCTTTACAGCCGTTGACAGCTATAATCATGGTATAAACTCCAGCCTTTCTGACTTTTGTATTTACCTGATTGACGCTGCCGGAGAACAAGCCATTGGTTGTGCTCCACTGATAACTTGCACCCTGAAGGTTCGGGCTGCCGATCAGATTGACTTCCCTTTGTTCACAGTTGAGTGAGGCTGGGAGTGCAATAGATGCCACCGGTTTGGCATAGAACACAACGGGATTCGCTGCTGAAATCACCGTGCAGTAAGCATTCAGAATGACATCACCTCCCGGGGTTGAATTGCCTGCAACAGCCGAGATATAGTAGGTGGTTCCGTACTGCATGGTTGCGTCATTAAAGCAGAAAGTGGGAGAACCGCTGCGGGCAATTTCATTCACAATCTGGTTTCCGCTGCCTTCGTGAAGAATGAACTGAAGTGCATCATTCGGATCGAGGAACTGTCCGGCAGCATTGTAAACAGCCGTTACACAGCCATCTTCACCGCAGGTTGTTACCAGATTGCCCGACATGCTTCCTACTGCAGTTACACAGGGCACCAGTCCGATATTGAACAAACAGTTAGCCGGACAACCATTGGCATCCGTTACATCCACATTGTAAGCGCCCTGAGCCAGGTTACTGATGTTAAATACACCGGGCACGACGTTACCCTGCAGACCGCCCGGCGTCCAGTCAACCAGATAGGTTGGTGTGCCGCCAGCTATGTTAACGGCACCCTTGCCATCTGTAGAAGTCGGGGTGGACACATCATTTACAAGCTGGCATGAAATCTGTACAGCGGAAGCCGGTTGTTGTACCACAAAGGATGTAGTGGCAGAGCATCCGTTCACGTCAGTAACTGTAACCCTGTAAGTGCCGGCAGTCAGGTTGCTCAGATCCTCCACGTTGCCGGCAAATGGTTGCCAGTTGTAATTGAACGGTGCAGTGCCGGTATTGACATTCAGATTGACCGAGCCTGTTGCCTGACCAAAGCAGGCCACCGGAGAGGGAGATCCGCTCAGAGAAACCACCACAATGTCATTGGGCACATTAAACGAAGCCGTACCGATACAGGATCCACCTGCACTGACCGTGACAGAATAGCTTCCGCCCGGAATACCCTGCAGGTTTTGCGTGGTTTGTCCGTTATTCCACAGGTAAGTGTATGTGAGCGTCTGGGGTGATACATTAATGGTAACACCGCCATTATTGGTAACACAGGAGGTGTTGGAAACGGTTGAGCCGGATACACCGGGTATGACCACATTTTCCAGCACTTCAAAATCATCCGAGTTGGCACAACCATTGGCTCCTGTAACGGTAACCATATAATTGCCGGGAGGTACGCCGGACAGATTCTGGGTAGTTGCTCCGGTTGACCATTTGTACGTGTAGGGAACCTGTCCGCCATTGGCAGAGAGATTGACACCACCGCTGCTTTGCCCGCACAGAGCAAGCTGTACTGCACCGGAGATATTGGGAGCATCCGTATCGTTCAATACTGAGTAGGCGGCAGTTGCAGTACAGGTTCCGCCGGCACTGACGGTTACCTCATAAAGGCCTGCCAGAATATTCTGCAGATCCTGCGTTGAGGAGTTATTGGACCACTTGTAGGTATAGGTGAGTCCGTTGCCGGGATCTGCGGGCGAAACGGTAATATCAACTCCGCCGTTAATGGTAACACAGGAAGTGACGTTTGCCGGAGCGCCGGTAATAGAGAACGTGACATCATTATCCGGAACAACTGCTACTGCCGTGGCAGTACAGTTGTTGGAGGTGGATACAGTTACGGCGTAAGTACCATTGGTGATATTGCTCAGGTCTTCGGTGGTATAACCTCCTGTCCAGGTGAATGTGTAAGGAAGCGTACCGCCGCTGACAGACAGATTTACTCCCCCGTCCTGCAGATTGCAAAGTTCAGCACTGATACTCTGGTTAAGAGTCGGGTAGCTTCTGTTATCTGATACAACGAACGAAATAGAAGCAGCGCAAGTTCCGGTTTCGGTTACCGTTACAGAGTAGATACCGTCAGGCAGGGAGGAAATATCCTGGGTTGTTGCACTGTTGTTCCACAGGTAAGTGTATGGTCCGGCGGGAGTTACCATCAGGTCAACGGAGCCGTTGTTGGTGGCACAGTTGGTAAGCGGTTGTGCATTACCCGACAAGCTGAAAGTGGAGCTGTTATTTGGAACAACCAGAATAGAGTCAGCCTTGCAGCCGTTGGCAGCAGTGACGGTCACTGTATAGTTTCCGGGAAGCATGCCCGTGAGATCTTCCGAAGTGGCATTATTCGACCAGACAAACACATAAGGACCGGGAGTGCCGGATACCGTCAGATCAATACCGCCATTCGGATTGGTACAGATAGCCGGCGTAACAGCGGCGGTGATTACCGGAGCAGTAATATTGTTGTTTAGCGTGAAATTGGCGCTTGCCGAGCAGCTTGTGCCTGCACTTACTGTTACGCTGTAGTTGCCAGGTGTCAAACCGGTCAAGTCTTCAGTGGTTGCGGTATTTGACCACAGGAAGTTGTAGCCGCTGCCTGCTGGTGCAACGGTGATATCGAGCGCGCCATTCGGAGCGGCACAGGAAGTATTGTCGGTTGGAGCAACAGATATATTAATAGGTATATTGTTGTTCGTTACGACAGCCGAAGTTGTTGCAGAGCAGCCGAAGAAATCGGTTACAGTGACAGTGTACGTTCCCGGGGTCACACCAGACAGGTCCTCAGTGGTCGCTGTATTACTCCATTTGTAAGTATATGGAGGTGTAGCGCCACTCACCGAAAGATTGACACCACCGTTACCCAGTCCGCAGGTGGCGGGAATACCCGCAGCCGAGGGATTGGGGGCTACGGCATCATTTTCAACCGTGAAGGTCTCTACAGCCTGACATCCGGTGCCGAGCGTTACCGTTACCGTGTAGGTACCCGGAGCTATGGCCACCAGATCGGGAGCGGTGGAGTTATTGGACCACTTGTAGGTGTAAATGTAGTCGTCCGGTGAAATTTCTATGTCAACTCCCCCGCTGTAAGGCGGGTTGCAGGAAAGATTGTTGAGTACAAAGCCGCTGATCTGGATGGGCACCGGGTTATTGGGCACATCGTATGTAGCCACTGTTGTGCATCCGAGAGAGGAGGTAACAGTAACAGTGTAGGAGTTGGGACCCAGATTAATCAGATCCTGGGTGGTGGCGTTGTTCGACCATTTGTAAGTGTATGGGGGCACGCCGCCGTCAACCATCAGATCAATGGAACCGTTGGGAATATTACAGTAACCAGCCGTTACATCAGCGGTTGTAGTTGGGTATTCTCTCTCGTCGTACAGTTCAAACGTCATCGTTTCGGTACAGGTGCCGCCGGCGCTTACAGTAACCGAGTACGTGCCGGGTGCCAGATTGTTTCTGGTAAGCGCACTGGAGCCATTTTCCCAGGTGACTACTGCATTGGAGGGTGTGATACTGATTGAAACGAATCCGTTGTTATTGACACAGGATGTTACCCCTGCCGAGTTTCCATCAATATTGACTGGTATTATATTGTCATTGACAACGATACCCACCTCGTTCGAGCAGCCGTTGGGGCTTGTTACCGTAACTGAGTAGATGTCCCCCGGGATGTTATTCAAATCCTGTACTGTGGCGCCATTCGACCAGTTATATGTGTAGGGTGTTGTGCCGCCAGTAACCGACAGGTTGATACTTCCGTTATTGAGACCGCAGTTGGCATCCACCTGCGTGAAAGTCAGATCAGGGTCGTTCGGGTTGTCATTAATCACATAGATAGCAGTTTCAGTGCAGGCGCCACCGGCACTCACGGTCACCTCGTATGATCCCGGAGGCAGGTTATTCAGATCCTGCGTGGTGGCGTTATTGGACCAGAGATAGGTGTAACTGCTGTTCGGGGGAGATACAGTCAGATTGATTGCGCCGTTGCCGCTGCCGCCGCAGAGTGTGTTGTCGGTGAGAGACGCTGACAGAGAAATAGGCGGATTGATGTTGTTGATATCAATAGTTTCCTCCGCTGTACAGCCGTTTGCACCTGTTACAATCAGGGTATATGACCCTGGCACCACATTACTGAGGTTTTGTGTGGTAGCGCCGTTTGACCAGAGGAAAGTAAATGGCGCCACACTGCCTGTGACCGACACGTTTGCGCTGCCATTTGCCAGTTCGCAGGTGGAGTTGGTGGTGCTGTAGTTTATAAATGGCACATTGGCATTTTCAGGCACTGTGAATTCGGCAGTAGCAGAACAGCTGCCTTGTCCCGTAACAGTGACAGTATAGGTATCTGCGGGTACTCCGCTGAGGCTTTGGGTTGTTGCGCCATTGGACCACTCGAACGTATATGACCCCGAAGGAGATACCGTTGTGGTAACAGAGCCGTTGAAGTTGCCGCTGCAAACTGTATTGGGCAGCACGTTGGCCGACACAGTAATAGGTGGGTTGTTATTTCCAACATTGATTGTTTCAGTATCCGTACAGCCGTTGGCACCTGTGACCGTAATGTCATAGTCGCCCGCCAGAATATTGCTCAGATCCTGTGTAGTGGCATTATTCGACCAGGTATATGTATATGGTGTGGTACCACCTGAAACTGAAACATTGATGGAGCCGTTGGGCAAATCACAGGTACTCTGAACGGTAGTGAAGGACAAGACCGGATTGTTCGGATTGTCATTGACAGTAACCTCGGCGGTTTCGGAGCAGGAGCCCTGACCAGTTACAGTAACCGTGTAGGTACCCGGGAGGAGTCCGCTCTGATTCTGCGTGGTGGCATTATTCGACCAAAGGAAGGTATAGCTTCCGGGAGGCGTGATGGAAAGCGTGGCACTGCCGTTACCGGTTCCGTTACAATTGGTATTGGCGGTGGAGTTGGTGCTAATGGTAATTGGCGGGTTATTGTTTGAAACCGTGACAGTCTCTGTATCTGTACAACCATTGGCACCAGTGACGGTGAGGTCGTACGTTCCTGCCAGTACGCCCGACAGATTCTGCGTAGTGGCGCCATTGGACCACGAATAAGTATAAGGCGTGGTACTACCGGTCACACTGACGTTGACGCTGCCGTTCGCCAGATCGCAGGTAGTATTGACGAATGTGCTGGATATATTGGGGTTGTTGGGCTGATCTGCGACAGTATATTCTCCTGTGGCTGTACAGGTTACCCCAAAAGTAACGGTTACTGTATATGTACCTGCCTCAACGTTCGCCAGATCTTCCGTTGTGGCGCTGTTCGACCAAAGATAAGTATAACTGTTTGTGGGTGACACACTCAGATTGATACTTCCATTGAAGGGAGGGACGCAGTTGGTCACGGAGGTGGTCACCGCCGATGGAGTTATATTAATGGTATTATCCTGAACCGTTACCGACTGCGTATTGGTACAGCCATTATTGTCCGTGACCGTAACATCATACGTGCCGGGGGCCATATTGCTCAGATCCTGGGTGGTTTGCCCGCCCGACCAGCTGTAGGTATAGGGAGCATTGCCACCATTTACCGACAAGTCAACCGAGCCGTTACTCTGGCCGCAGGTAGCAGCTACAGTGGTAGCCGACGTATTGACGGTTACTTGTGTGACCGTAGAAGTCCCTGAAACCGTACCGTTACAGGGAGCACCAACGGTGGATACCCGCTGGAGGGTCCAGGTGCCGGGTTGAGTGGCGGTTAAGGTGTACGGGTTGTCGGAGGTAGTGATGGTTGGTTGCGGAACACCGTTTAGCAGAGGGACGAACTCCCACGGGGCGTTACCAGTAAAGGTGACAGTCAGGTTTACTGATCCGCCTGATCCGTTACAGATTACTCCGCCGCCGGAGAGCGTTGCGGTTGGTCTCGGAATAACTGTAACTGTCGTACAGGCGGAGTCTGCATTGGGGTTACAGGCGTTTCCTACGGTTACGCAAAGTTGTGCAGTTCCACTGGCGCTGGCGCTCCAGTTGACGTTCACATCCTGATTGTTTCCACCGCTCATAGTGCCAAAATTCGAGGGGTTCAGGGTCCATCCGTATTGAGAGGCTCCGGGAATAACCGGGATGGCATACGTGGTGTTGTTTTGTCCGGCGCACACCGGAGTAGGCCCCGTTACAGGATCATTGATCACAGGCGGGAAGGGTACCGTAGAGCCGCTTACCACCTCAATTTCATAGTCGCATACATTACCCGCGCAGCCATCGAGTACGAACCAATAGACGTTTCCGACTATATAGTTACAGGACTCCAGCAGAAAGGGCTGGGTGGAGCAGGGGCATTGCAAATCAATCGGATTGCTTACGCACTGCCTGTAAATACCGGCCTGCAGGCCCATGTTGTTACCCTGCGAACAGTTGCTCGGTATCACCCTGATTGTGATACAGGATGTACCGGCAAAAAATGAAAACCATTCATCGTTGTTCAGCACATTCGGGAAGCATCCAGGGAAATTCTGCTGCTGATTGTTGTTGTTGATGGTATTGCAGTATCCGTCAATATCGACACACAATAGCGGAGCCTGTTGACAGGTGTTACCTGCATCGGGGAATCCGGGTGGTGGACAGGGCTGGGCAATGGCAACCTGTACGGAAACAAGCGCAAGCAGAACGAATAGAAATTTTCTCATGTAACTAAGAGATTGAAAGTTAAAGCGTCCGGAACGTCTTGCCTGTTCCGGATACAGAAAACCGCAAATTGATTAAAAAAACAGAAGGAGGCCTGCACGCGTGCGCAGGTTCCTCATTGTTTCAAAAGATTTATCCGGGGGTATTGCCGCTACAAGTTCACCTTTGTTCAATGAAACCTTTGGTCAGAGCCGCTTATTAAAAATATTTAAAAAGGGATTTCGAAACAGACTGAACTGTTCGGGAAGAATGGAGGTTCTACTTAAAGCGCAAACGTACAAAAAAGGTTTGCCAAAATCAGCTTTTTAACACTTATTGTTGTTGCCTGTGATTAATTAAGACGTATTATACATCGGAATCGGAATATCAGGGTGAGTCTGGATGCCATTTTTAAATTAAAATAGCCGTAATTTTCAGGTATGTGCTGCTACATCCGATAAACTCTCTAATTTCGGGCCGCCAAAAAGAACTGACCGACTGTACCAAATTACAAAATACACCTAAATATCATGACGCTTGGAATTTTGAAAGAATCCGAAGGCGAACAAAGGGTTGCCGTTGCGCCCGAATCTGTTTCCGCTCTGCTAAAACTTGGTATCCAACAGGTAATCGTGGAGCAGGGAGCCGGAAGTTCCGCTTTCTTCAGCGATGCGAGTTATGAGGCCCAGGGTGCCCGTATCGCCAATCGCGACACTGTGTTGAAGGACTCCAGTATCCTGGTGGCAATTCATCCGCTCAGCACTACAGACACTCAGAAACTGTCAGCCGGACAAATTCTCATCGGACAAATGAACCCGCTCTCCAACAGGGGGGGGGTCGAAGATCTGCTGAAATCAAAGGCATCGGTTTTCAGTCTCGATCTGGCCCCGCGCTCCACACGTGCGCAGGCGCTCGATGTGCTATCCTCCATGGCCACTGTTTCTGGCTACAAGGCTGTTTTGCTGGCTGCTACTCACCTTCCTACCTTCTTCCCCATGTTCATGACTGCCGCCGGTACGATCAAACCCGCCAAGGTGTTGATTCTCGGCGCCGGTGTGGCCGGGTTGCAGGCTATTTCCACTGCCAAGCGCCTCGGTGCTGTGGTGGAGGCATTCGATGTGCGCGCAGCCGCCAAAGAAGAAGTACTCTCGCTCGGTGCCAAATTCGTTGAGGTCGAAGGCGCGGTTGACGACAAGGCCGCCGGTGGCTATGCCGTTGAACAAACAGAAGAGTTCAAACAGCGACAGGCTCAACTGATTCACGACCACGCTGCTGCTGCCGATGTCATCATCTGCACTGCACAAATCCCCGGACGAAAGGCTCCTGTTCTCATCCGCCGCGAAACAGTGGCCGCCATGAAAAACGGCGCAGTGATTGTTGACCTGGCCGCATCCACCGGAGGCAACTGCGAGGTCACCGAAAACGGCAAAACTGTCCGCACTGAAAGCGGGGTCTGTATCATCGGCGATTCCAATCTGCCCAGCAGCACACCCAAGGACGCCAGTGCCATGTTCGGCAAAAATATCGTCAATTTCATGAAGCTGATCGTTATCAAAGGTGAGCTCACGCTCAATTTCGAAGACGATATTGTGGCCGCTACCTGTATTGCCCACGACGGCCAGGTTGTCAGCGAACGCCTCAAAGCGGTCATGGCAGGCTGAACCCGGATATCTAACCATTAAATTCCCGACTCATGTCAACTTTTTTTATTGACAACCAGGATCTTATTTACATCGTCGTTCTGTCGGTTCTCCTCGGCATCGAGGTGATCTCCAACGTTCCTGCTATTCTTCATACCCCCCTGATGTCGGGCGCCAATGCCATTCACGGGGTGGTCATCATCGGCGCGATTATCGTGATGGGGCATGCTGCTCCCGATGACTACCTGGCGCTCATCCTCGGCTTTCTGGCTGTGCTGCTTGGCACACTGAACGTGGTGGGCGGTTTCGTCGTCACCAACCGAATGCTGGAAATGTTCAAGAAAAAGAAATAAGATTTACGTGCGCGGCTCCGCTGCGCATAACCTAAAGTCACCCTTCCTATGACACCTGATTTTTTGCTTCAACTTTCATATCTGGTAGGGTCCGTTACATTTATCATCGGACTCAAACAGTTAAGCAGCCCCGATTCTGCCCGTAAAGGCAATCTGGTGGCGGCATTCGGTATGGTACTCGCCATTATCGGTACCGTGCTTTTTCATACCAAAGATAACCAACCCATCGGAAATATTCCCTGGATTATCGCCGCCATGGGTATTGGTACTGTCATCGGCTGGCTCATGGCCATGCGGGTCAAAATGACCGCCATGCCCCAGATGGTCTCTTTCTTTAATGGTATGGGTGGTGCCTGCGCAGCCATCATATCCATTATCGAGTTTCACAGTCACCCGCACGGGTCTTCCGGCTACCTGCTTACGGTATTCCTCGGACTGATTATCGGTTCAGTTTCTTTCAGCGGCAGCGTCATCGCGTACGGAAAACTGGATGAAAAGATTAAAGATCTCTCGGCCAAATATCTGACCTATATTAACCTCGGGCTCCTGATAGCCACGCTTGCTGTTCTAGTGATTGCTGTTGCCTCCCCCGAAACCTTCGGCCATAACGCCGTATGGATTCTGCTGGTACTGTCTTCACTGTACGGTGTGCTGTTCGTCATGCCGATTGGCGGTGCCGATATGCCGGTGGTTATTTCCCTGCTCAACTCTTTCACCGGGATGGCTGCCGCTTTTGGTGGATTCCTCTATGATAACCCGGTCATGCTCACCGGTGGTATTCTGGTAGGCTCTGCAGGTACCATTCTCACTATTCTCATGTGCAACGCCATGAACCGCTCCCTGCTCAATGTGATCATCGGATCATTCGGCGGCGGCGGTACCAGCAGCAGCGGCGCAAAGGGAGAACAGGTAGTGAAGGAAATCAGCCTTACCGATACGGCTATCCTGTGCGCGTACGCGGGCAAGGTCACCATCGTGCCAGGTTACGGTCTGGCAGTTGCCCAGGCGCAGCATATTTGCCACGAACTCGAGAAAAAACTCGAAGACAAGGGCGTGGAGGTAAATTACGCCATTCACCCCGTAGCCGGCCGTATGCCGGGCCACATGAACGTACTGCTCGCCGAGGCAGATGTGCCGTATCCGAAACTGGTGGAAATGGAAGATATCAATCCGCAGATGAACAGTACCGACGTGGTCATTATCGTGGGTGCCAACGACGTGGTGAACCCCGCCGCAGAAAATGATCCGGGCAGTCCTATATATGGTATGCCTGTTCTCAAGGTGTGGGAGGCCAAAAACGTCATCGTACTCAAGCGCAGTATGCGCGCCGGTTATGCCGGTATCGAAAACGAGCTGTTCTTCCATCCGAAAACCAAGATGCTCTTCGGAGATGCCAAAGATATGCTTGGTAAACTCGTGGGCGAACTGAAGGAACTCTGATTCCACGTTCATTCCCCGTATTACCCTTCAATTTTTACTGCCGATGCGCGGAACCCGGTACTGTACCGGCGTTCCGCGTGTTCGTTATGCACATACCATATACTGACAAATATCTGTACAGCCGCTGACCCCCGTCAGCGTTCACAATCTCGCCGGCGCCGACTTTTGCTCCCGCCAAAGCGTGTTCCCGCAAGGGCACGAAACCATACTCAGCCTTGCCAAAACGAGCGCCTGTCGGGCTCCCGGAGCGCTCCAAACCGATTGTATTATGCCATTTTACCACAAATTAGGCAACATACCCCGCAAACGCCATGTTGTTTACCGCCGTGAATCAGGAGCCTTGTATCAGGAAGAACTCGTAGGTACGCTCGGGTTCAGCGGTATGTCGTCGCTGGTGTATCACCTCCACGCTCCCACACAGATCAGGCAGATTGGCGACAGGTACCCGGTAAAACCTGTCATTGCCGTAAGCAACAATATTCAGCCCATGAAATTCGAGGGCTTCAGTGTGCCTGCATCCGACGATTATATCGAAAGCCGGAAAGTACTGTTCGTCAACAATGATATGGCCATAGGACTGGCCTCTCCGGTCGGTGAACAGGATTATTTCTTCAAAAATGCCGATGCCGACGAGCTGATTTTCGTGCACCACGGTCGGGGTGAACTGCTTACCATGTTCGGAAATATCCCTTTCGAGCCGGGCGACTATCTGGTGATCCCAAGGGGTACCATCTACAAGCTGGACTTTTTTCAGGGCGAAAACAGGCTGCTTTTCATCGAGTCGCATTCGCCGGTCATGACACCGCGCAGATACCGGAACGAATTCGGACAAATGCTCGAGCATTCTCCCTTCTGCGAACGGGATATCAAAAGACCGGAAACCCTCGAAACTTTTGATGAAAAGGGCTATTTTGAAGTTCGTATCAAGAAACAGAATGAAATTATCCCGTTCCTGTATCCTTACCATCCGTTTGACGTGGCAGGCTGGGATGGCTTCCATTACCCCTATGCTTTCAATATCCGCGATTTTGAACCACTGACCGGCCGCATCCATCTTCCGCCTCCTGTTCACCAGACGTTCGAAGGACAAGGCTTTGTGGTGTGCTCGTTTGTCCCGCGTCTGTACGATTATCACCCGGATGCCATACCAGCACCCTATCACCATTCCAATATTGACTCGGACGAACTGCTCTATTACGTTGACGGCAACTTCATGAGCAGGAACAACGTCGGTCCCGGACAGATTACCCTGCACCCGGCAGGTATCCCGCACGGACCGCACCCGGGTGCCATAGAGCGCAGTATCGGTCAGAAAGAAACCGGTGAACTCGCTGTCATGATAGACCCGTTCAGGCCGGTTATGATCACTGAGGAAGCACTTAAACTTGAAGTTGACGACTACTACCGGGTGTGGTACGAACAAAACTGAAACACGCCATGCAAACTATTCTGCAACCCGCCGCTGAGTTATCCGGAACCACGGATTTCC
>Ga0172373_10005402_pt1 | contig 17533 bp, 12 predicted proteins | sample Lak10m_2_FD_114546 | JGI IMG/M metagenome (GOLD analysis project Ga0172373, IMG submission 114546) | Freshwater microbial communities from Kabuno Bay, South-Kivu, Congo - kab_092012_10m | ecosystem: Environmental > Aquatic > Freshwater > Lake | place: Democratic Republic of the Congo...
CGGCGTCATCGGCATCGCGCTGAACCTCGAGGAAACCGAGGTCGGTGTCGTCGTGCTCGGCGACTACCTCGAAATCCGCGAAGGCTCCGAGGTCAAGACCACCGGCAAGCTCCTCTCCGTCCCCGTGGGCAAGGGCCTGCTCGGCCGCGTGGTGGACACACTCGGCCGCCCCGTGGATGGCAAAGGCCCCATCACCGCCACCGCGCAGTATCCGGTCGAGAAAATCGCGCCCGGCATCGTGAAGCGCAAGTCCGTCAGCCAGCCGCTCCAGACCGGCATCATGTCCGTGGACGCGATGATTCCCATCGGTCGCGGCCAGCGCGAACTCATCATCGGCGACCGTTCCACCGGCAAGACGACCATCGGCGTGGACACGATGATTAACCAGTCGCGCATCAACAAGCAGGGCCGCGCCTCCGGCGACGCCAGCTTCCGCCCGGTCTATAACATCTACGTCGCCGTCGGCCAGAAGCAGTCGAACATCGCGCGCGTCATCGCGGAACTCGACAAGGCCGGCGCGCTGGAAGACACCATCATCGTCGCGGCGGGCGCGGACGCTCCCGCTGCCGCACAGTATCTCGCGCCGTTCGCCGGCGCGGCGATGGGCGAGTGGTTCATGGACAACGGCATGGACGCGCTCATCATTTACGATGACCTCTCCAAGCAGGCCGTCGCCTACCGCCAGGTGTCGCTCGTGCTCAAGCGCCCCTCCGGCCGCGAGGCGTATCCAGGTGACGTGTTCTATCTCCACTCGCGCCTGCTGGAGCGTTCCGCGCGCGTCAACGAGAAGAACGGCAACGGCTCGCTCACCGCGCTGCCCATCATCGAGACGCAGGCCGGCGACGTGTCCGCCTACATCCCGACGAACGTGATTTCCATCACGGACGGCCAGATTTATCTGGAAACCGACTTGTTCTACCAGGGCATCCGCCCCGCCATCTCGGTCGGTCTCTCTGTGTCGCGTGTCGGTTCCGCCGCGCAGATCAAGGCGATGAAGCAGGTCGCCGGCAAGATCAAGCTGGAGCTGGCGCAGTATCGCGAACTCGCCGCGTTCGCGCAGTTCGGCTCCGACCTCGACGCCAAGACGCAGGCCACGCTCGAACGCGGCAAGCGCATCGTCGAGCTGTTCAAGCAGCTCCAATACAACCCGATCCCCGTCGAGGTGCAGGCCGCCGTGCTGTGGTCCATGCAGAACAACTTCCTCGACGACGTGTCGGTGGAGAAGATCAAGGACTTCCAAGGCAAGCTCACCGACTTCCTCAGCACGCGCAAAGAGGCGCTGCTCGTGAAGATTCGCACCGAGAAGGCCATCAGCGACGCCCTCGCCGGCGAGCTGAAGGCCGCGCTGACCGAGTTCAAGGCCAGCTACCGCTAGGCAACCGGAACGCGAACCGACCTGACACAGATAGATGTATATGGCCACCGAACCAGCCAGCGCGGCGCAGCCGATTGAGGGGCTTATTCTCTCGATTCGCGGCGAGCGCGTGATGCTGGATTCGGACCTCGCCGCGCTCTACGGAGTCAGCACCGGCCAGTTGAACCAGGCGCTCAAGCGGAACCTCGAACGGTTCCCGGCTGACTTTGCCTTTCAGCTTGGGCGTCAGGAGTTTGCGACTTTGATATCACAATCTGTGATATCAAACGTCGGACGTGGCGGACGGACAAAAATGCCTTGGGTATTCACCGAGCACGGCGTGGTCATGCTTGCCTCCGTCCTGAACAGCCCGGTGGCCGTCACGGCCAGCGTGAAGATTGTCCGGGCTTTCATGCTGATGCGCGAGCAACTGGCCTTGAATGCCGTGCTTGCCGCCAAGCTCGCTGATATTGAAAAGCGGCTCGCCGGTCACGACGCCGAGATTGCGGACGTGTTTGAGGCGTTGCGCGGCCTGTTGGCCCAACCTGAAAAGCCGCGCCGCGAAATCGGCTTCCACGTCCGCGACGAGTCCCGCTTGAAAACGCCTGTCGCCAAGACCAAGAAATAGCTTCCATGCCCAGCACACGCGACATCCGCCGGCGCATCAAGTCGGTCAAGAACACCGCCCAAATCACCAAGGCGATGCAGATGGTCGCGTCGGCCAAGATGCGCCGCGCGCAGCAGGCCGCGCTCGCGGGCCGGCCTTACGCGATGCTGATGAACGAGGTGCTCGCGGCGGCCACGGCGGGCGCGGGCGAATTCACGCATCCGCTGATGGAGAAACGCGCGGTCGTCAAGAAGCGCGCCCTCATCCTCATCACCACGGACAAGGGCCTCTGCGGCGCGCTCAACACGAACCTGCTCCGTGAGGCCGCGAAGTGGGACAAGGACACGACCGTCTTCATCTGCGCCGGCAAGAAGGGTGCGCAGTGGGCGGGCCGCTTGAAACGCGAACTGGCCGCTGAGTTCAGCTACAAGGACACGCCGCAGTTCGCCGAGGCGCGGGCGATTTCCAAGTTTGCCCAGGACCTGTTCCTCGAAGGCAAGGTGGACGCGGTGGACGTGCTCTACACGAACTTCATCAACACGCTGGTCCAGAAGCCGGAGTCGCGGCAGTTGCTCCCGCTCGGCGAAATCAAGGCGCTCGAAGCGGGCCTTGAAGGCGAGGGCGTCGGCGAGAAGCTCGGCGAGGCCACGCGCGAATACCTCTTCGAGCCGGTCGCCGCCACGGTGCTCGGCAACTTGCTGCCGCACTACTTGAACTACCAGGTCTTCCAGTTCTTGCAGGAGGCGAAGGCCTCCGAGCAGTCCGCGCGCATGGTCGCCATGAAGAACGCGACCGACAACGCCAAGCAGATCATCAAGGACCTGACGCTCGAATACAACAAGCTGCGCCAGGCCAACATCACGAAGGAGCTTTTGGAAATCACCACCGCCCAGATGGCGATGGGCAACTAATTTACCACGATGAACACCGGCAAAATCGTTCAAATCATCGGCCCCGTCCTGGACATCGAGTTCACGGACCGCCTCCCCGCCATCTTCAACGCGCTGACCGTGGAATACGACCTTCCCGGCCAGGGCCGGACCAAGCTGACGCTCGAAGTGCAGCAGCACCTCGGCGGCAACTGGGTCCGCGCCGTCGCCATGAGCACCACCGAGGGGCTGAAGCGCGGCATGACCATCACCGACACCGGCGCGCCCATCTCCATGCCCGTCGGCAACGCCGTCATGGGCCGCGTCTTCAACGTCACTGGCGACGCCGTGGACGAGCAGGGCCCGGTGAAGGCGGACAAATACAATTCCATCCACCGCTCCGCCCCGCCGCTCGTGGACCAGTCCACCAATCCGCAGGTGCTCACCACCGGCATCAAGGTCATTGACCTCATCTGCCCGTTCCTCAAGGGCGGCAAGGTCGGCGCGTTCGGCGGTGCCGGCGTCGGCAAGACCGTCGTCATCATGGAACTCATCAACAACATCGCGAAGCTGCACGGCGGCGTCTCGATGTTCGCGGGCGTCGGTGAGCGCACGCGCGAGGGCAACGACCTCTACAACGAGATGGTCGAGGCGAACGTCATCAAGACCAAGAAGGACGCCAAGGGCCACCCGCTCTTCGGCTCCAACGGCCTGCCCGTCCTCGACGAAGGCTCGAAGATCGGCCTCGTGTTCGGCCAGATGAACGAGCCGCCCGGCGCGCGTCTCCGCGTCGCGCTCTCCGCGCTGGCCGTGACCGAATACTTCCGCGACGAGCACAACCAGGACGTGCTGCTGTTCGTGGACAACATCTTCCGCTTCTCGCAGGCCGGCTCCGAGGTGTCCGCGCTCCTTGGCCGCACGCCCAGCGCCGTCGGCTACCAGCCCACGCTCGCCGCCGAGATGGGCAACCTCCAGGAACGCATCACCTCGACGAAGAAGGGTTCCATTACCTCCTTCCAGGCCGTGTATGTGCCGGCCGACGACTTGACCGACCCCGCCCCCGCCACGACCTTCGCGCACCTGGATGCGACCATCGTGCTCGAGCGCTCCATCGCGGAACTCGGCATCTATCCCGCCGTGGACCCGCTCGCCTCGAACTCCCGCGCGCTCACGCCCGACATCGTCGGCGACGAGCACTACTCGGTGGCCCGCGGCGTCCAGAAGGTGCTCCAGCGCTACAAGGACCTGCAGGACATCATCGCGATTCTGGGCATGGACGAGCTTTCCCCGGAAGACAAGCAGACCGTCTTCCGCGCGCGCAAGATTCAGAAGTTCCTCAGCCAGCCCTTCTCGGTGGCCGAGGTGTTCACCGGCCACGCCGGCAAGCAGGTGCCCGTGGCGGAGACCGTGCGCGGCTTCAAGGAAATCCTCGAGGGCAAGCACGACGCCGTGGGTGAGAACGAGTTCTACATGAAGGGCGGCATCGACGACATTAAGAAATGAATTGATGCTTGCATACGATATGCTCTTTTCAGCAGTATGACCCAGCCTAGCGGCTGGGAATGCACTAATAAAATAACAAACATCCCATCTCATTATGAACACGCCAGTTACATTGCCAACCAACACTCATTACAAGTTGCCGACGGAGCACGCGAAGGCACTGCACGGTCGTATCGCGACCCTATTTCAGAATTTGCCGAAAAATCAGAAAAGTGCAAAGAACGCTCGCGTGGTAAAACTCAGCAGTTCGCCATCGATTCCTGACTGGTGGACTAAATAGCGCGCAGCAAAAGGGGGCCAAGATGCTTGATTTGTTACTTTGCGACTCACTGCCCAACCAAGAGGACGTTGAAAAATCCGTAAATGGCTTCGTAGACCGCTGCAAGCGTTTTTATTGGAGGCATGGCGAAAGGAATTTGGTGCTGATCGAGGAGGATCTCGTTGAGATTCCCATCATGGGTCTTAATTACCTCCGTCACCTCAAAGGGCCAAGCGGGTTCAAGGTGGCGGCAATTTTCACCTTGGCCGTTGCATGCAAGAAGCCGTTCAAGACACCCCTCGCAAGCTCTTTTGATCCGGTTCGTCCTGAGCCCAATATTGTCCTAGGCGTCTTGGAGTCACTTTACTGGTTGCATGGTGCCGATCTGATGACCGAGGAAGGTCGGAGAACCATTGAGAATCCGATCACTTTTTCAGATCATTATTTTCAAGAAGCTGTCGAAGCCATCAATCATGCTTGTCAGGGTTTTAGCGGTGACTTCAATCAAGCAGATGACAAAGCGATGGCGGGACTGTTGGCGCTAGTTTTTGAAGCAGTTGCTTACAAGACTAACGGCCATGTTCCCTATACGAAAAACCCTCTCGGAGGCTTGATGACCGCCTATTTCACAAAGAATTCAGTCCAATGAAACTCGAAATCGTCACCCCGGAGGCGAAGATCTATTCCGAGGACGTGGACATGGTCACGCTCCCCGGCGTCGAGGGCGAGATGGGCATCTACCCGATGCACATCCCGCTGATGACGCAGATCGCCCACGGCGAGATCATCGCGCGCAAGGGCGGCGTGGACCACTACCTCGCCACCGGCGAGGGCTTCGTGCAGATCACCGGCGACCGCGTGGCCATCCTCACGGACATGGCCATCAAGGCCGACGACATTGACGAGGCCAAGGCCGAGGAAGCCCGCAAGAAGGCCGAAGCCCGCCTCGCCGAGAAGCTCACCGACGAGGAAACGGCGACGGTTCAAGCCGCGCTGCTCCATTCCCTCACGCAGCTCAACGTCAAGCGCCGCACGCGCCGGTAATTGATCGTCACCCTTTTCGCCAGCGGCGGACTTCGGTCCGCCGCTATTTTTTTTCCGGCTCGGGTTTGTCCGGCGTGAGGAACTCGCGGATGGTCTGGAACGGGCGCAGCGGCAGCAGGAGGAACTTCGGGATGAAGCGCGGCTCGCTCTTCGGGTTCGCCAGCGAACCGGTCACGCGATACTCGAAGACCTTCGTCATCGGCGAGGTGAGGAAACTCAACAGCGGGCCGACGAGGAAGGTGTCGCGGAACATCTCCGCCTCGACGTTGGCGTTGACCTGCCCGGCGAAGTCCACCGTGCCGTCGTAGTGCAGCCGCGCGGGCGGCGAGAGGATTTCCAGGTCCTTGGTGTAGATGACGCTGTTGGTCAGGATGAACGTCCCCTTCGCCTCCTTCGCGCGGCTGCTGCCGAGGTCCTTGTTGATGGCGTTGAGCACCGGGGAGAACAATCCGAAGATGGGAATTTCCCAGAGCAGGCCGTCTTCGAGCCGCACCTCGCCGAAGCCCTGCCAGCCCTGCCAGTCCGCCGTGTTCGCGTTCGTCACCGTCACCGCGCCGGCGACGGTGCCCTCCAGCTTGTTGCTCTTGCCGCTCAGGTCCGCGATGAAGCCGGGCAGGCTGGCGTTGGTGAACTGCAGCGCAAAGTTGAAGTCCGCGCTCCGCACCGGCGCGAGGTCGAAGCCGAGGTTCCCGTGCAGTCCGCCGCCGTGGAACGCGCCCGCGAGGTTCGAGATGCCCACCGTGTTCGTGACCCAGTGGACCTGCGCGGTGACCTGCGGCAAATGGAAGAACGACCAGCGGAACGGTCCGCCGGCGATGTCGAAATGCAGGTCGGTGCGCTCCGCGTCGCGGAAGGGAATCGAGCCGTGGACGCGCACGGTCGGCGCGTTGCTGAACTGGTAGGGCAGCACCGCCTTCGCCGTCTGGGGGCCGATGATGCGCGTGAAGGCGTAGGGGTCGAAGGTGCTGTGGGCGTTCGTGACCCAGAGGCGCTGGCGCCGCGCGTCAATGCGCACGTCGGGCGCGGTGATGACTCCGTCGCCGCGGCGGGCGCGCACGTCGGAGATGGCGAACAGCTCGTTGGTGAAGCCGACCGAGCCGGTGAACTCGTCCACCGGCTCGCCGCGCAGCACGAAGTTCGTCACCGCCACGGTCGCGCGGAAACCACTTTCCGCGCGCGCCCGCCAGCGGCCCCAGATCTCGCCCTCGATGACGGGCGGCACGGTGAAGGTGAAGTTGGTGAGGATGCGCTTCTCCTCGGGCCGCTCCAGCAGCGGTTCGATGGCCTGGGGAAAGACGTTGGCGCGCCCCGCCCAGTGATACTGGCGCGTGCGCGGGTTGACGGTGTAGGCGAGCCGGACTTCGCCCTCGGGGCGGCGCGCCCAGAGGTTGGGGAGACGCAGCACGCCATTTGTCAGCGTCAGGTCGGTGTTCGCTTCGAGATAGGTCGCGTTGCGATACGCGCCGCCGGGGCTGTCCACATGGGCCGCGAGGGAAACGGAGCTGCCGACGGCCTTCCAGTCGGGGGCGCGGTTTGTCCACGCGGGCAATTCCACCGCGACCGTCGCAGTGGCTCTGGGCAGGGCGTTGAAGGTGAACCGCGACAGCTCGCGCTGCGTGTTCGTGTGCAGCAGATGTTGGATGCGATACACGTCGAAGTCGAAGCCGCCCGCCGCGGCAGCGCGCCGGGTGGCCACGTCGAGGCGCGCGTGGGCATCGAGCGCGCCGCCGTAAAGCTCGGCGTGGAGGTTGGTGAGGCTCAGGTGCGGTGCCCGCCAATGTGCGGTGAGGCTGAACCTGCCGAGTTCAATCGCCTTCAAATCCGACTTCACACCGTCGAGCACGACGGAGGTTTCCACCTGCCAAGGCGCGAGGTTCGTCCAGAAGCCCCACTCGGTTGGAGCGCCGGTTTCCAAACCGGCCTTGGTCGTCCCCTCCACGCGCAATGCCGGTTTGGAAACCGGCGCTCCGACGCGCGTCGCTTTCGCGGACACGCGGGCCTGTTTCGCTTCGCCCCACCTGGTCTTGGGCGCGGTGAGCTGCGCCTCCGCATCAGCCGCCAGCAACCGCTTGCGCGCGGGAGCGAAGGTCGCGTTGGCGGAGAGGCGTCCGTCCGCAAGCTGCGCCCACTCTGACTTCAGCGCGGTCGTGCTCAGGGTGAGGCTGGCGCGCAGTTCGTCCGGCGCAAGCGGGCGCGGCGCGGTCTGGCCGGTGAGCCGGAAGGTGGCCGCCTCGGCCCACTTCGACTTGCTGTCGCGCAGGGTGACTTCCCACGCGGCGTCCCAGTCGTTGGTGCGCGCGGACTGGCGGTTCAGCCGCGCGGTGAGCAGCAGGCGTCCGGCGCTGGCGTTGAAGTTGGTGGCGCGCACGCGGTCGGCTTCGAGGCGGAAGTCCGCGCCGGCCGCGCCGTTGGTGCCGGGCGGCTGGAGGAGGCGCGCGGTGAAGCGGGCGTTGCGCCCGCCGCCCCAGGGCGTGCGCACGTCTAGCGCCTTCACCTTCAAGTCAGCCTGGAGGCCGCGTTCCTGCTTCGCGTCGGCGCGGAGGGCCAGCTCGATTTCCGGCGGCGCGGCGAACTGCACGCGGGCCAGTTCGGTGAGCACGCGGTGGAGGATTTCCTCCGCGCCCGGCCTGGGGGGCTTGGCGCCCGGCGTGGCCGGCGTTTCTTTTTTTCCCGGGCGTTTGCGCAGGGCGGCGGCATTGGTCACGACGGCGCTGACCTTCATCTGGATGCCCTGCACGGTGGCGGTGAGCTGCGGGAGTTCCCATACGTCGCCGGGCAGGAAGTTCAGCGCGGTGGAGAGGTTGGTGACGGTGAGCGTGCGGGGCGGGAGATTGGTGGGCGCAACCGTCCATGTCAGCTCGCCCTGCCGGAGCGCGACGCCGGTGACGATGAACTCGAAGCGCCGGAGCGCGTCGTGGTCGAGCCGCACCTCGGCCTCGGCGGCGGCGAAGTGCGGGCCGGTGGCGTCGCCGGACTTCGCCACGGAGATGCCCTCGGCCACCAGGCCGCGAAACCACTGCCAGCGGAGGCGTTGGAATTCGAGGTTGAACCCGCGCGCCTTCAACTCGGCGAGCACGGGGCGCTTCACGAAGTCCGGCACGCCGCGCTGGTTGAACCAGAGGAACGCGACCAGCGCCGCGAGCACGAGCAGCCAGGCCACGATGCGCACGCAGCGGAAGCCGACGCGGCAGACGCGCCAGAAGGTCCAGCGTCTGGGATTGGGCTTGGCTTCAGACACAGGGCTGACTGAGTTCACCGGCCCCGCGTTTGGGGCCGGCGCTGCGATGCGGCCTCACTTCGGCGGGCCGAGGTATTGGACGACGTAGTCGTAGTAGAGCGGGCGCGAGAACTCGAAGATGATCGGCTGGCCGCTGCGCGGGTCGGTGACTGCGGCCCAGGCGTTCCGTCCGCGCGGCACGAAGCCGAAGGCCACGGTGTTGGTCCGGGCCGGCGGGCCGGCCAGCTCGATGCGCACGCGGTGGCTGGACTCCCCGATGCCCCGGACGGGCAGTCCGTCCGCGCCCAGGTGGGTCCATTGTTCCGCGCGCAGGCGGCCGAGCCGGAACATGGTTTCCTCCAGCGCCACATTCCGCAGCGGATCCAGGGCCTCGACACCTTCCGTCCATTGGCCGTTGGCGGCGCGCGTGAGCCGGCGGCTCCGGCCGTCAAACTCCACCGTCACGGCGGCCACCTGGTTCGTGGCGAAGTTCCAGACCGCGCGGTCCTGAATCTGGAAGAGCGACCACGCGAGGCGCTCCACGTCGCCGCGCGCGACGACATAGACCGAGTTCTCGTCGAGCCGGCGGGCGAACTGGCGGTCCACCGGGCCGCTGCCAAACTCCAGCCGCGCCACCAGCTTGTTCGTGGGGCCGCCGAGGCTGTTCGTCGTGGACTTGAGCAGGCTCAGGGAGCGTCCGGCGGGCGCGAGGCCGTAGGGCGCGTAGTCGGTGACCACGTCCTTCGCCAACTCCACCGCCTCCAGCGTCACGAGGTTGGCCAGGAAGTTCGCCATGAGCTGCGGGTCGGTGACGGTCTGAAACTTGTCATCGGCCACCCAGACCAGGTTCGTGGCGGAGTTGGTTTGCAGCCGGAGCGTGAAGGTCTCCTTGCCGCGCACCTCGATGAGGTCCACGGCGTCCGCCGGCAACGCGTCCAGCAGCCGGTGCTCGGTGAACTCCCAGACGGGGGCGCGCAACCCCTCCAGCCGGTCGCGGGCCACAAGCACCACGTTGGTGGTGGCGGGCGTGCGGGCGAAGACGAGGTCGGGCTGGTTGGTCGGGCTTTTGCCGAACTGCACGACGAGCGTGTCATTCGTGCCGGAGCCGAAGGCCAGCTCCGCCTCGGGCGCTTGCAGGCCGAAGGGTTCCAGGTCCGCCTTGGGGTCGTCCGTGACGAAGCGCTGGACGGGCCATTGCTGCAAGTCGCGCAGCAGTTGCTCGATGAGCAGGGTGTTGCCGCGCTTGTCGGGGGCCGGCTGCGTGATGCGCCAGAGCTGGTTGGTCGCGTCCCGCTGGAGCAGCAGGTCGCGCGGGCCGGTGCGCATGCGCAGGCGGTCGAACTTCACGCCGGCCAGCGAGAGCAGGCGGCGGTCGCGCCAGTCGTCCACCGACTTGGGCAGCAGCGCCAGCAGGTTCGCGTCGGTGACGGCGATGTGCGCGGTGCCGGCGACCTGCACGTAGAGCTGCTGGTTCACCGGCGTGCGCGAGCCGATGCGCAGCTCGACCGGCGCGCCGCCCTGCAGGAACAGCACCGTGGCCTGGGGCGGCGCGAGGCCGAAGTCGGCGGGGGACTTCGCCAGCGGCGCGCCGATGAGCAACTGCGGCTTCATGCGGGAGCAGACGTCGAGCAGCGCGTTCAGCGCCAGGTCGTTCCCCGGGTAGGCCAGGGGCGCGGTGAGCCGCCATTGCCCGGCGACGCGCTCGGCGCGGAAGGTGGCGTTGGAGCGGGTGAACTCGATCCGCGTCACGCTGGTGGGGCGCAGTTGCGGGACGAGCGATTCGGCCGCCGGCAGGGGGGCGGGCGCGCCCGCCCGGCGCAGCTCCGTCACCACGATGAACGCGAAGAGCGCCAGGGCGAGGCCGACCAGCCATTTTGTCTGGGAGGAGTTCACATCAAGATTGGCGGCGGAACCAGACCAGCAGGCCGAAGGCGAGGATGCCGCCCGGCACGCCCGCGAGGAGAATCCACCGCACGGACCGCGCCTGCGCATCGCTCATGCTGAAGACCAGCTCGCGCACCGGCTGCGGGGCGAGGCCGACCAGCCGGGGCCGGTCCACGAGCCAGTTGATCGCGTTGGCGATGAAGTCGCGGTTGATGGAGTAGTCAATCACCCGGTTGTCGAGAAAGTCCGAGTCGCCGACCACGACCATGCGCGTGGAGCCGCCCTCGACGCTTTTCAAGCCGCCGCGCTCCACGGCCACGGCCACGGGGATGGCCCCGCGCCGGTCGCGGCGCGGGTCGAAGCGCGCGCCGCGGCCGTAGTCGGCGATGGCCTCGCCCACGGGGGAGGTGCTCACCAGCATGCGCACCTGCGGGGCGTCGGAGCCCTGGCCCTGGCCGCCGGGCCGGGGAGTGACGGAGCGGGCGCGCGGCAGGATCAGGCCGTTCTGGGTGATGCCGAAGGGGCGGACGATTTCGTGGTCGCCAAAAGTCTTGAGGGTCAGGTGGCTGTCGGTGCGGTCTCCGGCGGCATCGCGGACGATGTCGTCGCGCAGTTCCACGCCCCACTGGCCGAGCAGCTCCTCCAGCCCGTGGTTGCCGGCCACCGGGAGGAGGAACAGCGCGCGGCCACCGCGATTGAGGTAGCGGTTGAGCTTCTCGATTTCGTTGGGATGCACCGGCGTCACCGGCCCGGCCACGATGAGCAGGCTGCAATCGGCGGGCACCTCGTTGGTGCCGGTGAGCGGCAGGAGGGAGGCACCCATGTTGTTGTCGCGCAGCAGCAGGATGAGCTTGCCGTAGCCGGCGGAGGTGCTGGCGGTCTCGGGGTCGTGCTCCTTGTGGCCCACGAGGTAGTAGGCGTGGAGCGGCCGGCTCTCGATGAGCGTGAGGATGGCGGAGGTGAAGTGGGATTCGCCGGTGAAGGACTTGCGCTTCACCGACTGGCTCTTGCCGGCCAGCAACTGGCTGGTGTCGTATTCGGACAGCTCGCCCTGCCGCACGACGCGGTGCCGGCCATTCAGCTCAAAGATGACGACGTCCTTCACGTTGGGGCCGAGTTTGGCGGCGGCCTTGACCTGCGCGGCCCGGGCCGGCTCGGTGAGGTAGTTGACCCCGGTGACCTTCACGCGCGGGCTGGCGTGCTCGTATTGCCGGAGCAACTGGAGGATGTGCGTGTAGAGCGCCTCGTCGGGGTCGAAGAAGACCGTCACGTTCAGGTTGTTGGTCAGCGCGCCGAGCACCTGGAGCGAGACGGGTGCCAGGGGGGGCACGCGGTCCTCGGAGAGCGCGACGCGGCGGTGGTGCCGGGCGGCAATGAAATTCACCATCACGACGATGGCGAGGAAGGCCAGGATGCCGACGAGCACGCCGAAGCCGGTGCCGAACCGGCGGGCGGCGGAGAAGCTGGGCGGGGCGGGATCGAGGTCGTCAGGCATGCGTGGGGAAGCTCCAAGCTCCAAGCTCCAAATCCCAAAGAAGCTCCAGGCTCCAAATCCTAAACGCTCTCGGCCAGACATCTCCCCGTTGGAGCTTGGAGCTTGGGATTTCGTTGGAGCTTGGAGCTTGGGATTTGGTCATTTCAGATTTCATTTCCATCTCCGGCTCTCCACCACCTTCAACGTGAGGAAGAGGAACAGCGCGGTCAGGCTCAGGTAGAAGACCACCTGCCGCGTGTCCACGATGCCGCGCGTGAAGTCCCGCATGTGCTCGATCATCGAGACGTGCGCGAGCACGGCGGACTGCCAGCCGGGCCGCGTCGGCAGGATGAACGTCAGGTAGCCGACGAGAAACAGGCCCAGCCCGAGGACGAAGGCGTTCATCGCGGCGATGATCTGGTTGCGCGTGAGCGACGAGGCGAAGCAGCCCAGCGAGATGTAGAGCGCGCCGAAGAGGAAGATGCCGATGAAGGTGCCGCCCAGCGCGCCGGCATCCACCTGCGTGAGGTCCACGGAGAAGCGCTTGAGCAGGAGCGGGTAGGCCAGCAGCGGCAGCCAGGCGGACATGAAGAACAGGAGCGCGCCGGTGAACTTGGCGAGCACCACCTGCAGGTCGCCCACCGGGGCGGTCATGAGCGTCTCGTAGGTGCCGGAGAACTTTTCCAGCGCGAAGGTGCGCATGGTGATGATGGGCGGGGCCAGCAGCATCACGAGCCAGAACAGCCCGTTGTTGTAGAACGCCTCCGTGACCGGCACGTCGAAGGGCTTGTTGTCCAGCGCCCGCGTCACGATGACGAAGCTCAGGCCCAGCAGGAACTGCACGGCGGCGACGATCACATAGCCGATGAGCGAGACGTAGCAGCTCCCGAGTTCGCGCCGGACGAGGGTGAGGAAGGGCTGCATGGCTATAAGCTCCAGGCTCCAAGTTCCAAATCCCAAAGAAGCTCCAAGTTCCAAATCCCAAGGAAGCCCGCCGCACCGCGCAATTGGAGCTTGGAGCTTGGAGCTTCTTTGGAACTTGGAGCTTGGGATTTGGTCATTTCAGCCCTCCTCCTGCTCCTTCTTCGTGACATGCACGAAGATGTCCTCGAGCGAATGCCGCGCGCGGGTCAGCTCGCGGAGCGGCCAGCCCCGCGATTTGGCAAGCTCGTAAATCTTGGGCCGCAAATCCACCCCGGCGCGGGGCGAGAGCGCGCAGCGGTGGAAGCTCCCCTCGGCGGCGGAGATGTCGAAATGCTCCACCTCGGCCATGTGCTCCCACGCCTCGCGCAGGTCCGGCACGGGCGCGGCCAGCTCGGCGATGACCTGCTGGCCCGCGCTCATCTTGCGCTGAAGTTCGTCCAGCGTGCCGCTCTCCCGGATGGCCCCCTGGTGAATGATGATGACGCGCGTGCAGGTCAGCTCCACCTCGGGCAGCAGGTGCGACGAGATGAAGACCGTGCGGTCCTTGCTCACATCCTTGATGAGCTGGCGCACGGCGCGCGTGAGGTGCGCGTCGAGGTTCTTGGTCGGCTCGTCGAGGATGATGAGTTCCGGCTCATGCACGAGCGCGTCCGCCAGGCCCACGCGCTGCCGGTAGCCGCCGGAGAGCGTGCCGATGACCTTGTTCGCCACGTCGCCCAGGCCGCACTGCTCGGTGACGATGTCCACGCGCTCGCGGCTGCGGGCGACGCTCAGGCCCTTGAGCCGCGCGCGGAACTTGAGGTATTCGCGCACGCGCATTTCGAGATGCAGCGGGTTGCCCTCCGGCATGTAACCAATGCGCCGGCGCACCTCGTCCGCCTGCGTGAAGACATCGAAGCCCGCCACGCGCGCCGTGCCGGAGGTCGCCGGCATGAAGCACGACAACATCCGCATCGTGGTCGTCTTGCCCGCGCCGTTCTGGCCGAGGAAGCCGACGATCTCCCCGCGCTTCACGGTGAAGGTCAGGTCGCGCACCGCCGCGCGCCCGCCGTAGCGCTTGGTGAGGTTCTCGACCTCGATCATCGGCGTGGCGGGGGCGCTCATGCGACGGCTCCCTCCGCCTTTACGAGCCGGCTGGCGCGTTCGACCTTCGCGATGCGCAGCGCGAAGTCCGCATACCAGACCTCGCGGCCCAGCCGCTGCGCGACTTGATGCTCGGCGTGCTGCTTCCAGTCCGCGATGGCGCGCTCGCTGTCCCAATACGAAACCGTGATGCCCGCGCCGTCGGTGCCACGCACGCTTTCCACGCCGAGGAAGCCGGGCTGCCGCGCCGCAAGCTCAACCATCCGCTCTGCCATCGCCCCGTAACCGCGTTCGCCAGCAGTGCGCGCGCTGGTGAAAATCACCGCGTAGTAAGGCGGCTCCGGCGTGGCGGCGATGGACGGGGCGCTCATTTCAGTTTCACCGGCACGCTGCCCTCGCGGAAGCCGCCGAAGCTGCCGCGCCTGGGCGGCGCGATGACGTTGAGCCGCACGGTGTCGTCCGCCCGTCGGGCGTGCAGCGCCCGCCCCAGCTCCACGAGGTCGCGCGCGGGCTGATTGTCCACGCCGCGCACGACAAAATACTTCTCCAATCGCGCTTCGGCGGCGGGCGAGTCCTTGTCCACGTCCACGACCACGAAGCCGCCGTAGAAGGGAAAGCCCATGTTCGCCGCCAGCTCGCGCGTCAGCTCCTGCACCTGGAGGCCGAGCCGCTGCCGGACCAGTTCCGCGTTGAAGAAATCGCGCTCCGGCGTGAGCCGCACGGACAAGGTCTGCTGCGCGCCCGCGCGGCGAATCAGCAGCGACACCGGCTTGTCCGCGCCGGCGGCGTTCAGCTCGCGCATGAACTCGATGAAGTTGCGCGGCGTCTTGCCGGCGACTTGGAGGATGGTGTCGCCCACGCGCAATCCGCCCTTGTCCGCCGGGCTGGCGGCCTCGACGGCGGTGACCTCGAGCAGGCTCGCGCCGGAGCGCACGCGCGCGCCGAACCACAGCGCCTTCGTCCCTTCCGGCGTGAAGTAACGCGAGAGCGACTCGTTCACGCGCTTGATGGGGATGGCGAAGCCGATGCCCTGCCCCTCGCGGAAGACGGCGACGTTCAGGCCGATCAACTCGCCGCGCAGGTTGATGAGCGGGCCGCCGGAGTTGCCGGGATTGATGGCGGCGTCGGTCTGGAGCCAGTCCGCCACGTCGAGCGGGCTGTCCTCGCGCGCGGGCCGGCGGGACTTGGAGCTGAGGATGCCCTTGCTGACGGAGCCGCCCAGGCCGAAGGGATTGCCGAGGGTGATGACCGTCTCGCCGAGCAGGAGATCGTCGTCCGCCGCAAAGCGAACCGGCGTGAACTTCTCGCCGTCCTTGGCCTTCATCTTGAGCAGCGCCACATCCGTCTTCGTGGTGCCGGTGACGCGTTCGGCCTCGATCTCGCGGCCGTCCATGAGCTTGATCCAGATGCGGCTGGCGCCCTTGACGACGTGCTCGTTGGTCAGCACGTAGCCGCTCTCGTCCATGATGACGCCCGACCCGACGCTGGCCGGGACTTCCTCCAGTTGCGGGCGCACGCGGTAGCCGAAGAACTCGGCCCGCCAGCGGAAGAACGGGTCCGTGCTGTCCACGACGGTCGTGGTGGCGATGTTGACGACGCTGGGCATGGCGCGCTCGACGGCGGTGACGGCGGCGTCGCGGCGCACGTCGGCGGTCTGGGCACGCGCGGCGAGCAGCAACGCGGCGGTCGCCAGCAGCGCGAAGCCCGCCGCGCGGCGGCGGCGCGCATCGGACGATGGCTGGATGCGATTCATGCCCACACTGACAATGCCGCCTCCGGCCCGTTCAAGCGACTGGCGCGGCGGGGAAAGTGTTGCCGGACACGCGCGCATAAAGCAACCGGAAGGTGCCTTGGCCGGGATGAGGTTGAGCGCGTCAGACTGGAGCCGGACGAATGCTTCCCCGTCGCCGGCGGGAAAGGCGGGCGTTGGCGGCGGCTGTCAGCCCGCTTGACCCCCCTGCCGGGACTTGCGACAACATCCGCATGAAGCCGATGCCGTTCGTCCTCGCGGGCCTGTGCGCCTCGATCTGGTCCGCCCCGGCCGCCGATGCCACGCTGCACTCGTTCAAGAAGCAGCAGCTCGACGAACATTACTGGTCCGAGGGCGCGATGCTCGGGGACTTGAACAAGGACGGGAAGCCCGATGCCATCTCCGGGCCGTATTGGTGGGAAGGGCCGGCCTTCACGAAGCGCCACGAGATTTACCCGGCCACGCGCACGACGAAGACCAAGAACCTCAAGGGCGCGGAGGTCGAGTTCCCCGGCTTCGAGGGCAACTTTGGCAGCCGCAACGCCTACTCGACGGACAACTTCTTCGCGTTCGTCCACGACCTCAACGGCGACGGCTGGAATGACGTGCTCACCTACGGCCTGCCCAACACGCCGGCCTATCTCTATCTCAATCCCAAGGGCAAGGAGCAGCACTGGGAGCGCTCCACGGTGCTCGACCATGTGGACAATGAGTCGCCGACGTTCACGGACCTCACGGGCGACGGGAAGCCGGAGATTGTCTGCAACTACGAAGGCAACTACGGCTACGCCTCGCCGGATTGGAGCAACCCGACGGCGAAGTGGAAGTTCACGCCCATCACGGCGGGCGGGAAATGGCAGCGCTTCACCCACGGCCTCGGCGTCGGCGACGTGAACGGCGACGGGAAGCTGGACCTCCTCTGCAAGGACGGCTGGTTCGAGCAGCCCAAGTCGCTCGCGGGCGATCCGGCATGGAAGCACCACAAGACCAACTTCGCTCCCGCCGCCGCGCAGCTTTACGCCTACGACGTGAACGGCGACGGCCGCGCGGATGTCATCACCGCGCTCGCCGCGCACGGCTACGGCCTCGCGTGGCACGAGCAGCTCGCGGAGAAGGACGCCGCCGGCTCGCCCAAGTGGCGCTCGCACGTCTTCATGCACAAGGCCGCCGGGGAAAACCGCTACGGCGTCCGCTTCCCCGAGCTGCACGCGGTCGAGCTGTTCGACGTGGATGGCGACGGGCTGAAGGACATCATCACCGGCAACTGCTACTGGGCGCACGGGCCGGCGGTCGCGCCCGGCGCGGGCGAGGAGGGCGTGCTCTACTGGTTCAAGCTCGTGCGCCGCGCCGACAAGTCCGTGGACTGGGTGCCGCACCTGATTGACACCGCGTCCGGCGTGGGCCGGCAGATTGGCGTCGGCGACGTGAACGGCGACGGCAAGCGCGACCTCATCATCGGCAACAAGATGGGCACCTTCGTCTTCACGCACGAGGCGAAGGCGGTTTCCGCCGACGCCTTCGCCAAGGCGCAGCCGCCGGTGAAGTTCCCCGCGTTCACCGACCAG
>Ga0172373_10005405_pt1 | contig 17529 bp, 17 predicted proteins | sample Lak10m_2_FD_114546 | JGI IMG/M metagenome (GOLD analysis project Ga0172373, IMG submission 114546) | Freshwater microbial communities from Kabuno Bay, South-Kivu, Congo - kab_092012_10m | ecosystem: Environmental > Aquatic > Freshwater > Lake | place: Democratic Republic of the Congo...
ACGTTTTTGGTTATCCTTGCGCCGCTTGGCGCTCCTGCTCAGTCGTGCGATTGAACGCTTGTGGGACTCGACTGAGGTCACTCAACTTCAACCTTGTTTTCCACTTTCGTGATCTACTGATTATATATTTGGGGCGGTCAATATGTATTAAAAGGCAGGAGAACTTATTGAAGTATGTAGAGCAATGGATGGGGTATAAATCTTATGAGTTGATAACCCCATGAAAAATATATTCTGATACTAATCATGCAAAAAGTGCCGCTGATTTTTCAGCGGCACTTTTACTTTTTACTCGTCACTACAGCCGAACTAAAATCCCGCAGCCTTTTTCAAAGCAGCAGCCTTGTCAGTCTTTTCCCAAGGGAATTCGATGTCATCGCGGCCAAAGTGTCCGTACGCGGCGGTCTTGCGGTAGATCGGGCGGCGTAGGTCGAGATCACGGATGATCGCGCCGGGGCGCAGGTCAAAGTGTTCGCTGACGAGTGCAGAAATCTTTTCGTCTGCGATCTTGGCCGTGCCAAAAGTCTCCACGTTGACGGAGAGCGGGTGAGCCACGCCGATAGCGTACGCAACCTGCACTTCCACGCGGTCAGCGAGGCCGGCAGCCACGATGTTCTTGGCTACGTAACGCGCAGCATACGCAGCAGAGCGGTCCACCTTCGTGGGGTCTTTCCCGGAGAAGGCGCCGCCGCCATGACGTCCCATGCCGCCGTAGGTATCCACGATGATCTTGCGGCCGGTTACGCCTGCATCACCCATTGGGCCACCGATAACGAAACGGCCTGTCGGGTTGACGAAGACCTTCAGGTTCTTGTCCACCAAAGCTTCAGGCAGGGTGGGGTAAATAATGTGCTCGCTGACGAGTTCCATGATTTCAGCTTGTGAGATTTCGGGCGCATGTTGAGTGGAAATGAGGACGGTATCGATACGCTTGGGCTTGCCCTGTGAATATTCCACAGTCACCTGGCTCTTGCCGTCGGGGCGCAGCCAGGGGAGGGTACCGTCTTTGCGAAGTTCGCTCAGGCGGCGCGATAATTTGTGTGCCATATAGATCGGCATTGGCATGAGGGTGGATGTCTCATTGCAGGCAAAGCCGAACATCATGCCCTGATCTCCAGCGCCGACGTGTTCAATGTTGGCATCTTTCATTTCGCCGCTTTTGTCCTCAAGAGCATGGTCAACACCGAGGGCGATGTCTGCGCTCTGACTGGCGACTGCGGAAAGCACGGCGCAGGTGTTACCGTCAAAACCTTTGTCACTGCTATCGTAGCCGATCTCATTCACAACCTTGCGGACGAGTTCATCGAAATTGACATACGCGTTGGTGGTGATCTCACCGAGTAGCGCCACGAAACCTGTCTTTACAGCGGTTTCGCAAGCCACGCGGGACATGGGGTCCTGCTCGAGGCAGGCATCCAATACTGCATCGGAAACCTGATCGCAGATCTTGTCAGGATGTCCTTCCGTCACCGATTCTGATGTGAACATCAGGCTGGGTGAAGTCATAAAAGTGTTGCTCATTGGTTTATTTCTCCTTAAGAAAATAAAATTGCCCTTCGACGTGAAAGGGCAATTTTGCATAATGCTTGTCTACCCTCTCATCTCCCAGAAAACTATCTGTCGGATTTGGCACCATATTCAACTTTCGTTGACTGGTTGTCGAGACATCGCAGGGCCGTTCCCTCCGTCTCTCTGGATAAGAGCGCCGTATTGGGGCTATTGATTTGTACCGGGAGTTTACCATAGCTAAAAGGGTGCGTCAAATAAAAAACCGCCAGAGAAGAATCTCTGACGGTTTTTTTGAATCAACGTTCAGCTTTAGTCAGAACCGCAGCGGAAGCCGATCTTGGGGGAAACTTCACCCAGATATTCCTTGGAATAAATATCCGTGGCATCCGGGTTCGATCCCTGCACTGACGCGCGGTTGGCAACACGGATGTCTACAAATGCATCCTGGAATGATCCGCCGCGAACGACACGGTTGAAGTATTGGCTGCGTTCGCCGGGGCCAGGAGGATTCATAGTGACGCCCTGTGCGTAGTAATTACCATCATAAAAGTCATGGACCCATTCTGCTACGTTGCCAGCCAAGTCCAATACGCCAAATGGACTGGCACCAGCAGGGAAGTTGCCCACGCGGGTGGTATCTCCAACAAGATAGTTGAAGTTGCCGCGTGAGGAATCAGGACGTTCATCGCCCCAGGGATAGGTGCGGAAGTCATCACCGCGGGCGGCGCGTTCCCATTCGGCTTCGGTCAGCAGACGGCGACCCGTCCATTTGCAGTATGTGTCGGCCTGAGCCCAGGTAACGTACACGACAGGATAGTCATTGAACTCAGCATTATTAAAGTATGATTCGCGTGTGTCAGATTTGAAGTATTGCGGGGGCTCACAAGCGCTGGCGTTCACACAAAGCGTATACATGGCGTTGGTAACTTCCAGCTTGTCGATCCAGAAACCTTTGAGGGTTACGCTGTGAGCTGGTTGTTCATCTTTTGTGACATCAGGGTCAAGACCGCCCATGCGGAATGTGCCATCAGGAATATAGACCTGCGGCATGCCATCCACGGAGGAGGTGCGCTCAGAGCCAGCAGTACCACCTTGTTCGGCGGGAGCGTTGATCGCTGGGGGAGTGTTGGTTGGGAAAGCGGTCGGCAACGAAATTGCTGTAGGCTGCGCCTGCCCGCCGAGTTGACAGGCCGAGAGGAATAAAGCAAAGGCCATCAAGATTGGAAATAGTTTTTTCATCTTATTCTCCTTTTGTAATATAGTGTCAGTATACAAACTGAGCAGGGATTACCTAATCCCCCAAAAGTCATATTTAGGTTAGAAAATACGACTTTTTACGACTTTATGGTGTAAAATTGACTTACATAATTGTTAATCATCAAGTTATTAGAGCTTTTTTCACTTAAAGTAATAAAATTGGAAAAGTTTTATGACCATAAAAATAAACCCCGTTTCACCTAACACCCCGCGAGTCTTCATCGTCTGCGACCAGGACGCCACTGCTCCCATCTGGGGCTACATCATCCGCGATAAGGGTCTTGTGGCGATTCTCGAAACTTCGGTCCAGCGGGCTATGGAACGTTCCGTGGAGGAAATTCCCGATCTCATTGTCATTGATCTGAATGCGCCACATGCCCAACGCATGGAGTTGTGCCGCAAGTTCCGTTCGATGAGCGCAAGCCCAATCCTGCTTTTTCTTCCATACAACAACGAAACCGAAATTTTGGAAGCCTATCAAAACGGTGTTGACGAGTGTGTGGTCAAGCCGATCAGCCCGGCCATTTTCCTTGCAAAGATCATTGCCTGGTCGCGACGTAGTTGGAGCGAGCCGATGAGTCCGCGCCAAACCGGTCAATTGCGCCTTGATCCTTCCCATCGTTCAGCATTGGGCGCGAATAAACAGGAAATCAAACTCACCAATCTGGAATTTCGTTTGCTGCATCTCTTAATGAGCCGCCCGGGCTATGTTTTTCCTGCCGATGAGATCATTCAAACGGTTTGGGGAGCGGAGGGCGATGTGATCCTGCTCAAGAATGTTGTGTACCGCTTGCGGAAAAAAATGGAAGAGGAAGGCGGCAACGTGAATCTCATCAAAACCTGGCCAGGTGGATACAGCTTTGTGGAAGACTAAGCCGCATCTTTCTTGATCTTGCATCTGATTCTGTTTCGAAGAACATTCTCTTCGCCATTAGTCCGTACCGCAAGATTTATCTTGCGCTTACTTGGATACAAAATACGCGCAACATGAATGTTGCGGAACCATCTGATCCAAAAAAATAGTGCGGGTTGATCAACCCGCACTACAAAAGATTAATTCCCTGCCGCGCATCGGAAGCCGATCTTCGCAGAGCTATCTCCATAATAGGCCTCATCAGTCGATTTCGCGGACAGGTCCGGCCCCGCCAGAAATGCACGGTTGGATAGGCGCAGGATCGTCCAATCATCTTGGAATGACCCCCCTCGCATTACGCGCAAGTTCGTAAAGACATCTTCATCTGCAGGCCCCATTGGATTTTCCGACGGGGATTTTGCATAATAGTCCGGACGATATCGATCGGCTACCCATTCCCAAACATTACCGGCCATATCCAATGCGCCAAACGGACTCGCGCCTTCGGGATACGAACCCACACGTGACGTGTCACCTACCAAATTGACCGAGTTGGAATTGTATTGGTTTGGCGGCTCATCCCCCCACGGAAAATTTCTCTTATCATCGCCGCGGGCGGCGCGTTCCCATTGTGCTTCGGTGGGGAGGCTGCGTCCAGCCCATTGACAATAAACATTCGCGTCAGACCATGTCACGTTCACAACGGGGTAATCTTGAAATTCAGGGTTGCCAAAATATTCCAAGCGGTTATCGGAGCTGACCTCAACAGGCGGACGGCAAGCCCCTGCCTGCACACAAAGGTTATACATTCCATTGGTCACTTCCACTTGATCGATCCAGAACTCGCTGAGCTTCACTTCGTGGACGGGGACTTCATCATTTTCGCGGTAGACATCCATGCCGCCCATGACCAACGTTCCTGCGGGGACGAACAATTGGGTCATGCCATCGTTCGGAGAGATCTTAATATTTTCAGGTGCGGATGTTGCAGTTGCTGCCTGAGTGGGCGTGGCAGAGATAACCTCTGTTGGAGCCGTTGTGACGGTTTGCTGTGGGGTGGGAGTTTCAGGGATTGTCGGCGCAACGGTTGGTGTGGATTGGCAAGCTGTGACGATAAGCAGAATGAATGGAAGGAGGATGTTTTTTTTCATGGTTGGGTCAAATTTATTGTACAAGGTTGATGGCGTTTTGCGCCTGATCTTCGTAGAAGTTGGGGTTGATGCTGTCTGCTTTTTGCCAGGCTTTGAGTGCGCCGGGATAATCGCCTTTGCGGTATAGACCGTAGCCGTACCAAAGCCACGTCTCTTCGGACATTTCGGTGACACCTCTTGCGTAGTCGGTTAATACAAGCAGGTCATCGTTACGGCCGGAGTGGAAGTATGCAAGGAATGGACCGAATTGATAGCGGAACATACGCAGGGGAAGCCCAAGCTCTCGGGCTTTATCGTAGGCGAGGGCGGCTTCATCGTAGCGCTCAAAGTAGACGAGGTTGCTGCCGTAGTTGAACCAGGAGTATCCATCTGCGGATTCGGTGGCAGTGGCGGCCAGGGAGGAGGTCAATGCATTTTGCCGATTCTGGTCCGGGTCCCAGTCTGAGGCGAGCAGGGTTTTCATTTCCTCTTCAAATTGCGGGAAATACATCACGATGTAAAGGTTGTTGAAGGGTCTCCATTCCTCTTGCAGTTTGGCGTAGGAGATTTTTAAGTCAGCGCCGTGATAGGAATCTTGAATGGTGAATTCCTGCGCGGAGTCATCATAGCCGGTGAGCAGGATGTAATGCGCAGCCCAAAGATCATCCGTGGGACCGAGCGCGTCAGCGGGGTTGAGCGAGGTAACGCTTTCGATCATGACGGGATAATTGGCGGCGATCAGGCGTTTGAGCAGTTCAAGGTTGCCGCCGACCCGATATTCCATATTGAGCCAGCCCGCCTGTGTGCGGACAAAGTAGCGCAGCTCTTCCGGGTTTACGTTGCGGTCACCTGTGACGGGTTTGATCAGGTCGGAAATATCGCTTTGCTGGCCTTCCCATCCATACATGTGCAGCGCCATGGACAGTGTGGCCGGGCCGCAGTTGTTTGGGGTTTGTTTTTCGTACGGCGGGGATGTCATGGCGGCTTGAGCAGGCGGGGGAGGGAAGGTGGCTGTTGGCGTGATGGACGGGGTAAGTTGAACGGCAACAGGAGTGTTGGTCTGTGCGAGAGTTGGAGTGGCAGGTTGAGGAGTGACAGGCAGAGCCGTTGGCACAGGCCCCAAAGGATTGATCGTATTCTTTACATAGATCTGAAATACTTCCAGCCGCCAGGACAGGCGTGATTTCACGAAGGGGATTTGATACACCAAAACCGCCAGCAGGACGACACCCGCAGCGGCGATGAGGACGTTTCTGATTTTTCTGGACATGGAAGCGAGTTTACCACGCGTATATGAAATGATTTTAAGAGAGTGTTTCTGTTCGCAAAGTAAGGATTCGGTTTCCCATTCGCTTCAATAGAAACGAGTGGGTGCGTATGGGAGTTTATTGCTTGACGCTTCCCGGGCTCACAATTATGATGGAATTGACAATGGAGAGATCAACAAGTATGACCCTTGATTCTGAAAATTTACGCGCCGCCATGCGCGCCTGGTCCGCTGGTGTGACGGTTGTCACCGCCGCCCATGCAGGCCAACGGCATGGCATGACGGTGAACTCATTTACATCCATCTCATTAGACCCAGCCACGATCACGATTTCCCTGCAGCAGACGTCACGGACGTATGAGTTGGTGACCCAGTCACGGGCATTCGGGCTGACCATGCTTTCCGCAGCTCAAGCCAGAGTGTCGGATATTTTTGCGGGGCGTTTCCCTGAGATCGAAGACCGTTTTGCGGACATTCCGGTGGAGACGCTTGTGACAGGCTCTCCCTTAATAGTGGGCGGGTTGGCATGGCTGGACTGCCGTGTGGTGCAAACTTACGATGCCGGTATGAATATGTTATTCATCGCAGAAGTTTTGTCTGCGCGCAGTTTTGGAGCAGGGCAGCCGCTGTTATATCACGACCGCAAGTATTGGCAGTTGTCTAAGTTGTCCTAACTTCAAGACCTGCCAGGTCTATGGGAGGGTGTAATGCCTGATCAATTGACGGATAATGAAAAAATTACCCTGTTACGTCTTGCACGCGAGGCAATGGAGACTGCCGTCCGCGGCAGGGCATTGGAGCCATTGGATACAAAGTCACTGACTCCATTGCTGCGGGCGGATGGCGCATCTTTCGTCACGCTGACCATTGATGAGGATCTGCGCGGATGCATCGGCGCACTTGAAGCGTATCAGCCGCTGGCGGAGGATGTGCGCGAACATGCCATCGCTGCCGCGCTGCAGGACCCGCGTTTTTCTCCAGTGAGGGAAAGTGAATTGAGCAGGATCATGCTTGAGGTTTCGAGGTTGACCGCTCCCCAATTGCTGGAATATTCTTCGAGTGATGACTTGCTCAAGAAGCTGCATCCGCATGTGGATGGAGTCATCCTCAGGGATGGTCATCGGCGCGCCACCTTCCTTCCGCAAGTGTGGGAGAAGATACCGGACCCAGCTGAATTCCTTGGTCATCTCTGCCAAAAGATGGGAGTGCGGGCAAACTATTGGCGAGAAACAAAATTGCAGGTTCAAATATATCAGGTCGAAGAATTCCACGAAACGAATTACCGCAGTGCCGCATAAGAGGCCTGATCGCGTTATCGGTTTTCGTGCAATTGTATTATTGTGCTTATAAAAATATGTAATAAGCGGTAGAATCCAAATATGGCTGAAGAATTTAAAGAAGAGCAACCCAACGATACGATTTTCCAGGATGCAGTGGAAGCTCTGCGCCGTGGGGATAAGCCGCGCGCCAAGGATTTGCTTACCCGTTTACTAAAAACGAATCAGAATAACCCCACGTATTGGATCTGGCTCAGCGCCGCGGTGGATAATACCAAGGAGCGCATTTACTGCCTGCAGACCGCGCTCAAACTGGACCCTGAAAATGGTACAGCCAAACGGGGCCTGATCCTCCTTGGAGCTTTAGCGCCAGATGAAACCATTCAGCCTTTCCCCATGAACCGTCCGCGGGTGTGGGAAGAAAAGCTGCTGCTCGCCAACGAAAAGCCGAAGGAAAAAGGAATTCGTGCCATTGTACGAAACCCCGTGGTGCGCCTGGTCAGTGTGATAGCCATTGGCGCGGGGCTGCTCTCTGTTTTGATATTTGGATTTGTGCTTCCCAACCAGACGCGCATTGCCCCTACAACGACATTTACCCCGGGACCTTCCCCAACGTTTACTGCCACACCGACCGTTTTCGGTGCAACGGCAGAACCAACGAGAGTGTTTATTGGACCCACCCCGTTGTGGATGCTGGTGCCTGAAACGTACACCCCCACGCCTATATATGTAAACACCCCACGCTCCCCGCAATCAAGAGACCAATATCGGCTGGCGGAGCAGGCTTACAAAGCGGGCGATTGGGATTCGTACATCTCCAACATGCAATTGATCCTGGCATTGGAGCCCAACTCGGCTGATATTCATTATTTGATCGGCGAAGCCTATCGCTTCAAAGGCGATACCAACAGCGCTCTCTCCTCCTATAAAGAAGCGAAAAATATTGACCCGAATTTCAGCGCGCCATACCTTGGGGAGGCGCGTGTGCGCTTGATGAATGACCCTGGCTACAACGCCGAAAAATTATTGGATCAAGCCATTGAACTTGACCCGAACTACGGCGAAGCGTATCTCGAACGCGCAAAATACCTGACCACACATAAAAAAGCAGAAGCCGCCATCGTGGACTTAAACCGCGCTGCCACGCTGATGCCAAATTCTCCTGATGTATACCTTGCCTTTGCAAGCGCCTACCTTGCCCTCAATGAGAGTGAAAGCGCGTTGGATGCCGCAGAAAAAGCATATTCCCTCGATATCACTTCGCTGCCAGTGTATGAAATGCTCGGCAAGCTGTATCTTGAAAATGGGCAATATCAGCGAGCGGCTGAGGCGTTGGAAGTTTTTGTCGTTTATCAGCCTGAGGATGCGAACGTCCTTGCGCGGCTTGGACAGGCTTATTATGAAATAGGGGAGTACGAGTCCGCGATAAAGGCGTTGGACAAGGCCACCACCATCAACCGCACGGGACTGCGCAAATATCTTGTGTACCGCGGGCTTGCCCATCTTGAATTGGGCGATGATGTAGACCAGGCGGTTTCAGACCTCGAAGCCGCCAAAGAAGCGGACGATGGTTCCTTCGATATCAATCTCGCGTTGCTGCGCGGATATTTCGCCGCCGAAAAATATGGCAGCGCCTTCCTGCAAGTGGAAGCGCTCAAGTCGCTTGCGGAGACGGATAAACAGACTGCCATCATGCTATATTGGCGCGGACTTGTGCAAGAAAAAAGGGAAGAGCCGAAGGACGCCATCAAAGCCTGGAAGGCATTGTTGAAAATGGATGAGAAGGCGATGACTGCCGATATGCGAAAGGAAGCCCAGGCGCACCTTGATAAGCTGGCTCCAGTCACTGTCACTCCCACACCGAAGAAAAGCGCAACGCCCGCTCCTGCAAAGACCCAGACTAAAACTCCGACGCCGTAGAGCAGTAATAAGTAATAAGTAATAAGTAATAAGTAATAAGTAATAAGTAAAAAGAGAGACCGCTAGAACGGCCTCTCTTTTTGCACTCACTCCTCACCTTTTACTTTCTTCACTGCTTCCCAGCCCTGCACTCATCACACGGACATAATGCACGCAGATAATGCCAGTTGTAGATGCCGTAATCATGGCCGTCTTCCCAGACGATGGTCAATGCGTAGGAACCTGTTGCCACAATGTTCGAGATGCGCGTGGAGAGGTTATCTTCCATGACGCGTGTGAACACTTCCGCATCAGGCTCAGACTTCATGTTCTCATGTCCGCCGCGGCATTGGGCGCAGGGACAAGCCGCACGCAGCAGCCCGAACGGGTACACGCTGGTATGTCCGCTGTCCCATGTGACGGTGAATTCACGCTTGCTTTTGTTGGCAGTGACGCCAGTTGGTTTTTCAGCCATGTTTCCTCTTTGGAGTCCAAGGTCTCCAGACTTTGGACTTAAATTATTTTATCCAACGTCGGGAGACGTTGGACTCCATTCCGTTTACGGTGAAGGGATAACCGCCAGAAACTCTGCGGCAGCCCAGCCTGCGCGGGTCGTGTCATACGGGGCGACGAGATACCACCAGGTATATCCATCTGCGGTTTGAGGGCCATCTTTGACGACGAAGACCTCCGCCTCTTCCCCGCGGAAAACGGTTTCTCCGTTCAAGCCTGGTGCTGAGCGGATTCTTAATCCTTCCCCTTCTGTCCCAGTGATCTGCACATAGCTTTCTATGTTAACCGTGGTCAGGTCTGGTGTGGGTGTGATGGATGGGTCGTTGGTGGGGGCAACGGTCACGTTTGGGGTATGGGTCGGGGCGGGGATCATGGTCAGGTCGGCAGGAGCAAACCCAACGTCAGGAGAGAAGCGGGGACTTGTCCAGCCGATGACAATGAGCGTGATGAGGAGCAGAATCGCAGCGAAGCCCAAAGCTCCATAGATCACCCATCGATTTAAGTAAGGTCGTAGATCCATTAATTAATACCTTGTCTCTTTGTCATTGCGAGCTGCCGTTCTTTCTTTTGGCGGCGACACTTGCGCCGTACGCTAGTGCGGTGAGCAATCTCCAACACTATCTGGGATTGCTTCGGGCGGACAAACACCGCCCTCGCAATGACGAGGATGTTTTATTATCTCTTCGGAGTCTTCAATAATTGTAAAGCGTTTTCGGGCATGAGCACTTTTAGCGCGCGGTGCTGGATGCTGATATCGGCCGTGTGGCCGCCGAGGACGGGGTCGCCATCTACTTGAATGGAGAAGTTTGCATCGGATTCGATGCGTGCCGTATGAAAACGCAGCCGCCGCGCATAGTCTGAAGTGAGGTGACGGCCTGACACCAGGTCGTAAAAGTGACGGAAGGTGTCTGAGAGACTGTCGCCGCTGAGCAGCCACATATCCATTTCACCGTCATCGAGCAGGGCATCTGGCGAAATGACCGACATGCCGCCCGCGTAGTGACGGATGTTGGTGGCGACCGCCACAAGGTAATGACCTTCCACGAGTTCGCCATCGGCGTACACGCGCAGATCCAGCCCGTGCCAGAAGGTGGCTTCCCACACGGTGGTGGCAAAAAAATGCGGGACGGAGAGGTGCTTGAAGATGCGGTGACGCGGCTCGATCTTGCGGATGGTTTCCGCATCCAGCCCGATGCCCGCCCACAACAAAAATGGACGGTCATTGCACATGCCCACATCCACATATTGAGGCTCCACGTTCGCGAGGATTTTGGCGTTCTCGCGCAGCGCTCCCCATTGCAGCCAGCTAAAGGGTTTCTGTCCCTGCTCAATGGCCCAGACGTTGGTAGTGCCAGCGGGCAGAACAGCCAGAGCGGTTTCGGTGTTGATCAAACCGCTGGCTACCTGCCCAACCGTGCCGTCGCCGCCGATGGCAAAGACAGCGTCATATTTTTCCTGTGCCGCGAGGTGAGCGGTCTGGGTGGCGTGTGTGCCGCTTAATGTCTCTGCGATGTCCACACTCCAACCCGCGTCCTTGAGCGGATGAATGATGCCACGCACAAAACGTCCCACGGGGTAGCGCCCCGCAGTGGGGTTGTAGAGTAAAAGTCCCTTTCGCATGGCAGGGATTATACCTGAGGGGGATTCGGGAGGAGTGGCGCGTGAGGGTGAAGAAGGAAAGGTAAAACGGGAGAATATAATTACAAGGTTTCAATGGCTTGTCGAAATCAAGACAGCTTATAATGCTGTATATAAGGTGTTATACGGCGATTTCGCTGTATAAACCATAGTTAGGCGGTTAGTCAAGATTTTTCACACTAATTATGAATGACTCGGTTTACAATTGAGGGAAAGAAAGGATGTGGAGGATGGATAAAAAGAGTTTGTTCTGGCTCAAATGGGGATTATTCCTTCGGGGAAAATATTGGCTTCCATTATTTAAGGAGGCATTCGTTTATGCTTGGTGGTATTTTGTTACTGCGTTTTTTGTTGGGCTGGTTTTGCCTTTGCTGTCCTTTGTTTTCGCAATTTTGAAAAAAGAGGATGTTGATATGGATGGCTTCTTCCATCCATATCTTTTACCAAGTTTATTTTTTGTTTTTGTCTGTATTTACATTTGGCATTTAATGTTCGTAGTTGCAAAAAAACTTCATGAGTATAGACTTGACGCAACGCTTCTTACATGGAAAGATATATCTTTTCAAGTTGAAAAAATTCCTCCTGGCAATGGATATGGTTTGGGTTTGAAAGTCATTAGTCATAAACCGAAATACGCGCACCCTGCTGGCGAATGGCGAGAATATTCAATTACTGCCATTCCGAAAATTGAAACCTTGCAAGAAAGCGGGGACACCGTTCGCTCAAGAATAGAACTACCAACAGTTATTATGAAGGGAAAATCTATTTTCAAAAAATCACAAGAATTTCTAAATATAAGGCACTTCAAAAAAGAAAATGTCTTCACGTTTATACCTATCGCTGATTTTGAAAATGAACGTGCATGGATTACGGATAAAGACGGAAGAAACGACATCTTCTTAAATTATGGAAAAAGATATATTGCACAAATAGAAATGCGAGAAACAGTAATAGCAGACCGTCATGCGCCTGATGGTTGTGCTGTATGGTGTGAATTATATTTTTACAAGAACGAGAATGGGCAATCAGATTTATCAATCAATATACTAAATAGAGTACCTGATTTTGAAACTTGGTAAACATAACCCGCTACCTATTAAGGCGTCCTAGACAATCGCTAGGATAATGCAGCTGACCCTCGGACGAACACCGAGGACAGGCTGGTTGGACGGCTTCGCCGTCCCTGCCCTGGTTGTCGAGTTGGTCGAGACACAGCGCATGTATCCACAAGGCAAGTTGCAAACTGTTGGACAATATTATCTAAATGCAAATCTAAAAAGGAACAAAATATGCATTACACATCAATTCATACTTTGAACGCAGATAAAAAATTAAATTTTGTCCAGAAAAGGCTTTGGTTTTTGTTTAATTACCTAAATAATCTTTTCCCAAGCGCAGGGCTCCATGATATACCTGCAAGAAACTTTCTAGCAGATATATCAGAAGAACAATGGAATCAAACCAATGTCAAAAGTTCACCTTCAAGAAAACTTAGTGACTTGTTTTGGCAGCAACTTCCATGGCAATTAATTGCAACAGAACTAAAGCATATTAACATATTTGATACAGGTTGTGGTTCTGGAAATTACGGTATCAAATTAAACTCTTATTCCAAGGGGCACATAGGAAGTTATACTGGCATTGACCTATCTCAACATGATAACTGGAATACTTTAACAAATATTTATCCGAATTTTCAGTTTCGGAGTATAAGTAGTGATGATATTCTTAACGAGATTCCGTTTGAAACCAACTTCATAATTTCTCAGTCAGCAATTGAACATTTCGAACATGATCTGTATTATTTTGAGCAAATTCGCGAGTTTATTGGAAAAACATCGAAAAACACCATTCAAATCCATTTATTTCCTTCATCATCATGCCTCAAACTATACGGACGCCATGGCGTTAGGCAATACACACCGCGAACAATTTCAAAAATAACGCGTCTCTTTCAAGGATTTTCATATTCTTTAGTTTATGAGCTAGGCGGGAGAGAATGTAATAGCCTGCACTGGGAATTCATCACTAAGCCATTGAGTCAGGGCATTGGCGATTTGCGCGAAACACAAACTCATACTTATGACAAAAGATTACGTCAGGCAATAGTTGCGGATGGTAAAAAATCATATGGTGAACCAAGTTTTTATGCGTTGGTAATTCATTCTAATTGGAAAAATATGATTTTCATGTAATCTGTGAAAACGCCTAACAAAGCATCCTGGACAATCGCCAGGATAATGCACCTGACCCTCGGACGAACACCGAGGACAGGCGCTGGGGACTGCCCGTAGGGCGTGCGCATATCTCAAGCAGTTTCCCACTCCTTGTCATTTTTCCCTGGACTGTCCGTCTAGGACAGGCTGGCTGGACAGCTTTGCCGTCCCCGCCCTGGTTGTCGAGTTGGTCGAGACACAGCGCAGGTATCCCCTATCGGGGACGATGTTTCAATCCGTTGGGCTGTTCGTCAAAAGGGTATTTATGATTGAGATAAAGAAAGCTACATCTATTCCTGGTTTGTATTTTCGGCATTTTCAAGGTGAAAGTGATTATGCTCAAATTGCTGCCGTATTGATTGCAAGTGAAGCGACAGACAAAGTGGAGCGGAATGTGAGTGCAGATGATATCGCAAACGCTTATCGGCATCTAAACAACTGTGACCCGTTCAAAGATATTATTGTTGCGGAAGTTTTCGGAAAAGTCGTTGGGTATGCGCGCGGTTGGTGGGAAAGTGATACAGATTCTGAGCGGCTATATCATCACAATGGTTTTCTTATTCCAGAATGGCGTCGGAAAGGCATTGGTCACACCGTGCTCCTTTGGATGGAAAGTCATCTCTCTGATCTAGCTAACTCCCATTTCACAAAAACAAGACATTTCCAAGTCAACGTAACGCAATTCCAAGAAGGCACTTCAATTATGCTACAACGCGCAGGCTATCAACCTATACGTTACTTCTATGAAATGGTATGTCATACTCTCAACAATATTGTTGAATTTTCATTGCCAGATGGTTTGGAAATTCGCCCAGTAAATCCAGAACACTATCAACTCCTCTGGAAATCGATTGATGAAACAAGTAAAGAGGAATGGGGATACACAGAGCAAACCGAAAAAGATTATCAAGAATGGCTGGCGAGCTCGCATTTTCAGCCGCACCTATGGCAAGTGGCTTGGGATATTATCAATAATCAAATTGTTGGTCATGTACTAACATTTATTGATGAAGATGAGAACAATCAACTAGATCGAAAACGTGGTTATACAGAAGGAATTGGAGTTGACCATAATTGGCGGCGACGTGGAGTAGCCCGCGCACTTATTAGTCGTAGTCTTCAAGCTCAAAAAGCCGCTGGTATGACAGAATCTGCTTTGGTTGCTGATAGTGACAGTACAAGTAATGTCATAAGGCTTTATGAAAGTTGTGGCTTTCAAATTGTCAAACGCGATACAATTTACAGAAAACAGTTCTAACCCACAAAACAACCCAACAGAGTGGGTACCTGACCCTCGGACCAACACCGAAGACAGGCGCGGCGGGGCTGCCCGTAGGGTGTGTGCATACCCCAAGCAGTTTCGTACGCTTTATCATTTTTTTGGTTGGACGGCTTTGCCGTCACCTCCCTGGTTGTCGAGTTGGCGGTTGAGCTTGTCGAAACCTTGTCGAGACACAGTGCAGGTATCCACAGGGAGAGCCGTTGGACGGTTCCTTGTAAAGTTTAAGACGAAAACATAAACTCTGAAGCACGGTTGCAATAATAATCTGTGTGAAAATATGAAAACTGTGGAATATATTGCTATTGCTTGGTTTGTGATATGGTGCGGTAGTGAAATTGTTATCAGTATGATAAGCGTTGTAAATAAATCGGCGGCTTCGTCCACCAAAACAGATAAGTTTAGTTTCCTCGTTGTTTGGCTCTCAACTTTCCCGCCAATTTTGTTTGCATATCTAATAAACAGGCATTTCATCCTTTCCAATGGATTTGGAAATTTCTCCACTCAATTTCAGTTTATGGTTTACTTGGGTTGTTTATTCATTGCATTTGGGGTACTACTCAGGCTGATTGCAGTCACTACGCTTAAGAAGCAATTCACCGTCAGAGTATCCATAATTGAAGGGCATAAAATCGTAGAAACTGGAATTTACAAGGTGATACGCCATCCTGCCTACCTCGGATATTTGGCAATAATGCTTGGCATCGGAATGGTTTTAGGAAATTGGGTTGGTCTTACGGCGTTGGCAGTGTTGCCCTTTTTAGGAATTTTGTATCGTATTAATGTTGAAGAAAATGTATTATTAAGTTACTTTGGCTCTGCATATCAAGAATATGCAAATCGAACGAAGAGACTTCTACCAAGAATCTGGTAGGAAAAAAACACTGTCCAACAAAACAACACCCGACCTTCGGACGAACACTGAGGACAGGCGCTGGGGACTGTACATAGGGCGTACGCACATCCCAAGCAGTTTCACATGCCTTGTCATTTTTCCCTGGACTGTCCGTCTAGAACAGGCTGGTTGGACGGTTTTGCCGTCCTCGCCCTGGTTGTCGAGTTGGCGGTTGAGCTTGTCGAAACCTTGTCGAGACACAGTGCAGGTATCCACAGGAGGAGCCGCAAACCGTTCGACGGATGAAAGACTGTAATATGATCGGAAGAATAATAGAGGAGCGAGCATAGATGAATGTGCGCAAATTGTGGTGTTGGGAGGCAATGAATCATGGTCCAGACTGGGTCTTTAGTGCGCACATAACCCCTGAAAGCACAGAAGCTCTTGAGCATTTTGCAAAACAGTCAACATTACAAGATTACACCTATTGCACCGAAAAGAAATTCTGTCATCATCATAAACAAACATGTCAGCATCATATCTTTATAGACTCATCCAGTTTCGATGCTTTCCGCAGCCAGAAAAACCTGTGGATATTTAATATGGTTCATATTCACAAAGATATCATTGAAATCGAATGTGGATATGGAGGGCGAGGAGAACCCTATAACCGCATTGAAACATCCCTCCTGCTTGATATTTTTACTTCGCCGCAAATTACTCTTCATTACTGGAAAGTTGTTATTGGTGGAAACTTTTATGATTACAAAACATTACGTGAAGGTAACGGCTTAAAGTCTCTGACGGATTATTTGGTATAAATACTCTTCAATGATTGGCACAACTTTGCTCAACCAAAACCGCCCAACAATACGTGCAGTGGACGCTGTGGAGTCTGCGCCTTTTATAAGCATCTTTCTACGCCTCAGCATTTTTTTGTTGGACGGCTGGTCTAGTAAAATTACGAAGGATAATTGAAGAAGAATATGATTACTATTGATTTTCTTGCAGATCATCTCGATGCCATACCTGCATTGGCAAAATGGTTCCGTAACCAATGGCCTGATTATTATGCAAACTGGTCAGACGAGGAGATGGTGAAAGATTTTCTTGAAGATATTTCTCGTAACAGTCTACCCTCTCGGCTTGTTGCTTTTGAGTCCAATGAGCTGGTTGGCACGATTGTCCTGCGAGAGAGCGAAACTGAAACTGAAATATTGTCAGAGCCCCAACCTGAATTAGGCGGCTTGTATGTTGGGGAGTCTTATCGAGGTCATGGCATTGGTACAGAATTGGTTCAAGCAGGTATGAAATTAGCTCGTGAACAGGGATCTTCGACAGTTTCTGCAACGACTGTTAAAGCAGCTGGCATCTTAAAACGTTTAGGCTGGGAGTTCATAAAGACAGTCCAATATCCAGATGGAGAAGTCTCTCTATACAGTTGTAAACTTTGAACGCCGTCCAACAAAGAGCCCTGACTGATCGCTGTCGAGTTGGCGGTTGAGCCTGTCGAAACCTTGTCGAGACACACGCAGGTACCCACAGGGCAAGACGCAAACCGTTTGGTTTCCCGCGCAAAACATAAAGAGCCATGAATAATTGTCAGATATAATTCCTTACATCTCTCTACTTATGAAAGGATTTTGACAAACAAATGAGTAATTACTCTTTGAGGGGTATCAGCAGGATACACTCAAAGGGGGCTGGCTGGTTAGTCAGGTTGTATCCAAATTCTAAAGTTATCACAAAACTCTTTAGCGATGGCGTTTATGGTGACTCCGATAAAGCATTACAAGCGGCACAGGCTTATTATCGGCAGGCACAAATAAAATTCCCACCCATAGAAAAACCGCCAT
>Ga0172373_10005408_pt1 | contig 17525 bp, 15 predicted proteins | sample Lak10m_2_FD_114546 | JGI IMG/M metagenome (GOLD analysis project Ga0172373, IMG submission 114546) | Freshwater microbial communities from Kabuno Bay, South-Kivu, Congo - kab_092012_10m | ecosystem: Environmental > Aquatic > Freshwater > Lake | place: Democratic Republic of the Congo...
GTTTCGTCCCTCTCTGCATCTTTTCCTCCTACATATCTACATATCTACATATGTATGTATGTATATCATACGCTCTGTCCCCTACGATTTACAGTCAACCCGTTTCTCTATTTCGCTCGGTGTCGAGGAGAAGGGAGAGAAGGGGGCGTGTCTGCCTCTGCTTCGGTCGGCGTGCGGGGCGTCGGGGTCGGTCGGGGCGTGCGGTCGGTGCAGTCGGTCGGTCGGTCAGGGGGGCCCACGGGGCGGCGTCGGGCGTCGGGTCGGCTAGGCCCTTGAGATTCCCCAGCCCGCAGAAATTGTGACAAGCGTTAAGGTTCCCTGAATGTAGAATAAGATCACAAATTTTTCCCAAGTCGTGGCAAAAGTGCAAAATGGTGTTAATATGTATCGAAGAAGACGTCTAAGACGTCGTATGGTAAAACCAAGAACATTTACAACGAGGAGGTTCCTATGCCACGACCAGTCACATTCGCTCAGCGCGTCAAGCGTATGAAGAGCGCTCTCAAGGGGGGAAAGATCGAGCTCTTTCTTCAGGAGCTCATGCTCGTTGGCCTTGAGGCAAATGCGCTAGAAGATTACAAGATGTCTCCCAGAAACCTCTTTGAGATGGCAGAGCTTCTGACCAAGATCAAGAAGTTAGAGAATAATGGGGCCTTAAAAGAAGACGACGGATGGCTCAAGGTAATTGAGGGCGGCAAAGAATGATCTTCGATCATCAGAATGAGGCCGGGGGCCTCAATTGAGCAAAGCCGAAGCCATAGCGAAACTGCGTGAAGATCCACGCGCTTTCTTCAAACTGCTCAGTGTCTTTGACAACAATCAGGGCAAGCTTGTGCCCTTTGTGCTGACACCGACGCAAGAGCGCTTTCTGAGCATCTTAGAGACGAGCAATCGCGTTGTCATTGTCAAGGCACGACAGTTGGGCATCAGCACGGTCACCCGAGCGTGGTTCTTGTGGAAAGCTTGGCGCAGTGGCGAACCTCTCAAGCACGCCGTCATCTCCTACACCCGTGAAAGTGCAAACCATCTCCACAGCATCGACAAGGCCTTCTTCGTCTCTCTTCCTCAGGCGCTGCAAAGACGCTTAGCGAATGACAGCAAGGGCAGCCTCAAGTGGGCCGACACAGGTTCAGAACTGAAGTGCTTCTCAGCCGGTGGCAAGGGCGGTGCCACCCGTTCCTATTCCTTCACCTCCGCCCACATCTCAGAATTTGCCTTCTTTGACGACCAAAATGAGCTGCTCTCAAATGTCATCTCTTCAGTCGGTGGTGGTCAGATTGTGATTGAGACAACAGTCAAAGAGGCTGATGACTTCTATCACAATCTTGTCAGAGGCGCTCCTCAGAACGGTTGGACACTTGCCTTCTTTCCCTGGATGGACGAGAAGAAGTATGCATCGCATCCGCGCTTTGGACAGGGCGACATCCCTAAGGTGACCGACGATGAGAAGAGCGTCAAGCGTGAGCTGGCTCTGAATCTGTCACAGCTCTACTGGCGTCGTCAGCAGATCAACAGCCTCGGCCTGACCAAGTTCTGCCGAGAATTCCCCTCCACAATTGAAGAAGCATTCTACACCCGCGGTGAGAGCTGGCTCTCCCTGGATGCTCTTCAGGGGCTTGTGCCGCTGGATATGGGGCGTGGCCCTGACTTTGAATATGAGGAGCCCATTGAGGGTCAGCGCTACGCTATGGGCGTTGATGTCGCTGGGGGCACGGGTGGTGACTTCTCTGTCATCACTGTGGTCAGTGTCACCACCGGACAACCCGTCTATCACTGGGCAGACAACATGACACCGCCCTTTAAGTTTGCTGAGATCGTCTTTGAGGAATGGTCGAGGTGGAATGATGCTCACATCCTTGTTGAGAGCAACGGTGTGGGATCCGTCGTCATCTCAGCCCTTGAGCAGTGGGGCGTTCCGCTGTGGAAAGATGACCGCGGTCGTGACTGGCGCACAGACAAAACTTCCAAGATCCGAATTCTTGAGCGCCTGAGAGAGGCACTTGAGGGCGGAAGTTTTAGAGAGCTCCATTCCTCGCTCGTCGATGAGATCATAAATATGGTGCCGAATAGGTGGGGGAGCGCTTCTGCACGCAAGGGCAAGCATGACGACTTTGTCATCTCAATGTCTCTCGCTCTTGAGGCACGAGATGCTGTTCCTGACTTCTCAGATCATGTCACGCGGCGCAACCTGATTGATCAGTGGAAGCGAGAGGCACGAGCACACAAGATTCTGTCACAAAAAATACCATTTAAGATTGCAACTTGGGGCGGTGCTGTGAATAAAAGAGCAAAAATGTTAGCAAAGAAATAAGACATCAAAGATGTCGTAAGGTGAAACCTAAAGTTCGACGCGAACACCATACATAATATCAGGAGAGATTATGCCAAAGATTTCTGTCACTAAAGAAAACATTAAGACAATTGTCTCAGCCCATGACACACACTGGGAAGAGCAAAAGCCCACACTTTACAAATACAAGAGAGCCTACGAGACAAGATTCTGGAGCAATGAGCTCTATGACCGCTCTCAGATTGTGATTGAGACAGCTGATGCCTTCGGCTACATTGAGAGCTTTGTCAATTCACTATTCACCCGCAATCCTGGGATCATTGCCAAGAAGGGCCTCCGCGGTGGTGGAGATCCAAAGAAAGCCGCTGCACTTGCGAACAGCTTTCTGCTCTCTCAGCGTGAGGTGATTGAGGATGCTGCTCGTCTGGCACTAATCTATCCAAACAGCTTTCTTAAACTGTCACCACGAGAGAGCAATGATCCTCTCAGACGCATCACCGCGGTGGCTGTTCCTCCCTGGGAGATCATCCTTGACCGTCAAGCACGCCGTTGGGATGAGCAGAAATACATCGGTCACACTTACTTCTGCTCACTGGCAGATGCTCGTGAGAAGTTTGGTGCAAAGAAGTTTGAAACCCTTGACCTTGAAGAATACTTCGATGAGAAAGAGGGCGACTATGACAAAGATCGTCCTGAAGGTGATGACCTCTTCAAATACATTCGCCTCTTTGAGATCTATGACCTCCTAAACAACAAGCTCTACTTCTGGTCACCTCAGTATAAACAGGGCGATGAATGGTTAGAGGAAGGCCCTGTGCCCTTCTTCTCAGCTAACGGTGAGCCCATCATCAACTTTGTGCCTATGTATTTCAACCGCATTCCTGATAAGCCGCTTGATGGCTACAGTGCAATGTCAAGAATCTATGACCAAATCTTTGAGACAAACTGCATTCGATCCTTTCAGGCGAATGCCGTGCGTAAGGCAAGTCGTCAATACCTGGTAAAGAAAGGAGCCCTCGATGAAGAGCAGATGGCGCAGATTACAAGTGGAATTGATGGTATCTTTATTGAAGTGGATGATGATACTTTGGGTGGTATCATTGCTCCTGTCCCCCAGAATCCGATGCCTTCTGAGATGCAATCCTATTATCAGATGGTTCAGGCCGACAAAGACAAGGGCAGCATGTTCGCGCCATTCACCCGTGGTGAGAGCACAAGAGCCTCGGCCACCGAGATCGTAGCCCTCGCTGCTTACACTTCTTCAGAAGTCGGTCGTATGGCTCGTGAGCGTGACAAGTCAATTGAATACATTGCTAGAACTTATCTGGGCATGATTGGCCTCTACCTTGAGGACAACAAACCTGAAGCTGTGCTCATTGATGGTGAGGTGATGTTTGTCACCGCCAAAGATCTGCAAGATGAATTTGTGATCTTTGCTCTCGATCAGGCATCAACACCAATCTCTGAATCTGTGCGTAAGAGAGAATTCTTGCAAGCAGTTCCGCTCCTTCAGTCGTTAGGTGTGCCAAACAAGGAGATACTATCTGAAGTGATCAGAACGCTGGGCCTTCCTGACACACTTCTTCAGACAGTGGCAGAAGGCGGTAATCCAGGCACAATTGGCGCAGCTGAAGGTCAAGGAATACAAGTCGCACCCGATGCGTTAGAATCTGCTCAACCTTCTCAGCTTGCCCGAACTGCAGGCGGTGGATTGAGCGCAGCACTTGGAGGCTTCTAATGCCGATTTACGGTTTTACCTGCGTTAATTGTGGATTAAATGTCGATAAGCTTATGTCTTATGACAAGATGAAGGTGACCGAAGTTGTTTGCACAAAGTGCAATGTTGAGATGCGCCGTCAGATCACTGCTCCTGCTAAGACAGCAAGTGGCTGGGGCGATCAGGGCAACATTAGCGGTATTTGGAACAGGGGATTAGGTTGCTTTGTGAAGAACGATAAGCACGCCGACGAGATTGCGAAGTCAAGGGGCTTGGTCAGATTCCAGGATGCATTTAATGGACAGTCGTTTGAGCGTGTCATTGGCGAGAACATAGATAGTCAATGCAACATCCATCTTCAGCATGACGCTGATGTTGTGAAACTTAAGGATAAAATGTCTGACGGTTTCAATATGGGAGAAGCATTTGCAGAGGTTTTCTCTGTTGATAGAATGAAATCAGATGGCATCTTAAAAGAAGATGTCAATGGCTAAACAACTTAAAGGAGATACTTATGGAAATGGAAATGGAAATGGAAGATATGGGCGGTGAAGAGGGCCTGAAGGCTGCCAAACAGTTAGACATGGAAGAGGATGACGCTCTCAGCGCAGCTTCTCCTGCTGTCACTGTCAAGGCCAGAACTGTCTCTGCACTTGTTCAAGCTCTAAACCGCATAATGCCACTTTTTGGCGCACCAAAAATTGAAGTTGAGGTGACAGATCTAAAAGACGAGCCAATGCCTCTTGAATTGATGAAAGCTCTTCAGATGCTTAATGCTGCTTATTCAGATTATGCTGATGAAGATCTTGTCTCCATCACTTCAATGGCAGATGACAAAGGCGCGCTGATTGAAGTGAGCAAGATTATGAAAGTTTTGGGGGACAAAGGCTTTGCCAAATACCTCAAGAAAGAAGTGACCTCTCCAATGGTGGAGAAGAAACCTGAAGCCCCTCCTCCTGAAGAAGAAGATGATGAGGAGATGATGATGTCTCGTATGGGAATATCATAACTAAAAGGAGAAAAGGAATATTATGGAAAATAACACTGATACTGCTCCACAGAGCAACACATCAGCTGAAACCGCAGGTGGAGAGGTTGCAGTTGATGCGGGCGCAAGCTCAACCTCTGAAAACAAATACAAGTTTGCTGATCGAATCACTGCTGCGTTGGAGAAAGCTCAAGCAGGGCCTTCTCCAAAAACACCTGAGAGCATCTCTATTGAGAATCTGCAATCTGCTCAGCTTCCTGAAGGTGATCACAAGGGCATCGACTACAATCGTGTCCTAAAAGAACTACCTGAAGATGCACAAAAACTGCTCGCAAATATGCGCGCTTCTTTCACCAAGAAGACACAAGAGATAGCAGAGGAGAGAAAACAGCTTCACGCTCAGATGGAAGCTCTCACAAAAAGCGGTTTCTCTGAGAAACTTAGAGAGACGGCAGAGCGCCAGACAGAACTTGATCCCTATGACCCAAAATCTTTTGAGATGAAAATCCAGGAAGAAGTTGCTCGTCGTATGCGGGAGATGGTTCAGCCCTTGGAAGAACAATACAAATTGGATCAGATCAAACTTAGGTATGAACAGTTTAAATCTCAGAATCCTGACCTGCTTCAGCCTGAGATTAAGCTTGGTGTTAAGAAGTTATTGGATGAAAATCCTGCTCTTGACCTGCCCACTGCATACAAGTTAGTGAAAGCAGATCGTGTCCTGAAAGAGCGCGAAGCTGAGGCATCTGAGCTCGCAACACTTCGGGATGCTGCCCGTCAGTTTGGCCTTAAGACATCTAATGGTAGAAATACACAGAGCTTGAAGCCACCTCCTGGATTGAAGGCACATGAAATCTACAACTGGTATTCTCGACAGAAGCAAGCTAAATAATTTCGTGTCTTCAGCTCAAATCTATGTTCATAGATACATTTAACGGCCCGCTCAGGATAACCGTTGAAACCTCGGCCCCCGGTTGTTCGGGACACGCCAAAAAACCTGTTAGAATTAGAAAATAAAATAACGAGCACTTTTGCTCAAAGGAATCTAAAATGGCAATATCAAATGATATCCTGAGCTCAACCCTCCGGATCCTCCTCGATCAAGAAACGGATAACCTTTTCAAAGCCGTCCCACTTCTCGACCAGATGAAGAAAAAGGGCGGCGTTGATTACTTCGACGGCGGTCAGCGCGTCGATGTCCCCCTAATCCTCGCTGAGCACAGCACCATCACCCAGCTCTCGACTGGTTATGAGCCTGTCAATCTCGCAGTGCAGGACGCTCTCCGCAATGCTTCTTACAACTGGTGTGACTTCGTCGCTCCAATCGTAATCAACAAGAAAGAAGAGCTCTCAAACCGCGGTGACCGTGCAATCGTCTCGATTGCCGAAGCTCGTATGAAGTCAGTTATGGGCCTTCTCAAGAGAGAATTTGAGAAGCAGGTTGTTGCTGGAACTTCAGCAATTCTATCTGACCTGAACAGCTTGAACGGCGCAATCGCAAGCGGCTTCCTCGAGGACGCAACTTTCGGCACCCAGACAAACACTGTCGGTGGTATCTCCAAGGCAGCATTCCCCGCTGACTACCAGAACCAGTTCCAGGATTCAAACAGCACCTTCTCAACCGGTGCTACCCCCACTGGTATCCAGGATCTAACCGAGCTCTACATCGACGCTCAGATTCGCACACCCGATGGTGGCGCTCCTGACCTCATGCTCGTCTCGCCAAACCTCTACAAGGGCTACAAGAAACTGCTCTTCGCAAACGAGCGTTTCATTGATGAGAAAACCCTCGATGGTGGCAAGCTGGCTCTCGCCTTCAACGGTGCAATGATGTATGTTGATCCATTCCTACCTGCTGCTGGTAAGAACCTCGGCGCTAACACCCTCAGCGGTTATGCTCTGAATACCAACCACATCAGATTGGTCATGGACAGCGATGCTGACTTCACAATGTCTGACTTCGAATACATCAGCGGTTATGCTGCTCGTTCAGCTAATGTGTTCGTTCGCGCTCAGATCTATGTCAATCACCTCGCATCACAAGGCGTCATCAGCCGCGCTGAAGCTTAATCTAACCAACTAACAAATAAAGGAGAAATAAAATGGCTACAGCTACTACAATCCAATACCTTGAATCTACTGATGCTGTCACCGGTGCATCGCTCGGCCTCACACCTTCTGATAGATTACAGGTTGAAACCTTCCTCTTCACCAATACTAACGCTATTGGTGGTGCAAACCAAACCCTGACTGATAAGCAGCTTGCTGCTCTTGACGTCAGCAAGATGACAACTGACACTTCAGGCGGATCTTCTGCACTGTTCGTGACAACTGCTGACTTCAACAGCGCTCCTGTTCAGAAGTTAGTTGTCGGTTGCTTTGCTGAAACTGTGACAGTAGTTCCTCAACAAACTGTCAAAGTTAAGGTCGTTGTTCGCGGCCCAGTCATCGGTGTTCCTGCCGTCGGTGCGATCGCACAGGGTCAGCCTGTAATCCTCGACCCAGCTGGTGCCGCTGGTTCATGTGCATCTCAGCAGAACTATGACGCTGCTGTGACTGCTCCTGTCCAGGAAGCCTTTGGCTTCGCACTGACAGCAGCTGCTGCAGGCGTCGTGAACGTCTATGTTCTCGGAAAAGGCATCTGATTAAGGGGGTTGAAGGTGGGCGACTTAGTGTTGCTCACCTTCAACCTTACCTTTCAGAGGTTCTCTGTTTGTCTCTGTTCTTTCCACCTGTGAAGTTTGATATTCCATAGGTGTAGGGAACAGAATCAAACAGAATGCATCCTGCAAAATTCTTGGAGACATTATGAATCTGAAAGAAATAAGAGAGATGATCGGATCGATTATTGATTATGATCCTCAGGTCGATAGCTACAAATCAGAAGTCAATCGAATCGTAAATGAAGTGATAGATGACTTCTTTGGAATGCATCCCTGGCAGTGGTCACAGAGCGAGATTGATCTCTACACGGTTCCTGATGTCGATCTGGGAACAGTTGCATTTACTGCATCATCAACAACTTTACAGAACTTCATTCCAAATACTGCAAACTTGCTCACCTATCGACACGAAGGCAGTGTCTTAACACTGACAAATTGTGCTGACACCCGTGACAATGGTGAATATGTCATTGATAAGTGTGATTTTGACAGCATCACAAATAAGACACATGTCTCTAAGCTCTCAAAAGTAGGAAATAGAATCGCTGGTTGGCACGCAACATCGAACGCTGCACAAGCGTCAGTTCTTCAGCGTTATCTGCCTCTTCCTGCTGACTGTAGTGAGCCCATCTCAGCAGGTTGCAGAAACACTGTTGAAGCCGGCAGTGATGGATTTATTCACTTCTATCAGCTTACCAAGCGTGCTGATGAAGAGCTAAACAACAGATTAGATATCGTAGGACAACCTGCTGAATGGATACCTTATGCTCACTACCCAGAAAAAGTTCTTACTGTTGCTGATTTTCCTGCATTTATCTCAGATCTTACTATTACCGAGATTGCTGCAGGTATTGGAACGCCCTGGCCACAAGGAACATACGAATTTAAGTTTTGTTATGTCTGGCGAGGACAAGAAGGGCCACTATCTGAGGCACAAGAATTCACCGTCGCAGGTGCAGCTTCAAATCTCAGATTTGCTACAAGAAACACAACTGAAGCAGGGCAGTTTGGCATCAGAAAGAAGATCTACTTTAGATTAAAAGCTGTTGGTGGTTATAGTGACGCTCACTTCCGTGATTTAGGTGGAACAATCCTTCCTGATGACAACACAGATGTCATCCTGGGCAGTTTAGGCACCAGAAACATTCCATTCATAATCATCGATGATGACCTCACAAGTTTTGACTATCCAAACACAACAGGAGGTTTGCTGCCCACACTGTCTTACCTTAAATCTCTTCCCAGAGCGCCATTCAATGACGGTCATCACTGGATGATTCGTCTCAATCCACATCCAAGTGGAAGCACTTTTGAGATTCCTGCACAGGAGGGAGAACCCGGTAGATCAGAAACAACAGGTTTAATCGGCTATCCTGTCAGATTACGATACAACAAGCGCTTCTATCCACTTGAGAACGATGTTGATACACCTCAGATGCCACCCGATGTTCATCGCTACATCGTCTATGCAGCTTGTGTTGAGCTCTTTCAGAAGCATAAAGAAGAGCAACAGGCTCTCTTCTACACAAAGAAGATGAATGATGAACTGACTGGCGCTCGTCGTCGTTGGCTCACTACAAGAGCCGGGCCATATGTAAAGGGAACTTACAGTGGAGGGCCTATGAGAGGAGATTTCTTCCAAAAACTTGTCCACAAACCCTGAGGATAATATGAAGACAGATCGCAAGGCACAAGTTCCCATTCTCAGTGGGCTTTATCTCGGATATCCAAGCCCTGAAGATAGTTCTAATCGACTTGACAACTGGATCTATGATGACCAGACAAAAGCTTGGCATAACCACTGGGGTGTTGAGAAGTTCTTCAGCAACAGAACAACAATGCCCACTTCACCTACAGGTAAAGTTGATTCTCTCTACTGCTACAAGCGTCATCAAGGTGCGCAGCAGTTCTACATCTTTGAGCAAGGTGGAACTATCGGTTTTGTCAATGGTTCAACTGAAGGATATGAAAACTTACTAACTTCTGTTAAACCTCCTGTTGAAAATCAACCACCTGCTCAGTTCTGTGAATTTGGGCCTTATGTTGTTGTTGTAGGTGGCGGCAGATTCCCAGCTTTTAAGTTTAGAGGCGGACAAGTTCAACCTCTTGGATGGTCATTTAAGACAGCAGAACCTACAGCATTTGAACCTGAAAGCACTTTACCACTTGTTGGAAACGAATACTTCATTCAGGCACCTGCAGATTATGTTCAACCTAATGTCGGTTCTCTCGGTGGAGGTGCGGAGGAAGATCAAGAATTTAAGTGCCTTGGAAGTTTGACCCTAAATGACGAAAACGAATACTACTACCGTGTCTCAGCAGTAAATGAAGCAGGTTCTGAAAGCCCACTATCAAGCATATCTGCACCTGTTAGGTGGGAAACAAACACAATCACTAAGGACACAGGTGGTGTCACATCAAAAACTGCTGTTCTTTTAGATAACATTTACATCGGCCCACCAGGAACATCATATCGTAAGATCTATCGCACAAAACGCAATGGTTCGACTTTCTTTTTCTGCAATACTGTCACAGGAAATAAAGAGACAAAGTATGTAGATTACATTGGTGATGACAACCTTGGTGCGCTTGCTCCTGATGAAACAGAATCAGTTCCATTTCCTGCACCTACTGCTCAGGTGTGTGCAAACTTTAAAGGATGCTTGTTTTTAGATGGTGGAAAAAGCAATCCAAACAGAATCTTCTACAGCAAACCTCTCCAACCTGACACATTCGGTGCATTTGACTACTTTGATGTTGGAACTGCAAGATCCACAGGCGGAGCAATAACTGGCCTCTTTTCCTACTACAATGTCTTGCTCGTCTTCAGAGAGAGAGCAATTGAAATTGTGACAGGTGATCCTGTCAATGGATTCGCAATCGCACCTTTCATTGATGGTGTCGGAACAAGATCGCCAAGCACAATATCAGTCATACCAAATCAAGGTGTTTGCTTCCTCGCTGAAGATGGTGTCTATCTAATCAGTGGCAACTTCCAAGCATTGCGTCTTGAGATCAATAAGATTAGTGGCCCAATCGATGAGATCTTTGAGCGGATAAACAAGTCACAACTGCCTAAGTGTGTCGCTGCATACAATCCTCTGTGGAAAGAATGGCAATGTTATGTCTCAGTTGGCGGTGATTCTCTGCTAACACTTGGCATTGTTAGACACGAAAATGGTTCTTGGAGCACAAGATCAGGTGTGAGGGTGTCAGCCCTCACTGTTGATGCACTGGGAAACACTATCATAGGATCTTCTTACGGTGTTCCAACTGCTGCCGAAGGTGATCTTGTTGAGAACGGTTTGATGGTGTTCAGTGGATTACGCAACAGTGGATATGTAGCAGGTGTCAATCCTCAGGCTGCAATATCAACTGAGGGCCCGCTTAAGTGTTCTTTCAGAAGTAGATGGCACGACTTTGGTTATCCAGCACTGAAGAAGCATGTCAAATACATCTACCTCTACTTCTGGACAACTGGAAATCAATCGCTACAAGTCAGTTGGTATCGTGACAGAAGTTGGGAACCTGTTAGTTCTGCAACATCACCTTTCATCACCATTCAGCGTGCTGACCATCCAGATCAACCTGTCTATGGCACAACCCTCCCGGGTGCTCAGTGGAATGTGACAAGATGGCAAGACAAACTTTTAACACAAGTTCGTGTCGATGTAGGTCAGTTTGGCTGCAGTGACTTTGCATTTGAATTTGAAACTGATGTGCCAGTCATATTTACCGGGTATGCTATCGAACTGAATACCTCAGCACAAGAAACCATCGCAAGCAAGAAGCAGTAAGGGGAATAATATGTCATACACCTGGAGCGCTAAAACTTTACAGAATAGCAATATTGTTCAGAGCAGAGAATTTGATGTTGCATTAGATAAATTTGCTGACACATTCAACGGTGGTATTGACCGTGAAAACTTACCAACTGACTTTATCAATCTGAGAGATTTTAATAGAGCAGCTCCAGGAAATAGTGGAAAACACTTTATTATTGGAAACTGTGTTCCCACCGCTGACTTTCTTAATGGCGATGCCCCGTTTGCTGCAGGTGCAAACAATCCACGAGGAAACTTTATTCTTGGATTACGATATGATAGTGATCTTATTAATGGTGGTGGTGGTGTTGCTTACTGGAAAGCAGGACAAATAACAGGTGTCGAGGAAGGTATGATGACCTTGACTTACACCCAGTCATCTTACATACCTAAATACTGGACATTTTTTTATGCAAGCGGTGTCGGCCCAGACACAGTCGCTAAAAAGGCATTTAAAATCTACATTCGATACAATGGTGTGGTTGTATTTGAAGGTGATTATGAATATCATATGTGGATGACAAGAACACACACAGCAACTTTTCCGGTTCCCACAGGCACTGGATTGATAGAAATAGGCGTTGAAGTTCTACCTCAGAGACAAGATTCTGATGATCAGGTTATTCTGTCTTTTGTTGGTGGTCAAATACACGCATTTAACCGGAGAAGATAATGTCAAAGATTACGACACAAGATTTTTACCCTTCAAACCCAGTGACATCAGCAGCTGCTGTCAATGCGAACTACACTTCATTCTTAGGTTCGAATGCTATAGACAGCGCCAATGTTCGATCTGAAGGTATTGACACCAGAAATGTTATTGGTGCATCAATGATTCAGTTTATTGGCAGTCAAGAAAACGGATATGACATCGCTTTTCCAGGGCCAGTGACTGCTGCCGCAAACTATCCCTTTTACACATCGACTGTGCCACCAAAGGGGCCTGGTGTTGCAGAATTCCCAATTAATCATGATTCAACAGGTGCAACAAATACAAACATAAGTCAAGGCACAAAACTTCCAATCGGTGTGACACTGGTCACAGGTGATATTATTCGTTGTAGATGGTGGGTCAATGTTTTTAACACAGGTTTGACTGATAACGGTTCAACTGCAGATGATCATAGTTCAACACTTATCTTTACTGGTGCTCGTCCTCAAGGTGGAGCAAATGGTAGCGGTGTAGGAGAATGGTGTTCTCTTGTCTATCCCAAATACAACATCACATCAAATGCTCTACTTGATGCAAACTTTGTTCCAGTTAGTGCTATTAGTGGTTTGGTTGCTGTTGATCCACCTAATGAGACACCTGGTATCGGTGGTGCTGTTAAGTGCTTTGGTGGTGCTTTTGATCATACATCTATGATTCCTCACTTCATAATGACTGCTGGGAATGCAGTTGGTGCCTATGCAACAGGAACTTATCCTGGATTCTTGGCAGATTGTGCTTATCAAGGCGAACATATTATGCAAGTTCCTCTTGGTGGTCAAACACTTTTTGGTGCTCAACTATTCTTCAGCGGTGCGTGGAGAATGGACACTGACGGTGCTGTTCCTCCCGGGCCTGCACTATTCTTAGAAGATGTTATTTGCGATAATTCAATTGCACTGTATGGTGTTAGTGGTCAAGTTGGGATAGAGAGAGCCTACATAATGGTAGAAATCTACAGAAATACTACAGTTTGATAGGAGCATAAATGACATTAGCAATTCCAAATGTTTTCTTTCCAAATGCTGCTATCAATGCTTCTCAGATTGAAGCAAACAACGAAGCAATCAAAAATCAATGTAATGGTGGAATAAACGCAGCTGACATTGCATCACCTGCTGGAATTGACCTTCAGCACATTATGAATGGTGAATATCTGGCAACAAACATTGACTATGATATGACAAGCGGTCATGAGATAGGGCCTCAAGAACTTCCAAGAATGCTTGTAGGTGCTCTTCCACGATACTGGGGTTCAACAGGCAGAAAACCTAAAACTATTCCCAGAACTGGCACCACATTCTACTTAAAACAGCCTGCACACATTGTGATCCGATTTGATGCTTTTGTCAAAGGTTATGAATCTGAAACTACTGCACCTTTCTTTGTCAATTTTTCAAACATATTTATTGATATCGATGGTGTGTTTCATCCTGTGACAAAGTATGTTTTCTCTGAAGAACTTGATTGGGGAACAAGTGTTGCAGGTGGCCTCTTTCCCAGTTGGGAAAGAAGACGATCTTACAATGGACACTTTGCGCTTTTTAATGTGTCTGCTGGAGAACACACTGTCTCTTTGGCAGGTAATTCAGATGCACAGGCTTTCTTCATCAAGAACTTAAGCTTTACAATCGAAGCACATTACCTCTAAAATACTTATCACAGGAGATCAGTTATGGCAGTAAATTACGCACAATTCGCACCTGCAGGTTTAAGCCTGTTTGAAACTGGTGCAAATGTTATCAAGGCAGGAGAGGGCTTTCGTCAGACAGAGAAAGAGCGTCTTGCTGAACTTGAGAGAAGAGCAGCAATGGGAACACTTGGCTTAACTTCAGCTGAGGAAGATGCTCTATCTCGTCAGATGTTATCTCCTGCACAAGCACTTGCTCGTCAGCAAAACATTGAACAGAGAGCTTTGATGGCAGGAATGGGTGGTGCCACCGGTGGAGCAGGATTCCAATCAATGCTTGCAAGTCAAGAAGCAGAGCAGAGAAGAATTGCTGAAGCAGCAGCAAAAATAGCTGAAGCTGACTTGTTAAAGCGTCAGCGTCAAGAGGATGAGATTTTAGCTCTTCAACAAGCTGAAGACACAGCAAAGGCAAATCGTCGTGCAGCAATTTTAGGTGGTATTGCAGATTTCGGCACAACGCTCTTCGGTTCAATGCTGGAGACAAGACGCCTTCGTGAAACAACTGGAAGAACCACCGGCGGTGTTGAGAGCAGATACCAATCAGATATTCTCGGAGATTAAAATGCCAACAGAAGCACAAAGATTATACAGCACTTACATGCAGTCGCACGGTGAAAGATATGAAAAGCTTAGAGAAGAATCATACAAGGAATTTATAGCTGGAAACAAAACTGCACAAGAATACAGAGATGAACTTGCTGCAAGAGAGAAAGCTTACATCAGAGGAATTGAAGCGCTTAGAAAAGCACAAGGCGCAGGTTTAACTTCTTTAGATATGATAAGATTAGAAAAAGAAATTGCTTCTCTTAAGATTGAAGCTCAAGAAGAAGCTCGCCGTCAGCGTCTTGATATTGAAAAAAATCTTGGTAAAGAACTAACAGTTCCTGAAGCTGCTCAAAGAAAACTTGATGAGCGTGGTGAAGCATTAGCCACTGCAGGTGCTTTGATTACTGATTCTCCAGGTTTGAAAGCATTTATGGACGCAAGCATTGGTGAAGTTGCTGCAACTGTTAAAGGTGGCACAAGAAGCGCTGCATCAACTGCACAATCTCTTTACAAACAACTTTCAAATTCACCTCAGTTTAGTAAGCTGCTCACCACTACTGATCGTGAAGCCCTTAGACAAAAAATAGAAGATTCATTTGGATTAGCTCAAGTCAATATCGGTGGATTTAGCGGTAAAGATCTTTTAGATCAGGCACAAGATGTTCTACTGCAAAGAGAAATAGATGACCTCTTAGCAAAAGAAGGTAAAGCATATGGAATTAGTAGATTAACTGAGCTTGAGAACAAGCTAAAGGATTTACAAGATCCTGAAAAACAAAAAGATGCAAAAGCAGCATCTGCAGAAGAACTTAAGCCACTTGAAGATAAACTTAAAGAAATTCAAGATGCACTTAGAGAGGCACCTAAACCTGAATTTCCTTCAGAAGCAGCAGTTCGTCAGAGAGCAGACGAGAAATATGGTTTTGAGGCAGCAAAGTTCTTAAGATCTCAGTTCGAAAGAGATATGCTTGGAACTGACCAAGACAAGTTGCTTCACTATGATGCGATACAGGCCGCTAAATCTTCTCCTTACAGTTCTTCAGATGATGTCTATAAGGCAGCAAAGATGTATTCAGACAATCTGAAACCTGTAATTGGAACATCAAAAGCTGAGAAGAGAAAAGCTATTCTCGAAAAAGCTGCTGAATATGGTGCGGGTTTTGGGGGCGATACTAACAAGAGAGATGAATTCCTCATCGCATTTCATCAGGTTGAACTTGAGAAAGCAAGAGGTAGAACAGGTGAATCTGAAGTTCTACCTCAGCCTCAGCCACCTGCTGAACTGCTGAAGGCACCTCCTGCTGCACCTATTCCTGACACAGGTCGTGTTGATTTTGAGCGTCGTCCTGCTGAACTTGAACCTCGACCTGGTGGAAGAGAGCTTGCTCGTGCTGAGCAGGCAGCTCTTATGGGGGCTTCAGCACCTGACACCCGTCCTCTTCCAACAGCTAGCGAATACTACAAGTTAAATCTACCTTCTCTTGCTGACTTATTCAGAAATGACATCGAACCTGGAGAACGCAAAGAAAGATTTAAGAATTTTGCAACCAAGTATTTGACGCCTGTAGAGGAAGCAGCTCTCATGGGTGGTGTTTCTCCAGATGTCTTCGATCTCGTCTCAGGTACGCTGAAGCGTAGGCCAACTGATGCTGAACTTCTTCAAGCTGAGATTCTCAAGAGAGCTGCGACTTTGACACCAGAAGCGTTTGATGAGCTTATCAAGGAAAACGCGAGAAAAAGAGCTGAGGAAGAAATGAAAACAAAAGTTCAAGAAGGTAGAACTGAATAAGTAAGACACGAACAGCCTACTTAATGTAGAATAAGTTCCACAAAGGAGAAGATATGGCTCGTGATCTTTCAAAGCTGTCACCTGCAGGACAAGCATCTTATGACAAAAATAAGACAATTTTAGGTGAAGCAGCAGCAGATGCGTGGTATGACAAATACACGAAAGAGATGGGTATTGACACCACAGCAGCACCTGCTACTGCTCAACCATTTGATACAATGATCACAGAAGGTGTGTCAAATCAACCTAAAGTTAGAAAGCCTCAACCTCCAAAACCACAACCTCCTCAGCCTCCAACTACACAGTTTCCAACACCAACAGAGATGGCAGCAAGATTAGGTGCTGGAGAATTTGCGGTGATGCCATCTCTTGAAGATGTCACAACTGAAGAATACAAAGCTTTAGAAGCTCAGACAGCTAAAGCTAAGAAGGCAGGTGTTCCTACAAAGTCACAGGTTTCAGTTCAGATTGCAAGTGACTTACAGGCAGAAGGGCTTCAACCTTTTGGTGAAACTGCAGCGCAGTTCAACAAGAGAATGAAAGAAGAACTTGATAAATCAGATTATGCTGAAAAGGTGGCGATGCGTGCTGTTGCTCCTGCTCGTCAGCCACTAACTGTTGGTTTTGAGCAGAAACCTCCTATTGCTCAGCCCACAACTTTGGCAAAAGCACCTGAGCAAGTTGCAACTATGAGCGGGTTTGAAGCGATTGGTCAAGCACTTCTACCTCAGGAACTTGAGACACCTGCACAAACTGCTGCTCGACAAACTGCAAAGCAGAATCAAGAACAACTTGATTCATCAGCAGATGCTCTCGCTCTATCTAAAGGCATCTCAAAGCAAGAAGCCAGAAAACAGATTCTGGCACAACTTCAAGATGATTTCTTGACACAAGCCAAAGCTGAGATAGGTTTAACAGAACCTGACAAGGAAGAATGGAAAAGGCTTGCAAGAAAGAACTATCTTCAGTATTTAGAACAGAATCTGCCTCAAGAATATGTGTCTGAAATTACAAGAGACGAAGATGAGGCTGCATTCGGTATTGCAGGTAGTGCTTCTTCACCTAAAGCTGCAGTGGAACAAGTGTATGCTCCTATGGCAGCTGATCTGGCATTTGGTTTCTTAACATCTGACAAATACGATCCTGAAGTTTATAAAGATCTGAAAGTAAAGGCAGGTATCACACCACGAACTGATGCTGTTGTTGAATCACTACCGATGACCATTGTCAGAGATTTAGGTGGTTTAAGTCGATTTGTTTTCAATCCTCTTCTTGACGCAGTCATGTATGATATCGAACCTGGCACTGA
>Ga0172373_10005414_pt1 | contig 17509 bp, 9 predicted proteins | sample Lak10m_2_FD_114546 | JGI IMG/M metagenome (GOLD analysis project Ga0172373, IMG submission 114546) | Freshwater microbial communities from Kabuno Bay, South-Kivu, Congo - kab_092012_10m | ecosystem: Environmental > Aquatic > Freshwater > Lake | place: Democratic Republic of the Congo: South-Kivu...
CGGTCGCTTACCTAAAAGCATTTTTCGTCGTGGCTTTGATTTCCTGCGTCACTTCATCTTTGACCTTCATCTCAATTCCGAGGCTTTCTTCAACTCCATTAAATTTTTGTCCTGTACTTAGATAAATTCTAATAAAACGTGAGTTCGATATAGCCATTTGCGGCATGCTTCGCACGCCGCAAATGGCAAAAAATGGCGTAATAAAATGAGAATGTCAATCTTTGCGAAGCTTAGTGAATAAATGTAATGCCTTATAAATATAGTGCTTTCACAGTAGTTATACTTAAGAAGTATCAAGATTTTCGATAAGTTATCTATACCAATGTAGAAACCTTATTGGGGACTTATATAAATTCTATTAATCGAAATTTAAGGCTTCAAATACAATCTATGCATTGATCTAATCATTGATTTGGTTAGGGAGTTAAATCATTATGACTAACTCAACTTTAGCCTCAGAAACATCTAGAAATGTTCCTAAAGAGCAAGCATTAATCCTTTGGTTTGAAAAAGCAGGAATTGTGGATATTCCACTTGTGGGTGGGAAAAATGCATCTCTTGGAGAAATGATTCGCCAACTTCAACCTAAGGGGATAAATGTTCCCAATGGATTTGCGACCACTGCCTATGCTTTTCGTCATTTCATTGAGAAAGCTGGACTCGAAGCAAAACTGCGTGAACTCTTTGCCGATCTAGACATTGAAGACATGAATAACCTGCGCGATCGCGGTCGCATGGCTCGCGCTTTAGTCCTCAGCACGCCATTTCCCGACGATCTGCAAATGGCGATCACCATGTCCTATCAGAAGCTATGCGATTGCTACGAATGTGGCAAGGAATCTGATGTAGCCGTCCGATCCAGTGCCACCGCCGAAGACTTACCCGATGCCAGCTTCGCAGGACAACAGGAAACCTATCTCAATGTCTATGGTACGAATGAAGTGGTTGATGCTTGCCATCGCTGCTTTGCGTCACTATTCACCGATCGCGCCATTTCCTACCGCACCATTAACGGTTTTGATCATTTTGACATCGCTCTTTCTGTTGGTGTCCAAAAAATGGTACGTTCTGATCTTGCCGCATCTGGTGTGATGTTTTCCATTGATACGGAAACAGGCTTTAAAAACGCAGCATTAATCACCGCCGCCTATGGCTTGGGTGAAAACGTGGTGCAGGGCGCAGTCAACCCCGATGAGTATTTCGTTTTTAAACCCACTCTCAAACAAGGCTTCCGTCCCATTCTTGAAAAGCGCCTCGGTACAAAAGAAATCAAGATGGTCTATGACCTAGGCGGCGGTAAGCTGACCAAGAATATTCCTGTTCCAGTGTCTGAGCGAGTCAAGTTTGCGATTACTGATGACGAGATTCTCAAACTCGCAGAATGGGCTTGCATCATCGAAGATCACTATTCAGAAGTACGCGGCAAGCTGTCACCGATGGATATTGAATGGGCAAAAGATGGACGCACAGGAGAATTGTTCATCGTGCAGGCAAGACCTGAAACCGTGCAGTCCCAAAAGTCAGCCAACATTCTCAAGAACTACAAGCTGAATGGTTCCAGTGATGTGCTGATTACGGGTCGGGCTGTGGGCGAGATGATTGGTCAAGGCAAAGCGAATGTCATTTTAGAAGTCCATAACATCGAAGATTTCCAAACAGGGCAAGTGCTAGTCACCAACAAGACTGACCCTGACTGGGAGCCAATCATGAAAAAGGCTAGTGCGATCGTCACCAACCAAGGTGGACGTACCTGCCACGCTGCCATCATTGCGCGAGAAATGGGTATTCCGGCGATCGTTGGTTGCGGCAATGCCACAGGCGTTCTCAAAACTGGTCAGGAAGTCACGATTTCCTGTGCTGAAGGTGAAGAAGGCAAGGTTTATGCAGGGCTAGTTCCCTTTGAAGTAATCGAAACTTCCCTTGATAACTTGCCTACACTTTCTACCAAAATCTTGATGAATGTGGGCAACCCCGAAGAAGCATTTGGCTTATCTTCCATTCCCTGCGATGGCATTGGCTTAGCCCGTATGGAGTTCATCATCGCAAACCACATCAAGGCACACCCTCTCGCCTTGATGAATTTTGATACCCTCGAAGACAAGGCGGCTAAATGGGAAATCTCGCAACTGACAGCCCGCTATAAAAACAAGGCTGACTTCTTTGTAGATAAGCTGGCTCATGGTATCGGCACGATCGCTGCCGCCTTTTATCCCAAGCCTGTCGTAGTGCGAATGTCTGACTTCAAGAGCAATGAGTACGCTAACTTACTCGGTGGACGAGCCTTTGAACCTACGGAAGAAAATCCGATGATCGGCTGGCGTGGTGCATCTCGCTACTACGATCCGAAATATCGCGAAGCCTATGGTCTAGAATGTCAAGCCCTCAAGCGTGTCCGCGATGACATGGGCTTAACCAACGTGATTCCGATGATTCCTTTCTGTCGCACGCCTGAAGAAGGTCGCAAGGTGCTTGCAGAAATGGAAAAACATGGCTTGAAACGTGGCGAAAATGGTTTGGAAGTCTATGTGATGTGTGAAATCCCTAGTAACGTGATCTTGGCGGATGAGTTCTCCCAAGTCTTCGATGGCTTCTCCATCGGTTCCAATGACCTTACCCAGTTGACTCTTGGCTTAGATCGTGACTCATCTCTTGTTGCCCATATCTTTGATGAACGCAATGAAGCAGTTAAGTCAATGGTTCGCACAGTAATTCAAAGGGCTAAGGCAAATCACCGCAAGATCGGTATTTGTGGTCAAGCTCCTAGTGATTATCCTGAGTTTGCTAAGTTCCTTGTTGAGCAAGGTATTGATTCAATCAGTCTTAATCCTGATTCTGTATTGAAGACAATGCTCGAACTTGCAAAAATGTAGAAAAAAGCGGCTCTAAGAGCCGCTTTTTTTTGTTTTGGTATTAGCCTGCACTATTCACGAAAGGAGAAAGAAGGAAACAACTCAAAAAAATCCGTGTTTTTTAAGCCTGAGTAGTTACGCTCTTAAGATGATATTTTAGGCGATCAGGAGCTTGTTGTTTGAGAGAGAGCGCTTTTCTAGCAATGAGTAGGCGAACAGTAAATGATAGAATCCCAAAATGATCGATAATATTTGTAAATTCTTAGCCGAGACCTTTTCCACAGACTTCGCCAGTTGGATATTAGGCGAAGCGATCGCCTTAACCAAAATCGAACCATCGGAACTATCAGTCGAACCAATTCGCGCCGACTCCGTGATATTTCTCGAATCAACCGAAATCATTCTGCATATCGAATTTCAGACCGAGCCAAATCAAAATATCCCCTTCCGCATGACCGACTATCGGCTTAGGCTATATCGCAAATTTCCTGAAAAGCAGGTATACCAAGTGGTTATTTACCTCAGCCCCAGTCAATCCAACTTAGTTCATCAAAGCACATTTAATATTGGCACACTGAATTATGAATTTAACGTCATCAGACTATGGGAACAGCCAACAGCGATATTTCAGCGGTATCAAGGACTATTCCCCTTTGCCGCCCTCTCACAAACTAAAAACCCCGAAGAAACCTTAAGACAAGTTGCCCAGCAAATTGAACAAATTAGCGATAAACAAGTACAAAGCAACGTCGCCGCATCGACCGCTATAATATCGGGTATAGCCCTAAATAAAGAAATCATCCAAAGACTTTTAAGGAGCGAAATCATGAAAGAATCAGTCATTTATCAAGAAATTCTACTAGCAGGCAAGGCTGAAGGTATAGCCGAAGGCGAGGCTAAAGGTTTAGCTAAGGGCAAAGCTGAAGGCAAAGCTGAAGGCAAAGCTGAAGGCAAAGCTGAAACTGCACGACAAATCGCTATCAACATGATGCGCTCCAACATTTCTGTGGACTTAGTCTCCCAATTCACAGGACTAAGCCTCAAAGAAATCCAAAAACTCCAAAAACTCTCAGCAAAAAAAGCTCAACCACCTAAATCAACAAAAACAGAGCGATCGCCAAAATCTTAACTGCTGAGTAATCTGCTGAACTAAAAATTAATTTGTTCAAGGTCAATGAAAAACTTACCCGAACAGTATTGAAACTCAATCCACCAATGATCATCAAAAAAAGATTGATCGCAATTTAATTAATTTGATACTTTTGCTGAAATGCCAAAATAGAATCTAATTGTGACTCGATTAATAGACATTCCTCTAAATGCTCGATATCTAACTCAGGCAACCACTCACTGCGATCGCACTTTGCATAATCGTCATCAACTAAATAGCCATTTGCGGCGTGTGGAGCAAGCCGCAAATGGCTCGTTTTATGAAATCGCAAAACCCTAAGCTTTGTCTTTTGCAAGGTGCATAATGTCTAACCATTCAATCAGACTATCAAGTTGTTTTTCATGGGATAGTGTGCCTAAGCCTCGCACGGTGACATTACCTTGACTATAAACAAAGCGCGATCGCAAATGGCTAGGTAAATGCTCATGCAAGAGTTTCCACGCTGGTTCCTCCATTTTAGACTCTAGGACAACATGTTGCTTCCCTTCTGGTTTAATCCTTGAGAATCCGATTCGCTTGGCAATCAGTTTCAATTCCATAACTTTAATAAGCTGCATGGCAGGAGCGGGGATATTGCCATAACAGTCTTTCCACTCTTCGATGATTTGGGAGAGTTCTCGACGTGATGTAACAGAAGCAACAGCACGGTATGCACTCATCTTGCGATCGCTGTTGGGAATATATTCGGCTGGAATAAAAGCAGTGATAGGGAGATCCACCTGCGTATCATCGACTTCAGGGATTTCCGAGCCGCGTATTTCCGCGATCGCCTCTTGCAACATCTCCATGTATAAATCAAAGCCAATCGTGTTGATCTGACCTGACTGCTCTGCCCCTAAGAGATTACCTACGCCACGAATTTCCATATCACGCATTGCTAACTGATAGCCTGAACCAAGGTGGGTAAATTCTTGAATTGCTTTGAGGCGCTTGCGAGCAACATCGGTAAGTTCACCTTTTTCCTGATAAAACAACCATGCATGGGCTTGAATTCCAGCCCGACCAACCCGACCGCGCAATTGATAAAGCTGCGCGAGTCCAAATCTTTGAGCATCTTCAATAATGATTGTATTCACGCGGGGAATGTCTAGCCCTGATTCAATAATCGTGGTGCAGATCATCATGTCGGCTTCGCCACTGTTGAAACTGAGCATCGTGGCTTCTAGTTCTGATTCGGGCATCTGTCCGTGAGCGATCGACATGCGTAACGATGGCAACATTTCATGGACTCGCGCCGAAACTTCCTCAATATCATCAATGCGCGACACCACATAGAAAATCTGCCCGCCGCGATCTAGTTCTTGCCGAATCGCAGTACGAACTAGCTCAAGGTTATAACGCGATAAGTGCGTCATAATTGATCGCCTTGATGGTGGCGGTGTGGTAATTAGGCTCATTTCGCGTACCCCAGACATAGCCATATATAGGGTTCTAGGAATTGGGGTCGCTGATAGGGTAAGAACATCAACTTCCGTTTTCATAGTTTTGATTTTCTCTTTCTGGGCAACTCCAAAGCGCTGCTCTTCATCAATGACTAACAGTCCTAAATCTTTAAATTCCACATCTTTAGATAACAGTTGGTGCGTACCGACAACAATATCCAGTTCCCCAGTTTTCAGCTTGCGAAAAATTTCTTTTTTCTCAGATGTGGTGCGGAAGCGATTAAGTAGTGCAATATTGACAGGATAAGCAGCATAGCGTTCTTGTAAACTGTGGTAATGCTGCTGCGCGAGAATCGTGGTCGGTACTAGTAGAGCTGCTTGTTTGCCAGTTGTGATGGCTTTAAAAATTGTCCGAATCGCAACTTCGGTTTTGCCAAAACCCACATCGCCACAGACAAGCCGATCCATTGGGCGCGAACTTTCCATGTCTTGCTTGACATCCTGAGTTGCTTTCAATTGATCGGGGGTCGCTTGATAAGGGAAAGAATCTTCCATTTCCTGTTGCCAAGGATTATCGGGAGGGAAAGCATATCCCACCTGTTGCGATCGCTTAGCATAGAGTTCTAGCAAATCAAAGGCAATTTTTTTAATCGCTTTTTTGGCTTTAGCAGTAGTGTTTGCCCATGCTTTACCAGTCATTTTGTGAAGTTCGGGCTTGCCCTCATTCATGCCACGATAACGAGATAAAATCGACATCTGATCGACGACGACGCGCAGCAAGCCATCGGCATATTTGAGGACTAGGTATTCGCGAGTTTCATTATTGACTGTCAATTTTTCTAATTTGATAAACTGACCTACACCATGATTTTTGTGAACAACGTAATCCCCTGCGGAGAGTTTATTTAAATCAACTTGTTTAGAAACTGCCCTACGACGTTTGCGAACATAGTTGGGAGTACCCAAAGCATGTTGTCCAAAAAACTCGCGATCGCTGATCACCACAATGCGATAAGTAGGCAGCACAAAACCTTGGATTTCAGCAATGCCAGAATATTTTAAAGCAACGGCAATGCGGAGGTTATGGGTTTTGTCGATCGCAGGATAATCCCTAACATTGGGAATAAATTGGGCTTGGCAATCATGCTCTTGTAGTAGTGCTACTGTGCGGGATGGTTGGGCAGAGATGAGAATGATTTTATACTTCTGTTCGCGGTAGTCACGGATAGTTTGGGCGATTTTACCGAACTGATGGGGGATTGCAGGAATTGAACGACTAGACATATTCACACCGCGATTTTCTTCGCCTAGTTCAAATAATTCAAGGCGATCAAATTTGGTGATTTGTTCTAGACATTCAGCAAAGGAGCGATGGAGTTTTCCCTCACTCCTATCTCTCGTGCCTTGGGAGAGGGGAGAAATTTCTGCGGCAGATTCGTACCAGCGATCGCAATGCGCTTTACATTGATCGATTTCGTCAATTACTACCAAGCAGTTCTCTGAAGTCGGCAAATAGTCTAATAGAGAAGCTGTAGAATTGGGATGGACAGCAAAGCCTTGAACAGTAAATTCATCTTCTTGATCGCCATCATTTGCTGGTGGGTTGCCTAAAATATGTCCATAGCTAATCGGAGTTAGCATCACCGAGGGAATGCTATCGAGTGGTCTTTGGGTGGAAGGCTCAAATTCGCGAATTCGTTCTATTTCATCGCCAAACCAATCAATCCGCACGGGCATTTCACTAGAAACTGGAAAAATATCAATAATATCGCCACGTCTTCCCCATTGTCCTTCTGTCTCAACCATTGATGTATGCTCATAGCCCATCATAGTCAGGTTCTTTGACATATCCTTCAGCGTAATCTCTGTGCCAACTTCTAAGGATAAGCAATATTCTTTAAAATCTTCAGGACTGGGTAAATGTGGTTGGAGTGAGCGATCAGTTGCGACGATCGCTACTTTTTTCTGTTCTCCTTCCCTCTTATCCCAGTTGGCTAAATCAGCCAAAATCTGCATTTGTCCCCAAACGACTTCCGACTCAGGTGCATAGGATTCGTATGGCAGGGCATCAGAAGTGGGATAAAAATGTACGGTCTGCCAACCCATTGTTTCTAGTTGCACCGACCATCGTCCTGCTTCCTCAAGCGTGGCAGCAATAACTAACATTAGTCGTTTCTGCTTTTGGCTCAGGGTCGAACTAACCAGCCCTTTCCCAACTCGCGATAAACCTGAAAGTGTAAGTTGATGCGATCGCAACAGTTTACTTTCTAGTTCATCAGTGAGAGGCGATCGGATTAATGAACGAATTACTGAGGAAAATGGCATGAGCTAAAAGACAATATGAAAAAATGGCAATGCATCAAAGTTTAGCAATATTATTTAACGTCAGTTCGACGAACGTGCAAAACGGTAAAAATCGCTCCGCAATTTCTACCGTTTTGCGCCATTTGCGCCTCGCTTCGCGCGACGCAAATTTACAGAAATGTCGCCACACTTCTGTGAATTAAAAACCAAACCCTGTAATACCAAAGTACAAAATGGCTGCGCCATTTTGTACTTTGGTATTACAGCACTTTGCACGCAATCTCAAAACCAAAGATTTATGAAAGTGAGGCTTCGCTACACTTTCATAAATCTTTGTAGGTTTGTTTAGGCGATCGCGATATCGGCGTTAAAATTTTAGAATCTGCATAGGAAGGATTGAGTTTGATGATTGAGCATGATGTATTGATTATTGGTGGCGGATTAGCAGGTTCTAGAGCCGCGCTAGCTGTCGCTCAAAATTATCCCAATCTCAGAGTGGGACTCATTTCTAAGGTACATCCAATTCGATCGCACTCCGTCGCGGCGCAAGGTGGCATTGCTGCATCCCTAAAAAATGTTGATAATGACGATTGGCTCACCCATGCCTTCGACACCATCAAAGGATCGGATTACCTTGCCGATCAAAATGCCGTACAGGTTTTGACCCAATCAGCACCTGAAGTAATTATTGATTTAGAACATTTAGGAGTTTTATTCTCCCGTGCTGAAGATGGACGAATCGCTCAACGTCCCTTTGGTGGGCATACCTTCAGTCGTGCTTGTTATGCTGCTGACAAAACTGGTCACGCCATTCTGCACGAATTAGTAATGAATCTCAAACGATTGGGTGGCAAGATTTATCAAGAATGGTATGTCATGCAGTTAATTTATGAAGATGGTACAAATGGAAGAGAAGTAAAAGGTGTTGTCGCTTATAGTTTGGAAACTTCGGAAATTGAAGTATTTTGTGCCAAAGCTGTACTGCTTGCCACAGGTGGCTATGGACGGGTTTTTAATACTACTTCTAATGATTTAGCTTCAACGGGTGATGGCTTATGCTTGACAGCCAATATTGGCTTGCCATTGCAAGATATGGAATTTGTGCAGTTCCATCCTACGGGACTATATCCTGTGGGAGTACTAATTTCTGAGGCAGTGCGTGGGGAAGGGGCTTATTTAATTAATGATTTAGGCGATCGCTTCATGGCAAATTATCCGATCAGCAAAAATCGGATGGAACTCTCACCTCGTGATATTACTTCGCGCAATATTGCCTGTGAAATTATGGAAGGCCGTGGCATCAATGGCGGTAACTACGTGCATTTAGATGTGCGTCATTTAGGGAAAGAGAAAATTTTAAGTCGGATTCCCTTTGCCCGTGAAGAAGGTTTACGCCTAGCAGGTGTGGACTGCATCGATCATCCCCTACCCGTCCGTCCAACCGTACATTACTCCATGGGCGGCATTCCTACTAATATTGACTGTCAAGTAATTGGGACAGATAGCAAAGCGATCGCAGGTTTTTTTGCGGCTGGTGAATGTGCCTGTGTATCTGTGCATGGTGCAAACCGTTTAGGGGCAAATTCGCTATTAGAATGCGTAGTCTTTGGCAAACGGGCGGGAGAAAAACTAGGTGCATATGTCAGCGATCGCCATATGCCCAAGGTTGATCCTCGTCCTTATCTCGTTGAGGCTGAAGCTAAGCTAAAAGGGGTATTGTCGAAACAAGGTAATTCGCGCATTGCTGATATTCGCCAACAATTGCAAGACACAATGACTGAGCATTGCGGCATTTTTCGGGATGACCAACGCTTAAAAGATGGACTAAAAAAATTACAAACTATCCGCGATCGCTACAACCATGACTTGCTAGTGGATGATCACAGTTCTGTATTTAATATGGAACTCATGCAGGCGATCGAATTAAGGAGCTTGCTCACGGTGGGCGAAATCATTATGTCTAGTGCTTTATCACGTCAAGAGAGTCGTGGCGCACATTCCCGTGAAGACTATCCTCAACGTGATGATGCGAATTATCTCAAACATACCCTCGGATATCTGGAAAGTGGTAATGTAAAGACTAGCGATCGTGCAGTTGATATGAGTTTACAATTGCTTGATCGCGATCGTTTTACCCCCCAAGAACGAAAGTATTAATGTTTACAACTTATTTTTTAATGCTTGCTTTGTAGCCATTACAAAAGTAGCCATTACAAAACAAGTTGTAAAAGTAAAACTGTACTAACTGTACGAGTAAAAGTAACTGTGGCGAAAGAAGAATTTATAAAACTGCTTCATCAAGGCGTGGATACATGGAACAAGTGGCGCGAAGCCTCTCCTGATATGCGCGGCATTGATCTTAGTGAAATTCAGCTAGAGGGACTCAACCTGACAGGTATTGACCTGAGTATGGTTAATTTGCGTGGGGCAAAATTACATGAAGTAAATCTGATATCGGCAAACTTGCGCGGTGCTGACTTAAGCATGGCAAATCTTAGAGGGATAGATCTCAACCATGCAAATCTAAGTTCCGCACATCTGAGTATGGTTTGTCTAAGTGAAGCTAATCTGAGCCAAGCAAATTTGAGTGGTGCAGATCTGCGTGGCTCAAATTTGCGTTTAGCTAAACTTGATCTCGCAGACCTATCAACCACTAAGCTGAATATGTCTAGCTTGAATGGATCTAGCATGGTTGGCGCAATTCTCATTGGTTCAAATTTAAGTCGAGCTGAGATCAGGGAAGCTAATCTTGCAGGTACTGATTTTAGTCGTGCTAATTTGAGCGAAGCCGATCTCTCCCATAGCAATCTCAATGTTTCGACATTGGTTGGTACAGACCTGATTGGCGCAACTTTAGTAGATATTGATTTAAGTGAGTCCAATCTATCTAGGGCAGATTTAATTGGCGCAAATCTTTATCGAGCTAATCTCTGTGGCTGCGATCTCATAGGTGCGGATCTACGCGGGACAAATTGTAGCGAAGCCTATTTTATTGGAGCTGATTTAAGTCGCGCCGATCTCAATAGGGCTGAGTTTACTAGTGCTAATCTCAGTAAAGCCAATTTTAGTGGTGCAAGTACTGAAACTACTGACTTTCAAGACGCAATTTTGCCAGATGTTTGGTAAAAAAAGACGGTGCTAAGCACCGTCTTTTTTTATGGGATTTTATAAATATGCAGCGGGATCAATAGGCTCACCATTAGCCCGCAACTCAAAGTGCAAATGTGGACCTGTTGAAAAACCAGTCGAACCAACAGCAGAGATCGGTTGTCCTTTAACAACAACATCGCCATCTTTAACATATAGCTCACTGCAATGGGCGTAAAGCGTAGTCATGCCATTGCCATGATCAATAATCACTGCCAATCCATAACCGCCATACCAATCAGCAAAAATCACTCGACCTTGCTCACTGGCATAGATCAGACTCCCATAATCAGCACCAAAATCGATACCTGCGTGAAACCGCTCAGTACCCAAAATTGGATGTGTGCGCCAGCCAAAGTTACTAGTCACTGGCCCAATCGTAGGGTACATCAGTTGTCCAGTCCCAGAAGGAAGAATCAGTCCATCATAGGGCTGGACTTTTGCCAAAATAATTTGCGACAAACGACGCGAATCTTCTGCAAGCCGATCTTCCGCTTGAGATAAGGCTTGATTATCGCTCTTTAGTCGTTCGATCATATTTTGTTGCGCGACCACCTCAGCTTCAATATTCGCTTTTTGGTATTTCAGCTTTTGGGTTAGCAGTTCGACCTCATTTCTTTGAGCAGTCATTTGATTACGCTGCTTTTCAACCTGATTGGATCTTTGGGTCAAATCGGCAAGTAGCTTCCGATCTCTAGCGTAGATACGTTCAATTTGCCGACGGCGATCAGCAAATTGGTTCAGGTCTTGACTACTGAGCAGAGTTACCCACCAACGCTGTAGTTGTTGTCTTTGCAAATAGCGCAACCGCGCCGTAGTAGCGTCTCGCTTCTTATTTAGGTCATATTCTAGTTCTTGCAGTCTAGTGCTAAGTTTTTGGAGCTGATCCCTTGCCTGACGAATTTTTTTCTCGTTGTCTTTAATTTGAGTATCAGTTACCCGTACATTTTTTCTTAAAGCATCGAGACGAGACTGAGCAGGTTTAGTGAGTGCGTTAATTTGTTCCTGTTGCTTCTGGATGATTTGACGCTGTTGATCGACAAAGTTTTGATAGTTTTTTAGCTCTTCCACAGATTGGGCTTGCGCTGGTAATCCCTGACCTAAAGTCAAGCAGCAGATGAATGCGATCGCTGCAATCATCATGCCCAAGTATATCCACCAAGGCTTGCTAGTTATTTGCCAGTAATGGCGATCGCGCATTCAGTCCACCAGAAATTCACAAACTAGGGCAAGATTTTAACCGTATTTTGCCACTAAGAAAACCCTATTTCGATCAAAAACACTGCACATATAGTCTATTTAGGCTTTAAGGGATACAGAAGAAATTTTGAAAGTGGCGCTTCGCGCCACTTTCAAAATTTCTTCTGGGTTTTAAGTCAGCGCAAAGCGCTGTGCCTTATAAAAAACAAAGTAGAGAGACCCCGCTTTCAGCACTTCTGTATTTTGGCTAAGTTTTTAACTTTTAATAATATTTCTGTATCTTTCAATACAAAAAAGTATGTATATAACAATTTCATGACATACTTTGTTTATTAATTCAGAAATTACTGATCAAACAAATTCCAAGAGACTTGTTGAAAATATCGTTGAAGAACATAAAGAAAAATTAGTAGTTGAATTTTTCATGTCGCAGCAAAGTCGTGCCATAAAAAATTCGTTTTTTGACAAAGTTAATCGATAAATTTTAGAAATAAAGCTATGAAAACCACTACACGTCAACATAAAGCCAAAATTACTAAGAATATTTGGCAAAATTCTTTTCCTCAGTGCCTTACTCCTTTACCCTCTACATGGGTGACTTTATTAGAACCGCCAACTCCTAGTTGTTACGATGAAGCATGGTTGATGTGTCAATATCCTGATGGACACTGGGCAGCATGGATTCCAGATTTTGGAGAAATAAAATTGCATTCAGGGCAGTTTTGTCGAATGTCATGAAAATCAAATCTCAACTTGTTAAAAAAGCCACGCGAAGCGTGGCTTTTTTAACAAGTTGAGATTTTAACCTAATTTAAAGTGAGTTCGAGCCATTTGCAGCGTGCTTCGCACGCCGCAAATGGCTATATCTATAGTGGTATTGTTTGCGAACCTAATCGAACTAAACCACTATGCATTGGAAGTGTATAAGTTTCTCTCAGACTGAAAGTCTGCTACTCCAAGATAGACTCCCATTATTGACTGACAAATCTTACACCCAAGCAGGCAGGATGCCCGCGCTACTCTGTTGATATTTCTGGTGATATGGAAAAGAAGCTAGTTTGGTTAGATATGGAACAAACAGAGCTAGATGCTGCCTACAATCAGAGCATCTACGCACCAAATATGCAACAGATTCTTCAGCGATATGCCACCAACAGTGAACAGGTGCGATCGCAAATAGGAGAACCCCAGCGATTTCGATATGGCTCAACTTCCATTGAAGAAATAGATGTCTATGTCACTCAGCAAACTAATGCACCGATCCTTATTTTTATTCATGGGGGCGCGTGGCGTGATGGTGTAGCGAGGAATTTTGCCTATGCTGCGGAATCATTTGTGCGGGCAGGCGTAAATTTTGTTGTGCCAGATTTTGTGAATGTGATTGAGACAGAGGGGGATTTGATGCCGATGGCGATGCAGGTGCGCCAATCTGTGGCATGGCTAAGGCGCAATGCTCATCTATTTGGAGGCGATCGCGATCGCATTTATATTTCAGGACATTCTTCAGGAGCGCATCTTGCAGGAGTTGCCCTCACTACCGACTGGCAAAATACCTTTGACTTACCAATTGACACCCTCAAAGGAGGCTTGTTGTGCAGTGGCATGTTTGATCTCAAACCTGTCAGACTATCGGCGCGGAGTTCCTATATCAACTTTACGGATGAAATCGAACAGGCTCTCAGTTCGCAACGACATCTGCACCATCTCCATGCTCCTGTGATCGTTGCCTATGGCACTCTGGAAACTCCTGAATTTCAGCGTCAAACGCAGGATTTTGCTCAGTCCTTAACTGATTTGGGTAAGTCGGTACAGTTGTTAGTCGGTCATGGCTATAATCATTTTGAGATGCCTGAAACCCTAGCCAATCCTTACGGTTTACTCGGTCGCGCTATGCTTAACCTCATGCAGATTCCTGTGACTAACCCATGTCCTTAACTTTATTAGCTTTCAAGATTTTTGCCCCTGCGATCGCGAAGACGATCTTGGAGTCTTTTCATATTGACAGTCAGTTGTTAAATGCAGTCTTAGAGCAGAGCATAGATCAAACTACTGAAGGAATTGCGGGTTCCTTTGATGCGAAGAAAGCGGTAGCAAAAAGTGTTGAGCAAGTTGCCAAACAGCTTGCTAATGATATTCAGCTTTTGTTTGAACATGAGGCTAGGGGCTTACAGGTAGCAACGAAAAATGCGATCGTGATTTCGGTGGCGGAGACTCTGTTTAAGGCGAGGATGTCGGCGCATACTTTGGGGGAGATGAGTTTTAATGAGGAACGGCTTCAGGATTATCTGTTGAGGGTTTATCCAGAGGTATTAATTGGTTTTTCGGATAATGAAAGGTCTCTGTATCGGCAGGTGGTGGGCTTGGCAAGCAAGAGGCTAATTGCTTCGGCGGCGCAGATGGAGGGCTTTGGGTTGAGTGTGGCGGCGGAGACTCTGCAGCGACTTGATGTGGTGTTGCGGGAGTTGGCGATCGCTCGCGAGTTGGCAAATCAGGCGGCGGATGAGTATGCAAAAAATTATCGGCGCAAGGTTCAGGAAAAACTGGATAAATTAGAGGTGTTTGGATTAGATCGGATCGATAGTCTATCTAGACAGCAAAGCCTGAGTATGGCTTATATCAATCTATCGGCTAATTGCCCTCATGATGAAGATGAAAAATCGCCTTTAATACTCATGGGAGATGGTCACCCCGATCATGAGTCAGGAAAGCGGTCGAGAAGGGTTGATGAGGCGATTTATAATTGTCGGCGACTGGTGATTCGGGGCAGTGCGGGAGCAGGGAAAAGTACGCTATTACAATGGATTGCAGTACGGGCAGCAACTCAAACTTTTCCTGAAAACTTGCATCATTGGAATTGTAAGATTCCTTTCTTTATTCGTTTACGGGACTTGGTAAATGAGAAAGCATCTGTTTCAGGGGAGGTTGCTAAGTTTGAATTTCCTAAGCCAGAAGAGTTTACTAAATTTATTGCTAGGAATTACACGGATGAAATGCCTAAAAGCTTGGTAGGTAAATATCTCAAGCGCGGACAAGCTCTAATTTTGATTGATGGTGTAGATGAGTTGCCCCGACTACAGAGGCAAGACTTTTTTGAGGCTCTGAAAGATTTAGTCAGCGATTTTCAGGAGGCGACTTTTATCGTTACATCCCGCCCTTCGGGGCTAAAAAATATGCAGGGTGATGAGTGGGAAGAATGGGAAGAGTGGGTTAAATCGAATGATTTTGCTACTTGGACATTAGAACCAATGAGCATGGCTAATATTGAGGAATTTGTGAAGCGATGGCATGAGGCTTTGTCTCCTCATCGTGATGAAGATTTGGCTCAACTGGCGACAAATTTAAAAATTCAGTTGCATCAGCGTCCTGAATTGCGAAGATTGGCGGCGACTCCCTTGCTCTGTGCGATGATTTGCGCTTTACATCGCGATCGCCAAGAAAATTTACCAAATGCAAGGATTGTACTTTATCGCGATTGTATTGATATGCTACTCAATCGGCGCGATCGCGGTCGTAGAATTCCTTTAGATGATACCTATCCACTAGGATTAGATGAAGAGGAAAAGATTGAATTACTTCAGGGACTTGCTTTGAAGTTAATGCGGCTAAACCTTTCGACTTTAGAAGCAGAGCGTGTGGATCGCCATTTTCAGGATGAATTAAGCAAGACAAGACTATCTAAAGATATTACAGGTAGGCAGATTCGCGATCTTTTTGTGGATCGCTCTGGTCTACTGCGGGAGCCATCGGTCAATCAAATTGATTTTGCCCATCGTACTTTTCAGGAATATTTAGCAGGGAAGGAGGCTTTAGCGGACGATAGTTTAGAGGAATTATTGGGGCGTGCTACAGATGACCAATGGCGAGAGACGCTTATTTTGACTGCGGGTTTGGCGCGTCCCAAAGAAAGGGGAATGTTGTTAGAGTCATTGATTAATCGATGTGATGGAGATTCTGACAAAAAGCAATATTTACATTTATTGGCTGTCGCCTGTCTAGAAACCGCCACCACAGTCGATCCTACCATCCGTGAAAAGGTACTGAATTGCGCCAAGGCACTGCTCCCCCCCAAAAATGATGACGAAGTGCCAATGTTTGCGGCGGTGGGTAATGAGATCATTCCATTACTCAAATACGAACCGCACTATGACGCTAGAGAAGCTAGTCGATGCATTGATATTTTGGTGCAGCTTGGCAATCGAGCCGCAATGTCTATGCTAATGGACTATGCCCAAGCTCGATTTGAAGGTGGTTTAGCAAATTATCTAATAGGTCAAGCGATCGGCAAGGGATGGGATGTATTTGAGCAAAGTGCTTACATTTCGCAAGTACTGACACACCTTAATATTTTGGATTTGAGCGAAACGCAAGTAACAGACTTAGCGCCCTTGAGTGGTCTCTCTCAGCTAATTCGTTTGGATGTGAACAACACGCAAGTAACAGACTTAGCGCCCTTGAGTGGTCTCTCTCAGTTAGATACTTTGTCTTTGATCAACACGCAAGTAACGGACTTAGCACCCTTGAGTAGTCTCTCAGTGCTAAAAGAATTGTATTTGATCAACACGCAAGTAACAGACTTAGCGCCCTTGAGTGGTCTCTCTCAGTTAAATATTTTGGATTTTAGCCAAACGCAAGTAACGGACTTAGCGCCCTTGACTGTTCTCTCTCTACTAAATGGTTTGTTTTTCAGCAACACGCAAGTAACGGACTTAGCGCTCTTGAGTGGCCTCTCTCAATTAACTCATTTATTTTTCAGAAACACACCAGTAACGGACTTAGAGTCCTTGAGTGGTCTCTCTCAGTTAAATACTTTGGATTTTAGCAAAACGCAAGTAACGGACTTAGCGCCCTTGAGTGGTCTCTCTCAGTTAACTTATTTGAATTTGAGCAACACGCCAGTAACGGACTTAGCGCCCTTGAGTGGTCTCTCTCAGTTAACTTATTTGAATTTGAGCAACACGCCAGTAACGGACTTAGCGCCCTTGAGTGGTCTCTCTCATTTAAATAGTTTGTATTTGAGCAACACGCCAGTAACGGATGTATCAGCACTCAAACGGAAGGGGCTTGACATCATTTATAGATAATTCAACGTGAGTTCGGTTTAGGAAATATCCCTCATCCCCTTCTCGCTAAAGGCATAGATTAAGATCCCCGACTTTTTTTGGAAATTTGTAAATTGTCTTTGCTAGCAGAGAAAAAGTCGGGGATCTGGGCTGTTACAGGCTTCTTTTTCTTTGCCTAAAACCTGACAACATAAAAAAGCCCCTCCTTGCGGAGAGGCTTTTTTATTTCAATTAGACTAGATTGCTCAATTAACCATTGATAGCAGGAGCAGCCATTGCTACTGGTGCTACATCAACAGCAGCCAAATCGAGTGGGAAGTTGTGAGCATTGCGCTCGTGCATTACTTCCATACCCAAGTTTGCGCGGTTGATTACGTCTGCCCAGCTTGGTACTAC
>Ga0172373_10005416_pt1 | contig 17505 bp, 18 predicted proteins | sample Lak10m_2_FD_114546 | JGI IMG/M metagenome (GOLD analysis project Ga0172373, IMG submission 114546) | Freshwater microbial communities from Kabuno Bay, South-Kivu, Congo - kab_092012_10m | ecosystem: Environmental > Aquatic > Freshwater > Lake | place: Democratic Republic of the Congo...
AAAACTACCAGATAGTTACCAAAACCTTTACCAGTTTCACCCATGGCATCACATGCAACAGCTGCGCACTTACCCTGCCAATAGGCAGATAGGCCTATGGCGGCGCCTGCAAATGCCCCAATTCCCCAAAGATATTGGCCATTTAAAGTTAAAGATAACATTCTGTTCATAACTATAAAACCATAAATAGTCTGTGTTAACGGGGCTGCGGTCAATGCCACCAAAAGGAATGAGGCTGTTTTGTTCTGGCTAAAATTCTTTTTCCATGCGCCTATGGCTGCCATACCGGCAATACCTGCGCCTGCGCCTGAACCAAGCGCAGAAAGCCCAAGCACCAATATCGCGCCTAAATCTTTAAACTGAACTAATACACCTGTTTCCATAAAGTCCTCCGATTTTTCTTGTAAAATATTTTTGTTTGAAAAATCGTCCCGAGCCACTAGCTATTACAAACAGTGGCGAGGGACTACCTTTTATTCTTCTTTAAACGGCTTATATGCAATGCCGCTCCATGACAAACTTGCGTGGCCTGAAAATTCAAGCACATTCAGCCTAATGCCATGCACCAATACTGACATAGGCCCAAGCACAATATTTATCGTATGGCCTAAAAATAAAATAAAAAATGATGCTGCGCCAACACCAAAACCTGCTGCGAGAGAATTTACCGTATCAGATATTGCTACGCCTGCCAGGCCTACTGCAAAAAGACGCACATAAGAAACAACGTCTGTAAAATTATTCATAATGCTGAGGGCAACTGCACCTAAGCCTTCGCCTATTGTTTTAAATATATTCTTCTGCGGGTTAGTACACAGGATTACCAAGCTTACCCCTGCTATTAAAAGGCTTTTCACAAAATACGGAAAAGGATCGCTTAAAATCAGCGTCTTCGCAATAAAAAATGCCGACCATAAAACACATATCCATCCTGCATCTGCAAAGGCAGTTAATGACGGCAGCTTACGCAATCCGCACCAAACATGAGCCAATGTAAGATGAAATGCTCCAAGGAAAAAACAAAAAGCCTGCAAAAATTTCGTATCATTTAAAATAGGCACAAACGGCTTAAAACCTGCCTTTAAAAACCATTCCTGGCCAAAAACAGTCCCTGTAAGAAGCCCCCAGAATATTGCGCACCCTGAAAATAGATAAAAGAGAAAAAATACCTTTTTATCCGATGATTTTCTGGAAAATTTCATGTGAATAATAAATGTTAAAAGAAAATATACGGCGCCATACCCGGCATCTCCAATAATCATGCCAAAAAATAAACTTAAAAAAATAAGAAAAAGCGGACTTATATCTAATTCGCGGTAGCCGGGCATTATTTCAAGAAGCTTAAAAACCGGCTTAATAATAGAAATCCATTTTGGATTGCGTATTAAAGTAGGGATATTGTCTTCGCTCGACGGCTCATTTATCACTATGCCCCACTTCTCTTTTTCTGCCTCACTAGACAATGCCAGCACAGAATCAAAAGGCAAATATCCGGTTAAATAACTTATATTATCTCTTAAACCCATTCCTTGCACTGTTTCATAAAATAGCTGGTTCTTTTTCAGCGATTCTTTTGCATCCAGCAAAAATTTTATATGGCATGTATGCCTTGTGAGTTCTTCCTTGATAAGCTTTATGATCTGCATGCTTTCTGCAACCTTATGATGCATATCTTTAATGCCCATTTTCGGGGGAATAACTTCTTTAAAATTTATATCTACTTTTTCACGCGATACAATAGCCACGCTTACCATACCCTTAAAAACAGAAATTGTCTTCACCAAAACATTCTTAGGTAAATTTTTTATCTGATTTTTGGGAATCTGATAAAGCTTTACAAATATACCGTTTTGAGCCAAAAAATTAATCTGTTCGGGATTAAAATCACCCCAGCCTGAATATTGGTCTATGGCGTTCTTCAGATGAGCTGAATATTCCTGAAGCTGGTCCAATCTTTTATATGAATCCGTTATGTGCTTTACAAGCTGCCTGGGATCATGATGTTTTTTTATATTTACGGGCTTACATTCTTTTTTGGCTAAAAACATAGACAATATATTAATAGCCTCGTCTATTGCTGAAATGCTATCGGCTATAATGCTTATATCTTTGCTTTTGGGCTCCTGAATGTGTTCTACATGAATAACACCCAAAGAGCGCAGTTTTTTCACTGCTGATTCAGCATCTTTTAACTGCACTACTATAGTTGCTTTTTTCATTGGGACAATCATAATAAATTCTTTCTATCCATGTCAGAATGACATTGCGCTTAGCTCTTCAATTTTTCTTTTTGCTATCTTGCTGCGCCCGACGGCATTTGCCATCTGGTCGCCTATATAAATTTTAATCAAGCGTATATCTTCTTCAGCCTGCGGTATTTTGACTTTTTCAAAAAGATTTACACGCTGCGTGGTAATCCTTAATTCGTGCCGTAAAACTTCTATGCCTTTTTTAATTATAGCCATTTCTTCTTTCAAGGAAACCAGCTGCCTTAACATTTCAATACCCTGGTCAACCCATAGCGGCATTGAAAACAAATCATACTCCTCCGGCATAAACTCTGCCTGTTCAAAAATCGGGATATCAGCGCCTGCTATATTTTTCAGGCTGGTTACGATTTTTTTCGGAATAACCCATTGGCGAATATCAACACCCGGGTCTGTCAAAAGGCCTGCCCACGCCTCTACGGCCTTTCTCTTAACGCTTTCATAATGCTCTTTTTCTTCAAGAAGCGCCAATTGCTTAAGTATCTCCATCTGAAGCTGCTGCTTTTTTAACTGCAGGGTAGGCAGGTATCTTAAGTACTGCCGCAATGCGTCTCTTTGTTTTTTTAATTCGCCTTTTGTAAGCTTAATCTTTGCCATTAAGCCTTCCAATATTTCTCTATTATTGATTTTTTGATACCCGTTTCTTCAGGGGCAAAACATTGCCTTAAGATACTCCATCCTAAATCAAGCGCCTTTTCAAGCGGAATATTTACTTCCAGCGACATCATTTCTTTTTCAAATTTGTTTCCGTAATCAAGAAGTTTTTTATCCCAATTACTCATTTGAAAGCCCATCGATTGTTTTTCAAGGGTTTCACGATAACTGGCAAACAATTGAATCATTGTATCCATTATCGTCCTGTGGTCATCGCGTGTTTTGCCGTTAACCTGTTGTTTTAAACGGCTCAAAGAACCAAACGGTTCAATAACTTTATTTTTAAGATAAAACTGACCTTCTGTAATATACCCAGTATTATCAGGCACTGGATGCGTAACATCGTCACCAGGCATGGTAGTTGCTGCAAGGATTGTTATTGATCCGGCCGTATCAAAATCAACTGCCTTTTCATAGCGCGCTGCCAGCTGACTGTATAAATCTCCAGGGTATCCTCGATTAGAAGGAACCTGTTCCATAGTAATTGAGATTTCTTTTAAGGCATCGCAAAAATTTGTCATATCAGTCAACAAAACCAAAACCCTCCTGCCGCTTAGCGCAAACTGTTCTGCCACTGCAAGGCTTATATCAGGCACAAGCAAACATTCAACAACAGGGTCTGCCGCTGTATGAATAAAAAATACCGACCTTGATAAGGCGCCGCGTTCTTCAAGCGTATCTCTGAAAAACAGGTAATCATCATATTTTAATCCCATGCCACCCAGGATAATTACATCTATCTCTGCCTGTATTGCTATTCTTGCCAAAACCTCGTTGTACGGCTCTCCTGCTATTGAAAAAATCGGAAGTTTTTGCGACTCAACCAATGAATTAAAAACATCTATCATGGGTATGCCGGTACGAATCATTTTGTCAGGTATAATCCTTTTTACGGGATTTACAGAAGGGCTGCCTATATCTACCACGTTTTCTGACAATGCCGGGCCTTTATCTAAAGGCGAGCCGCTTCCATTAAATATGCGGCCCAAAAGATTTTCACCGCTTGCAACATTCATAGGATGCCCAAGAAAGCGAACCTTGTCGCCTGTTGAAATGCCTTTCGAACCTGCAAAAACCTGCAAAGACGCTTTTTCACCGTCTAGGCGTATTACCTGCGCAAGCGATTTCCCGCGGCTTGTTGTAACCTCGGCTATTTCTAAATAGCCTATGCCTTCAGCCTCAACTGTTATCACGTCGCCTGCTATTTCTATTATGTTCGTATATACCTTATGCATTTATTACTCCTCAAGACGTCATTGCGAGGAGCGACCGAAGGGAGCGACGAAGCAATCTTCGCGCGGAGATTGCTTCGCTACATTCGCTTCGCTCACTCCGCTCGCAATGACGCGCTAATTTCCTTCTCCATATCTTTAAATTCCTGCGAATCCCACTTGTTTGAATTCCAGCCGCGGAAAAGCTGCCTGAGTTTTTGAAAAAACTTAAGACTCGTGTCCTTGTCTGACAAATTAAATTCTTTTTCCAAAATATTGTTATATATAAAATCAAAAATATAAACCTGCCTTTCCTTTTGCGTCGCCTCATCAACCTCATCAAATGCATTTTGCTGCAGATAAACAAAATCAAAAAATTCGCCTTTAAGATAATCTATATAATCTGCCAGCGAAGTGCCCTCTTCTCCAATAACCTTCATCATTTGAGCAACATCGTGGCTTTTTTTCAAAATCTGGTGGCCCTTTAACATCTTTTTTTCATCTATAAAACTTTTATATTTGCTCCAGCTTATCAAAGGGTCTATTGCCGGGTAACGGCGCGCATCAGAACGCTCGCGGGAAAGCCCATGAAATGCGCCGACAACTTTAAGCGTTGCCTGGGTCACGGGTTCTTCAAAATTTCCGCCCGCGGGGCTTACTGTACCGCCTATTGTAACAGTGCCTATTTCACCGTCATACAATTTTACGGCGCCTGCGCGTTCATAAAATGACGCTATGCGTGATTCCAGATAAGCCGGGAACGCCTCTTCTCCCGGGATCTCTTCCAGCCTGCCTGACATCTCGCGCATTGCCTGTGCCCACCTGGAAGTAGAATCTGCCAAAAGTAAAACATTCAGCCCCATCTGCCTGTAATACTCCGCTATCGTGACAGCAGTGTAAACGCTTGATTCTCTGGCAGCAACTGGCATAGAACTTGTATTACAAATAATAACAGTCCTGTCGCTTAAGGGCTTGCCTGTTTTAGGATCTACTATTTTCGGGAACGTCTTCAAAGTCTCAACAACCTCGCCTGCGCGCTCTCCGCAAGCAGCTATAATAACAATGTCAATTTCTGCATGCCGGCTTATAAGCTGCTGCAAAACTGTTTTTCCTGCGCCGAACGGGCCGGGCACGCAATATGTGCCGCCCTTTGCAACAGGAAACAAGGAATCAATCAGGCGCATCTTTGTAACAAGCGGCTGGTCTGGTTTCAGCTTTTCCACATATGCCTTAATAGGAATTTTAACAGGCCAAACCTGCTTGAGATATGCCTCGTGAATTTTTCCTGCCTGGTCTTTCAATTTTGCTATAGGCTGTGTTAAATTGTATTTGCCATATTTTGCAATGCTTACGACTTCCAGGTTTCCATGCAAACCAAATGGGGACATTATATAATGTTTAAAAATCTTTTCCTGCACAAACCCAAGCCTTCCGCCCGGGCGTAAAAAATCGCCTTCTTTGACTATTGGCGTAAAAACCCATTCTGTCTTGTCGTAAAGCGGTTCTATATAAACCCCTCTTTTCAGGAAAAAACCGCATTCTTCTGCAAGCCTGGGCAATGGATTCTCTAGGCCGTCAAATATCTGCCCTAAAAGCCCCGGGCCTAATTCAACGCAAAGCAGGTCATTTGTAAAATCAACTTCATCGCCCACTTTCAGGCCTTGAGTGCTTTCATAAACCTGAAGCTGCGCGAAATTTCCCCTTACGCGTATAACCTCTGATTTCAAACGTTCTTTACCGTGGAGGATATAGGCAACCTCGTTCTGCACAACAAAAGTATCTATTTGAACTGTAACCATGTTTGCATTTATTTTTGTTACATGGCCTGTTCTTTTATCATTTAACATAAGGCCTCTACCTCGCTAGCAACATTTGCTGTATTAATTCTCGACCAGCGTTCCAATATCAATAATTTAAGCATATAAATAATTAGAAAATCAATATCAAAATAATGTCCAACTGAAAGCTCATCCAAAAAAACCCATCTGGCCTGATCAAGCATACGCTCTGCCTCCAATATGGAAACATTTCTGTGGGCATTAATAGCGACGTGGCTTACTGACGGCTCTGTAAAACCGTCCTGATGCATATATTTTGCGGGGTCTAAATGTTTACGGCTGGCGCGTATTTTTACAAGCTCATTACGCAAGGCGACATCGAATTCTTGCCACTTCTGAAATGCCGGTTGTTTCACTGCTTCCCCTTTGGCCACGGAATGCAAAAAATCCATTTCGTTATCTGGTATCATTTTTTCGCACATCCCTAAAAATTTCTCGGATGAAAAAGGCGGTTTTGCGCCAAAATGCAGCGCAGGCAGGCTTGATATAAGATAAACATAAAAATCCGGCATTTTAACCCTTTAAAATTAGAGAAAGTTTTGGTTTAAGCTGTGAACTAATATATTCTACCAGCGCCTTATCTGTAAAATCAAAATGCGATTTATCGGCGTCGTAGCTTATTGTAAAGCCAAAAGAAATATCATCCGATGGCTTTATTATTATACCTTTTTTTATCTCTTCTTTGAGTTCGCTTAAAAAACTTTTTTCCAGTTTTTCAAAATCATGTTTGCCAACAGATATAACAATACTGCCCTTGGTTTCTTTGCTGCAATGGTCTTTTACCAAAGAATTTATTATCTTTAAAAGTTCCGGTGGCGTTAGGGCCTGCTGGGTATGCAAAGAGATTATCTTTTCCAGCATAACATCTACTTCCTTGCGTAAATTAAGTATCAAATCCCGGCTGGCCTGCTTAAGCAGCGCCTTTGTGGCCTCTTCTGTTTTTACGCTGTCTTCTTTTGCTTTTGATAAAATATGCTTTGCCTCAAGCCTTGCCTTTTCAAGTATAAACTGCGCGCTTTCCTGGGCCTGGCTTTCTATCTCTCTTGCTTTTTTCTGAGCAGCATTAACTCCTTCTTCATTAATTTTATCAATAAGACTCTTCAGGTCTTCCATATGCTACCCCCATCAAAAAACATACTTTTAAACGGTATTGCAATAAACATATTATTTTCTGGAACCAGGCTTTACAACAGGCATGCCTTTTTTGCAAAGCGGGCAATCCGCTTCGTTGTATGCCTTAACATCTATCCTTGCTAAAGATTGGAATGGTACGCCAAAAACAGCCTTGCCATTGCTTCTATCTATTATACTTACGACGCCAACAACATCGCCGCCGGCTTTTTTAATAACTTCTATAACTTCATTTGTCGAAAGGCCTGTTGTAACAACATCCTCTGCAATCAAAACCCTTTCTCCTTTTTCAATATAAAATCCGCGCCGCAAAAGAACCTGCCCTTCTTGGCGCTCTGTAAATATTCCCCTTACGCCTAACGCGCGGGCAATTTCATAAGCCAGCGTAACCCCGCCTAAAGCAGGCCCCACAACAACGTCTATCTTTTTTCTTGAAAGTGTTTTTACCAGTTCTTTGGAAAATTTTTCAGCCAGCTTGGGATATTGCAAAACTAACGCGCATTGAAGGTATTGATCGCTATGCAGGCCGCTTGACAGTTTAAAATGCCCGTTAAGCAAAGCATTGTTTTCCTCAAATATCTTCAGCACCTCTTCTTGCGTCATTCTATCCTTTCTTACGAGCCGGTTTGCTCTAGCGACCGGCCATGAAGACTGACTGTGAGCAGCGAATCTAAATTTTTTCCTGCAAGAAAACGACTTGGAAAAAATTTATTGAGCTGCGAACAGTCAGTCTGAAATGGTTGTTGAGCGAGCAATCCGCGAGCTACATACCCATTTCTTCTAACATCTTATTCGACACAGCCAAAGGATCCTGCGCCTCTATAATGGGCCGGCCTACAACTAAATAATCGGCACCAGCCTCTATGGCATTACGAGGGGTTGATATGCGTTTTTGATCAGTAAGATCTGAGCCTTGCGGCCTGATGCCAGGCGTAACTATTACAAAATCACTCCCCAAATTTCTTCTTATTGCCTGCGCCTCTTCAACAGAACAAACAACGCCATCGCAACCAGCCTCTTTGGCAAGTGTAGCAAGATAAAGAACCTGTTCCTTCACACTTTTTAAAATTCCCTGCTGCCTTAAATCGGATTCGTCTATGCTTGTTAAAACAGTAACAGCTAAAACAAGAGGTTTTGGTTTTGCTAAGTTAGCGGCCATCTTCCTTGTCGCCTGCACTGTTTCTGACATCATCTTTGTGCCACCCGAGGCATGGACATTAAACATAAAAACACCTGCCTTTACCGCCTCTTCTGCGGCGCGTGCAACTGTATTTGGTATATCATGAAATTTCAAATCGAGAAATATCTGCGCGCCTGCCTTATGCACCATATTAATAACTTCTTGGCCGCAGGCTGTAAATAAAATACTTCCGACTTTAAATATTTCAACAGTGGGATATAAAATTTTGACTAACTTTTTTGCGCTTTTTAAATCCGGGACATCAAGCGCGACTATTAAACGTTTATTCATAAATTTTTTCCATCGCCTATATTATTAAACTTCCCCTGATGTTTTTTATGTTGCTTATCTTATTCTTTTTCAGATATTTTGTCAATCCTTCAATTATAGTTATTGCTGCATCTGGATTGATGAAGTTTGCAGTTCCAACCTGCACTGCTGTTGCTCCTGCTATGATATATTCAAGCGCATCGCCTTTCGTCATTATGCCGCCTATGCCGATAATCGGTATATTCACAAATCTTGAAACCTCCCAAACCATCCTAACAGCTATCGGCTTTATAGCAGGCCCGCTTAACCCGCCAGTAATATTGCCTAATTTGGGCTGTCTTGTATCTATATCAATGGCCAGGCCTAAAAATGTATTTACCAATGAAACGGCATCGCTTCCCGCTTCTTCAGCTGCCTTTGCAATATCTGTTATATCTGTAACATTTGGCGAAAGCTTTGTAATGATTGTCTTATTGGTAACCTTGCGCACCATTTTAACCAATTCATATGTAGCCTTCGGGTCCTGTGAAATTAACCCTAGGCGGCCTGTCTTATTTTTCTTATCTCTAACATTAGGGCAAGAAATATTTAATTCCAAGCCTGCAATTTCTTTTATTTTATCAAGACGGCGGCTAAGTGAAATAAATTCTTCGGGATTTTCTTCAGAGGCAATACTAGCAATAATTGGAATACCAATATTTTTGCAAAGCGGGAGCTTTTTTTCGATAAAAACATCTATGCCGGGATTTTCCAGGCCAATGGCATTAAGCATGCCCATATAAGTCTGGCATGTGCGTGGAGGCGGATTGCCCTGGCGCGGCTTTAAAGTTATTGTTTTAGTTATAATAGCCCCCAGGCCCTTAAGATCAATAAAATCCTTAAATTCCTCGGCATAACCAAATGTGCCTGAGGCAACCATTATCGGATTCTTTAAATTAATTTTCCCTATTTTTGTTTCTAGGTCAATCTTCATTTTATCAATACGTCCTTTTTTACCAAATTATCTGCCTTGCATCAAAAACAGGCCCTTCCTTACAAACTCTTTTATATCCATCTGTAGTACTAACCACACAGCCGAGACATGCGCCAAAACCGCAAGACATATGTTCTTCAAGCGAGACCTGCGTTGGCATCTCATAGCGGTCTGATATCCGGCTTATTTCCCGCAACATCATACGCGGGCCGCAGGCATACACAATGATGGGGACACCCTGCGGGGACACCTCTCTACTTTTGCGCGTAGTCCCCGCAGAGTGTCCCCATCGCTTAGCAGCATCCTTCAACAAATCTGTAACATACCCCTTGTGGCCGCTAGAACCATCATCAGTAGCTATTTTTACGTCGCAACCTAGTTTTTTAAATTCTTTTTCACATAAAACATGGCTTTTTGTCCTTGCGCCCAATAAAACCAAATTTTTGACTTTTGCCTTTTTACTTTTTACTTTCCTCAATCTTTCTGCCAAAAAAATTAACGGCGCAACGCCCATGCCGCCGGCCACTAAAATATGCGGGCCAGAAGCCAGATCAAAACCATTTCCTATTGGCCCGATTATATCCAGATATTCACCTGGCTTTTTCTGCGCGAGAAGCTTCGTACCCTCTCCAATAACTTCATACAAAATATCTATGCTTGAATCCTTGACGCTATGCACGCCAAAAGGCTTGCGTAAAAGCGGCTGGAAACCATCCATCACTCGTACCATTATAAACTGCCCCGGTTTTGCGGTTTTGGCTATCATTGGCGCCAAAAACCTCATGCGATATGCATGCGCGGCTACCTTTTTATTTTCCAGAATTTTTACGCTTAACTGTTTCATTTTAAAATAATTCCATTTGTTTTTCTTTTTGTTGAACATCTTCCTCGTTAAATATTTTTATCTGCCCGTACACTCCATCGTAACCAGGGATTATATGAACCTTGCCCTGCCTGACATTTATAACTGCCTGAGCAATCTTTTCAGGAAGGCTCGTCTTTAGCTCTTCTTGCGGCATGTCAAACAATATATTAAATTCCCCGCCAAATCTCTGGGCCAGCTTTTTATACTCATCTTCTACGCCTTGAGACTGCGCATTTTTACCGCGGGCCTCTGCGATTATTTCAATAAAAGGTATCATGTTCTTAAAAGGAATGGAGTTTTCCGGCACAAACCCTTCGGGCCTGTCGGCAAGTTTTTCAACCCTGTGCATAACGCCTACTGTAACCGGCTTGCCGCAGCGTGGGCATTTAAAGTTATTTTTCTTTGTCTCAGCCGGCGGCTGCCTTACCTCGCACAACCTGTGGCCATCCCAATGATATTTTCCCTCTTCAGGAAAGAATTCAACCGTATATAAAAATTTACTTTTGTCTTTTTTCTTAAGCGCGCCTATTATTTCTTTGTAAGACATTTCGCAATCAAAGATATTGGCCTCCCTACCTATTTTCTGCGGTGAATGAGAATCCGAATTAGATATTAATGAATACTTATCCAATGCGCTCAACCGCCAATTCATTGCTGGGTCAGAACTCAAGCCTGTCTCAAGGCAATATATGTTTTTTGATTCTTTGCCAAAACATTCTTCTACTGAATCAAACCCTGAACTTGCCCCAAATATTCCAAACCATGGCGTCCAGGCATGGCCAGGCACAATAAAACAATCAGGGCTCACTGCCAATGCTATCTTTACTAATTCCTCTGCTGCAAGGCCCAGCATAGGCCTTCCGTCTGCCTCAAGATTTCCTATATAGCCAAGCTCTTTATTTATTTTGTCAACCGCCTCAAAACTCGGCGCAAATATCAAATTGTGAATTCTTCTCGCAGAGCCCTTGACGCTAAAAATATTGCAGATCTCTGCTGTAAGAATAAAATTGACGCCATCATATTCATATAATCCTTCTTTAGAAGGTTTTAAAAATCTTTTTAATTCCTGAAGCCACAAAGGATGCGTAAAATCGCCTGTGCCCATAAGCCCTATGCCCTTAAGCTTTGCCCATTCAGCAAGATGCGGTATGTCCATATCTTTGCTTGTGGCACGGCTATATTTAGAATGTATGTGAAAATCCGCTATTATACGCATATCTTTCCGCCGCAAATCGTATGTTCAACCACGCCTTTTAATTTTTTCTCAATAAAGGCTGAATTTTTTGATTTGGAAACAAATTTTTCTTTTTTGACAACCCATTCTTTTTCCTGCGAGACTATAATGATATCCGCGTCGCTGCCTACGCTCAACGTGCCTTTATTTATCCCCAAAATCCTTGCCGGGTTCAAAGACATCCTTTCAACCAATGCCCGCCAATCCAACAAGCCTGTATTTACCAATTCTGTAATAGTAACAGCCATTTCAGTTTCAAGGCCTATTACCCCGAATTCTGCGCGGTCAAACTCTATCTCTTTTTCATTCTCTGTGTGAGGCGCATGGTCTGAAGCAATAGCATCTATCGTGCCATCCTTCAGGGCCGCCTTTATCACCAACAGATCTTCCTTGCTTCTCAATGGCGGGTTCATTTTAAAATTTGTGTCGTACATCAAAACCGATTCTTCTGTCAACGAAAAGTGGTGCGGCGTTACTTCTGCTGTAACCTTTATGCCTTTTTTCTTTGCCTTTTTTATAATCTCTATGGACTCGCTGCAGCTTACATGCGCAATATGAATCCTCGCGCCTGCCTGAGCAGCCAAATCAATATCTCTTTGAACCCTTTTATATTCAGACTCTTTAGATATACCCTTCAATCCCAGCCGCGTTGAAGTAAAGCCATAATTTACCACGCCGTTATTGCTAAGTATTTTATCCTCGCAATGGCTGGTAATTAAAACATCCTGTTCTTTTGCCTGCTTTAAGGCTTTTTTAAATAACTCGTCGCTATCCACAGAAACGCCATCATCTGAAATGGCAACCGCGCCCGCCTTTTTAAGGCCAGCGATATCTGCCAATTCCTTGCCAGCCCTTTCCTTTGTTATGGCCCCGCAGATTAATACATTTACTTCTGCTATATTTTTAATTGCATCCTTCAATAACTTAACGGCCTCAAGAGAATCAATCGCAGGGCTGGTATTTGGCATTGCAAGGACAGTGGTAACGCCCCCCTTGGCAGCAGCCTTTGTCCCGCTTGCAATAGTTTCTTTGTCTTCCCTGCCTGGCTCGCGCAAATGGACGTGCATATCAACCAACCCAGGCATTACTATTTTGCCCGAGGCATCTATTATTTGCGCGCCCCCAGAAGGGGGACACCTCTTTAAGAGGTGTCCCCCAACGTCGATCTTCGCAATCTTTGCACCGTCTACCAGAATATCACATACCTGATCTAAATTATTTGCTGGGTCTACAACCCGCCCGTTTTTTATCAATATTTTCATTTTTTTATGCTCTCGTTTGCCTGCGCCACCAAAAACAATACAGCCATCCTGACGGCTATACCATTTGTCACTTGCTCTAAAATAACAGAATTAGTTCCGTCGGCGACTTCGCTTGATATCTCAATGCCGCGGTTAATCGGCCCGGGATGCATTACAATGATATCTTTTTTTGCTTTCGCCAGGCGTTCTTTTGTTATTCCAAAAGTTTTAAAATATTCCAGCTGTTTTGGAAAGGCATTTTTCTCATCTCTCTCAAATTGCATCCTTAATACATTTACCGCATCTGCGTTATGCAAGGCCTCGTCTATATCATATGTTACCTTGATACCCATTTTTTCCATTTCTGCGGGTATGAGCATCTTTGGCGCGCAGACAGTTACATTCGCGCCAAGCTTAGTCAGGCCCCATATGTTTGAACGCGCAACGCGGGAATGCGCTATATCTCCGACGATGCTTACATTAAGGCCTTCCAGCCGCCCAAGTTTTTCTTTCAAAGTAAACATATCCAATAGCGCCTGTGTAGGATGTTCATGCCAGCCATCGCCGGCATTTATAACGCTTGCATGAACATTTCGCGCTAGCATAATTGCGGCTCCGGAATAATTATGCCTCATTACTATAATATCAACCTTCAGGGCCTCTATGTTTTTACCAGTATCTATAAGCGTCTCGCCTTTTTTTACGCTTGACGTCTCTGTAGATATGTTTATTACATCTGCCGATAATCTCTTTGCCGCAACTTCAAAAGATATCCTTGTCCTGGTTGAAGGCTCATAAAATAAATTAACTACTGTCTTGCCTCGTAAAGAAGGAACCTTTTTAATTTCGCGCGTCGTTACCTCTTTAAAGGACTCGGCAGTAGAAAGGATACGCTCTATTTCCTGCTTGCTTAAATATTCAAGCCCGAGTAAATCTTTTTTGGTCCAGACAAATTTATTTGCCATACAAATTATTCCTTCTCCATAATAACAACTTCGTCTTTATTGTCCGATTCTTTCATCCTCACTTCTATAATCTGATTTTTAGCAGTAGGTATATTTTTACCGACGTAATCAGCCCTTATAGGCAGCTCCCTGTGGCCCCTGTCGACTAAGACTGCAAGCTGTATAGATTTTGGCCTGCCGAAATCTATCAAGGCATCCAAGGCAGCGCGAATAGTCCTGCCGGTATACAAAACATCATCTACCAGCACAAGATTTTTATCTGTTATATCAAATTCTATTTCTGTTTTACGCACAATCGGCTGCGCATCAGATAAGGCCAGGTCATCGCGGTACAATGTTATATCTAAAATCCCCATGGAGACGCGAACCTGATCAATCTTTTCAATATAATCTGCCAGCCGATTAGCCAGGTAAACGCCATGGTTACGTATACCAATAAGGCATAGGTCTTCGGTGCCTTTGTTCTTTTCCAGAATTTCATGCGCCATGCGCATGACAGCCCTGTTTATCGCTTCCTCATCCATTATAACGGCCTTTTCAGAAAACTCCATAATCTCTCCTTATAAAAAAATAGCCCGCTTGCAGTTTTGCAAACAGGCTAATCATTATTTTCGTCTTATTTAAAATCATTTTTCTCCTTTGCCGGCCTCGCAGGACCAGCTTAAAAGGTACTTATTATTTTTTATATTATACCGCATATGTTCGTTTTTGTCAACAGGTTATACTGCCCTATCCTGGACAAGCCTAGGCACCTCAGCTAGGCTATTTATGTTATACAAAACCTCAAATGCTTCGGCCCCCTTAACAAGATTGTAAATAGTCCAGAAATTTTCCACATGCAAATCTTTATATTCATTTTTATAATACTGGTTTTCTTTTATCAGTGTCTCTATCGCCTTTTCCCTGGGCATAGATACAAGGCATGCCTTTTTGCGCATGCTATATTTAGGAAAAAGTATCATTTTGCAGGCATGCGGGCCGGTATTTTTCTTTGCAAGAACCTCGTGCAGCGAAAGACGCTGTTTTTTCCCATAGTGGTAATCTTTAATAATATGCCTCTTTAGGCCGGGATATTTTGCCAACACCTCGCTATTCAACCCTGTTTTAGTAGGAAGACAGACAAGCAAGTTTTTATTCTTAGACAGCTTTATGAAACAATCGTCGTCTGCCAAAAAGTCAAACCCATCATGAGCAAGCGTCAAAGCCAAAGTGCTTTTACCGCTATTCTGGGGCCCGCATATAATAATGGCCTTTTCGCCTTTAGAAACTGCTGCTGCATGCATAGAAAAAAGGCCGCGTTTTGCCAAGATAAAACGCAACGGCTGGGTAAAAATAAAATCCAGCATCTGCTCCTTATTTTTTTCCCTGAATTCAAAAATGGCGCATTCTACAAAATTTTTTTTATAATCAATAACCTGCTCTATCAGGTGATCCCCGGTATATGAAAATAAATAACCGCCTTTGTTGTCCAACATGTGCCTGGCGGTTTTGTCTTTGCCTGTATGTTTTTTATTATTAAAATTGACGTGAAATTCTATATTTATTTTGGGTTTTAAAGAAGGGCTGCTTTCGCTAAGATCCAAAAATCTTCCCACAAAATCATGCATGTAGCGGCTATTGGTATTAAAAGTTATGCGGAAATGTTCATTTACAAACACATTTTTATACATCATCGCCATAGCCTGCCAAACAAAAATAGGCTCATATTAATATTGACATTTTTAACTCTTTCTGCGATAATTTTACTCAGGGAGGCTGACAAAAATGAATAAAAAAGACTCTTGCAAAAAAAAGTTATACGTAAAGCCGTTGATTAAAAAGCACGGCAATCTAACCCTCATGACTCAATTGTGCCCCATTGAGCGCACTTCTAAAAAATAGGGCTATTTACTGCTAATAATCAAAACAAATTCGCCTTTTGGCTTATGCGCACTAAAATAATCCAATGCCTCTTTTGGGCTGCCTCTTAGCACCTCTTCAAACATCTTTGTAACCTCACGCACACAAACCAACCTGGATTCTGGTGAAATATCAGAAATGTCTTTTAAGGTTTTTAACACCCTATGTGAAGATTCATACAATATAACCGTACGTTCCTGGCCAGCCAACTCCTCGAGTTGTTTTTTACGCTTTAATGGCTTAGGGGAAAGAAATCCCTGAAAGATAAAACTGTCTGCCGGCAAACCTGATAAAACCAAACCGGTTATTAACGCACAAGCCCCTGGTATTGCCTCAACTTGAATGCCTTCTGATATCGCCCTATTTATAACAACAAAACCCGGGTCTGAAATTCCGGGCGTGCCTGCGTCAGAAACAAGCGCCACAGACTTACCTGATTTTAATTGATCTATTAAATAATCTGCTTTTTTTACCTGGTTGTGTTCAAAGTAGCTTGTGAGTGGCGTGTGTATACCATAATGGGCAAGGAGTTTTCTTGTGTGCCTGGTATCTTCAGCAGCTATAAGATCAACGCTTTTTAAGGTATCAAGGGCCCGAAGGGTAATATCCTTTAGATTCCCTATAGGAGTTGCAACTATGTAAAGAGTACCGTTATTCATATTAATGTCAAATGACAAATTCCAAAATCCAAATCAATCATCAAATCCCAATAATTTAATGATTTGACATTTAAAGATTTATTTGTCATTTGACATTTGGATTTTGTCATTACATTTCCTTTGCCAGGGCTTCAAGCCTAGCAACCCTTTTTTCAATAGGCGGGTGCGTACTAAATAACGCTGCAAAATCCCTGCCGCGAAATGGATTAACTATAAACATATGAGCAGTAGTCGGGCTTCCTCCTGCCATGGGAACGTGCTGAACGCCCAACTGTAACTTTTTAAGTGCATTGGCCAACCCCAAAGGTTTTTTAGTAAAAAAAGCGCCTGTCTGATCTGCCCGGTATTCCTCTGAACGCGATATTGCAAGCTGTATTAGCATGGCTGCTATTGGCGCTAGTATGGATACTACCAAAAGCACTATTACATTTGAATTGTTTCTTTCTCTTGAGCGGCCTCCGAACATCATGGTCCACCGCGCCATATCAGCTAACATAAATATAGCTCCGGCAATTGTAGCAACTATTGTTGCTATTAAAATATCTCTGTTTTTAACATGAGCTAATTCGTGCGCTAAAACGCCTTCCAGCTCCTCTTCGTTTAAAAGGCGCAGGATACCATCTGTCACTGCAACAACAGCATTTTTTGGATTCCTGCCTGTTGCAAAGGCGTTTGGTGTTGGGTTTGGAACTATATATATTTTTGGCATGGGCAGCTGCGCCTTTTCAGTCAGGCCTCTTACAATCCTGTACACCGCAGGCACTTCTTCTTCTTTCGCAGGCTTGGCTTTGTACATAAACAAAACGATCTTGCTAGAAAACCAATAACTTACAAAATTCATGACTATCGCAAACATAAAGGCTGTAAGCATGCCGCTTCTGCCGCCTAAAAAACCGCCGATTAATACAAATAATATGGTAAGCGCTGTTAATAAAACTGCTGTTTTAAAAATATTCATAGTTAGGTGTCTCCTGTTGATTTTAAAATTATAACTCTGATGGGTTTTGATCTATTGATTGCAGGATTTATTATATTATTTTATCACTGCATTGACGAGTTGTCAATAAAATGGGCGGAAGGCAATGGTTGCTTCTTGCGTCTGTATTTTTTTCCACAAA
>Ga0172373_10005419_pt1 | contig 17499 bp, 19 predicted proteins | sample Lak10m_2_FD_114546 | JGI IMG/M metagenome (GOLD analysis project Ga0172373, IMG submission 114546) | Freshwater microbial communities from Kabuno Bay, South-Kivu, Congo - kab_092012_10m | ecosystem: Environmental > Aquatic > Freshwater > Lake | place: Democratic Republic of the Congo...
AACGCGCGCGCCCGCTTCCATCTGCACCCGGTCGATGCCGCCCAACTTCCCGTAGCCGGGGAACTTTTCTGTATCGAAATAGAGTCCGTCGGGAATAACATACGCGAAGCCCTTCTCTTCAAGCGTCTTGGCGAGTGCGATCTGCTCGCGGATATACGCGGTCGCGCGCGGGAAGGTAATCTCGTCAGTGTTGATACGGAGCGCATCGAGGTCAGCGATAAACTGCTTGGTATAGCGCTCGGCAATCTCTTCAGGCGTCGAATGCTCGCGCTTCGCTCCCGCAGCCATCTTGTCCTCGCCGCGGTCGCCATCGCCGACCAAGTGACCAACGTCAGTGATATTAATCACACGCCGCACACGGTAGCCGGCCGCCTCGAGCACGCGCGCTATCGAGTCGGAGAAGACGAAGGAGCGCAGATTGCCGATATGTGCCGGGCCGTAGACGGTCGGCCCGCAGGAGTAGAAGAGAACGAGCCCCGGCCGCTGGGGGACGAAGAGTTCCTTCTTGTCCGAGAGTGTGTTGGTGAAGAAGACCTGCGCCGATTGCACGGCGACGGCCTTTTTCTTGCCGAAGATGCGCGCAAAGAATGTCATACGATCAATTGAGCCATCGCTTGCGCGCAGCGACAATAATCATAATGCCAGCAACTGAGAAGAGGAATGCGAGAGCCACCCAGAATGAATTTGGATTCGAGTCAAAGAAGGGAGTGCCCGGCAGATGCATCCCCAGCATGATAGTGAGGAGTTCGAGTGGCATGAGGATAAAACTGATTACCGTGAGCGTCTTCATTATCTCGTTCTGATGCGACTCAAGCAGCGCGATATTGGTCTCGCGAAGCTCGGCCGCCACGGCGCGATGGGTCTTCACCAGATGAGCAATCTGCGTGCGGCTCGCGAGGATACGTTCGCCGCGCTCGAGGAAGGTGGGGCCGAAGTAATTCTTCGCTCCCAAGTGCTCGATAAAACGACCCAAGGGCTCCTCCTGGTTCGCAATCGCAGTCTCCATATGGAGGAATTCGCGCGAGACCTGGAGAATCGAGAGGATCGTGCGACGCTCGGCGCCGTCGAACATATCGGTCTCGATACTGGCGAGGCGGGAGACGGTGTGGTTGGTGTGGTCGTGTACCGAGGTGTAGAGGTGGGCGAAGAGGACCTCAAGGAGGACGTCGGTCGTGAGCGCAACCTGCGCGGCGACGAGCTTTTGCGTCTCGAGGAGCTTCTGGAGGTGGTGCAAGGGAGCGACGACCGCATAGCGGACGGTGATAATAAACTCCTTACCGACGATAAAATCGAGCTCCTGATTCTCGGTCTTGCCGTCTTCGGCGCCGTGAGCAGGGAAGTGGAGCACGAGGAGCTCCGCGTCGCCCTCGTTCACAACCATCGGGGTCGGGGTGGGGGAGTGCAGTTCCCTCTCGAGGCGTTCGCTCACCGAGAATTCCTGTGCAATCTCCCGAATCTCATCTGCCGAGGGCTGTTCGAGGTCAATCCAGACCCCGCCGCGATAGTCGTGCCGCGTTACCATCGCTCCAGCATAGCATGCAGAAATGAGGCTCGTGTTACACTGTGCGGACATGCTCTCGGAGCACATCACGAAGAAGAGTATTGTCGCGCGCGGTATCTCCTACGCGCTCGTAGCGGCGCTCGCATTTAGCGCGGGAGTGATCGTAAGCAGCGATGGCTCGACTGCCTCGGTAGTGGCGCACCTGCCGCTTATGGGCGACGGACTCGACGCGACGCCCGACCAGAGCGTCGACCTCACTGATTTCTGGAAGGCGTGGAACGTGCTCGAGGAGAACTACGTGATTACCCACGCCTCGTCGACGATGCCGTCGAAAAAGGACAAGATTTACGGCGCAATCGAGGGTCTCGCTGCCGCCTATGGCGACCCTTACACTACTTTCTTCCCACCCACAGAGGCCAAGGCCTTTGCCGAGAATATCTCGGGGAACTTCGCTGGCGTTGGGATGGAAATCGGGATTAAGGACAGTGTGCTCACCGTCATTGCTCCCTTGAAGGGCACTCCTGCCGAGGCGGCGGGCGTCAAAGCCGGTGACCAGGTGATTGCGATTGATGGCAAGTCGACCGATGGCCTCTCGACCGACAAGGCGGTGAGCGAGATTCGCGGGCCGAAGGGCACCACGGTCGATCTCTCGATTATCCGTAACGGCAAGTCGCTCGATATCAAGATTGTGCGCGACACGATTCAGGTACCCGAGACCAAAGATGGTCTCGACAGCGCAACCGGCGTCTACAGCATCGCGCTCTATAAGTTCACCTCTAACTCGGCCGATCTCTTCGACCAGGCCTTCTCGCGCTTCAAGGCCTCGGGCGCGACCAAGCTCATCATCGACCTGCGCGGTAATCCGGGAGGCTACCTCGACGCAGCGGTCGATATCGCGAGCCACTTCCTGCCGAAGGGCGCGACCATCGTCACCGAAGACTTCGGCGGCAAGGAGGACAACGATGTGCACACGAGCTTCGGCTACGACGATGTCCCCGCCAGTACAAAGATTGTCGTGCTTATCGACGGTGGCTCGGCCTCAGCCTCCGAGATTCTCTCGGGTGCGCTCCAGGACGCCAAGGTCGCGACGGTCATCGGGCAGAAATCATTTGGTAAAGGCTCGGTGCAGACGCTTCTGGATATCGACAAGGGCTCACTCAAAGTGACGGTCGCACGCTGGATTACACCCGCCGGGCACTGGATTATGGGCAACGGCATTACGCCGGATATCACCGCGAGCTACACGAAGGCCGACACGCCGGACGGCAACGACACTCAGGTCGTGCGTGCCATCAAGTTTTTGACGACGGGCAAGTAGTGCGCTAGTCTTCCGAGATGAAAGTCATTTTGCTCAAGGATGTGAAGAATATGGGTCGCGCACACGAAGCGCTCGAAGCGGCCGACGGTTACGCGCTCAACTTCCTCATCCCGAAGAAGATGGCGATCCCCGCAACACCCACCGCGCTGAAGGAGGCCGAGCTCCGCCGCAAGCAGTCGGCCGACCGCTCGCTGGTGGACGCCGCGCTCGTGGCGCAGGGCCTCGCGACGCTCGCCGAGGCGCATATCGTGCTTAAGCGGAAGGCGAATGACAAGGGCGTCCTCTATGATGCCGTAGGCGCGAACGAAATCCTGCACGCAGCGCACGAACAGGCGCACGTCGAGCTCCCGATTGACGCGATTCGCATCGAGAAGCCGATTAAGAAGGTCGGGCTCTTCACCATTCCCGTCGCCGCTGCCGGGACCTTCGGCTCCTTCACACTCACTATCGAACCGGAATAACGTCAGCAACCTTCTTGGTCACGATGTGACCGGTGTAGGTCGTCTTACGGCGAGTGCGATACGAGACGGTGCCGGTGGCCACGGCGAAGAGCGTGTGGTCCGAGCCCACGCGGACATTCTTGCCCGCCTCAATCTTGGTGCCGCGCTGGCGCACGATGACCATCCCCGGACGTGCCTTCTGTCCGTCGGCGAGCTTGACCCCGAGATACTGCGGGTTCGAATCAGTGAGGTTCTTCGCGGAACCGCCGGCTTTTGTCGATGCCATACTGCTGCTATAGTGTTAGTGACGTGACTATAGCAGATTTGCGTGAGAAATGCAAAGGATACCTGGCCCGAGTCCCGCGGGACGCCATTATCCTCGGCGTCCTCGTGCTCGCCTCCTCGGCCTCCTTCGCCCTTGGCTACCTGGCGGGGCAGGGAGGTGGGCAGGGGAGCCGGCTCCTCCTCGAAGACCTCACTGTGGCTCCCCTACCGGCCGCGGCGGCGGCGGCGGCCGGAACCGGCGTTGTCGCCTCGAAGAATGGGACGAAATATTACTTACCGACCTGTGCGGGCGCGGAGCGCATCAGCGACGCAAACAAAGTGTGGTTCGCTACGCCTGCGGCGGCGACCGAAGCGGGCTACACACCTGCCGCGAACTGCAAAGGGCTCTAAGCGTGTGTTAGTATTTTTGTAATGAATGATGATCTTTCGCTCTCGGGTAAGTCTTCGCCACAAGAGCTCGCGCGCGTCGTGCACGAAGGCGCGCGCTCGGTTCCCGACGAGCGCCCGCTCCTCGTCTGTAAACCGCGCAAGATTGAGTCCTGGCGCATCTTCAAGATTCTCTCTGAGTTTATCGAGGGCTTCGATATTATCCGCCGCTACGGGCTCGCGGTTTCTATCTTCGGTAGTTCGCGCTCGAGTTTGGGCGATGATTCCTACAAGCTCGCCGAAGACCTCGCTCATCGGCTCGCGAAAAAAGGATTCGCGGTCGTGACCGGCGGCTCTTCAGGGATTATGCAGGCGGCGAACAAGGGCGCCTTCGAGGCCGGCGGCGCCTCGGTCGGACTCAATATCAGCCTGCCCGACACCCAGTCCTACAACCCCTATCTCACCGAGAAGTTCGTCTTCGACCATTTCTTCGTGCGTAAAGTGATGCTCACCTATGCCTCCGAGGCGTATGTCTACTTCCCGGGCGGCTTCGGCACCCTCGATGAATTTTTCGAGATTCTGACCTTGGTCCAGACCAAGAAGATCCGCCGCGTTCCGATTATTTTGGTAGGGAAGGACTTCTGGGGGCCTCTTTTGGCCTATATCGATACAACGCTCTACGAGAAGCACGCGGCCATCGATAAGGGAGATATGGAGCTCTACACGCTCGTCGACACGGTTGATGAGGTATACGATTACATCACCGCGAACACGACCTGCTAATTTTTAACTGAAAACGATAGGGGAGTATCTTTTTCAAACTTACCCTAGGCGAGTGCGCAAAAGATATATTGTGCGAACACTACAGCCCTCGGGCTACATCTCCTCCCCGCGCTAGGCCGTCGGCCGGATCCATATGGTGGCCCAGTCGTAGAGATGCAGTACAAACGCCCATGCGCGAGAGAGCAGGCCCGAGAGGTAGGCAATATTCTCCTCTCCGACCGAGGAGTGGACGATAGACTGGATAGAGATACCGAAGAACGAGAGAGTGAGCACGAAGATAAGCGCGAAGAGCATCATCCGCAGGAGGGATACAAGTGCCATATCCTATAGTATACACCTGTCAAGAATCTCGGTATGCCGAGATACCCATATTTCACGCACTCCCTTCCCTGTTGGGAACTAGAGATACGAGAGCGGATTCAGGTACGCTTCGAGTGTCGCGACCGGCATCGTCGCATACTTGCACGGTGTCGCTGTTGAACTGCGAAATTGGCCGAGCGTCATCACCTGTGTCCCCTCCGTCGCATAGACGCCGAAGTGGAGGTGCGGGCCGGTGGCGAAGCCGGTCATCCCCGAGAGGCCGAGGAGCTGACCCGTGTCGACCGACTGCCCTTTCGAGACATCAATCTCGGAGAGGTGTGCATAGAGCGTCGAAAGGCCGTTGCCGTGTACGACCATCACCCACTTGCCGAAGGAGTAGCAGCCGGGAACCGCGTCCGTGTTCCCTGTTCCGAGGACGGTGCCCGCGAGCGCGGCATCGACCGGCGTGCCGATAGGCGCCGAGATGTCGATGGCGTTGTGGCCGTGACCGTTGTAGACCTGCGCGTTTGCGGTGGCGAAGGCAGTATTACCGAAATATTGCGTCACGCAGAAGAGATTGCCAAAGACTTTTGAGCGCTTCGTGCAGTTCATCATAAAGGCGTTGCTGAAGGGCCAGCTGAGCACTCCAGTGCCGGTCTTCGGCAGGAGTCCGGGGTGGACGATGAGATTCAACTGGCTCTCGAGCGAAGCGAGTGCGTCCTCGAAGGCCTTCCCCTCCACCTGCTTCTTGGCAATCAACTTCTGATAATTCGATTCTTGATTCTTGGTTTGTGCGAGGAGCTGCTGTTCGGCCGCCTTACTCGCGTCGACCGAGCGCTTCTGGCTCGCGAGATCGTTCTGGAGCGAGACGAGCTCGGCCTTGGCGGCAGTAACCTGGTCGCGGTTCGTCGCGAGCACGGTGCGCGCGTCGCGCAGACTCTTGATATCGGCGCCGAGCGCGCGGTTAAATTGGATTGCGTAGTCGGCGGTCTTCCAGAGCGCACCCAACGTCTCGGTCGAGAGCACTTGGGTCACAAGCGACATCTGCTCACCTTGGGCAATCGTGCGGAGAGCCTTGGCGACAGCGCTCTCGTCGGAGGTGATGATGGTTTCTTTGTCCCCTATCGAGATAGTGAGCTCGCGGATTTTCAAATTGGCCGACGAAATCTTGTTTTGTGTTGCGGCGATTTGCGCCGCGAGCTGCTTCTGCGAGGTGGTGAGCGAAGCGATGGTGGATTGGAGCGTGTTCTTCTGCGTCCCCAAGGTATCGAGCTGTGCCTGGTAGCCGGCAATCTCGGCCTGAATCGCTTGGAGTTGCTTATTGTTCGCGTCTATCTGCGACTGAATGTCGGTGGCCGACTGCGCATGGCTCGTGCCTGGCACGAGCAAAAAGAAAAGAAAGCCGAAGAATAGAATACGGGAAGGCAGACCCATTACTGCAGTATAGCAATAGCGTTTTTGACGCGCGCGAGTGACTCCGCGCGGCCGAGGATATGGATAAGGGTGAAGGGGTCGGGCGAGCGCTCGAGCCCCGAGAGCGCGTAGCGGAGTGGCCAGAGATAGGCGCCGCGACCTCCCTTCTCTACTGCCTCGGCGGCGTCCGCCAAGGGCATCAAGGCCCCTTTAGCTACCTCGGCCGAGACCCCCTCCGGGAGGGCTGAAATGGCCGTCTGGAGGGCCTCCAGGGCCTCTTTTGTGACCCCTCCTGGGCGGTCGGCGGGCTCCTTGGCCGTGAGGCCTTCCTTCGTCGGGCTGACGGGGGTGAAGAGACAGGAGAGCTCGCCCGTAAGCATCTGTCGCGCCTCGCCGAAGGTGCGCGCGCGGTCGCGTAGGAGCGGGATGGCTTTTAGCATGAAAGGTTTCGTAAATCCTTCATTTGATGAAGGATTTACGAAACCTTTCATGTGCGTCAGGAAGTCAAAATCGGAGAGCTTCCGCATCCAGTGTTGATTGACGGAGAGGAGCTTATCGCGGTTCCAGATTGCGCCGCTCTTCTGCACGCCGTCGAACGAGAAGAGTTCGACGAGCTCTTTAAGCGAGAAATCTTCGCGTGTGCCACCCGGGTTCCAGCCGAGGAGCGCGAGATAATTCACGAGTGCTTCAGGCAAAATACCTTCAGCACGATAGTCCATCACGCTCGTCGCACCCGAGCGCTTCGAGAGCTTGGCTCGCTTCTCGTCGAGAATCAGCGGCAGGTGAATATAGGCGGGACGTGCGGCACCGAGCGCTTCTTGAATCAGAATCTGGCGCGGGGTGTTCGAGATATGGTCCTCACCGCGAATCACGTGGGTCACGCCCGCGTCCATATCGTCGACGACGACCGCGAAGTGATAGAGCACATCGTCGAGCGAGCGCGCGATGACGAAGTCGCCAAGCTCCGTAGTGTCAAAGGTGATGTCGCCGCGCACGAGGTCGGTAAAGGTAATCGACGTGCCCGGGTTCTTGAGCCGGACGACCTTGACCGTCTTGTCGGGATCGGTCTTACTCGGCTCCTCGGAGACATAGGCCTTCCCTTCCCCGACGAGTCCTTCGAGCAGGGTGCGGTAACGCTCGGTATGTTCGCTCTGGCGCGAGAAGGTGTCCCAAGAGATACCGAGCCAGGCGAGTCCGGCGACAATCTCGTCTTCGTGCTCCTTCGAGCTTCGCGCGCGGTCGGTGTCCTCGCTACGGAAGACGATAGAGCCGCCGTTGTGCCTCGCGAAGAGGTAATTAAAAAGCGCAGTGCGCGCGGTGCCGATGTGGAACCGTCCAGTCGGCGAGGGCGGGATGCGCGTGACGACGTCGCTCATGATTCGTGCGAGAGCGCGAGCCCGAGCACGCCCTCGGCGAGGACGCGCGCGGCGTCGGGGTCGGTGAAGCCCTCGGCGGCCTTACTCATCCGCGCCTCGAGTGCCGCGTCGTTTAGGATGCGTTTAATCTCGGAGACGAGGAGGTGCGGCGTGAGATTCTCCTCTTCGAGCACGATAGCGGCACCCGTGCGCGCATAGCTGTAGGCATTGCTGCGCTGGTCGTGGCTCACCGCCTCGGGAATAGGAATCAAAATGGCGGGCTTCTTCCACAAACTAATCTCCGAGATGCTGGTCGCACCTGCACGCGAGACGACGATGTTCGCGGCGCCGGCGGCCCGCTGGAGTGAAGTCTGCGAGAGATAGTTAATCGGGTGATAGCGCACCGCGCTAGGCAAGCCAGCGAGCTCGACCTGTGCGACCGCCTCGACATTGCGGATATTGGCCGTGCCGGTCTGGTGGATGACGTTGGCCAGGTCGATAAGGCTCGGGAGCGCGGTGAGCACGACCTCGTTGATACGCTCCGCACCCTGCGAACCGCCGAGAATGAGGATTGTCGGGAGCGCGCGATCGAGTCCGAGGTACTGTGCCGCGCCTTCGGTCTCGAGGTGTGCGAGTGCCTTACGAATCGGGATACCGGTACGCGCAATCTTGCTCTGCACCTCCTTGGGGAAATATGCGGCCGCGCTCTCGAAGGAGATCGCAATCTTCGCGGCGAACTTGGCGGCCAGCAGATTCGCGCGGCCGGGCTTCGCGTCGGACTCGTGGATGACCACCGGGATACCAAGGAGGCGCGCGGCGAGTACGGTAGGCACGCTGCCGTAGCCGCCCTTCGAGATGACGACATCGGGGAAAATGCGGAAGAGAACGAAGAGCGCCTTGACCATCCCCACGAGCGTGACGAAGAAGCCGGTCACGTTCGCGAACGAGGCATAGCGGCGCACCTTCCCTGCCGGGATAGTTATGGGCACCATATTATTTTCAAAAAGTGCCTTTTGATCGAAAGAGTCAGGCGCGAGGTAGTAGAGCTTGGGCGGGACCAGTCGGCGCTCGCGAACGAGATCGTTAATCGCCTCCGCGATAGCGATGAGCGGATAGAAGTGCCCGCCCGTCCCCCCTCCCGTGAACGCGATAGTCATATATCTGGCCAGTATACCGTATTTACGCTGCGTTTCGCCGCGCGGCGACGTTGAGGATGAAGCCACACATCAGGAGTACGGCCATGAGCGCAGTGCCGCCGTGTGAGATGAACGGGAGCGGGAGCCCGGTGAGAGGGATGATGCCGAGCATCGCGCCGATATTGATAAACGCTTGGAGGATGATGATGAAGGAGAAGCCGAGCGCCACCAAGCCGCCGAAGAGCTCGCGCGAATTACCTGCGATGACGATGCCGCGCGCCGCGAGCGCGACGAAGAGGAGGAGAAGGAGCACCGAGCCGACGAGGCCGGTCTCCTCCGCGAAGACAGCGAAGACGGAGTCGCCGTCGGGCTCGGGAAGATAATTAAACTTCTCGACGCTCTGGCCGAAGCCGCGGCCGAAGAGGCCGCCCGAGCCGATAGCAATCAGGGATTGTTGAATCTGATAGCCGCTTCCGAGCGAATTGGCCGAGGGGTCGACAAAGGTCTTGACCCGTTCGAGCGCATATCCGCGGAAGTAGAGTACGGCGCAGAGCATCAGGACGGCGCCCATCAAGAGAATGCCGAAGTCTCTCCAGGGCGCGCCGGCGGCGAAGTACATCACCGCGCCGGTTGCGAGCAGGAGAAGTGTAGTCGAATTGTTGGGCTGAGCGAGGAGGAGCGCGGTCGGGAGCGCGAGCATCGCGGCAAAGGGGATGAGTCCGCGGCGGATGTTGCCGAGCTTCTGGGCTCTTGGCGCGAGCCACGCGGCGAGCGCGAGCACGAAGCCAATCTTCAAGAACTCGGCGGGCTGGATAGTCGTGAAGCCGATATTAATCCATCGCGTCGCGCCGTTGGCGCGCATCCCGATACCCGGGACGAAGACGAGCGCGGTGAAGGCGAGCGTGAGTGCGTAGAGCACATACGCGTAGCGGCGAACCCATGTAAGAGACACTGCGCGTGCGGCGAGCATCGCCGCGAAGCCGAGCCCGAGCCCGAGCCCAGCCTGGAGTAGGATCTCCTTCGAGACCGAGCTCGACTCGCGCGCAAGGAGTCCCAAAGCGGCCGAGGAGAAGATGGCGAGCCCGGCGAGCGCGAGTAGCGCCGCGAGCGCGAGGAAGGTGCGGTCACCGGAAAGGAGCTTCATATGCGTTTGATTAGGGCTTCAAGAGCGCAATAATCATCCCGATAATCGCGCAGACGATCGAGATAATCCAGTAGCGCATCGTCACCTTGTAGGCGGGCCAGCCAATCGCTTCGAAGTGGTGGTGCAGCGGCGCGATGCGGAAGACCTTGCGCCCAAAGAATTTCTTGGAGGTGACTTGGATAATGTTCGAGAGCACCGTGACGATAAGCGGGAGCGCGATGACGGGGAGCGCGGCGACACCGTACCCGTTGCCTGGTGTGTCGGTCATAAAGGCGATAACCGCGAGGGTGAGCGTGAGACCCATCGTGCCCGTCTCGGTCATCCAGAAGCGCGCAGGCGGAATATTAAACCAGAGGAATGCGAGCAGAGCGCCGGTCAAGGTCGCCGAGAAGGCGGCGAGATTAATCTGATTTTGGAAATAGGCGATGCCTGCGTAGGCCATAAAGGCGGTGCTGAAGATGCCGCCCGCGAGTCCATCGATGCCGTCGATAACCCCGCCCGCATAGAGCCCAAGCGAGACGAGGATGAAGAGCGGGACGATGAGCGCGCCGACAAAGAGCATGCCGTCGCTTGGGATACCGATCGAGTCCACGCCGAGCTTGGCGTAGAACCACCAGCCGACGAAGCTCGAGAGCAGCGTGACGAAGAGAAGCCGCGTACGCAGGTGTATCCCCTTCTCGCCCGAAGGGTGGATGTCGAGCAGGTCGTTCGCGAAACCGACGAGCGCACCCGAGACGAGGACGAAGAGCGGAATCCACGTCTGCGAGCGGGAGAGGAAGTCGAGCTTCTCGAAGAGCGGGAGCGGCACGTGGCGTGCGAGGAGCCAGAGCCCGACGGTGACGATGAGCACCGTCGCCCAGATAAGGATGCCGCCCATTCGCGGGGTCGAGGTCTCGGTGCCATTATCGCGCAGGCGTGCGAACTCGACCGCGGCGGTGCCGTCGAGCGCCGTCTTCCCTACTCGCTTCTTCCACACCTTGTGCTTGAAGAGATAGTGCGTGAGGAGTGGCGCGAGCGCGATGCCGAGCGCGAAGGCCGCCGCCGCGGGGAGGAAGACCTTGATGAGATTACTCGAGAGCATATTAGAGCGAGGCGACGCCGGCGAAGTGCGCGAGCGTGGCGGCGACGAGCGCCGCGCCGTCGGTGAAGCGCTCCTTCTGCGTCGAGCCGAGCACCACGACCGCGACGGGGTGATTGATACCAGCGTCAAAGACGAGTGCGAGATTACCGCCTGCGAGCTCGGTGTAGCCGGTCTTGGAGAGCAGGAGGCGCGGGAGGGAACCGGTCATCGGATCAGTGTTCTTAACGGTGAGGGTCGTGCCGCCCGCCGAGGTCGCCTGCGTCGAGGACTCGGTGGTCGCGAGCGCGACCGCGGGAGCGGTCGCGACCAGTGCGCCCGCGAGCTTCGCGAGGTCGCGGGCCGAGCCGTAGCCGCCCGAGACGGTCGTGCTCTCGTCGAGGCCGCTGCCGTTCACTGCGTAGGTCTGGGCAAGATCGAGCGCGGAGGCCGCGCTCGCGAGCGCGGCCGCCTGGGTCGTCCCTTCGCGCGCGGCAGCGGCCTCGCTCATCGCGACCGCGCCGTCGTTCAGCGAGGCGGTGAGGGTGAGTCGCGCGAGGTCGCCGAGCGCGAAGGTCTGGCCCTCGCGGAGCACATGCGACCCTTCGACCGCGGTCGCGTTTGCCGAGACGGTGATGGGTGTGGCAGGCGAGAGCTCGGCGAGCGCAGTGTAGACGGTGAGGAGCTTGGTGAGTGACGCCAAGGGGAGCTGTGCGTCAGCATTCCGCGCGTAGAGGGTCTCGCCGGTCGCGAGGTCGTAGACGACCGCGGCCTTGGCGGTGACGGGAACATTCGCGAACGCATCGGGCGTCGAACTCGCCACCGCGACCGGCGGCTCCGTAGTGCGCTGGCCCGCGAGCGGAATGAAAAGGAAGATCGCGAGGAGGCCGGAGGCAATCAGGAGCGCCATCCCCGTCTCGCGTGAGAGACGCGTCTCGGCGGCCAGCTTCTGGAGGTCGGCGATGTTCATATTAGTCGGCAGTTGCTTCAGCGGTGGCCTCGGCGGCGATAGCGCTCGCGGCGGCGCTGCCGAGCTCTTCGGCGCGCGGGAGCTCCGATGCGTTACGGAGCCCGAGGTGTGCGAGCGCCTCGCTCGTGAGCGAGTAGCGGATACGCCGCTTGTCCTTCTCGTCTTCCCTTCCCTCAATCAATCCGCGCAGGAGGAGAGTGCGGAGCGATGTGGAGGAATTAACGCCACGCACCCAGTCAATCTCGCTTCGCGTCGCGCCCGCATCGTCGGCATTGTTGTGATACGCGACGACCGCGAGCGTTTCGAGAGAGGCCTTCCCGAGGTCGCGCGCGAGCTCTGCCTCGCGCAATTGCTTCACGAGCGCGGCCGCCTCGGGCGCAGTGCGCAGCTCAATCGTGGTGCCCGTCTCGATAAGCGCCAAGCCGCTCCCCTTCAGGAGCGCCGTGAGGGCGGTGAGGGCGAGCGCGAGCTCCTTCTCGGAGATGGTCAAAAGCTTAGCGAGCTGCTTCTTCTCGAGCGGCTCGCCGGCGGCGAAGAGGAGTGCGTGGAGTGCGGCTGGCGGCGTAAGCATTATCTCTATTCTAGCCGCCCTGCCCTCCTGCGGCAACGGTCGCCTTTGTGGATGACTAGCCGTATCGCGGGACGGCGGAGGAAGAGGTGTGGGAGACGCGGATGTCGCCGTGCTCGCCGTACTGCTCGGCGGCGACCGCACCCTCCTTGACCAGCTCGAGGAGTGCCAAGAAGGAGACGATAATCTCGACCTTCTCCTTCGACTCACCAGCGAACTCTTTAAACGAGAGCGTCATCGCCGTCTGGACGCGCGAGGCGAGGCGCTCCATCATCTCTTCGATAGTGACCATCGGCTTCACCCTCGCCTCGGGGAGCTCCTCGACTGCCTCGCGCGCGGCGAGGACACGCGCGAGCGCCTCGGCGAGGGCTGTGGCGGTGAAGTCGCGTGCGGGGGCGAAAATGGGTTCGGGTGCGCGCTCTCCTGCCGGTACCATCACTCGGCGACCGTAGAGGCGTGCGAGCTCGCGCGCCGCCTCGCGGACCTTCTCATAGGCGGCGAGGCGGCGCTTCAGGTCTTCGACATCGGCGTTCTCTTCCTCCGAGAGCGTGAGGTCGGGGATGAGCGACTTCGACTTGATGAGGAGCAGGGTCGCGGCGATCTGGATAAAGTTCGCCGTCGCTTCGACCGGGAAGGTCTCCTGCGCCCGCACGTGGGTGATGAAATCTTCGGTAATCGAAGAGAGCGCGAGGTCGTTGACCAGGAGCTTGCGCGCCTCGATAAGGTCGAGCAGGAGCTCGAAGGGGCCTTCGTACGAATCGGTCTTGATTGAGAATCCGGTCGGTGAGGGGGTGAGCGAATCCATCGCTAAAGTTATTTCGTATCCGCCTTGAGTCCGAGCTCTTTCAGCTGTTCAGGGGTCAAGGGCTTGGGCGCCTTCATCACGGCGGTCTGGCCACCGCGCGTCATCGGGAAGGCCTGCACCTCGCGGAGCATCGTCTCGCCGGTGAGATTCATAATATTGCGCTCGACGCCGAGCGCTATGCCGCCGTGTGGCGGGGTGCCGAGCTTGAAGGCGCGGAGCATATGTCCCACGCGCTCCTCGAGCTCTTCACTCGAGAAGCCCATCACCTTGTAGACCGCCTCGAGAATCTCGGGCTTGTGTGCGCGGATAGAACCGCCACCCGACTCGAAGCCGTTGCAGACGAGGTCGTACTGCGTCGTGAGAATGTCCTCGATGTGTTCGCCCTTCATCAGCCAGTCGAGGTGCTCGGGGAGAGGCATCGAGAACGGGTTGTGGGTGAAGGTCCACTTCCCTTCTTTATCCTTCTCGAAGAATGGGAAGTTCACTACCCAGGCGTAGGCGAGAATGCCCTTGGCCTTTTCCTCTTCGGTGCGCATATCGAATTTATCGGCGCCGTACTTCTCCATCGCCTCCTTGTACGAGATGCGGGGGAACGGCTTCTCGCGAATGGTGTAGCCCATCGCCTCGACGACGGTGGTGACCATATCCTCGACCGCGGCCATCACGTCCTCCATTTGGACGAAGGACATTTCGATATCGACTTGGGTGTGCTCGAAGCCGCGATCGGCGCGGAGGTCTTCGTCGCGGACACAGCGCGCAATCTGGAAGTACCGCTCGAAGCCGGCGGCCATCAGGAGCTGTTTGTACTGCTGGGGCGACTGCGGGAGTGCATAGAAATTGCCAGGGCGGAGTCGCGAAGGGACGACGAAGTCGCGCGAACCCTCGGGAGTCGACTCGGTGAGGAGCGGCGTCTCTATCTCGGTAAATTCTTTGGCGAAGAGATGCTCGCGGCAGCGGCGGATGAAGTCACTCCGGAGTTTAATATTCTTCTGCATCCGCGGCGAGCGCAGGTCGAGGTAGCGGTACTCCGCGCGGACCTGTTCGTCGATGCCGCTCGTATCGCCCGAGATATCGAACGGCATCGCGTCGGAGGGATTCAGGACTTCGAGGCCGGTAATCTCGAGCTCGATAGCGCCATTTACCCGGTCAGCTTGGACATTCTTCTCGGGGCGTTGGTTGACGGTACCCTCGACGCGGACGACGTACTCATTGCGAATATCCTTGGCCGCTTCCATCGCGGGCGAGGCCGGGAGCACCACCCCCTGGACCTTACCGGTCCGGTCGCGGAAATCAAAAAAGACCATTTTGCCCTGGTCGCGGCGGACATCCACCCAGCCCGAGATGGTGACCTTCTCCCCTACTCGCCCGGCGAGCTCCCCAATCATCGTCCTCTGCATATGCCTATAAAATACCACACCCCGCGGCGCTACGCGCCGCGAGGCATTCTTTTAGGTAACTATGCAACCCCGATGGCCTTACGAACCTTCGCCATCGTCGCCTCGGAGACGGCGCGCGCCTCGCGCGCGCCGTCAGCCAATATTGCCTCTATCGTGTCGGTGTCGGCGAGGGCAGCAGCGTAGCGCTCGCGCAAGGGTGCCAACACGCGGTCGAGATCCTCAATCAGCATCTCTTTCAGCATTTTATAATTCCCCTCGTTACTACGATATATCGTAGTGATTTCGTTCTCGCTCCTGACCAGCTTATGGATCGCGTAGACATTCTCGGGTTTACCGCCAATCGAGTCGGTGACAATGCCCATCACTGCCTTGGCGAGCTCCTCGCGGCTGCCGAAGAGCGGAATGACATTGCCGTAGCTCTTACTCATCTTCTGTCCGTCGGTGCCGGGCACCACCGCGACCTCGGGCATAATGTGCGGCTCGGGGAGAGTGAAGACGTCGGTGCCGAAGGTGCGGTTAAATTTCTCGGCGGTGTCGCGCGCAATCTCGATGTGCTGCTTCTGGTCAGCCCCCACCGGGACAATCTTCGTACCGTAGAGGAGAATGTCGGCCGCCATCAACATCGGATAATTGAATGTCCCGACATTAATCTCCTTGCTCTTCGCTTCGGCATCCTTGAAGGCGTGTGCGCGCATCAGGTACGGCATCGTGGTAATCGTGTCGAATATCCACGCGAGCTCGGTGTGCGCGGGTACCGCCGACTGGCGGAAGATAACGACCTCCTTCGGGTCGAGGCCGATAGCGAGATAGGCGGCGACGAGCTCGTGCGTGCGACGCTTCATCTCCGCGGCGTCCTGCATCGTGTTCAGTGCGTGATAGTCCGCGATAAAGATGTAGCAGCGATACGCGCCAGAGCGGAAGAGCTCGACCTGCTGGCGCATCGCGCCAAAGTAGTTGCCGATATGGAGGTCGCCGGTGGGCTTCACCCCCGAGACGAGGACAGGACGAGCGTCGGTCATCGCTCCAGCGTAGCACACCGCTCTGCGATGCGCCGGATAAGGCCAGGGCCCTCGAAGACGAGGCCAGAGATGAGCTGAACGAGGTCGGCTCCGGCGGCGAACTTAGTGACGGCGTCTTCAGGTGTGAAGATGCCGCCCGTGCCGATGATGGTGAATCGCGAGCCGTAGCGCTCACGCGTTTTCTTAATGAGCTCGTTGGAGAGCGCGAAGGTCGGCGCGCCCGAGAGCCCGCCGCGGAACTCTTTCGGTGCGTCCTCGGGATACGCGAGGTCGGCGTAATTCTTATTCAAATTACCAATCACCACGCCCGCAATTTTATTATGGTCTGCCTCGGCGAGGAGCGCGGCGAACTGCTCCCAGGGCACATTGATGGGCATCTTGAGGTACACCGGCTTAGTGCACGGCACCTCGCCGAGGCGCGGGAGGAGTTGTGCCAGCAATGCGGGGTTCGTAAACGTCTCGCCGGTGTAGGCGTTCGGGCAGGAGATATTGATGGTGTAGTAGTCGCCCACGCCCGCTTCATTCAACTTCCGGAACGACTCGACATAGTCGCGGATACCCGCCTCGGTGTCGACCGAGGCGGCGGGCTCGTTCGTGCGTGCTATCGAGATGCCGAGCACGAAGCCCGGCACACGCGGCGTCGCGCGCAAATGCTTGATAAGCGCGTCGACGCCGCGATTACGCAGTCCCTTATAGACCACGATGCTCCGATTACGCACCAGGCGCTGCATATGCGGGCGTGGATTACCCGCGCAGGAGTGCGCGGTGGTCGAACCGATCTCCTCTCCGCCAAACGAGAGCGAGGGGAGGATGCGTGTGAGCCGACCGTCCGCGTCGAAGCCAGCGGAGAGGAGGATAGGCGTGCGGTAATGGATACCATCAACCGTCTTCCCTATCTCGGGGCCACGGTAGTTATAGAAAGCAGAGAGGAGCGCACGTGCGGGCGCTACCGCGCCCGCGACCTCGCCGAGAGCGAGGAAGAGCGTGTGCGCCGTGTCGGGGTGCATCTGGAAGAGAAGCGGCTTAAGCGCGTGCCGGTAGAGCCAATCCATCACTCCTCGGTTATCCATAGGTCTACGATACCACGCCCTTGACTCTCTCCAGAAGAGCGCTACGCTATCGGCAGAACAGCTCGCCCCGAAAGGAGGGAATCATGCAACTGCATCTGCCTGACCTGCATCAAATGCTGTCGCACGTGCATCTGCCGCACCTACCACATCTCGATGTGGCGCAGTACCTCCCGTCGCTCCCGCCCGAGCTGCTGCATCACATCGCAGCAGCCAAGGCGTTCCTCGACAGCCTCGAGGTCACGGAGTTCGTAGGCCTCACCGTCGCGGCTCCCGCGCTCGTGGTATGGGTCGCCATTACGGTCTACGAGATGATGAACGACTGGTTCAACTGGGGGTTCGCACTTCCCTACTGAACCATCTCGCAAAGAGAAAATCCCCGCCTGGAGGCCGGGGATTTTTTTTCGCTGGTGCGCCTCTTACGACTCCATTGGAACCAAATCATCCTCGAGATTGACCCGGACCCAAAATTTCAGACCACTTTCTCGACGAGATTAACGGTTAAACTGATCTCGTATGAAGAAGTACAAAATCTCCCCGGACGTGAAGGAACAAATCATCGCCCGGGTTAAGGA